>Ga0265797_10008507_pt1 | contig 13646 bp, 20 predicted proteins | sample P2T30metagenome_FD_192433 | JGI IMG/M metagenome (GOLD analysis project Ga0265797, IMG submission 192433) | Plant litter microbial communities from East Loma Ridge, Irvine, California - P2 T30 | ecosystem: Environmental > Terrestrial > Plant litter > Unclassified | place: USA: California... | reverse complement strand
CCATCAGTTTGACACCTCCAGCGGAAAACCCGTGGAGCTGATGACGGATCTCATCGAGGTGCAGGTAGCAGATTCGCGGAGTGAGGTGCTGTTGAAATTGCTAGAGGCAGTGGAAGATTATGCTGGAATGAGAACGTTGTTCCCGGAAGTACCCGACGAGAGAGAGAGCGAAGAAGACTACGCTGAAGAACAACGACCGGGAGAGCCCGAGGAGAATGAAGACGAGTAGGACTTTAGGAAGATAATGCAGAAGATGTCCTGGGGAGCCCGAGAGGGGGAGTATGATTTGTTGGAATCACAACAGATCATGCAGCAGGAGGGGTTTCGAGGAAGATAATGAAATGAGGGATCTGGACATGATGGTAACCGTAACAGATGTTGTGGTCCACGAAAAGGGCGGTAATGCGAGAACTTATCGCGTATGCAGCCGCTCTTCTAATCTGGAGGATTGATCCATACAACGTAGAAACACAAGCCAGCAAGATACCCCATTTGCATTACTCAGTCAAGCAGTCTCGCATACTCCAAGAACCCTTGTGATCAGAAACATGACTCATCCCCCCAAAAGCACCCTTACACCTTGTGCAAGGAAAAGGCCAAAACATCTTAGGGCCCACATTGACGTTTGGCGACCTACTTCACATCTTTTTATCCCAATGTAGGCCATAAACATATTAAGGGTCTTTACTTGTATGAGATGCTCACCCCCTCTCACCCCTCCCCACACTCCCACTCCCAACACTCCCACCCCCATCTCTCGCCGCCTTTTTCTTCTGATAATTATCATCATTCAGCATCATCCTCCCAATCTCCATCTCCACAACTCCCAACAAATGTTCCAGCGCCTCTTTCCTGCTCCCACCCATTTCAGGCCCCAGTTCCAAGCTTCTGACTCCACCTTGTTCGATGCTGTAGAGGGAGGCGCAGAAAGCTAGAGAGGGGTCGACGGCTTTTGGTTTAGAGGTGGAGTTTGCGGAGGCTTTGGGTGGGGGGTGGCGGCCGAGGATACAGGAGGGGGGTTTGAGGGGGGAGAGGATCCATGATTGTGCTGAGGAGGGAGGTGAGTGGATAGAAGGGATGGAATTGGGGGGCTTGGGGTACTTACTTTCGATTAAGTCGATGAGATATCTGATTTCCGTTTCGTCTTCACCACGCAAATTCGGAAGGGGTTCGCGAGGTCGGCCGAGGCGCTCAGGCATGCTTGCCGCCAATGAATCCATGTCTGATCTCTGCGACTCAAGAGTGTAGACATTGAGAACATCTAGAGACGGTCTATTATGGCGAGAAACCGGTGAAGAAGCCGCGTCATCTGCTAGGATCAATGGTGTACCAATGTGTTTGTCTAGTTGTACAGTGAGGCGGGAAGGTCAACAGGTGGGTGAGATTTTTCGGAGAAGCAAACTTTGTGGAACCTTGGAAGCGATTCCATACAAATATACTTGCCCATTTAACGATGCTCTTAGTCCTGATTTGCTGTTCATCTTGGATAGAGGCTTCTGACGGGGTGAGAAACGGAACCTAGTAGGTTGTACTGAATGTATATTGAGAACAGTGTAATGCTTTGTCCGCCATAGTAGTGATTGAAAATGTGACGAAGGACAGTCCATTTTCTATACACCGTAATAACTCCAAGGAGATTCTCGAACAAACCAATCGGTTTTAAATGCGCCAAACCATGAAAGCCCTTCATTCAACAGTTTCATAACACCCGTGAGCAACCCTCTCCCACGTCTCATATACAATGCAATGATGTTTTGATCGTAGCGATCAACTCCGTGGCATATTAGAATGTACGGCGGGCCACCAGTCCTGGCAAAGGGCCCACTTTCTCTGTTGGTGAAAGCGAATCTTGTCTAGGTTTGGCCGTAGGTAACTCGGCTCTTGGGGGATCCGGCAGCTGTTTCGACATCTTGCGGACCGCGTAAGGGTCGAATCGATCCTCGCTCTCCATCTTCCCAGCGCCAGGAAACCTTGCTTTGATAGACCTAAGTTCGTCTTTCCTTCCCTGCGCATCATAGATGCGCAAAAGTAATTCTGCAGTTGCCACTATACGAGGATCGTCAAGGGAGAGACGTTTCATGCGCGTTGCCTTCTCTATGATTTCGACGCAATGATCTTCTGCCTCCTTAATCTTGCCCAACTGAAATTGTATATGCGCGTAGCCATATACATTGTGAATCCAATCGGGATGATCTGATGGGACTTTTGCAAGCAGTGGGCGGACGACTGCTTCGGCTTCTTTCCATCGTTCAGCGATATAATACGCTTTGCCAAGGTTCGATTTGGTCATCGACATTCCAACATGGTCGTCGCCTAGCGTTCTTGTGACAATTGGAATGATATTCTCAAGCATTGTGGCAGCTTCAATTGGGTAACCCATCTCAACATGTACTTTCGACAAATCGTTCACTGACCATAGCGTGTATGCATGTTCCTCGCCTAGAATGCGTTTTCTTGCCTGCAGAACGTTTTCAACTAAGCGTTTCGCAGCAGGGAGGCGACGTTTGCTCGCGCATAACAGCATACCCAATTCGTTCCGCGTCATCAGGGTGTCGGGGTGGTCCATGCCGAAGAAACGTTTTTGGAGTCTAAGAACCCATATCAACAGTTCATGGCTTTTCCCTTCTTCACCGAGATGGAAGTATGTTCGAGCCAGGTTGAACATAGCGTGCAATGTCAAGGGGTCTTCCGGTCCAAGTCGTCTTCTCAGCCCGTCGACCGCCCGTTCGCCGGTCATTTTCGATATCTTTCTTTCTCCAGCAAGCCACAACGTCAGCGTGATGTCATCCAGTGCAAGACAGTAAGATAAATGTACTGGCTTCCATATTGGCCATACTGCCCATTCAGCCATGCATGGGCGGTTCCAACGTAGCGTGTCCAAGGTTTTTCTTTGAACATCGATAGCCGCCTTGATCTCGAAAAGATTCCAAAGGGTATGTCCCAAGCTACGTTGAGCACGAATGGTGTCCTTATGCTGTTTTCCCAGGATCTTCGTTCGCGCTCGAATGACCATCTCTTGTAGATGGCGTGCAAATTTCCACTGGCTTTGTTCTGTATATACCCCAGCAAACTTCTCCATCTCTGCTGCGACTCGTATATCGTCAGACTCCACCTTGTAACCTGATTGATGTAGCTGTATGCACGAATTGATGTGAGGCAATAGCTGTGCCCGAAATTGCCGCCCAGAGGCCTCCATGTGCGGAGATATACAATGCGCCAAGATCGTCATTGTGCACCGCAACCAATGCTTCTGTTCCGAGTCGGAAAGCCTGTCTCTTGCCCAGTTGTGGATGACAGGATGCATTGTGCATGAGCCCCGGTCCGGCTCGTACTCGATGATTGAATGGTCGCATAGGACACCTATTGCTCTTCGAAATCTTGCTTGCACCCCCTCATTCCAAACGGGCTGCAGGATATCTGGATAGCTTCCTAGGTAATCTGCTGACTCGTACAGAGTTTCCCATGATCTCTGGAAGATGCGCTCCGGTATTGTTTCGTGGTGCATGAAAGCGAAGATGTGCATTAGGTCCACGGCATCCCTATGCTCCATAGTTTCCCTACTTGCAATCTTTTGAAAAGGTATCTCCCAAGTAGCGATAATATTGATTTCGTCAACACTCCTCAGTCGCGAATGACTTAACGTCGACTTGCGCTGGCCCAGGTAGTACTTCAGATATCGTTCCAATGTGTAGATATTGCGACGAACAGTTGCTGCAGCATGTGCGAGTGCGAGAGGCAAATATCCTAGTTCGACTGCAATCCCTTCGGCAAAATGCCACTTCTGAGGGCTAGCAAGCTGTGTATTTTGCTGAGAATCCGGATAGGCAGCCTTTAGAAGAAGGTCTATGGCTTCGTGGGGTTCCATACCTCTGAACCGGAGATGGCCGACTGTAGCATGCTCAATTGCATTGGGGTTACGAGTTGTGATGATGACATGGCCATTACTTTCGCTAGGATAGCAAGCCGGAAGGTCCATATCGATATCGTCTGCATTATCCAGTATGAGAAGCCATGGCTGCTTGCAATGAGACAGCCAATGCAGTGCCGCGGCCATAGTGGCACCTTTACCCACTTGCGCGCCGATGGATGCAAAGCCCGCTTCGACGTTTTCCTCGCTACTGGCATCGACCCAAAAGGCTCCCCAATATCTATCGATCGAGAATCAGAGATTGAGCGGAATACGTGTTGGATCTTGGGTGACGTACCTATACTTGTTGTCTTCAGCGTACTTCAGACAAAATTGGGTTTTTCCGGAACCGCCTAGACCTTGAATCACCAAGACTTCTGTCCTGTTGTGGCCACCGTGCTTTTTGATAGACCCGAGAAGGCTTTTCGCCTTCTCGATGTACTGCTGTCTTCCAGTGAAGTAGGTGCTAGGCTTGCGAGCAATCAAGCTCCATTGGTTGTATTCGGGTGGGGTGGGATCGAATTGGGATGTCGGAAAAAGTTGTGGGCTCAGTAGCTCTTCAACTTCATGTTGGCGTCTCTGGGTCATGAGCTGTGCGTTCATCTTCCATCTTGATTCGATAAGAGTAGGTGCGCGTTTGGTATAACGGGTGAGTGCTTCGAGAATTGGTTGGAACCGACGATCGAAATTCCCGTTAAATTTCGCCATCGTAGAATGCGCGGCTGTGATGCCACACCTCTCGACGTTATCCCATGCGGACGGTGCGGCTGATTCCTGTTCAACCAAGAAGAACTTGTGTGCACTATGTTCCGTCTCCAACTCTTCCCAAAAGTTGAACACAGAGAAGTGCTTCATGAGTGGCGCGAACTGGTCATTGATCTCGTTCAGCATCTCAGAGCCTTTCAAGAGACTCAGCATGAAGTGACTTGGCCCACTTTCAGCAGCACTTTGAAACAACAGAGCCTCCTTACTGATGCCATTGTGCGGTGTCCCCAAGAACAGAATGCCATATGTGCAAGTGTATATCGATCGCAAGTGTGCGACAGACTTGCCTTCCCGTGAGCTGGAATAAGCCAAGGCTCTTTTCAGTAAGACACCTCCAAAGCCATGACAAATGAAGATGATCGGGCGGTTGAAGGCACAACAGAGCTGGCGATCTGCGCAGAGCTCAGCCACTAGGTTGTTGGCATGGGCAAGAGTAGAGTTGGTGGAGCCTGTGCCCGGTGATGTAAAGGAGCTGGCCTTATAACTGTATATCAGCACCCTCGAGCGACGCAATTTTTGCTGTAGTAGGTCTCGTAGCCACAAATAGTTAGATTTGGGGTCCGTCCAGGTTTGGACCTCGTCTTCATACAGCCCATGTATCGCGACGATGCTGAGGGCATTAGTAAGTAGTCATCCAATTGCTCTCCGCTTGGGCGATAATACGTACTCAACTACAGCACCACTGTCTTGCTGCGCCAGATCTGCCTGACTGGTGATCTCCGTTATTGCCATGGCTTCTCCGCGACTATGGTGGGTCGAGAAAACTGGAGAGAGACGCTACTCAAGATGTGATGCGAATGTGGCAGATAAGGCACGAGCCTATACTGTGCATCGCCTACCTGGTATGTTGCGTTGCAGCCAATGTCGTGGTTGGGATGTTATCGTAGTCATTTGTCACGGAAGCGCTGTGCAGCGGATTCATTTACCGTATGAACTCCTCGCTAGGAACACAAGCCGTCCGAGATCTGCATGGGTGGCGTGTCACGCATCCTTCGGTGCTTCACCTTGTGCAATGATGATGCTGTGGCTCTCGGCAGTAGCCCAAAAGAAGAGAACTAGGCTAATCCTATCAGCCGATACAGCGGAATGTGAGCGTGGCGAAGCCGTTTGCCGTGTTAGCGAGTCGGGGAGGACTACGGGAGGACCGAGACTACTTGCAGTGCTCCACCCCCACTCGTTGTTTATCGGCTCGGCTCAGCACGTCAGGGGTGCACAAGAACCCGACCTGTAATATGTCTTGCCCCTGCAGCAATGCGGCGCGCGCGGCTTCAGCGCTGGGCAGCGGTTTAACAGTCGTGCGTACCTTGGAACTTTCTTATGGATCGCGATCTTCTTGATTGTTCTTGTGTCCTTTGGGCATTGTTTGAACGATGACATCGATAATCACTGCTTTCGTGGCAACCTCATTGATGATTGGACTTGCAGTCCGTTATCTTTCTTACCACCGGAGGCGGCTCGTAAGTTTCAGATCTTACGTGGTCGCTTGCGTTACTAAATTTCCAAAGGCAGACCAAGCTATCGGCGCTCTCCATGGATGTTTTCCAGCCCCAAGGCTGCAGAACCAGAGACCTTTCGGTATTGACCGTCTGGAGCAGATATTTCGAGCAGATGCAGAATCGCGTTTGATGGAACTATTCCTGTTTCATTTCCGTCAGACGGGAAGTACACTGGAACAGAAATTTTTGGGGACCAAAGCCTACGGCACCATAGAGCCAGCCAATCTCGAGGCCATATTTTCCACTAATTTCAAAGGTAAGAGTTCTTACCGGTTGGAAGCCGATTCCATTTCGCAGGCTCACCTTCGCTAGACTTTGGTATGGGACCACGTCGAGCTATCACGTTTCCGATGTTCGGTGACGGCATCTTCACCCAGGAAGGGGTAGAATGGAAGCACTCCCGGGACATGTTGCGACCGCAGCTTCAACACAGGCAGTACGAAAATCTCGAGGTTTTTCGGGTTGCGGTCGATGATCTAGTCAGACTGGTCCGAGAAAGTAAAGGCCCTATCGATCTTCAGCCGCTCTTCTTTCGTTTGACTCTCGATACCACCACAGCTTTTCTGTTCGGCGAGTCAATACGGAGTTTGATCACCCCAGAAGCTGTAGGAGAGCGTACCTTTGCAACGGCTTTCAATACAGCCCAACAATGGGTCACTAAGAGGTTTCGACTACTTGATCTTTACTGGATGATCAATCCTAGCGAATTCCGACAGGCATGTCGAGATGTACATGAGTTCGCAGATCAGATCATCGATCGGAACCTCTCGTCCAATCGTAGCGAGCCCACAGACTCAGGGAAGTATGTTTTCCTGGATACGGTTGCTGAAAACACATCCGATCGAACAGCATTGAGGGGGCAGATCATCAACCTTCTAGCTGCGGGAAGAGACACAACAGCATGTCTACTCTCTTGGACATTGTAAGTCAAAATAAAGTGCAAGTCCGACTCTTTTCTCACTTCAGCAGCTTCTTACTTGTTCGTCATCCACACGTAATGGAGAAATTGCGGACTGAAGTTTCTTCGGAATGCAGTTCGAATCCGAATCTTAGTCGAAGTGATTTGAAGAGACTGCCATATTTGCAGAATGTACTAAAAGAAAGTAAGTTATCCCAATCCTCCGATGGATGAGCTCATTTGCTCACAGTTCGATACAGCCTTACGTCTCTATCCGTCCGTTCCTGTCAACACCCGTACAACCATGAGAACAACGGTACTCCCTACCGGTGGAGGTCCGGATCGAAAGTCTCCAGTTTTGATTCCAGAAGGTAGTGCTGTTGCTTTCAGTGTCTATTCGATGCACAGGAGGCCCGATCTTTATGGTATGGATGCAGAGCTATTCCGTCCAGAAAGATGGGACGAGGATATGCCTTTACAGCGTGACCCAACGAACGCTAAGTGGGGCTACCTGCCGTTCCATGGTGGCCCTCGGATATGTCTTGGAAGTGAGTATCCTAACGCTGCATGAGTGTAATGACGCTAACCTGGTGCGTGTGCTGCTAGTGGATTTTGCACTCACAGAGGCCGCTTACGTGGTCGTGAGACTCATGCAGAGTTTTGGAGAAATCAGACTACCTGAAGGAGAAGTATTAGAGCTGGTTGGGGTCGAAAAGCAAGTGACCACGTTAGTTGTGTCGATCAAAGACGGCTGCAAGGTTGAGGTTAGTTAGTGGTTCGCGTACTGCGCAAGGTACCTAGGTACTTGCTCATGTGCGAGTCGAATATAGACGACAATGTGCGAGAAAATATGCCTGAATGCGCAAGCTGTGACATCATGAACAATCATATTGGAAACACTGACAACGCTGGGCGTCTTGCATGCAGGTGGGCTTGTTACCTCGGTACCTGGGATGCTAGGCAGCTGGATTAGCCCGGATAGCCGCCCGGCCTTCCCAGACCGCCAACACATTGGCAAGTGACACCAGATTTCGCGTCCTCGAACTCGGCTTGCTTGTCTATATTTACTTATCATGCAGTGGGCTTTTGATGCCGCTCTAACAACCATTTCTAAACGCCTCGGCCGATTGCGCTGCTGCCGCCGTCCTCAACTCTGTAAATGTGTTCCTTGCGATTACAAGAAGAAGCCACCCGCCATATATCCAACTCGTCATCCGCATCGCACCGACTGTGCCAGTCGTTGACTACGCTAGTCTCGCCTAGAGCAAAGGCCTGCGATTGTCTGCCTTACCCCAGTGAAAGCTCGCGCCAAAGATACGATGAACCCGTCCAGCGAGCGCACCGAAGCGGCCGCGCCGAGTACGGCCACGAGCGAACAACAAGGCTATCGGGAAAGGAGTGATCAGGCAACAAACAGGATGACTGCAAGATTTTATACGGGTGACTCCACAGGAGTGAAGAAGCGTACACTTCCGCAGCTGCTCTCAATGTGTTGGAACGGCGCACGACACGCAACAGAGGGTCGATTTTTTGCTCCACGTACCACATCGCGCTTCTCGAGCATTCGACCTCCCACTATACCGGCCGATTCACACATGCTGCTCACGTTACAGTACGATCGAGAACGCAAGCCGGCTGCTGATCTCGTCGTTAAGGCCCTTCAAGGACGGCCGACTAACGGGTGGCTATGCACGGATAAGCGTTGCCACCGCCCCAACAAAGACATGGAGATTACACTCCGCGCAGGCATGGGTGAATCAGCATGGTTTAAACGCACACAGCTCTCTTGCATTCACAGAAGCAGCGGTTGACGCAAATATTGTAGCTGTTTCGAAGATCGTGTGAAATTACAGGACTATTCGCATCTTCGGACGTCCGATATTACTCTTCCAGGCTACCACTTACAGCAACACCCGGTCTATGTACTTTTTGAGACCAAAGATCCTGAAGTAGCCTTCGGTATGTACAGCTACCATAGCTCTTCGTATTCATGCTCGACACCAAGCTCAGACGCTCATTCTCACAGTTGGGCTACAGGATCTGTTCACTGAACTAGTTCTGCTGCTTCGTTTTGCCGCTTAGCTTTCAGCATCGCCGCCGCTTGTACCCATCGCGCAGCAATCATCTCTGGTGCTTCCCTCGAATAACGAAGTAGCGCGGCGACGACGAGCCGATACCCGGGCGAAATGCGACTCTCAAACTTGACCATGTCTCTGTGCCCATAAGGGAGGCCAGCTCTTTCCGTGTTGTCAAGTATCGGAGCCGCTGAGTTCTCTTCGACAATCTACAGCACGTCAGATTAGTGTTCATGAGGATAGGACAAGACAACAATCGCGTACGTAATCCAATGTACTCCCAAGATTTGTTTTCTCCTGCTCCCAGAAAAAGTAAATTCGGAAGTTCTTCATCAGCGGCGCGAACATGTCTGTGATGTTTTGCAGCACCTCTGAGCCTTGATACAACGCATCAGCAAGCTGGCTCTCGGTATCGATAACTCTGGATGGCGCCAGAGCACTGATCATCCTGCTTCCGATGGATGCTAGACCTGCTTTACTGCTGCCGTTATGCGGAGTTCCTAGAAAAAGAATACCATAGGTGGAGACGAAGATTGAGTGAAGGTGCTGAACCAATTTGCTAGTTCTACTGGAAGAGTATGCGAGGGCCTGCGTCACGTGTCAATCAGGGGGGTTATACTGCTTGGCTGATATGAGGGTTGCTCTACCCTCTTGACAATGATCCCACCTAGTGAGTGGCACACAAAGATTATTGGTCGCTGAGCCGCATCTTCAAGCTGATCGATCTGTCAGTCACTTTTGCAGGAGCGCAGTCAGTAGGGACGTACCTCACGGTCCGCAACCAATTCAGCGATGAGCGTCTGGGCGTGCTGCAGAATACGATCAGAGGACGTCTTCCCGAGAAAAGCGGTTACTGCAGCGTTGTATCCGAACGTTAAGATTCGAGCTTGTTTCAAATTGCTGGGAAGAAGGCCATTGTCCTTGAGCCAACATTTCTCTGTTTGGTCCGTCGTCCAACTCCTGAATGGATGGCCATTCAGTCCGTGTATAGCGACGATACTTGCGGCAGTAAGTAAGCATATGAGCAATCTCGAATAACACATACTCGACAGTAGGTTCCTCTCCTCTGTATACCTCAAAAAGACCGGTTTGCTGATCCATTACAAGCTGAACAGTTTAAGCGTGCGAAAGATGCATAAAAGTTCGAAGTGTTAGTTTGCGAAGGTACGGTAGATACAAGTACAAGGGTGTCGCTCACATGGCGACAGCCCCCTCATGAGCGGAAGCGAAGTAGGAGGGGCGTAATCTCGTAACCAGTGATCATTGGGCGAGACACATGCAGGTTTACACGGCATCTACGTCAAAGGCTGCAAGTCCGCCGGACAGGCCTATAGCACCTACCCCCACGACAGGCTGCGTGCGACGTCAATGTGGCACAGTTGCGGCCAACTCCTACCAATCAATCTAATGGCAACCCTACCATGGTCATGCACACAGCCAGCAATCGATACTCAACGATAAATTTGAATTGACAAATGAAGTAAGAAAGCTCTTTCGCAGTTGCAGTAGTGCAGCATGCGCCGTGCCGTTTCATGCGATATCTCAACGCCAATGGTAAATACACAGGCAGCCCCTACATAAGTGCAGGGCTGATATATATTGACTGTGTCACGGATCCCGTAGTCAGGTACGATGATCGCGTAGATTCTGAAGCTTCCATGCTGCCATAGAAAATGCTGTGTGATTTGCCCTCTGCGTCGCGCTGGAGCACTGCAGCGTGTCATCAATTTGCTGCTTATTCCCCGCGCTCTGTCCCTGTCTAACTTTGCTTTTTCCTTGCGTTTTTTACCCTGTTCTTCCATCATCCCCGTTTCTCATCTGATTATAATTGTTCGACAAGGCACGTGTTTCTTATCGCTTGACAACGCAGAATCACTCTCCTGTTCCCAATCCCGGCCATTGTCGACCTCATCTCTCCCCTCCTTGTTAGACTGCCTCTTTCGTCGGCGGGGTGTTTCCTCCGCATCCTTCCTAACCGGCGCCCTCCCCTTGCCTTGCCTTCCCTCATCTTCCTCTTCGCTAGATGACATCTTGGTGTCACTACCCGCATCATCGTCCCGAGTATCCGTTATAAACTCTTTGAATCTCTCCTCCGCCACATCTTCAAGATCTCCTAAAAGCTTCTCAAGTGCATCGATCCGTTCATCCGCCATCTCAGTGTCCAAAGCAATGCTTTTGATCACATCACCTTCATACTTCGCAACCCCGGCGTGATAGTTGAGAACCTCGCCGATCATATCCTTTTCACGGGCGATATACACTCTATGGCCAGGGAATAGTTCGCGAGTCAGTCTGGTGATGAAGTAGAAAGTGTTGAACTCGGAGGCTGAGATGGGCATGTGTGCCGATTTCGATTCCGCGAGTTTGAGTCGGCTTTCTCAGGAGAACTGTGATCTGAATACAAAGTGATAAGCATGCGTGCGAACGACTATATATACACAGATGAATGCAAGTTTGCTCCTCTGATCAGTTACCAAGATCAGGGACACTTGGCTTTCTTACAGCCAGCCTCATGATAGCGACATGTATAACAATCTTCAAGCCAGTAGTTGATGTGGTGGGGAGTCAAAACTCATGGGTAGTAATATCTCCATTCCTCAAATGACTAGACACAAACTCCATTCCTATGCAACAAACGCCATGCTATGCAACATTGAAATGTACATATCAACATAACCAACATGCCTTCGTATCCGTTATATTCGCCATATGTTACGTCCCCCAATCATCCCATTCGCCGTTTTTCCGCGGCCGTTCCCGACTTGTGCTTTTCTTCGCTTTTGGTGCTGGGTCTAAGAAGCCGTCTGGTATATCATTCCAGTTTTGCGTCCCTTTCGGGGGTGCAGATACGGTCTGCGCTTTTCGTGCTTTTCGTTGGTCTACCGCTTGCTCGTCGCTGGAGACCTCGTAATCGTCGTCTTCGTCTTCGGATATGTAATTGTATTGGTCGAACTTCCTCCTGTCGATATTTTGGAGCTGTACGTCGCCATCGGCGTACATGCCGCGTTCTCTTCCTAGTATTTGGTCGGCTTTGTTCGGACTTCTTCGTCCGTCGATTGGACCTTTGGCGATGCCGTTCGAGGTGGTGAGGTATTGGGTCGGCTCGCCTTGACGAGTGGGTGCTTGCCACTCTGGTCGTCTTGTGGCTCGCGGTGGAGGCTGGTTGTATTGGCCGGGCATCCACCCACCCGGACCGCGAGTGGGACGTGTAAACTCTACGTCCGTAGGAGTATCCACACCCCAACCGGCAGCGCGCTCACGCTGCTTCTGTATCTGCTCTTCTCTTTCTCTTTCACGCTTTATCCGTTCTCGTGCTGCCAGCCACTTCGGACTGGGTTCCCATGACCATCCATCTCCAGTTGTGGTCACCAGTGGCACGAACCACTTTAAAGGCGAAGGCCCGAAAACATGCCCAATGTTGCGTTTCCAGCCCAAATCGAATGCGTTCGGTAGCATCTCGTTGTCGCGCTCGTCGAGGTAGCTGTCGTAGCGGTCTTGGTTCTGCTGGCGCTCTCGGTATTCGTAGGATTGGTAGTGCGGGTGGGAGTAGCCGTTCGCGTGGCCGGGGACGGGAGAACGCGATGCGGAGCGCGAAGGCCGCTCACCCTCTTCGGGTCTGGTCACTCCTGGGAGAGCGTTCGCGTGGATCTCGCGCAACTGGTCGCCAACGCTCAAGCGGCCGTTTGCTTGCGCCTCGACATAGTTTCGGTCGTTGAGCTGGTGCTTCATGGTGCTCCGGAGTGGTGAGAGGTAGCGCGTCTTCTCCAAGCTCTCGATCGTAGTCTGACCCCTTACTGTAAGCCATAGATGCCAGGCAGTGAAGCCTGTTATGACGATTCCGATGATGCCGGACAGCACAGCGAGCAAGACGTAGTTGACGGGCATGAACGATTCGGTGTATTGTCCGTCACTCAGGATTTCGCTCCAGACCCAGGTCGCAGATGTCGCAAAACACACCCAGCAGAAGAAGGACAGATATGTCAGGAAGAGGACGAAGGCTTTGTAGTTACGCAAGCCAACGCAAGTCGCGAGCCATGGGCAGTGGTGGTCCATCTTCAAGACGCAGCGCTTGCATGTGGAGCAGTGGTGGGAGCGGTCGGGCTTCTTGGACTGGCACTTGTTGCAGAAGCGCAGTTCACCGGTTGATGCTTTGACTGTGAAGGACGTGTACTGCATCTCTCCTCCCTCTTGTGACGGCAGGTGGCTGTAGCCATTCTTGACATTGAGCGGCGATCCGGGGTCGGTGAATACGGCGGTCGTGTAGCTCCAGTTGAGCATGAGATAGAGGAAGACGCCGAGGGCAGACGAGAACTTTCCTATGCGACGTGTCAGTAGTCGCGTCCAGGTATTTGTTCAAAGTGGTCTCATTGGACATGGACAGATATGCATTGGATGTATTGTACAGAGGGAGACGCACCCGTCCAGACATTCTTCGAGGGGACAAAGCCGATGCCAGCCTGCACCCACACGGCCCACGACGTCAGGCCGTAGACGAAGAGCAGCGG
>Ga0265797_10008506_pt1 | contig 13647 bp, 15 predicted proteins | sample P2T30metagenome_FD_192433 | JGI IMG/M metagenome (GOLD analysis project Ga0265797, IMG submission 192433) | Plant litter microbial communities from East Loma Ridge, Irvine, California - P2 T30 | ecosystem: Environmental > Terrestrial > Plant litter > Unclassified | place: USA: California... | reverse complement strand
CGACCCCAAGGTGGCTCCCGATGTTTCAGGTGGAACCGGCTAACCGAGCCACTTCCATAATCCCAAAATACCATCTCAATCGGGAAAGTCGCTGGTGTCATAACCGGACGGTTTTGACACTGCAGACCAGCCCACGCTTTTCTGCGGGTTGCAGAGTGTCAGAATCCCGTGTCACAAGAGCTGATGCAAATTGGCTATGCGCGGGTGTCCCGCGGCGATCATCAAGACCTTACTGCCCAGCTGGCTGCGCTTAGCGCGGCGGGATGCGATCCAGTGTTTCGCGAGGAAGCCTCCGGCGGCCAATCTGACCGTCCGGAGTTGGCGCGCGCGATTGGTGCGCTGACGCCCGGTGACGTGCTGGTGGTGTGGAAGCTCGATCGCCTATCACGATCGTTGCGCGACCTTTTATTTACGTTGGAGGCGATTACCGCAGCCGGTGCTGGCTTCAGGTCTCTTACCGAGGCCGTGGACACCACGACGGCTGCAGGTCGGTTGATGACCCAAACCTTAGGCGCCTTTGCTGAGTTCGAACGCGCTATGATCCGCGAGCGGACCATGAACGGCCTGGCACATGCCCGCAAAGCCGGACGGCATCTTGGACGCCGACCAAGCCTCACCGGGCAGCAGCGCGCTGAGATTATTACCAAAGCGGAATCTGGTCAGGGATCACCATCCCAGCTCGCAAGCCTATTTCGGGTATCGCGTTCGACCGTGCAGCGCGTGCTTCGCGAGTATCGCAACCGTTCGGCCGCGGCGTGAGCCTCGCCCCCGTACTTCCACGCGTCCTGCCTACAGACCTTGAGGCACAGCGTTACGAGTTAGCTCGTGCGCGCCAGCTCGCCCGCACATGGGCGGAAACGCTACCGGAACCGCGTCGCCGCGATATGGCGGCAGTGTTTACTCGCGTTGCGATCGACACCTACCAGGCGGAGGCTCGGCCCCACGCCAAGCTCAGCCCACCTTTCGCCAAGCCGTATGGCCGCCTCGATCGTGCCGTTGCCGATCTAGCGGGAGCGGTGGGCCGTGAGGCGGCGCCGCTGCCGATCGCCGAGGCAGTTTACTTCTTGACCGGCCTCTACACTACTCTGCTTCACGCGCGGGAGCGCGGGGCGCTCGGCGCTTTCTACACTCCGCCAGCGTTAGCGAACCGGCTGCTCGACATGGCCGAGGAGCAGGGGATCGACTGGACCTGCGCCCGTGTGCTCGACCCAGCGAGTGGCGGAGGTGCATTCTTGCTACCTGCAGCCGAACGGATGATAGCCGCCCTTCCCGCGGCCGAGCCGGCGATCGTGCTCCGGCAGATCGGCACGCGCTTGCTTGGGTTGGAAATGGACCCCTATGCAGCCGGCTTCGGGCAGAATGCGGTCGAGCTGTTACTGGCGGATGTTACCGCGGCTGCAGGTCGGGCGGCCCCTATCGTTGTTCGCGTCGCGGACACGCTGGAAGAGGCGCCTGTGGCCCGCTTCGACCTTGTGATCGGCAATCCGCCTTATGGGCGTGTCACCCTCACACCCGAGCAGCGCCTGCGCTTTGCACGCGGCCTTTACGGCCATGCCAACCTTTATGGGGTGTTCACCGACATCGCCGTGCGATGGACCAAGAAGGGCGGTACGATCGCTTATCTCACCCCGACCAGCTTCCTCTCCGGGCACTACTATTCCGCGCTGCGCGAGCTGATCGCCAAGGAAGCGCCCCCAGTTGCGATCGATTTCGTGCATGCGCGCCGCGGTGTGTTCGAGGACGTGCTGCAGGAGACATTGCTTGCTGTCTATAAGCGTGGCGCCAAGCCGGGGCGTGCCCAAGTCCACTATGTCGAGGTTACGAATGAGCGCGAGGCGCGTCTCATCCGCAATGGCACGATCGGCCTCCCCTCTCCGGCATCGCAGCCCTGGCTTGCGCCCCGTGAGCCACGCCACAGCGCCCTGATCGCTGCAGCCGAGGCAATGCCGGCGAGACTTGCCGATTGGGGCTACCGCGTATCGACCGGGCCGCTGGTGTGGAACCGCTACAAGGACCAGATGCGGCTTCGTGCTTCCCGTGACGCGCATCCGCTCATCTGGGCGGAGGCGGTGTCGGCAGACGGTAAGTTCGCGTTCCGGGCCGAGAAACGCAATCACGCACCCTACTTTAAGATCGAGCGAGCTGACGCATGGTTGCTCGTGAAAGAAGCTTGCGTTCTCGTCCAGCGCACCACTGCCAAGGAGCAGGCGCGCCGCCTGATCGCGGCGGAGCTGCCGGCTGACTTCATCGCCGAGCATGGCGGGGTGGTGGTCGAGAACCACCTGAACATGGTTCGGCCAGCCGCAAACCCAGCAGTGTCACCAGCGACGGTTGCGATGGTGTTGAACAGCTGGATCGTCGACCAGCTCTTTCGCTGCATTAATGGCAGCGTGGCGGTGTCGGCGTTCGAAATGGAGGCGATACCCCTCCCCTCACCCACTGAAATGCGTGGCGTCGAGAAGTTGGTGAAGCGCGGGGCCGGCAGCGCCGAAATAGAAGGCGAGCTGGCGCGGCTCTATGGGCAGGTTGCGCTATGACGCCGATGCTGACCCGCGAGGAGGTTCACGCCCGGCTGCAGGCCATCTTCCCCGATGGCGCTCCCAATCGTGCCTATCTGACCCGCATGCTGGCGGCGAGCGTGGTGTTCGTCGCGCTCTATGTCGAGGCGATAGAGGGTAGGGGGACGTATCTCGCACCCAAGCACGTCTACCGGATGACGGACGAGCAGGCGATCCGTATCGATGATGCGAGCCGTGCCGGCTATGCCGCCAGCGTTCTGCGAACTGGCAGCCATACCGAGGGTAAGCGCTGGTATCAGGACAACACCCGCGAGCCGATCCGCGACGAAACGTTGCGCGAGGGGCTGGTAGCAATCGGCGCCGTGATCGAGCGAACCGACCTTGCAACGACGTCGAGCAAGCCGCGCTATGCCTTAAAGGCGAACTTTGCCGCCTTGTTCGACCCCGCCCTCGCTGACGAGGCGCTGCAGGCTCGCATCTCGGCATGGCAGGCCGAGGCGCTGAACAAGGGCGCGCTCGCTCGATTGGCGATCGTGCGCCGCGGTGCCGGCGTTAGCGCCGACCAGGTGCTCGTCACCTTCCCTAACGGTGAGACGCGCCGGATGAAGCCCGGCCCCAGCTCGGAAATTACCAAGGCAGTGGTTGAGGTGTTCGCACCCGCCTTTCTCACTGATCCGGCAGTGGTTTTTTTGAGCGAGAGCGGGAACAAGGTAGTGGCCCGTGATGACGAGCTGGCGCGCTCGATCGGTCTCGTTATCCAGGCCGATAAGAATCTGCCCGATACGATTTTGGTCGACCTTGGACCTGTCCACCCATTGCTAGTGTTCGTGGAGGTGGTCGCTACTGACGGTCCAATCAGTCAGCGTCGCAAAGAAGCGCTAGAGGAACTGGTTGCCGAGGCGGGCTTCCCGTCTGAGCACGTCGCGTTCGTAACCGCTTATCTCGACCGAAGTGCGGGACCGTTTAAGAAGACGGTCGATAGCCTCGCATGGGGTAGCTACGCTTGGTTCGCGGCAGAGCCAGAGCGGCTACTGATTTTTAGTGATGGCGCGAATAGCTTAAAGGGTAAGCCATAAGCGGATATTTCACCCAAAGGCCAAAAAAGCCTGCGTGATTTTCACCGTATATTTCAGTAGTTCTCTATCGACTACGAAGCTGATCCAATATCCCAATGACCTTTGGTGAAGCCGGAGCAAAGCGGGCATAGGACGACTACCCCTGCCGCAGCAGAGGCAGTCCGGCCTTTCCGCTTATCAGATGACCCTTGGAGCCAGCCGTCGCGTTACGGGCGCACCGGTCTGAGACAGCCGGATGCTCAGCAGTTGCTTACGAAGCCGTCTCGCTTCGCCGATTCCCGCTCTGCCTTTCGGACTCGGGTGCTGCTTCAATCGGACCCCTTCTGGTAACAGCGTATGGCCGCGCCGCCAGAGTGTTGAGCCAACTCAGCGCTGCCGACAGACATTCCCAGAGATCCAGGAAGTTTCTGCTATCTGATACATAGCAAGAACCAGGGGGGTGAACAAGGCAAGAACGATCATCCAATGCCAAACCCAAAATCTCACTAGGGCCCGCCGCATACTATTCAGCTGGTGGAGAACCGAACATATCTGCGCCGCGATCCTTGATGGGGCGGGGTCTCCGTGTCGCGCGCTCTACGCCTTGCAGTGTAAGAAGATCATAAGCGTCCACAAAACGCTGAAAAAAGCTTTCAGTTTCCGCAGTTGGCAGCGGGGGCAGGTCGGCAAAGCTGTAAGGAATTACCGCGCGCTCGTTGCATCCCTCAGGCTTGCTGAGATCAAGGAGTAACAGTTCGGCGTTTTCCCATTCATCGACTGCGTACAACGAATGAATAGCACTGGCGATTATTCGCAACCCGTCCTTTGACGGTACGTGGCCGGAACGGGGCTGAAGGTAAAACAGTATCGGACGCCCACCTTCCACAAAGAAGAAGCTCGGGTTGACCTTGATCGCCATGTCCGATCGCAGGTGAAGATAACGGGCTGCCAGATCATGGCACATGAAGTGGCCACGATCTTGAGCCGCGTCCCAAATCAAACCACCAACCTGAGCGTTGTAGGGACGTCCTAGGACGTGCCCTCGCTGGCCACAGGCGGCAACCGCAGCCAAGCGCGTCATTTCCGAAGCAAACACCGCTTTGGCCAAACGCTTACTCGGATCGTAGCTCCAACCTGGGCTCTGTCCGCGTAAATATTTGCGAAAGTTTGCAGCCGTGGTGTCGACATCGTGTCCTGTCAGTCTCACGACGTCTTGGAGCGGAGGGATCGGAAGAGGCATGCTTAATTCTATCTCAACCACTTGGGTCGGAGCAAGCGCCCTCTATTGTTTTACGGCGGTATTTGACTGACTGAGAAAATATTCGTGAATCGCTCTGTTTGAAATTTCCATGTTGAGGCGGACTTTGCCGTCACGGGCGTTCCAAACCCGATCCCATGGCCCGCCTTGTTCATGCGTGATCGCAGAGAGTTCGAAAGCTCCGTAGCCGGCGTAGTAATCTAGCGTCGAACGCAGCAGGGACTTCGTCTCGCTAGAAAACACGCCGCATGCTTCTGTAATTTCGCCAGTTTCCCAATCAATCGTTGTCGCCCGCGACGTTACCGGCGAGGCGCCGAATATTTTGAAACAGTCGTAAACTGCTCGAATTACCGGACCATGTTCCCAAGCCTCAATTCGATTGGAAACCAGAGGCGAGCCGCACGAGGCGAGATGCCATCCGTGCGCAAAATAGATGTGCTTTAAAACGGCCATATTAGTGAGCGCGATGCTGCGCTCACCCGCATAATCGAGCAGGAAGTTCGCTACCTGTCGCGCGTCATGCATCGGGGCGCATCGTTAGAGGGGGGCGTGTCATAATCGCGGGCCGATACAGGGCGAAGTGCGCTTGTATCAAGCGATCTTCGCGGCCCGGCTAAGTGACCTCGAATGTGCATCGAAAATACCGGTTTATGCAACGGTCTTTCGCAACCTCAAGCGTGCCGGTGCTATCACCCTTCCCGCCTAGTCACGAAAATCAGCATTTCCGCGACACGCCCCCTTTCCCATAATTCCATCGCAGGTTTCCATTTTGGGAAAGCGCAATCGGGAACAGGTTTCGGGAAAATGCTGCCGCCTCAGAGGTGAAGTGCCCTCCCCTCAACCACTGTGATCCCGGCTGACGTTCCTAATCGGGACCCGGCATCATTTCGGCGCTAAGGCTAATCACCGCCATGTCAGCCAATCCAAGCAGGAAATCTCTCCGTTCGCGAGCCGAAGCCGCTATGATGGCAAGCCCACATACAGACAGCAGTCCACCATCGCTTTGCCGAAATGGCCGTCGTTGGAACCTGGACTCACTTTCGCTAGAGTTGCGTAAGCCCCACGCCGACGGAACCGTTATCATGTATGTTAGACGTCTCCAGATCACGAATATCCGGTCGATCGACAGCCTAGATCTGCGTTTCTCGGCGTCTCAAACGGCTGGCTGGCATGTGATTCTCGGCTCTAACGGCGCTGGAAAATCAAGCGTGGTGCGTTCGCTCGCGCTGGCGCTCTCAGGCCCAAAGGAAGCTGCCGCATTGCGGCAGAATTGGAGTAACTGGAAGCGGTTCGGGGCCGAGGAAGCTGCAATCAAACTTCAGGTCGAGGTCGATCCGAAGGATATTTTCACAAAAACTGGCCGACGCACCGATACGATCGATGTCGAACTGCTATTCAACGCGGTCGAGTCCTCTATTGGCGGACCGCGAGTGGACGTTGCGCCTGGCACCGGACAGCAAGTTGGAGGTCGCTCGATCTGGGGAACTAACGCGGGCTGGTTTTCGGCATCGTTTGGTCCCTTTCGGCGGTTCACAGGCGGCGACCAAGCCTATGACAGATTGTTTTTCTCCAATCCACGCTTGGCGCCCCACCTTTCCGCGTTTGGTGAAGATGTTGCACTTACCGAGGGTCTGCGCTGGCTTCGTGAACTGCGTGTGCGTCAGCTCGAAAGCAGTCCTGAAGAAGGTCATCTCCTCGAACATCTAATCCGCTTTCTGAATAGCTCGGAACTTCTTCCTCATGGTGCAAAAATTTCTGAGGTTCGAAGCGAGGAGATCGTCATTACCGACGCAAACGGCGCTCGAGTGATCGTAGAGCAGCTGAGCGACGGTTATCGTTCCGTACTTTCGATGATTTTCGAAATCCTCCGACAAATGACCCGATCTTACGGGGTAGATACGGTGGTGGATGCCCTCGATATCGTAGGAAGCTCGGTCGACCTTCCCGGCGTGGTCGCTATCGACGAAGTCGATGCCCACCTCCATCCCTCTTGGCAGCGGGATATTGGACCTTGGTTCACGCGGTGCTTCCCCAAGGTGCAATTCATCGTCACGACACATAGTCCGATCATCTGCCGAAACGCGACTACTGTTTGGCGGCTGGCAAGTCCGGGCAGCGGCGAGGAATCCGGATTGGTCGAAGGCATGACGTTGAACCGCCTTATACATGGTTCGATCCTGGACGCGTTCGGGACAGAGTTCTTTGGTCGTGACATCGCGCGGTCTGAGGATTCTCAGAAGCTAATGAATGAACTTGCACAACTAAACCGCAAGGCGTTGAAAGGCCAACTTGCCGATGGCGACGGCGTACGTCTTGAGGATCTACGGTCCATGCTGCCTACGACGGCCGCAACGGTCGCCGTCTAAATGCTTAAGATTGCAGTACGGGCTCTTGAAGACTCCGCCCTCAAGACGCTGAGCGCAATCCAGCTTAACATCGATAACTCGGCAGATTATCCGGCGCGCGTCGCTAAGGCTAAAAGCGAGTGGGATACAAAGACGAGCACGATTGCGAAGAAGGACGCGTTCAAAGTCGTGCGCGAAACTCTAGCGAAAATGTGCATCGGTTCCGTACGCTGTGCCTACTGTGAAGATTCACTTGCTGACGAGGTTGAACATATCCTGCCTAAAAACCTATTTCCTGAACATGCCTTTGTATGGGTCAATTACCTGTTCGCCTGCGGCCCCTGCAACGGGCCAAAAAGCAACCGCTACGGCGTTTTGAGCGGTGGAATTATTGACGAATTCGTCCGCAGCCGCAATGATGCGGTCGTGCCGCCAGCAGCAGGCGCATCGGGGTTCATTAATCCGCGCATCGAAGATCCGTTTGAGTTCTTAGAGTTGGATCTTGGTGGTGTTACCCCCGACGGCGTGTCGATTGAGGGCACGTTTGACATCCTGCCGTTAGATACTCTTGGCGTGGACGATCTCGCACGAGCAAAGTTCACGATTGATGTTCTCGGCCTTAACCGCGAGGCTATCCGCGCCGCGCGTAAAAATGCGTTCGGCGGATTTAGGGCACGAATGCGCGAGTATGTCACCTCAAAGGAAAACGGATCTTCCGCGAACGAATTGGCGCGTTTGCAAGCCGATCTCCTCAAAACCCCGCATCTAAGCGTGTTCGAGGATCTTCGTCGGCAGCAACGGCTCTTGCCAGACCTGTTCGATCTCTTCACCCGCGCGCCAGAAATGTTACACTGGGCAGTCGTTCCGGACACCGGAGCGTAGTAACATGGCTCTGCTATCCTTTTCAGGCGAGCTGATCCCATTTGTCGCTGGAGGGAGGCGAGCGGTGCGCCAGACCTGTTTCAAACTATCGGTCGGAGATTGAGATGACCAGCCCGGAATTAAGTGACGGCCAACTTCTAGGCAAAGCCAAGGCTGCGCTCCGTGAGAAGGATACGAAACGCGCCGGGCCTCTCTTTGCGGAATTTTCCGAACGCTGTGTGGTACGAGCAAAGGCGAAGGTGGCGAATGATACTGCGTGATCAATCGTCCGCTTGAGCCTGGTTCCCCGGAGGCCGCCTTCCGCCGATCCTCTCAAGCTGTGCTGCCGCTTCCGCGTGGCCGATCGGCAAGACTAAGTGCCTTAACCGGACGCAGCACTTCTAAATAAGTTACGGATGAATAGTAGTCATCTAATGGCACGAAGGTGCCTTGGATAATGCCCATTCTCGCATTTCTCGTTTTACGCTGTCATTCCAAGCAAGTACTTCGACATTCCAACCGACGCGATGTAAACGCTGGATGTCCGCAAAAAAACCAACACCCTCCTCAAAACCTCTTCCATCGCCGCTTAGCAGTACGAGCGTCTCCGGCGGGTCGTAATCATACCCTAGGCGCAACATTCGGGTCTGAAGCGCCTGATCTACAGCTTGTTCAGTTCCGGATGCGGCTCCTCGCTCATACAGTTCTGGTTTTTTCCCAGTGAGTCGCTCAATATGTCCCCAAACCGCGTCCGTTGGTGGGGGCACTGAACCAACACAAAATACTTGCTCAATTGGGCGGCCGTCAGCAGCAAGATCAATGAGATGCTGAAAATGAACGCGAAATGGACCAGGCTTGTATTCCCTTTTATCGCACAACTTCTTGCCAGAAACGAAAATGTTAGAGTTGTCCCAAACAATGTGTACCTTATCGGTAGCCATTATATTGCCCTTATATGAATGACGTACACTTAACTTATTGCGACCTTGAACTCTGCCAAGCTTAAGGGAGCGCGTTTAGGTACTGAGATAGCAAGACCCTGGCTCTGTTCAATTAAATGTATGTGCCAGTAGGTTATGCCACTTTTGTTAGTAGTCGTATTAAGTGATGGTAGAAGCAGCTTCATGGCCGCATGAGGAACCGCAAATGCTGCTTCCAGGTCCATGCATCCCAATACGAAGAACCCGCGATCGCCCTCTTCCAGGAATACATCCCATTGCGGATGGTAGGCGTACCAATAGGGTGCTTGGTTCTTCCCGGTATATCGTTTGGACATGGAGCATGCCGCGCGCACGTTGCGCTGAGCGTTCCAGTAAAGCGCGCGACTCTTCCTCACTAAGTTGGCCGTTTCCCGACGGCCGAGGGCCGCTATTACGTCCTCGCGCTTCGCTTGGAGGAGCTGTGCGTCGGTGAAGTGCCAAGTGCCCTTGCCACTCGCTACCATGTCAGCGGCGACTATGATTGCCGGCGAGCTATCTGCTGTGCCAGATGCTGGAGCAGCGACCGTAGGAGCATCTTCAGCCTGCGCTTCCGGCTCTGGTTCTTCCTCCACGTCCGTTGCAGTCGTGAACATAACGTCGACCATCCGGTCAAGGCGGGTATACTCAATCGGCGTCAGCAGACTGCGCATCTTCAGCCCGGTCTCGACCGCTTCCGTATTCTCCTTCAGCAGCACTAGTTTAATGAGCGATTCCGCGCTGATGACGCGTATATCCCAGGCGTGGCGTGAGCCCCTAATTTGCGCCTCTAGCTCGCCCGTGTCCTGCCGGCCCACCACAATCAGGATCGAGGACTCGGGTGATAGCTTACCAGCCTCGGCAAGCCTGGCCCGATACTTCGCCAACGTATCCAACGAGAGCCGATAAGCGTCGGTAGTTTTTACTTCGACGATGAGCGTATGCCCTTCGGGCGATAGCCACAGCCCATCGAACCCGATCTTGCCCTGCACGCCTTGATAGCGCCCGTTGGTCGCTACGTAGTCGAGGCGGCGACCCAGTTCGTTCACCAAATCCTGGAGCACCATGCCGTTCTTTTGAAACGGAACAGTGAGGCAATGGTCTACGTACCGGGCGATTTTGTCCGTGCCGACCTTGCCTAGATACTCCCGCAGTTCGGCGGAGCAGGCGCTGTCATCCTTCAGCGCTCCGTCGCCGGCTGTCGAGACTACCTGCTCGATGCTGAATTTCGCTACACTATCGGGGGCTGTCTCAAAGATTGAAATTAGCGGCATGGCTTGAGCGTAGCGGATGGCCGAACCAGTACAAGCCTCTCTTGTCCTCTCGTTCACAAGTGGGATTGCCAACATGCTGACCCGTGGGTTATCCAGCGTGTTCACATGCGAACGTGTTCAGGTGCTGACATAAAAACTATATCTATCATCAGCCAAAAAGGCGGAGCGGGTAAGACCACGCTTGCCATCCACCTCGCCGGCGCTGCCACCAGCGCGGGCCTATCGGCGTTGATCCTTGATGCGGACCCGCAAGCGACCGCCAGTCAGTGGAATCACTGGCGAGGCGGGGCGGCCCCTGAGGTTGTGGATTGTGCCTCCCCGACGCTCCTTTCGCGCAAGGTACAGCAAGCGGCCGATCTAGGAGCGGACTTGGTCATCATTGATACGCCTCCACACGCTGACATTATGGCGCGTGAGGCGTGCAAGGCCGCGGACCTAATTCTTATTCCGTGCCGTCCCCAAGCGTTCGATTTGTCAGCGGTCGAAACGACGGCCGAGCTGGTGAAGGCAGCAGGCAAGCCGGCCTTCGTGCTTTTCATGGGCGGTCCTCAGCGTGCGCCAACTACCTACCGGGACGCGCGTGAGCTGCTTGAGGGCAGCGAAGGCGTTGAGGGCATGGGCGTACCGGTCGCGCCTGTCATGCTAACTATGCGCGCGATTTACCATCACAGCACGGCACAAGGAAAAACCGCAATGGAAGCGGAGCCAGATGGCAAGGCGGCAGAAGAAATCGCCGCGCTATGGACGTGGACGCGTGAACGTGTGAACCTGTTCACAGGCAAGCAAACCAGGAAAAAGCGGAGCTGACATGAGCAAATTTGGTGCCATGAGGCAGCAGCGCGTGGAACGCGCGAAGGTAGAACCGAGCGCCCCGCCTCCAACCACTGAGGGCGTGGTCCCGGTGCGATCGGCGGCGCGGCAGGGTAAGAAGGCTGTCAGTGCATATTTCAGCCCAGAAGTCAGCCGTGGGTTAAACGTGCTAGCAGCCGAAAACGAAACTACCCTCCAGGCTTTGATGGGTGAAGCGATCGATCTTTTAATGCGCCAGTATGGCAAGCACCCGTTTGGGGAACGGTAAAGGCAGGAAAGTCCGTAGATGACGACGAACCCGACCGAGGATGGGCCATTTGAGGCTGAGACCGTCGAGAGAACGGCCATTGAAGATTACACATTCAAGCTAGTCGAGTTTAGTCGTCCACCGAGCAAGGGCGGAAACACTCGCGCGCAGCATCGGCATGCCATAAAGGTCCAAGGCATTTGGTATAGCTGGCTTGCCCTTGGTGCGCAGAAGTGGGCTTTCGTAAACGATGAGGTCTCATTCAGTTGGCGGTGGGACAAAACGCGGCAGTACCGCAATCTCGTGCCTGAAAGCTTTCAAGGTTGGGATAAGACAGGCAATCTAGTCAATCGTGGCCTTCGTGATACAAAAGCTAAGCTTCGCACCGCCCCGACCCGACCCCCAGGGAGCCGCAGCGAATGGGGCGAATAGATGCAACAGGATATGCCGACGTGTGAACAGGTAATCTTGTTAGCATGCTAGAACGTGAGCTTGTGGACACGCTGTCCGCCGGTCTCAACATCGGCATCGGTGAGTTTTGGGGTAGCGGCTCACCTTTGCGCTGCGGGCGTGTTGAAATCCACCAGCACCGGCAGTTCGGGAATCCCGCCACGCAGTTTGGCGCGTCGCACAATGCTGTGCTGATCGATCAGGTTCTGTGCGTCGCGCTTACCGCTGGACGTTTTCGGGAACCAGTGGAGCGCCACCCGTTCGACTTTACGCCCGTTCTTAATCGGCGTGAAATCGACATAGAAGGGACAGAGCTTATTGATTTCCTCGACAGCGACCTTGAGGCAGTATTTGTTCAGATCGGCGAAGCGTTCGAGTTTGCCTTCGGGCACGTTGAGTAAGCCGCGTAGTTCCTCGATCGTAAACTCTTCCTTCTGCTTGTATTCGAGACCGATGCGCCGCTCGATCATCTCATAGAGGCAGAGGGCGTATTTCGACTCGAAGCAATACATCACCTGCGTCTTAATACGGGCATAGACCTGACTGTTCCGCAGTATCTCGATCAGCTCTTCCGGAATGCGGTAGTGAAGGAAGCCGTCCTTTTCGAGGCTTTCATCACTCGGGCCGAGCAGCTGGACACGACGCTTGTAGCTCTTGCCATCCTTACGGATCGTGACGATCGCGATGGTGCCCATTAGGCGTAGCAGGGAGCTCTCTACGCGCTCGTTGCCTTGGTGCGTCCCTTTCAGTCTGGACTTCGCGATGCGATGGATGATTGGCTCACCAATGCGTTCCCATGCATTGGCGATCAGCAGATTGTAGATGCGGCGATCGGCGAGGGTGAGGGGGCTTAACTCTACAATATCGACCAGCTCGCCGGGCTTGACGATTTCCCCGTAATTGGCCGGATCGAAAGGATTTCCCCGTCCCTTTTGGGCCAGCGTGCGGAACGTCATTTCGACCACGGCAGGTTGCGACATAGGCTTGACCAACGGTGAGCAAGAGGGACTTACCGCCTCACCTTACTTGTGAAAAGTGAGCTAGGCAAATGTTCTAGCTCCCCGGTGGAGTGGTAAGGCGTGTACCCCAAAACTCACCGTCACTTCCAGCGATGCGTATGGCCTACCCTAAGGCTCACCAGACCCGACCCAGACACTCACTTTTACCCACCCCAAAACTCACCACAGGCTACCCCGAAACTCACGCGAATCGACCCCAACACTCACCAATGGGCCGGGTTTTCCGCAGAATTACGCGCGTTTCGCCATCCTGAATCTTGAATAAGAAGAATTAAAGAATCTGAACGGGCAAAAGTGAGCTTTGGGGTCGCCCTACCTGTGGATAACCTACAGCAGAGGCTCTAACGGAATCGGTCTGACGACCGATACGTATAGTTTCGTGCCGGCTACGCCGTCACAGAGGCGGCGCAAGCGCCGCAGGCTAAGCGGTCAGAAGAAAGGTGAGGCAGCAGCCGGCTCATACGCCAAGGCCTCTCAGAGAGGCACTGAGAACGTAAACGCCTTCTACCCTTAGGATGGGATAGCTTGTGCGTCTAACGCAGCTCGCAACGCTTAGATCGACTGTACCTCTTCCCTCCTGACCTGTCGTGGCGGTCTGCTTGAACGGTGAGGTAGTACCCCAAAGCTCACTTTTGGCGCATCGTTCACGCTGGATCGAACAGCCCGGCGAACTCCCGTTGGTCGTAGTAACGGATTTTTTCGACCGCGAGTGGGTGTTCGCCCTGCCGCAGCAGCAGGAGTTGATCGGGCCGCATCCGCATGATTTCGTCTGGCGTGGCGAGCCGGCGGGCCGAAACGTGCCCGCTGACGCTCTCCGAAGGCCCGGCGCGATTTTCGCCCCAGCCCGTACCGC
>Ga0265797_10008505_pt1 | contig 13647 bp, 15 predicted proteins | sample P2T30metagenome_FD_192433 | JGI IMG/M metagenome (GOLD analysis project Ga0265797, IMG submission 192433) | Plant litter microbial communities from East Loma Ridge, Irvine, California - P2 T30 | ecosystem: Environmental > Terrestrial > Plant litter > Unclassified | place: USA: California... | reverse complement strand
TTTTTATGAAGTCCGCGTATATCTAATTGTTGGGCTGTCGAGAAAACTGCGCAGATTGTTAGCAAGCAATGCCTTCATGGCCATGCATATCGACAATCTCCGGAGCGGGTATCAGACATCCAAGAAATCCTCGGGCTTAACCCGGGTCCCACAATGCCTCTGCAGCGAATCTCCGCCTTCTGTCGACATATACGCAATGAATGATAGTACTTGGCAGCAAACAGCCTAGTGATGGAGCTGGTAGCTGCGGAAACTTCTCACCCCCCTGATATAAATAGACTCTCGCCCGCCATAAGTTCTCCCCACTCTTCTCCCCACTCCTCTCCGTCATTATTCTTGAAGCTCTTAACCACTACGCCCCTATCCGCAAGTAATCAGAGTCGCCACCCTTTTCCCGCACACAGCAGCCCACGAGATGTCATACCTTAGCAACAACCGCACACGCCGCCAGCCTCGTGGCTACGTGGCGGGACTATCGCCAGAAGGCCAAAGTGAGTATCCGTAAAGCGAGGGCTGTTAGATTTTGCGAGCCTTTGGAGTGCTAATCAGTTGCAGTCAACAAGGTCATCGCGGACATAAACAGCCTCAAAGACGGCTACAACCTGCGCGCGTGGTCAGCGTCCGCGCGTAAGGAGCTCACGCCGGCGCTGACCATCACACTTGTCGTCGGCGAGGATGTGAAGTCCGAAGTTCACGTCCCCAACCTCCCGTTCATCGTCGTCTCGCCGGTGATCCGCAACTACCTTCTCCAAAACCCCTCCGCAGTCAAGGCCAAATTCGTCCACCCGGCCGTCTCGCTTGGCGCCGTCCAGAAGATCGCGGCTTGGCTGACAGACGTGTGCCTCAAGCAGGACTTCCCCGAGCTCCACATACCCGTAAGCGCAATCGGGTCCACAAACTTCATGTAAGACATACACTGACTTTGTACATTCATCTTCAGAACGACCTCGGCGATCCCCTCAAGCTTCGCCTTACGGCCCACACTCTCGGCATGGAGAGCTTTACTGGCTACTTCGACGCGTACTACATCGACGCGCTGCAGGTCCGTGTCCCGTCTCTTTGCGAGATCGACACTGTTCTCGAGAACACCGGCAAGGACAAGAAGGGCGACGCGATTGTAGTAACTCTGGCGAACCACATCAGCTATCTGTGTCGCTACCACAAGGTCTTCCCGGCGGAAGAGAAGACGTTCGCGGACATCCTGGCCCAGAAGAAGTACGAGGCTCTGCTGCTGGCGACCAGCGACACTGAGGTCGAGGCTATGGCGGAGCGTTACGCGATGGAGCCCATTCCTACTGAGGTTGTTGATTGAAGGAATCTTGGACATCTGCAGGGTTGTGTGTTGCTAAGCGTGCACGAATGTGCTCGCACATATAGTGCCAACATGCGGGACAAACTGAATGTCAAAGCTGTGGACTCGGAAGACACGACGGGCTGCGCATGACACAGTGCCTTATCATGTCCGTAGCAAAGTATTCTTAGCATCCCAGGCCCCAAACGGACGGCTCTCATAATCACGGTCCTCCCATGATCATAACAAGAATCTCCCTAGACTATGAGCGTGATCGTGTCCTGTTCTCTTCGCCCCATGTCTTGTGCAATACCATGCATTCTGACAAGCCCCCAACTCTTTCCTAAAGGACGCCTTTGGCCGTCATTGCTGTCGTCGATGACGTTTGGATTATATTCGCTGGGCTCAGATATCCTCGCTGAGCAATGTTTTGGAGCACGGAAGATTTTTCGGACATCTGTAAAGAACGTCATCACCACGCGTAACTGTTGAGATCTGCGTCGGACGATACTAACAGTGACGGGCCGATATCGATGGATTTGATAGCTGCAAAGACGTTGAAGAAGCAATTGGAACAAGCATCGCGCAGCGACGATCTTCCATGTCCACCGGCAGAACGCCGTCGCACTAACCGCCTTCGGCACCGCATCCGTCTTCCGCCCAACGATCAACATCAGCACCTTACCGAAGTTTGTTTGTTGACCCCAGATTTCTCCTCTTTCCCCTCAGCCCGGTGCGAGGCCGGTCAAATTGTACCACACAGGCTGGCCATGCGGGAAGAGCGTGAGCAGCATATAAGTCCGATGCATGGCTGGATGTTCACGATGCATCCTTCAATCATCCAGGTGCCCGTGGAATCATGATTTTTGTGAAAAGAGCTTCGCTATTACCGCTGCTGGCAACTGTGGTTGCTGGGCAGAATGGTAAGGTCGACCTTCCATGATCTGACCAGAATACTGATCGTTGCAGCGAGTGCAGCTATCACAGCGCGAGGGACAAATTTCACGCTGACCGCCGATGGCATGTCATATTTATTTCACGTTGACACGAAGTCTGGGGATCTTGTATCGGACCACTTTGGAGGACCTGCCAGCGACTTTATGCCACCAGCCAACATCAATCCCAGTGGCTGGAACGATGGGCTGGCAAATCTGCGTCGTGAGTTCCCAGACGTGGGCAGAAGCGACCCCCGCTTGCCGGCGATACACATTGAGCACGCCGATGGCGACACGGTGTCCGCCTTTCGCTACCAATCGCACAACATCACGCAAGGCAAGCCGACTATACAAGGTTTTCCGGCCACTTATGGCGAAAGCGGTGATGTAACGACTCTGCTGGTCCAGCTGTACGACAACGTGTCGGACGTCTCGGCCGCTTTATCGTATTCGATCTTCCCCAAGTACAACGCCATTGCACGTAGTTTCAGCATCACCAACCGTGGAAAGACGAATGGATCCGGCGCGATCGTTATCGACAGGGCGTCAAGCTTCAGCACAGACTTTCCAAATATGGACCTCGAGATGATCGAGCCACATGGTGACTGGTCCCACGAGTTCCAGACCGTGAGACGGAGAATCGACTACGGCGAGACCTCGTGCGCACATCTCTCTTCATGAAAGTCTCAGGCACTAACCATTTGCAGATTCGGAAGCAAGGCTGGGTACGCGTCGCACGTACACAACCCGTTCTTCGCGCTCGTTTCACCTACCACGACGGAAAGCTCAGGCGAAGCATGGGGCTTCAACCTCGTATGGACCGGAAGTTTTCAAGCCACTGCTGAGAAATTCTCGAACAGCTACACCCGAGTGCTGCTCGGCCTGAACTCGCTACACACGAGCATACGAGTGCAGCCCGGCGAGACCTTCCAATCCCCTGAAGCCGTTGCGGTGTACTCTTCCGAGGGTGTCGGCGGCGTATCACGCTCTTACCACGAGTTGTACAAGAACCACCTATCACGCTCGAAGTTTACCAAGGAGACGCGACCAATCCTGCTCAACTCGTGGGAAGGTCTCGGTGCAGACATTAATGCGACTTCGCTTGACAATCTGGCGAGCGAGTCGGAAGAGCTTGGAGTCCAGCTGTTCGTCACCGACGATGGATGGTTTGGCGTTGACTACCCGCGTGACAATGACACGCTAGGGTTAGGCGACTGGACAGTCAACCCTGCAAAATTCCCGGATGGTCTCGCGCCTTTTGTACAATCGGTCAATAATCTTACTGTTCTCAATGTATCCTCGCCACTGCAATTTGGTATCTGGGTGGAGCCAGAGATGGTGAACCCGAATTCCACGCTTTACCAGGAACACCCGGAGTGGGCAATGCATGCTGGAAAACACCAAAGAAGTCTCACAAGGAACCAACTTGTGCTGAACGTGGGCCTACCAGAGGTGCAAGACTTCATCATTGGCTTCATGACGCGTCTGCTTGACTCCGCAAACATTCAGTACATCAAGTGGGACAACAACCGTGCCATCCACGAGATGGCGCATCCGTCGGACGACTACAAGTACATTCTAGGTCTCTACCGAGTCCTTGATAACCTGACCACAAGATACCCAAACGTTCTTTGGGAAGGCTGCGCATCAGGCGGCGGGCGCTTCGACGCTGGACTCTTATACTACTGGCCGCAGCACTGGACAAGCGACAATACAGATGCGTCCAACCGTCTCACGATCCAAATGGGCACATCGCTCGTCTACCCGCCATCAGCCATGGGCTGCCACGTCTCCGCAGTACCCAATGGCCTTACCCACCGCAACATCAGCATTGAGTACCGTGGCCACGTCGCGATGATGTGCGGCTCATTCGGTCTAGAACTCAACCCCTCCGAGCTGACTCCCGAGGAAGCGTCCGCCGTTCCCTCCATCATGGCGCAAGCCAGGCGCGTCAACCCGATCGTTATCAGTGGGTCGTTCTACCGTCTCGCGCACCCCGACTCCAGTAATTGGCCGGCTGTGCAATTCGTGAGCGCCGATGGAAGCCAGGCGGTCGTGTTCGCGTTCCAGCAACTGTACATGATCAAGCCTGCGCCACCACCACTTAGGCTGGCGGGCTTAGATCCAAAGGCGAGGTACAGCAATGACTTGGATAATGCGACGTATAGTGGTGCGACGTATATGAATGGTGGGATGAACATCAACTTTGCCAATGGAGACTATCAGAGTAAGATGATTTGGCTGAATAAGATCTGAGCGTAGGTAGTATCAACGTACAAGTCATGTCGCAAGTACACGTGACCCAAAACTTCTTAGATCTGGTAACTCAAGTTCCCGACTTCTCGCGTTCACTATGTCTTGAAGGTTGACATTCGAGCTGCTTCGTACACTCGGCTCACTTAAAGGATTGCCTTCGCCTAAACCCAAATTCGAGAGCGTCGCGAATGACGGGTCGAGTACAGACTCGCCAACACGATAGAAATCCCGTCCCAACTCTGCGTGAAACAGCTTCGAATCCATACAGGCTCACAGTTCAGCAGCTATCCTACCAGCATGTTCCTCGCGCAATCTTTCCATGAAACGAGTCGTCGAAAGGATTCAGCGCGCCCGCAACATTCCAAAACTCCCTCGTTGACCAGCATGTGCGCGAGTCGCTCACAGGCAATGCCGTTAGCCCACGGCGTTCAAGATAGCTAGCCACAGCTCTTTGCAGCAACTTACGCCCCTCCTCGTCCACGGAAATTCCCTCAACGACGTTTGCGTGGAATCGAACATCGTCGCCTAGGTCAGTCAAGCTGGAAGTGAAGCGCCGACGATCTTCCAAGAAGCGCGGCACCCGCTTTGAGAGGAGCGTTGAGGATCTCAAGGCCGGGTCACATCGATGGTCGGCATAAGAGGCGAGAAGTGCCATCACGTACGCTGGCGGTAGCTTGTACACTTTACATGGTTTTGTGATGGTGTCGATGATGTGTTGGTGGTCACTCGAGGGCGTAGTGTACCAGTCACTTGTATTTATCTTCTTGCACAGATCTCTCAGGAGGTGTGCGACGCGGAGGAGCATTTGCCTCTCTTGTGCGGAAAGTAGTGCTGGTATGCTGTCTCCCAACATGGGGTTCAAATTGAGCCCGAGTGTTGCGATGTCACCTTCGAAGGTGAATGCTAGGATTTCAAGAAGCCAGCGGCTCAGCAGTGAGACCGCTTGTGTACATTCGTTGCTCTGGACATAGTGGTCTTTGTCATCTATGCTGTCCCATCGTGGTTTGCTCGGTGGAGTTGGAGTCGGCGTAGTAAGAATCGGCGGTGTTGGCATAGAGTCCTCGACTGTGGAGCTGTTGGTTGGTGTAGGCGGTCCGTATGGTGGAGGCAGTTCTGTTGTGAACATCTTGCTTGATGATGAAGTCACGTCTCTCGCGGGTATGGAGCTCAGAGATGACGAGCTCGAACTTGCTGTGAGATTGAGAGAATGTGATTTGGCTCCCCAAACATTTTGACGACGATCAATTTTTAACTCCCGGGACTTCCATCTCTACATCGGTGGGGCGCTAATGCTAGCGAATTCGTGTGAGAGCATTTCTGCATGCGGTGTAAGCGTACCACAATACCCCATACAATACGCGCAAACCCATCCTACTGCACTTTGCGAACAGCATTGCTCGAATATCACGGGAACGTGTGCTGGATAGATTCGCGTATTTGAAACCTCTCTTCGTCCACAGCTCTAGCGCATGAGGGCAGCAGTCACACTGATCGAACGGTTCTGCTACTTTCAGCTGAGTCTTTCTTATGCTAAGTTAGACGAGAACGTAGTAGTAATGTCATTGCGTCAGGGATTCAAGGACGGGTGGAAAAGTGGTAATATATGCATTACTCAATACTGCGCCGCCGAATGCTTCGTTCTCAATCGCGTTACTCCAACACGTCCAATTCTACCCCAGTCGTCTCTTCTCTATACTCCCGGCATTCCCAACACAGCCCGCACCTGCGGTACACCTCTCGGCATGAAGTACACACCGTACAACCCAACAAACGCCACCATCAGCCCCGTGAACTTCTCAAACCACGTATGGAAGTACGCAGCCGTCATGAGCAGCATCCACCACATGAGTCCCGCCACACCCAGCGCAAACTTGACGCCTCGTGCCGTCGCATCGCCCTCGGTCTTCACTTCCTCTTTCTCGACTGCAACACTCGCTGTTTTTCCATCGTTGAGTGTGATCAGCCTGCCGTCCCTCAAGCCCTCCATGCGCGTCAGCGCAGGCAGGAACTCGAGCCATAACAAAGAGCTCCCGAGAATGAGAAGGAATACATGTCCCGAGATATCGTGCCCGCCCTTCCACGTCCCACCCACAGCCTTGCACGTCGCAGCCGTAATGAACTCTCGCGCATCACTCATATCCACACCCTCCCCCTTCCTCAGCTTCTCGCACTGCCCGCCCGTAAAGCGAAACATGGTATCGATAAGCGGCGGCCCAAAGAACCACTGCGTCACGAAGATCCACCACGTCGTCACACACACATATCTCAGCACCGCCGCGACTCGTCGCCTCGCGCTAAATCCTGGGTGAAATACCAGAAACACAGCGAATGCCAAGGACGTCCAGAACCAGCCTATTTTGACAAAGTACACGTTGAACACGTTCTTCTTCTGGGCGAAGTATGAGGGTGCGAACTCCGAGACATGGGATTGTGTTGTGGCTGAGTAAGGCGCGCTGCGTGAGTTCGGGGACAGCGTGCTGAAGATGCTACCCAGGAGGAGCGTGAGCGGGTAGATGGCGAGGAGTTGGGCTTCCAGGCGGGTGGGAAGGAAGGGCGAACGACGCGTGGAGGAGAGGGGCGGGCGGATGGTGCTGGTGGGCATAGTGGAGGTGATGGGTGGGGAGACGGAGTCGTCGACAGGGTTGAGTTTGCGCCGGGTGGACATTTTGTCGTCGTGTTGGTGGTATCGTGGAGGTTGAGAAGAGGGCGTGTTTGTGGTCGAGGCGTATTCGGTGGAGTTTCGAAGCTTTTACGGTCGTGTTATTCTGAGGTGATGGAAATTAGAAGAAGTCCCTTTCTACATGAGCGACAAGAAGCGCGTGGTGGTGTTGTGGGAGTGAATGTGTTGCTCCAAGGTGGGCATTTCGAACTTCAATCAACAATGACGTTATCTCGAAAAAGTTGGTGCGCCACACCTTGTGGCTGATGCCGTTAACCGTCTTGAGCTTGCTACTCCAGGCACCGTCTTCCCTTCTCTTCTACCGTGGACTGTGAACACATCTTTTCGCCATCCCTGACTTTGTCCAACATAATCGCAGGTCTTGACATGTCATATATACTCTCACAAACTGACTGTTGGACGGCGTGATGGAATAGCGGTAGAGTCAGAAGAATGTGTCTCAAAGTATGGTTAAAAGTTTTGTTTCGTCTACACATTGCTAGGTGTTATGTATGAATGATCTGCCCGATGCCGACAGTGCCACGCACCTTTCCTAAGTCCATCGCCATCGATGTCGCATCCAACTTGGGTATACCGGCCGTGAAGTATGCGTATGTCGACCGTCTATCCATAACGCCCGGAAATTCCTAATCGCGAAGAAAATGCATGTATATATCGCTTTTGAAAACACCGTGCGACCAAGACGATAACACTCTGGTATCTCAATCCTTACGGCCAACTCGTGGTGCGCTTCCGAGTCCCAGTCCTAACACCAGCGTCGGTTAATTCCGTGGAAAGTACCACACCGACTGTCGCAAAAGTCGAAGAAACCATGAGTTCGGAATTCGTAAATAAGCCCTCATCATTTCGACTTTTCCGGCCCTTGCCCAAATCCAATTCTTGTCGTGCAAGGCCGCGCACGTCTTCGCTTGGTCAATCCAAATCGGGCGGACGCCACGTCACCAGCCTCTTAGCCCTCTCTCGTCCCACGATCTTCGCCACCAATCGCAGCCACACCTGCTGATTGGCGCAACGTCATCATCGTGATTTCGCATCGCACCGTCAAACACGTGTAGCGGAACATCAGTCCCCAGTCTCTCGTGCATTTTCTAATCTTAGCGCCAAGCCATGTTCTGCTGTGCTTGCTGCGGCGCAAACTGGCGTCCCGCAAACGCCATGTTCGGATCGAGAAACGTATTCGCCCACTCCTCATGTGTCATCAAATCATCGAACTGAATATTGTTACTCGTGAGATGAGCATTCGGACTTCCCTGGTAGGTTGGTCGCTGCTGCATGTACATGGGCATCTGGCCGAACATTTGCGTGTCGGCGTCGGGACGTCGGAAACCTGACGTTGGAAACGATTTGACGTCGATGCCGGACATTTGGGGCGGCATACCTACTACGGGAGACGCAGAGTTACGGTCGAACATATGCGGATGCCGGCTTTCGAACGTGGTCATGGGTGGATTGGGGTATGCCAGCGGATCCGAGGAGGGGAACATGATGCCCGAGATGTCTGGGACGTCGAGGCCAGATGGGTCTGGGTAGTTACCGCCCAGCGGTGTAGCCGGGAATGCGGAGCGCTGTTGAGGAGTGTGTGTTGGTCCGAGGCTGTAGTTTGGTAGACTTCCTGTTGATGAAGCGGGCGTCAGACCTGGAACAACATCAAAGAACTCTCCACCATTTGAAGGTGAGGGTGAGCTGTAGTTCGGATCCAGCCCGAGACTTGCGAGGTGAGATTGTGAGATTGGGAGGGAGTGAGATAGGGTGGTGCGCTTGGGCTCGGAAACGGCTTCTGGGAAGGTGCTGGCGCGGCGTGGGGCCATGAAGTCGTCGGAGCTGAGGAATTTCGGGCGTGAGGCGAGAGATTGAGGCGAGCTGGCTTGACGGCGCTTCTTCGATTCGATGATTTCGCCTCCGTGCTTGATTGACTCGGGGAGTTGCTCGAACATGCTCTGTGGTTCCGTTAGCATAACATCCGTGGAATGTGAATGAATTGATGATTTACCTTGAGAGCAACGCTGCACCGGTCGGCCGCAATGTCCCGCTTGGAGAAGTAAGCCAGTACTTCCTTGCCTTCTACGGCATCGCGCAAAAGTTCGAAGCTGGTTGGACTTGTGGGGTTCTCGCACACAAAGTACAAAATCGCGACAATCGCAAAGAACGTGGTATACATGGAGAACCAGTGCGCTCCAGCCAAAACTCCCTTCTTCCGCATCTCGGTCGAAATGTGGATGATGTTCCGTGATACACTGACACATGCGGAGGCGCATGCATATGCTCTCTGATCGAGCGTAGTATTCTCCTTGTTGATTTGGGATACGTAGTGTAGGAACGGTCGGTACAGTAGTAGTTGCGCATGGCCAAAAGCCATTCGAAGCATTTGTTGGACGCTATAATTTTGTCAGTAGTACATACATCGTCTTGAAACATTTATACTGACCGTGTGATTAGTGGGGTTGCTTCGCCTCCAGGCTTGAGCGCTGCAGGCAACTCGTCCAGCCATTTGGCCAGGTCTTGTTCAAGCTCTCGTATCTTCGAATAGCCCACTGTGTATGTGACCGCATCCTCCTTGCCGGATTTTGTGCCTTTCAGTGGATACACGTACTTGCAGATCTTGCTCAGTACCTGAACGATCCGAGTGTGTGCATTGAAGGCAGCCATGACGGATATGGTGCCTGCTGGCATAGGTGCAATTCCGCTCGCCGTAATGAACTCGTCGTCGACTTCTGCAGGCCACTCTTGGTCTATGTCCTCATCTTCCAAGAATCGTGGGAGGCCAAGCATGGCTCCCACATATGTGTCCATCCGCCGAATCACCCAGAATGCGCGCTTTCGGGTCTCTGCTTCAACGGGATCGAAGCTCGTTTTGAAGGAACGATGTAGGCCCATTCGCAGTGCTGAACGCAGCGCCACTCCGAGGTAAGCGTAGCAGGCGCTTAGCTTCGCGGACGATTGTAGGAATTGGATCATGAAAATGATCGTTTGGAGTGCGGTCAGATCTCTGCAGTCTGTGACGTCGATAAGCTGACGTGCGACCTTGAAATACTTGTAGCTATGAACCGTTAGCTCAGACTATATTTTCCCGAATAATCGACTCACCTTTCGTCTACCAGTGTCCCATAAGTAACCTTGTCGAGCTCTTCGTCGTTCCTCGAAAACAATTTGCCAAGCGCAAGTACGGCATAAAGCAGTGGGAGGAAGCTAGTCTCTGCACTGCCATATTGTTCAGGTGACAGCTCGTACATACGATCAAACTGCTTGTAAAAGGTAGGCAGGTGCACGACCCTAAGCATGGCACTAGCATCGACAAGTGCAGAGTCACAAAGCAGGCGAGCCTCGTCTCTGTCAGGTAAGTCGGCAGTACCAGCTAGTGCAGCAGAAGACTCGACAGTTGACTTGGTGGAAGTTGGGGAAGGTGGACCTTGCGACATCAAACGGTGCTTCAGGTGCGGCGACGAGTCGGGCGGGATCTGGAACATTTCGCCAAATTGCTTGAGGCCGCTCATGAAGCTCACGCCCGACGAGTGGCCGTGGTAGTCCCAGTGTCCTTCTTCATCGATGTCCAGGTGGCCGGTAGCTTTCACCATGGCCTCCAGATGGGAGTCATCCACATCCGCCGCGGGTTGTTTGACGTGACTATGCACAAGAAGTGGATCGGTAGGCACAGACTGTTGTCGCCCAGGGGCAACAGGGAGCTGTGGAAGAAGACCACTTTGAAGGTGTGCATCAATGTTAGGGTCATTCAGGTCCACGGTCGGAAAGACAACATGCAGCAAGGCTTTGGCACGTTTCAACTGACTTTCTAAAGCTTCAATATACTGAGGTGTCGCATTACGTCGTCGATTCGACGGTTGATCGTAGGTACTAGGAACAGTCAGTATATTGCGCACAAGTCGTGAACTGTGGCTGTATTTACCATTCTATCTTGAGTGTCAGCATGTGTCGACGTCATCCTGGGGAATGAAACTCACCATAACTGTAGACCGTACAGTGCGTGCAAGGCTGTTTTCCGTCGCATTTGATCTTTTTTCTGCGGCATTCGTCGCATGCGCGTGTCACGCGCCGCCTCTTTTGGAGTGGCTGTGGCTTGGGTATTTGGCCGTCGACGACTTCGTTGGGGGGCGAATTGTCGTCTTCATATTCGGGACTCTCCTCGTGTTGCGATGGTTCATACTGACCATTCTGGCCTGAGCCTGTAGGAAGACCTTCAGTCGTGGTAAGTGCAGGTGAAGCCATGGCGACAGTTGGGGACCATGCCTGTGGCTGGGGGACGCCGCGCCTAAGAGCAATTTGGTGGGATAGTCGCGACAGGGTATGTCAGCAGCGGAGCGGTGGGGCAAGGATAGGATTCTGATGGAGAATGTCTTAGTGCTGTTCCATGGCACCGTCCCGCCCTTGACCACCGGGATCGAAATAGCGTTCTCCGCCAGTCGTCCGCTTGAGCACTTCCAGCGACGAGCCAAGGGTTGGAGAAAGTTCTGTCGATGCGCATATCAATCGAAACGCAACGACGAGCTGCTGCTAATGATCTCGTTCGACATGTCGAAAGATGCGCTGTTAGACTGACAGGTCTGCCTTTGCAAACGATCGGTCTTCTTCCCCGTACAGACATTCATTAAGAGCACCAAATTTGTTTAGTACAAGACAGCGGGAGCTGCACCACCACAGCCGCCAAGTAACGGAGCACAGCCATTCGCCCACTCCCAGCCTGTGGCGTCATGGTATTGTTGGCGACACCGATTCCCATTCGTCGGACCCAGGTGAGGGGTCCCAATCTGGCGCCACCCACGCCACTCCAAGGCAAGTGTGAAGAGCCTTGGGTTCTTGGGGCTTATCGGCGCGAAGCGAAGCATCGAGCACGCTCAGGTTCCACTCAGTGTGGACGCTACATGCTCTGATCTTCTGTGTGATCATAGCTTATTTTCTTTCCATCCTTCCTCGTGCGCTCTAAAGCGACTTATCGTGGTAGTGATCAACGTCTGACGTTCGGTTAAGGCCTCTTCGCCGTATTGAACTTTTAGCGAAGACACCGTCACAAGGCCAAGCGCCTGCATTTGCATATTTCTTTAGATGCGGGTTGCTTCGGAGCGTAAAGAGTGCGAGCGTCCGACAGTGTGCACTCCACCTTGCATCAGCCTCTTCCGTACGAAACCCATAGCGCCGGATAAAATCGCTGCAAAGGTGACAGCGTGGCTGAAATTTGGGGCTGGTGGGTCTTGTCCGCTTGCGGTTTGACGCCTTGCCGAGCTTCAGACGTCGCACGAAAAAGGATTGCATCCGAGGCGCCGCATGCCTTGGGCGGCCTCGACGAGAATTGTCTGCACGTTGCTGTGCAATCAACAGTATTGCCTAGCTTGCGACAAGCGACAAAACATTGGTCATACCGTTGCATGAGGTCGGCCTGAGGCAGCTTGCGATTCGTCGGGCGCCTGGCGACGATGATCTCATTGCTATCCTCGAGCTCTGTAGTGGGTCCGCCTATCCGACTAAGTTTCCCTCGTCTCGTGTACCGCAAATAGGAATCCGAGAAATGTTAGTTGCATTGGAGGTCCGTATGCGATCCCGAGTAGATGCAGTTTGCCATCTTCTGCTCAAGTGCATGGAGTTTCTCTGTCGGGGCGACCGCTGCTCGTAATTACGGTCTGTCGCACGTCTTGCGACAGTCCATGCTTGTGAACAGATCCACAGAAACGGTCGTATGCTTGGCATAAATGTAGTTGCGCCACAAGGGCTAGCGAGCGTTTTGTGGCTCGCTATCGGGTGACTTTACTCACAATGCTGGTATCAGTAATTCGTACGTCAAGATCAAAGACGCCCCGATGCATCGGTTGAATTAAGCAAGTCTGATCGTACCTTCGATTGGCACGATCGTGAGTCAGTCGCCGTGCAGAATCAATGCCAATGCTTACCTGTCTGCCTGTGCAGTTTTAGCCGTCTGGAGAGGTGACACTAGCCACACCGCCAAGCACACCGGTGACGAGCCTCACGGTTGAGTGCGGCTTGATCGCTCGCATGCCGCACTCGCCAAGATGTGGCGTCTGTTCTGCGTATGGCTTTCTGTCATCTTCAATGTTGAACATCGACGCTAGCAGGATGTTATAGTATCCGGATGATCTTCGAACTCTGAATCACGTAGATCCCTTGTTGATAGGGCTTCCAACAGCAATGCTAATGTAATCCAGGGTCTGCCATAGTGCTCGGGTAAACTTGCACCGTGGAGACTGTAAATGTAGACCCAGTAGCTATTCCTTGCTACGAATCGTGGCTTGACCTGCATGGCCAAGTGGAACCAGGTCTCAGCTCATCTCTCCACGCTAAAAACTCGGAGTTCCGTCCGCGCTGAGCCTCTAGCCTGACCTCTAAGCTAAGGTTAAATCTTGTAACCTTAAGCTAAGGTTTAGCTAGGTAAGGTTTAGCCTAGCTATATATAACTACTAATTATATTGGTATTAGCTTAACTAACTTAGTTAACTAAGTTATGTTAACGTATTTCACCATCA
>Ga0265797_10008504_pt1 | contig 13649 bp, 11 predicted proteins | sample P2T30metagenome_FD_192433 | JGI IMG/M metagenome (GOLD analysis project Ga0265797, IMG submission 192433) | Plant litter microbial communities from East Loma Ridge, Irvine, California - P2 T30 | ecosystem: Environmental > Terrestrial > Plant litter > Unclassified | place: USA: California... | reverse complement strand
ACAACACATCGGCAAAACCTTGTGCATCAGTCACCTGCAACACTCAAGTTTGCCACAGCCTGCAGGGCGCGCAGGTATACGATAGTCTGCTTTCGACCCTAAGCGGCCGTTCGAAGAGGTGCCGTTAAGCCTGCAGACGGAGCACCGGATTGATGACTTCTCTCACGGTTCCCTCTCCGATCAACCGCATATGCCATGGATAGAACTTCGATCCCGCCTGCAGGCGACCTGCGTTCCGCTCAGGGATGAGCAGCCATAACTCTGCCAATCCTGTCTCGCCAGGAGAAGGCGGCTCGCCTTTGAACATGTACATGCCGTCGTTCATCTCGCCCTCCAGCCCGAAATCGTTCGGCAGACGGCATCTTTGTGGAAGCGATTGCTGCAGCCCACTTTCTTCCGTCGAGAAAAGGCCTAGCTCTACTTGCAAGTCGGGAGGACGTTCAAACTTTCGCATGTTGGTTCCAGTCGTTCTGTGTGACGGTCAACGAGTCCGCTTCTGGCCGTTTCCCGACTGTCAGCGGCGCTCAGTCTACTGGATTAGTCGTTGCCAAGAGAAATTTTTCGTCATTCTCTCGGCCGCGAAAACGGCGACGAGGCACTCAACATCAATTGCCGATGCGGCTGATACTCACCCGCGTTCGAATTTAGCGCAGCACCGCTTAGTCGTCCGGCGTGTCCAGTGCACATTGCGGCGGCCCAGCCTAGGTATGCGGCCGGCGGTTGGTTGGCATCGAATTGATCGTGCCGCAGGCCACCGCTTCAAATGCCGATGTTTGACCTTCCTGAATACCAGGAGTCGCGCCGATCACAACGGTGGGATATCTCTCGGGATCGGTGCCGTAAATTGTAGGCGAGGTAGGCGGGCTCAACCTGAATTCGTGCGCGGCGTGTCCAAATGCATCGACGCTCAATACTACAGGGTGCTTCTCGAATCCCCATGCGTGCTTCGCACGGCCGACATCAGCGGTCGACGCATCGATGCGCTGAGCCTTCATTAGCGCGTCCGGATTGCAGCTGATTGCGTCTGACAGCCGTACCTCGTAGGCAGCGTTCTGACTCAGTCCCCTCACCTTGATCCTCATCCGGTGAATCGGAACATCGATTCCGTAGCCCATCAAAACAGTCCCACTAACCGCGCTGCCGTTCAATGAAGATAGCTTGACGTCATTAGTCACGTATTCAAAACCCTTCTCGTACCCACAGCCTTTTAAAGCTCCAAATACGAGGAGACCAGAGCCTATTAAGGCAGGTAATCGCATGTTGGCATCCGTTTCTAAAATTGTTACCCGTAAGCAATCCGGTTTTAAGCTCGCTCGGCTTCGAACCATTTTTCACCCGAAGCCGAAGTCCGGCTCATCTTGCCAACACGGCATGTTCTTACGCCTTTCCGCAGCAGATGCCAGCCGGTGTTCGTGGTGAAATGGCTGAGTTTACTGGTGTGACAGAGACCCGCTTCTGGCCGAGCCCGGCCGCTCGCAAGGCTCAGTGTAAGGTCCGTATTGCTCGGCTAGCAAGCAGGGTTTGGTAGACGTACTAAACTTGCAGACTGCCGACGGTCGCAACGTACCTGGTGAGCTGCAGTTGGTTCTTCGTTCATGGTAGGGTGCAGCTTCATCCAATGGAGACATCAAGCAAAATGCACGACCTATCTAAATATTCTCTGGCTCAGCTTCGCGCCCTAGAAGTACAAGTGATCGACGAGTTGAAAACTCAACATTTCCTCAGCATCAGTAAGGCACGTGAACAAATTCTTCACATCGCTCGGAACGCCGGGCTGTCTGAAAAGCAGCTTCGCGCCATCAAAGTCGCTAAAGCGTCAACAAACCGCAACGTGCAGGTCAAATATCGTAATCCAGAAGATCGTACCCAGCAGTGGAGTGGTCGCGGACGCCAGCCAGCATGGGTCGAAGCTTGGGTTGCATCTGGAAAGTCCCTCGAGGATGCGAAAGCGTAAAGCCTTGCAGTTGCTCTAGATAATTGAGTCAGATCTCAAATCGGCCAAACGTCGCTCTGGTCGCAGCGGCCGGTCCCGAAAGTCCGATTTCGACCCAAAGCAGACGCTCAGCTTATGTCTCGAAGGATCATTTGAGGCAATGAAATAGTCTCTCACGTACTCAAGAATCCGACAGAACCAAAAAGTAGCTCGTTGCTCGATATAGATAGAATGCTTTTATGGGATCATTGCTTACAAATTATCGCGACTGCAACAGTGCTGCTGGCTTTCAAATGTGACATCCCAGGAATACACCTTAAGCGACCTCCTGGATTTCCGACTGGAAACTGACGGGCCTGTAAACCCAAAGCTGTCACGCACATGCAAAGCCAGCAGGAACGTTCCACGCAGTACAGCATTAGTGCGTATTGCGTACCGGTTTGATAGGAAATTCCCTATGCTCAAGTATAAAAACAAACTTAATCGTTTGAATGATCGGGCATTGACCATATTAGAGACTGGGCAAGTCTTGTGGGTGACACCTGAGACCGAGAGCCCGCTGCTCATTGACCTGAACAATGAGTTCACGTTTCATTGGATTACATGCACCTCCTCGCTCACTGAGTCGCTCACGCGACTGACCCAATGGTATATGGAATCTCCAAACGACGGTCCAGCGACTGGTCTCGTTATAACGCAGATAGAAAACGGGATGAATGCCCTGATGGCGCCGTCGATTGAGCGCTTCGTTAAACTCATGTTAGTTGTAGCCGACGCGGCTGCAAAATTTTCTGGCGCGGAATACGTCAAGACCATCTTTGAACTCATGGACTTGCTAGGGAAGATCGAGTCCACGTGGAAGCTTGGCAAGCCCGTGTTGGCACCACTTAACGAGTTGCTGCCCATCCTTGAATTGTTGATGGAACAGATGATGCTCGCCTCCCTTTATTTTGAGATGTCGGTCAACAGCCTTACACGGAATGCGTTTAATACATGTGAGACCGTATCTATCATGAACCTGAAAGCGCCGATTATTGGGCGGATTCGGAAGTTGCGCGCCGACGTTGAGACCCACACCGGCTACATACAAAGCAGGTTTCGGTCACCAGAAGAAGGGTTCTGGCCACCGGGTTTGCGTGGCGACGTAGCGGATGTTGTCTGGAGATAAGTTCTGTCCCGTCTGCGAGTGCTATCCATAGGGGCGGGTGCGATGAGGGTTCGCACCGGGAAAACAGGTTCAACGGCGCTTGCGGCAACGCGGAAGAAACCTCATTGCGGCCATTCTCTGCCACGGTTTGCAAGCGCCAATCACGGGGCAGCGTTTCAGATCCAGGATGGTTCTTGAAGATCCTCATCTGCTACGGGGACGGCCCGGCTCGGCGATAGATGGCTGATGACGATAGTCCGCTTTTGGCCGATTGCGGACCTCAGCTCAGCGTACGAGCTTGTTGCTGGCAGGAGAAGCCGCTGAGTGCCGGTCGGGCCCGGTTGTTGTGGCAAACTTGATGGTTTTGTGGCGGACCTTATTAGTTCGCCGCGAACTTTATTAGCACGCCACATGTGCTCTCGGCACGCTGGCACCATTCGAGCACTCGACAGCGTGCGGCGCCAACACATGCAAGCTTTCGCGTGGGCACGGGGTGCCTTGCGCGGCCCGGCCCACCCGACGGTTGCTGCCGCCGGCTATTTCGACCACGGGGCCGGATCACCGCGACAAATTCTCCATATCCCGCCTCAGCACCGACGTGATTCCGCCCCAGTTCCGGTCCGTGTAGTGCCCGTAATCCTCCCCGTCGTCGCGGAACACCACCGCATGGTTCGCCCACTTCGGCCGCCCGCCCTGGTTATTGCCCGCCCCCAGCGTCAGGTTGTCGCAGAACCAGTCGCCCGGATTGCATAGCGAGCTGCCCGCGCTCCCGGCCACGCCGCCGCTGCTGTGGTAGGCCACCACTTCGTCGTCCTGCCCCGGCAGCACGAACGAGTACAGCGTGCCGCTGGCGCCGGCGTACATGTAGAACAAGATATTGCGCGTGTCGTTGTGGTTGTACAGGGCGCGTGCGGTGGCGACCTTGTGCTGCTGGGCCAGCGGCTCGCTGGTGAGCCAGGCGCCGATGTCGGCCAGTTCGCTGCCGCCGGCGGAACCGGCCGCCGCCCGCACCCAGCGGATGTTCCAGCCGGGCTGGCTGGCGCCGGTGCCGGCGCACACGCCGGCGCTGTTCGCCTGGGCGTTGGTTACCGGCCGCGTCGAGCCGCCGTAGTTGGCCAGGGTGTAGCCGATCAGCATGTCGCCGGCACTGTGGACGGCCACCGTGCACCAGTTCGGGCCGGTGCAGAAGCAATCCAGGGCATTCCGGACATAGCCGCTTTGCGAGGCGATGCCGCTCCTGCCGTCCCAGTTGACCGACTTCTTGTTGACGCCGGCCGGCGTGCCGTTCGGCCCGAAGTAGGCGAAATCATTGTAGTTGCCGATCGCCCCGCCGCCGGTGCGGCCGTGGATCCACAGGGTGTAGTTGGTGGCGCTGGCGATGCTGGCGGCCAGCATGCCGGGCAGGCACAGCGCGAGTGCGCGTCGAGATGAACAGCGTGCAGGACGTCCCATGGCTTCCTCCGTGTTGTTGTCACGGCCATCTAAGGACAGGAGACGCCCTGCGTCAATCGCGCGCGGGGTGCATGTCGTGGGAAGGATACCGAACAGCGGGCAGGAAGCGGTGGCGGCATCGAAACGCCGCCACTCTGTGCTAACGCGACGGCGTGCCGCACTCGCTCGGCGGCAGCGGCTGGGCCGGGTCGAAGGCGGCCAGGCTGTCGCGGGCCAGCTTGCGGTCTTTCGCGAACTCGGCCAGGTAGCGCGCGCGCTCCTCGCCGCCCGCCTCGTCGTCCGAGATGCCGTTCAGCGATTGCGTACGGCTCTTCAGCACCGGGCCTTCCAGGCGCGGCATCAGCTCGCGGTCGGGGTCGGTGTTTTCCTTCAGCAGGTAACCGTCGACATCGCGCAGGGTCAAAGGCAGCGCCGGCGCGCCGTCGTGCATCAGCTTGCCGAACACGAGCAGCCGGATATCGTTCGGCCCCGGCCCCAGCACCTCGTTGAAGGTGGCCAGCGCGAATGGCCGGCCCCGGGCGTCGTCGATACGCCCGGTGACCACGTAGCGTCCCGGCGTGCGGACGTCGGCGCGCAGCACAAAGGCGAGCGAACCGTCTTCCACCACTTCGCGCGGCGGCCCGGCCCACACGGCGGGCAGCTTCGGCGAGTACACCACGTCGAAGATCAGCGACCCGTTCTTGCCGCCGGCCGTGTAGCGCACCTCGGTGCGGATGGTGCCGTGGAAGCCCGCCAGACCGGTCTGGGCCGGGGTCAGCACGGCCGCGTAAGCACCGTCGCCGGCCACCGGGTCGGCGCCGCCGCCATCGTCGGCGAAGGCCAGCGCCACCTGGGTCGTCGGGCGGGCTCCGGTCGTCATGATGCCGGCCGCCACCGCGCGCGTGACCACCAGCGGCACCAGGCTGCCGTCGGGCGTCACCGCGCGCAGCGAAAAGGCCACCGATTCGTTGGCCGCCATGAAGACGCGCGACTGCGAGGTTTGCAGCAGGATGTTCGGGTCGCTCGTACGGTCGCCGGTGCGCATCGGCGTCATCTCGGTGACCGGGCGGTTCGGGTAAGCCTGGTCGGGATTCTGCGCCATCGGCCGCGAGCCGGCCGGGTACTTGCTTCCCTCCAGGTAGCTGCAATAGGTGTGGTCGGTCAGCTGCACGTGCTCGATCATCTGCTGGCGGCGCCCGGCGCGCTCGGCGGCCGAGGGCTGGGCCGGCTGGCTGTCGACTTGGCCGAAGACCTGCGGTCCCTGCGCGGAAGGCGGCGCTGGCGCCGCAGCGGCAGGCGCCGCCTCGCCCGACGCGCGCAGGGCGAGCCAGCCGACAGCCGCCACCAGTACCGCCAGCAGCACCAGCGGCAGCCAGCGGCGCAGGGGCGAACCCGCGCCTTTGTGTCGAGGATCAGAGGGCACTGTTCACCATGGCACTGCGCACCACGCCGACGATGCCGCCCCAGTTGCCGTTCGCGTAGTGGTTATAGGCCTCGGCGTCGTCGCGGAAGCTGACCGAATGGTAGCTCCACTTGGCCGAGCCGCCCTCGTTGGCCGCCGTGCCCAGGGTCAGGTCGTTGCACAGCCAGTCGCTCGGGTTGCAGTAGGAGCCGCCCGCGGCGCCGGCCACGCCGCCGGTGCTGTGGTAGGCCACGGCTTCGTCGTCCTGGCCCGGCAGGATGCCGGAATAGGCGGTGCCCTTGGCGCCGGCGTACATGTAGAACCAGACGTTGCGCGTGGTGTTGTGGTTGTACATGGCGCGCGCGGTGGTGGTCTTCAGGTCCTTGACCAGCGCTTCCGACACGGCCCAGGAACCGACGTCGGACAGCTCCGAGCCGCCGCCCGCGCCCGAGGCCGCGCGCACCCACTTGATGTTCCAGCCGGTTTGCGAGGTGCCGTCGGTGTCGCCGCAAACGCCGGAGGCGTTGGCCGTGGCGTTCTTCTTCACGCGCGCCGAGCCGCCGTAGTTGGCCAGGGTGTAGCCGAGGATCAGGTCGCCGGCGCTGTGGGTGGCGATGTAGCACCAGTTGCCGCCGGTGCAGAAGCAATCGAGCGCATCGCGGATCTTGCCGCTTTGCGAAGCGATGCTGCTCCTGCCATCCCAGTTCACCGATTTCTTGTTGACGCCGGCGGCCGTGGTGCCCGGCCCCCAGTAGGTGAAGCTGTTGTAGTTGCCGATCGCCCCGCCGCCGGTGCGGCCGTTGATCCACAGCGTGTAGTTGGCCGCCGCGGCCAGGCTGGATGCGGCCATCAGGCAGAGCGCCATGGCCAATTGCAGTGCGTTCTTCACAATCGATCTCCTCCGTTTATAAGTGGACGCCTGATACGGTCGCCATCGCTGCCGGCTCACGCAGGCGCAGCCGCTTGTTGCGGCTGAGTTGACTGTAGGAGTGATATTTATGAGTGTCAATTGTGCATAGGTAGGGTGACACATGGTTTGTGGATGTGTCGCGTTAACGCCAGTGCAAGATCGGAGATGCCTTGAGTGCCGCCTCCATCGGCACGCCTTGCCGCTAGTCCAGCTCCGCCAGCACCTTCACATGCGCCACCACGCTGCGCCCCAGCGACGACAGCTCGTAGCCGCCCTCCAGGCAGCTGACGATCCTTCCCTGCGCATGTTCCTTCGCCACCGCCATCACTTCGCGCGTGATCCACGCATAGTCCGCTTCGACCAGGTCCATCCCGCCCATGTCGTCGTCGCGATGGGCGTCGAAGCCGGCGGAAATAAAGATCATCTGCGGACGGAACGCGTGCAGCGCCGGCAGCCACTGGCTGCGCACCAGTTCGCGCACCACCTCGCCGCCGCTGCGCGCCGCCAGCGGCACATTGACGCTGGTGGCCGTGATCGGCTCGGGTTCGGAATACGGGTAGAAGGGATGCTGGAAGAAGCTCGCCATCAGCACGCGCGGATCGCCACGGAAGGCGTCGGCGGTGCCGTTGCCGTGGTGGACGTCGAAGTCGACGATGGCCACCCGCTCCAGATTGTGCACCTCGAGCGCGTGGCGCGCCGCGATCGCCACGTTGTTGAAGAAGCAGAAGCCCATCGGCTCCTTCGGCGTGGCATGGTGCCCCGGCGGACGCACCGAGCAGAACGCGTTCGGAATGCTGCCGGCGATCACCTCGTCGGTGGCCGCCACGGCCGCGCCGGCCGCGCGCAGGGCGGCCTGGTAGCTGGCGTGGCACAGGATGGTGTCGGCGTCGAGCGGGTAGAACTCGCCTTCGGGCGGCACGTGGTCGCGCACCAGCGCCAGCGCGCCGGGCGTGTGGTTGCGCAGGATGGATGCCTCGCCGGCCAGCGGCGCCAGGCGGCGCTCGACCAGGCCGTCGAGCCGGGCCAGGATGAGTTGGTCCTCGATCGCCTGGAGGCGGTCGGGCGACTCCGGGTGCCAGCTGCCCATGTCGTGCCGCAGGCAATCGGGGTGGCTGAAAATAGCTGTGCTCATGGTGCGTTCATTCCTTGAAACCGCCGGTCCTGCTCATCCATACACCAGAAACATCCGTTCTCGCATAGAATCATCCGCACGGCCCTCCCCGCATGGAAGAAGTGTTGCCAATATCGCTAATCTACCATGCCGCCCGGGCCGCCGCACCATTCGACCATGGAAACCCGAAGCATGTTCAATCAATTGCACGCCGCCGCCCGCCAGGTCGGCCAGATCGTCGTCGGCAAGGACCAGCAGGTGCGGCTGGCCTTTACCTGCCTGCTGGCCGGCGGCCACCTGCTGATCGAGGACGTCCCCGGCGTCGGCAAGACCACACTGGCGCACGCGCTGGCCCTGTCGCTCGGCCTGAAGTTCAACCGGGTCCAGTTCACCAGCGACCTGCTGCCCGCCGACGTGGCCGGCAGCTCGGTCTACGAGCGCGAAACGGGCGGCTTCGTGTTCCACCCCGGACCGATCTTCACCCAGGTGCTGCTGGCCGACGAAATCAACCGCGCCACGCCGAAAACGCAATCGGGCCTGCTCGAAGCGATGGAAGAACGCCAGGTCACCTTCGACGGCGTCACGCGCGAGCTGCCGGAACCCTTCTTTGTCATCGCCACCCAGAACCCGGCGCACCAGGTCGGCACCTTTCCGCTGCCCGAGTCCCAGCTCGACCGCTTCCTGATGTGCCTCTCGCTCGGCTACCCCGACCCGGCCGCCGAACGTGCCCTGCTGCTGGGCGAAGACCGGCGCGCCATGCTGCGCACCCTGGTCGCGGCCACCAGCCCGGCCGAGCTGATGGACGCCCAGGCCGCGCTGCGCGGCATCCACACATCGAACTCGCTGATCGACTACGTGCAGGCCCTGGCCCAGGCGTCGCGCCAGGGCACGCTGTTCGCCGAAGGCCTGTCGCCGCGCGCCACCCTGGCCCTGCTGCAGGCCGGCCGCGCCTGGGCCGCGCTCGAAGGGCGCGACCACGTGCTGCCGGAAGATATCCAGGCGGTGCTGGTGCCGGTCTGCGCGCACCGCCTGCGTCCGCTGCGCTCGGCGCAAGGCATGGCGCTGGCCAGCCGCGACCTGGTGCTGCAGCTGCAAAAATCGGTTCCGGTCTGAACACCATGGCGCAGGCGCACGCCGAGTCCCTGGCTGGCCGCCTGCGCCACAAGGCGCGCGCACGCCTGCAGCGAGAAAGAGATACCGGCGCGCTGCTGCTCGGCCAGCGCCGCATCTACATCCTGCCCACCGGCCCGGGCCTGGGTTTCGGCGCGCTGATCCTGGTGCTGCTGATCGGCTCGATCAACTACAACCTCGGCCTGGGCTATGCGCTCACCTTCGTGGCCCTGTCCTGCGCGCTGGTCGACATGGTCCTCACCTGGCGCAACCTGGCCCACCTGGTGCTGACGCCAGGCCGGGTGCCGGCGGTGTTCGCGGGCCAGGAAGCATCCTTCGCGCTGCAGCTGGCCAACCCCGGCCCGCGCAAGCGCTACGCGGTCCGGGTCGACCTGGCCGGCGTGCCCGAGCCGCGCCACGTGGCCGACGTGGCGGCCGGCTCCAGCGCCAGCGTGCGCATCGCCGTGCCGGCGGAGAGCCGCGGCTGGCTGGCGGCGCCGCGCCTGACCCTCAGCACGCGCTTTCCGCTCGGGCTGTTCCGCGCCTGGGCCTACTGGCATCCCGACGCCGACGCCCTGGTCTATCCCTTTCCTGAAGAAGGCGCGCCGCCCCTGCCGCCCCTGCCGCAGCTGGCGGGCGGGCGCAGCGACGGCGCCGGGCAAGCCGGCAGCGACGATTTCGCCGGCGTGCGCGCCTACCAGCCGGGCGACGCGATGCGGCGCCTGGCCTGGCGCCAGATCGCGCGCCTCGACCCGATCGGGGGAGGCCAGCTCGCCACCAAGCATTTCGAAGGCGGCGCGCGCGCGGAACTGCTGCTCGACTTGGCCACGCTGCCGGCGCACCTGGACCTGGAAACAAGGCTATCGCGCATGACGCGCTGGGTGCTGGAAGCGGAAAGCCGCGCCCTGCCCTATGCCTTCCGCCTCGACTCGCAACACTACGATGCCGGCAACGGCGCCGCGCACCAGGCGGCCTGCCTGCGCGCGCTGGCGCTGTACGGCAAGTCCAGCGGCAAGGACGGCGCGCCATGACGCTCACGCAACTGGCCAACCTCCCGCGCGACAAGGCCGACACCCTGCTGCTGCTCGCCAGCGCCGTGCTGGTGCTGGCGCCGCACACCCTGCACCTGCCGCTCTGGGTCTCGCTGCTGTGCGGCGCCACCCTGGCCTGGCGCGCCGCGATCACCCTGCGCGGCAAGCGCATGCCGCCCAGCCTGCTCCTGATCCCGCTCGCCGCCGGCGCCATGCTGGGCGTGATGCACACCTACCAGACCCTGCTCGGACGCGATGCCGGCGTCGCCATGCTGGTACTGCTGGTGGCCTTCAAGATGCTGGAGATGCATGCGCGGCGCGACCTGTTCGTGGTGGTGTTCCTGTGCTTCTTCCTGGTGCTGACCAACTTCTTCTACGAGCAGGGCATCGGCACCGCGCTGCTGATGTCGGCCTCGGTGCTGCTGCTGTTCACGGCGCAGATGAGCTTCCAGTTCGCCGCCAGCGTGCCGCCGCTGCGCCAGCGCTTCATGATGAGCGCGCGCATGCTGGCCATGGCCGCGCCGGTGGCCCTGTTCCTGTTCTTCCTGTTCCCGCGCATCCAGGGCCCGCTGTGGGGCCTGCCGGGCGACGCGAACGGCGCCCGCTCGGGCCTGTCCGAGACCATGGCGCCCGGCATGCTGGCGAACCTGGCGCAGTCGCCGGAGCTGGCCTTCCGCGTCAAGTTCGACGGTCCGCTGCCCGAGCGCGAGCAGCTGTACTGGCGCGGCCCGGTGCTGGGCGACTACGACGGCCGCACCTGGACCCGGGTCAGCCCGGCCCAGCGCCAGACGCTGGGCGGCCGGCGCCTGCCGCTGTCGGTGGCCGGCGAACCGCTGCGCTACGAGGTGACGCTGGAGCCGGCCAACAACCGCTGGCTGTTCGCGCTCGAGATGCCGGAACGCCTTCCCAGCCTGCCCGCGAACGCCGCCCAGCTCTCGGGCGAGGTCGAGATGACCACGCTGGCCCCGATCGCCGCGCGCCTGCGCTACCGGGTCGCCTCCTATATCCATTACCGCCTGCAGGCCGACGGCTTGCCGCAGGATGCCGGCCAGTGGCTGCAGCTGCCGGCCGACAGCAACCCGCGCGCGCTGATGGCCGGGCTGCAGCTGCGCGCGATCCCCGATCCGGGCCGGCGCGTGGAAGCGGTGCTGCGCACTTTCCGCAGCGAGAACTACGTCTACACCCTGAACCCGCCGCTGCTCGGGCGCGACGCCGTCGACGGCTTCCTGTACGGCAGCCGCGCCGGCTTTTGCGAGCACTACGCCGGCGCCTTCGTGTTCCTGATGCGCGCCGCCGGGATTCCCGCGCGCGTGGTCACCGGCTACCAGGGCGGCGAACTGAATCCCCTCGACGGCTACCTGACCGTGCGCCAGTCCGACGCCCACGCCTGGGCCGAGGTCTGGCTGGCGCGCCGTGGCTGGGTGCGCATCGACCCGACCGCCGCGGTGGCGCCCGAGCGCGTGCAGCGCGGGCTGGAAGGCGCCGTGCCGCAGCGCCCGCCCTTCGGCATCGAGGGCCTGGGCCGCTTCATGAACATCGACGCCGAAGCGCATCCCTGGCTGACCCAGGTGCGCTACGCGGTGGGCGCCATGAACAATGGCTGGAACCAGTGGGTGCTGAACTACACGCCGCAGCGCCAGCGCGGCATGGTCGAGCGCCTGCAGTCCTCCTTGCTCGACTGGCGCCTGCCGCTCTGGCTTGCCGGCCTGGCGCTCCTGTTGCTGCTGGTACGCGGCTGGCGCCAACGGCGCGGAATCGATCCGGTCGATGCGCTATACTCGGCCCTGTGCACGCGCCTGTCCCGGCTCGGCCTGGCGCGCGCGCCGGACGAAGGACCGCATGCCTATGGCAAACGCCTGGGCGCGGCCGGCAAGCTGGCGCCGGGCGCACAGGCCGCCGCGCAGGAATTCCTGCGCCATTACAGCGCCTGGCGCTATGCACCACGCCGCGCCGATGCCGGTCTCGCCGCGACACTCAAGCGTTTACTTTCCCAGGTCAGATGAAAAGCTTCGTCACCATTCTCGCAGCCCTCTTCCTCGCAGCCGCACCGTTCCACGGGGCCGGCGCCGCCGACAACGCCCGGGCGGCCAAGGCGCGTACAGAAAAGGCGGCGAAGGTCAATCAGGCCGCCAAGGCATCCAAGGCCAGGCCGGCGGCCAAAGCCGTGAAAAAGACGGCGCCGGTGGCATCGAAAGCCATCGACTACAGCGGCGAGCAAGTCAATTTCGCCGAATGGCAGGCGGTGCGCGACTTCGCCGACGAGATGGTCGCCAAGCACGGTTTCGAGCGCGGCGAGATGGAGACGCTGCTGCGCCAGGTGCGCTTTGTCGAGTCGGCGGTGCAGCTGGTGAAGCCGGCGCCGCCTGGCAAACCGAAGAACTGGCAAGCCTACAGCGAGCGCTTCATCGAGCCGATCCGCATCAACGCCGGCGTGCGCTTCTGGAACGAGAACGCCGAAGCCCTGGCGCGCGCCGAGGCCACCTATGGCGTGCCGGCCGAGGTCCTGGCCGGCATCATCGGCGTGGAAACCGTGTACGGCCGCGATACCGGCCGCTTCCGCGTGCTCGATACGCTCACCACGCTCGCCTTTGCCTATCCGGAGGCGCCGAACCGGGCGGCCCGCGCCGCCTTCTTCCGCAGCGAGCTGGAAAACGCCCTGCTGCTGGCGCGCCACGAAAAGATCGATCCCCTCACCTTGCTCGGCTCGTTCGCCGGCGCGGTCGGCCTGCCGCAATTCATGCCGGGGAATATCCTGAAGTATGGCATCGACTTCGACGGCGACGGCCACATCGACCTGCGCGGCTCGACGTCCGACGCGATCGGCAGCGTGGCCAATTTCCTGGTCCAGCACGGCTGGAACCCGCAAGACAAGGCCCCGCCCGTGATCCAGGTCTCGGTGGCGCCAAGCCGCGCCTGGGAGCCGCTGCTCGAGCGTGGCCTGAGCGCCACCTTGCGTGCCGAGGAATTGCTGGGCGCCGGCGTAACGCCCGACCTGCCGCTGCCGGCGGAACGCCTGTATGGCCTGGTCGACCTGCAGAATGGCGCCGAGCCGACCGAGTACTGGGCCGCCAGCGAGAACTTCTTCGCCATCACCAAGTACAACCGCAGTTACTTTTATGCGATGTCGGTGCTGGACCTGGGCCGTGCGGTACGCGAAGCGCGTTCCGATGGCTTGTTGTAGAGCAAATAATTTGTAACAGGCTGTAACTTCACAGGGCTTAAGTTTGTCCTAATAAACACCCTCACCCATCGCGTACTCCCCTGGGGTATCGACATGTTTTCTTTTCTATACTCTATGGAAACTTTCCATGGAGTTGCATACCCCCCATTCTGTTGTCACTCAGGCATATCATTTTGAAACGTGCGGCGAGTAAAACGTGTTTCCTTTACACTGAAATTTAACGAAAAAACAATTATTTTTTCCGTGAGTTTGTGAGAGAATTGCATTGCGGCTATTGTTGCGACTAGACAACAAACAGAGACTTTACTACCGAATTCTATTGCTCATAAGTACTAGACTCAAAATTAGTTGTACAATTGAGTAGATTTTTTCGAAAGACCTTCCGGAATCGAA
>Ga0265797_10008503_pt1 | contig 13651 bp, 13 predicted proteins | sample P2T30metagenome_FD_192433 | JGI IMG/M metagenome (GOLD analysis project Ga0265797, IMG submission 192433) | Plant litter microbial communities from East Loma Ridge, Irvine, California - P2 T30 | ecosystem: Environmental > Terrestrial > Plant litter > Unclassified | place: USA: California... | reverse complement strand
AGCCTGGCGCGGTTCACGCGGGTGTGGTAAGCACGCACACCGCCGAAAGCGCCGGCAAGAGCGTTGTTGCCATTGCGGGAGCTCTGGACGGCAAGCGCCTTGCCCATGATGGGGCAGCGACGAGCGATGACCTGGAGGTTGGACATGCTTCCAGCACCGGGGGAAACCTCCTGGCGGGCCGCCGCCGTGGTCGTGGTAGAGAGAGAGCGGAGCGTGGCGGGTGACGTCTTGTGTAAGAACGGGCACATGGACTTCGACTGGCGCAAAAGAGCCTCCATGTTGGTCAAATGCGCGGCGTGTATGAGTGTCGGGTGTGTTGTAGATGTGCGGGCAGATTGGGTGTAAGGTGAGGTGAGGAAGAGTGCGAGAGAGAAAGATGGTTGGAAAATGTGTCAAAGATGCGACTACATGAATTACATGCGGTAATAGCGCGGAATCTAACATGCCGGGCGTCGGCATCAAATGCACTCGTCATGATTGGCCCACCTATATTAGCTTGCAGTGCTGCCGACGCCATCTTCATCAGCGGTACGGTAGTCCGGAGAGTAATTGCTCGGATAGTTCCATGGTTCGCACTGCGCCTGCGAAGGGTCCTGGGTTTGGCTCACACTGTACCTCGACAGCACCCGCAATGCCGCCTGTCAGCCCCTCCATACCTCTAATACGACTCCACGCTTTGCATCAATTGCCACCTTTGTTCACCTCACTGCAGAAACCTGGTCATGTTCCAACTCAATCGTACAACATCTCACTTCAACTACTCAGGTGTAGTCTGTGATCTTAGCGTACCCCGCCTTTTGCCCGGCGACCTGGCCTCTACCCTCTAATTCGGAGCCGCCACCGTCCCATTTCGTGAGGTTGATCTCTACGATTCCAAGAGGATCTGCAATCCATATGCCTGTATAGCACGTCTCTCCAAAACTTTCCTCTGCATACCTCGGCCTGCACTCAGTCATGGTCGTGCTTAGCGTACAGTGCGGAACTGGAAAGTCTTGCCGAAATACGCCGCACGTGGTTCGATAATCCCACTCTTCGGCATCTTTGCTTGAGCCAACATTTCATAAGCAGCCTGTCAGACCAGAGGCCTAGACCTTCTTCCTGCAAAACGAGCCTTTCTGGAGGACAAGTACTTGAAAAAAGATGCCGCTGGCTCAGTCATCGTCGGAAATCTCGATGATCTCGGCCTGAGATGGCTGGTCAGGATGCTGCAGAGCCTTTTCGCTGAACGTCGTCCCCATAATCGTATACACATAGTCGTAAAACGTGCTTGTCTCGGCGGCCCCACTATCCATACATCTTCTCAGCTCTTCAAGATCTTTCTTAGATGCCTCGGGTTCTTGGAAGTAGTTGCTACAGAACCACCAAGACAGGAACAGCTTCGTGAACGCAAGTATCTTTGGCATGTCTCGAGGAAGGACGCCCTGCAGTTTGGTTTCTCTTCTGTATAACATGCTGATGCACGCTCGGATCTCTTTGATCAGATTCGTCTTTCCAACAAGCCGAATTCGATTACGAATGACTTCGCGGTCACTGAACTTCATCTCGTGGATGACTTTTGAGACCACGCGCTTACGGTCAAGATGCTCGACCAAGTCTTCCCATTTCCAGCGACGAACTGTAGCGATCGACGCGTTCTCGGGATCGTCCCCATGGTTGATGGGTTTATGGGTGGTCAACCCGCCGTCTGGTTGTATGAGCCCTGGGTGCGCATACATAATTGGCTCTACACTGTCAGCGATGACTGAGTCTCGTGTCGATGATCGCGTCAAGTCTTCGAGCTGGTCTTCGACTGGATCAGCTTCAGTACCGATATTGATTCCCGATGGCAATGCATTTCCTTCTTCGATGTCTGACGAATCTGAGGGTGAACCCAAATCAATAATCTCATTTCCCGGCTCTACTTGAAGAGATGATGCAGTCCGTGGTATATCCGGTTGGTCGCGCATCGCGATGTCTTGATCGTCGGGTAGTTGCTCTTCATCGCTGTCGTCAACAGGTTCCAGCTTGTAGATGTCGCGTAACCAGGCTGCAAATTCCATGGAGTCGACCGTGACTTCGAGGTTGCTACATTGTCGCCGTACTTGCTCCTGCGAAATATCACCGTTAGTGAAGACGTCATATATATAGTCAGGGCATTATTGCTTACCGCATTGCTTCCTGGAAATTTGACGATCTGGTCGCACAATTCATCCAGTCTTGACTTATAATAGAGATGCTCTGTCGCGTATTTCTGCGCCAGCGCTTCTCGCTCTCCATTAGCCTCTGCTTCGGTCCACATAGCGACTGGGTCGTAGTCCACCTCCTCGCCGCGAGCAACACCCTTGTTCGGTTTCCAGGCATTCGTGAAGAACTTGATCCGCTCGTTGATAATATCGACAATCTTGTCCTGACTCAACTTGGTCCGCTTGCTCGGTTCTTCAACTGCGGCCTCCTCCTCATCGTCGACTGATCGAGCATCCTCCTCAGCAGCATCCCCCAGCCCAGAATTATCATCCTCTTGTAGGTCGTCCTCGTCAGGCAAGTCTATGATCTGGTCACCTCCTGCCACGTTCTGCCATCTGAGTAGGTGAGCATAGTCGTCCATGTTTGATAGCGCTGGATGTGAGAGCCCGATGGCTGCCGTATTTGATGTTTGGTGATGACGAGAGATGCGAGATGTTTGCTACAGCAGTCGCGGATTGGACGCCGCGCGTAGAAGGTGGGGCAGCCGTCTAGGCAAGTGCGCGCTGTCACTTGATCACGCGACGAGGGGCAAGCATCACCAAGGCCATCACATTCCACGGTGAGGGTAGTTGGCAATGATTGCTGTCACGTAGAAAAGCTGCTAAATATTTGCTTTGAAATGCGCGATGAGGGTCTTTCGGTGCGCCTCGGGCTTCGGCGGGGCAGGATGAGGCAATCGCTCTAGCGCCGACAGCATTTGTAAGTCTCTCTCTTACCTGAGCGATCTACTCTTCTAACGACACCGAAACAACTCAGCCACCATGAATTCCATATCGCTCACCGATTACCCCCCAGAGCTGTCTCAACAAGAGGAGCAGTACCTGCTATCCAATCTCAAGGACTGGTCGATTGCTCATGGCTTAGCGGTTCGCCCGGCTCCGTCATTCGTCCAGCCATCACAGGATCCGTCTGGTGTACTCGCGAGCACAGCACCAGTCACTTTATTCCCAAGCTTGTTTCCACGGTCATGCTTCGAGGAGGGTCTCTCCATACAACAGGCTTACAATGAGTTGTACTCGGCCATTGCCAGGGACGAGACGTGGTTGAAGAGCATTGTGGAGGAGCTTGTCCATGTTGACGACTTTGTTGCAAAATTATGGCAGACCCATCTAGAGGTTAAGAAAGAAGGCTACGTGCAGGATCTCTCGTTGGGACTCTTCCGCTCAGACTACATGGTACATCAAGACCCTTCGCAGTCAAATCCAAAGTCCGGTTTGAAACAGGTCGAGTTCAATACCATTGCTTCGTCTTTTGGCGGACTATCGGCTCAAGTGTCTGCGTTACACAAGTACCTGCTCACGATCGACGCTTACCCAGATTCAACATCATCCATTATCAAGCAAGAGGCTTTGCGACAGAGCCAGTCAGCTTCTTCCTTGGCGAAGGGCCTCGCTACAGCGCACAAGGCGTACGGGACTTCGCGCACGAAGCGTCCCCTATGTGTGCTGTTCGTGGTGCAGGACCCAGAGAGAAATGTGTTTGATCAAAGACATCTCGAATACGCCCTGCTTCAAGATAATGGAGTGCGCTCTTTCCGACTACCTTTCGGAGAGACACTGTCTCACACTCAGCTCGACACAGACCGTACACTGGTCTACACACCACCAAACTCTCCCTCGACGTCGTACGAGGTGACGACAATTTACTTTCGAGCAGGGTACTCACCAGATGATTACTCAAAGGACGAAGACTGGAACGCCCGCACTCATCTCGAGAAGAGCCGTGCTATCAAGTGCCCAAGCGTCTTGACCCAGCTTGCGGGATGCAAGAAGGTTCAACAAGTGCTTGCTACGCCGCATTCACCGCACCTCAAGCGCTTCCTACCCGACGAAAAGGTCGCCGCGCGCGTACTGGAGACCTTTGCGCCAATCTACCCGCTCGACAACAGCGAGGCTGGCGAGGAAGCGAAGAAGCTTGCGACAGACGCCTCTTCGGCCACAAAGTATGTGCTGAAACCTCAGCGAGAAGGAGGAGGAAACAACATTTACCGGAAAGCCATCCCACCATTTCTGCAGAAGCTGCCCGAGACTCATTGGCCGGCGTACATCCTAATGGAGATGATCGAGCCACCTCCACTGACGAACGCCATCCTGCGAAACGGTGAGCTGCAGAGGGGTGGCGTGATTTGCGAGCTTGGAGTGTACGGCGTATGTCTCTGGAGAGACGGGAATGGAGATGGAAACAAGGGCGAGATCTTGGAGAACTGGGAGGCTGGATATCTTCTTCGCACCAAGGGTGATCAGAGCGAAGAGGGCGGTGTGGCAGCAGGATTCGGAGCAGTTGACAGCTGCTGTCTGGTGGACGGATGAACACACCGTTGAGCACGTACTGTATGCGCAGCTCGCTACAGCTGGCAAGTTGGTAGGAGCCTTCGGTTAAAACGGTATTCTGAAGCCGTTTGCATCTTCGATCGATCTGAACCAGGAATAAACGATGTGATGCAATGTGTTGTACACTGACAGCGTCGACTCCTCACAGCGCATCCAGCATCGATGCGTTCCCACTACCCCCAATCTGCATGCTACAGTGTCCATCACTCCTTTCTTGTCAAAAGCTAGTTGTGCGTATTGGAAGATGGACATCGAAGCTGGATCTTGTAACTCGCGGAGGTGCCTGCACCTCAACCCGGAAGCTTTTTGCATGTATTGCCAATCTTACGGGACCCACTATAGTTTTGGAACCACGTGCAGACCTCCAGGCTACCATGCCAAAACTCCGAGTAGGATCTGTGCAACGACCTATGTGAAACAGATGACGGTGCGATGCCTCGACAATGAGGCGCGAGCCGATAAACGTCAAATCTGTGACTTTGAAGAATTGCAGCTGTGAGAACTGTCTGAAGGTGTCGTGAAACTAGTGACAGGAGGTAAGCCGATAGCTCGAATCGCTAGTGCTAACGTCAGGAAGCACGGAAGTGATTCCCACGCGGAGGTTCGCTCAGAACTGGATCGTCGGCAACGCGCACGGCTGCTTGCAGATCTGATGAGCATCGGTTACAGGAGATGCCGTGCCAGTCACATCATCGCTCCCTTTCGGGTAACGCGATGTTGAACTTTTGCTTCGATCCAGACTACGTATCTCTGCGCCTCGGGGAGCTGAAAAAAAAAATGAAAGATCTTACAGATAACGATAGTTGGAGGCTTGAACCTTGCGGGCGGACTACGGGCTGAGGCTCACTGGGCTGCACGTTGTTATGTGAGGAGCGCCCTTGCGGAGGGTCTTTATGCACGCTGCGGCAGCTTATGCATGGGCACGTAGCGAGACCCCTGCCTACGGAGTTGGCAGCCCTACCTACGAATGGCTGCACCTCAGCTCACGACGCGTTCTCCTTCATCAACATCTCACTGGATGACAGCCGCCATGTGCCTGCTTGGCGAACGTAATCACCAACTCATCTCGCATATATGCGTGCAGCTCGCTGGGAACCCGCAGCGCGCGCCCCATGGCATTATCGACGGACGGCACTCGGCAGCCTCAAACGCCTCATCGCATGTCTGGTACGGCTGTCTGGCACCGGGTAACGTCCGAACTCCGCTCTCAAGTGTCAATACTAGATGAGGAATATAGGCTACTGAACTATACTTGTTTTGCCCTAAAGCACCTGGAGGCGTTGCTCGCGAAAACGTTAGAATGGCTGGTGGCTGCCATTGCAATCTTAATTTCAACTCTTCCAAGGACCACACCATACCCGTTGCAGTATGGGTTATCCCTAAAGGAGCCGCCGTTTCTGACGCCGCCGAGCTCGATGGGCTCCTGGGCTCTGCTTTTTTCCTTCATTGCAGGAACAGGGCCGTGCTCGCTAAGCCTCTCGCTTTTTGCAACCTGCGGGAGGAGGCGTCGATCTCCTGTTTAGGCTATGCTGGCGCTCACCCATGTGGCTTTCTCTCGTCTGATATATGCCCAAGTGCGCCTCCACCTTCCGTTTACCTGCTTTCTGCATCTCGTCTGCATCACTTGCATATCCTGCATTCGCGTATTGGCCGTTTGTGCCTACCACACTCCTTCATTCGCTCTTTTTACTACTAGTAATCCGATCTCGCTCTTTGAAACAGTCCTTACCACCACGGTTTTTGCTCTTTCGTCACTCTCTACTCGTGCGTCATTGTTGCAGACACCACCTTGCTGCATATCAGGAGGTCGCGCTTTCCTCTTCGAGTATCCTCGGAGGGACCGTTCATCGCGAATTCCAACTCTAATCGTAATTTCTCCATGGCCTTTGTCGCTTTGTGCTAGACACGTCCACACCGCATAATCGCCATGCGCTTTTCTGGTCACTACTTGGTTCTCTGTCTTGCACTTGTTCTATGCCTTCAATTTGCGGTGGCAGCTCCTCATGCTGCTGTCCGTAGACAGGATGACAGTGCTTCCGCGGAGTCAACGCGTGAGGCTCAGGACAGTGCGTCTCGACAGCCTTCTGCCACACCCACTCCATCGGAAATAATCTCTTCGAGCATTGAGTCTGAACGCGCTTCATCGACACCAGTTTCTTCAGTCAAGCCATCAGAGACACCAGCACCGAGCTCTATCAATGATGTTCCCACTACGACTCCATCTGATGATGCTACTCCAGCAGAGTCTTCTGGTAAGTTACATGGTGACAAGTATCGTGAGATGTAGCTAATGCTGTAATCCAGAGAGTGCCTCCGCGGATCCAAAAAACCCACTGCCAATTCACCCCAAGCTGACCCCCGCTATGGGCGTCACTGGAGTGCTATTGCTACTTAGTGGATTAGGATATGCCATCATTGGTATCAAGAACAAGTGGTATGTACATTGACATCCATCTACCAACCTATGCTGACAAAGAGAAGGGTATACGTGTTCGGTTCAGCTGCCTACCTCACCGCTCTCGCCGTCACTGTTTTGATAGTATACTTGATGAACCCTCCCGTCTCGGATGCCATCCAGGGAGCCTTCTTCGTGGCGGCCTTCTTCACTGGAGTGATCTTCGGTGTCCTGTCATTAGTCTTTGCAGACATCACCGAAGGTTTTGGCTGCCTACTCGGTGGCTTCTGCCTAAGCATGTGGTTCCTCAGCGTCAAGGACGGTGGCCTGATCACTTCAGGAACTGGCCGTGCCATCTTTATTGGTTGCATGTCAGCTGGAGGCTATTCGCTTGCTTTCAGTCACTATACACGTAACTACGGTCTCATCGCCTCAATCGCCTTCTCCGGAGCCACCGCTGCCATCCTCGGTATTGACTGTCTGGCTGGCTCTGGCTGGAAGGAATTCTGGCTTTACCTCTGGAGTAAGTTGCCGTACGTGGTTCGCAGACTGTTACTGACCTCCGCAGACCTCAACGATGACATCTTCCCTCTTAACACTGATACTTATCCGGTCACGAAGAACATCAAAGCCGAACTGGCCGGTGTTGTCATCATTGCAGTAGTCAGTATCGTCTCCCAGATGCGCGTTTGGAAGATGGTCAAAGAGCATCGTGTAAAGACCGCTGCTCAGCAACTCGAAAGACAGGCGGATCAGGACCGCGAAGAGGAGGAACAAGGTCGCATTGTCGAGGACAACTTCCAGAAAGAACGTGCTCAATGGGAAGCCGCATACGGTAACGGACAGAACGTACCCGAGGCCAGCATCCGATCTTCCACTTCAGATCCCAAAGATCTTACCTTTGTCCAAGAGAAGGAGGTCTCTCCCAACGACAGCGCGGTAACAGTCAACATGCCAGCTGGGATGATGCAATCTGCCAGTAACAACACCAAGTCCGGCGCGACCGTCACCGTTGGTGTTCTCGACGACGATGCCATTCAACAAATCGAACCCGAAGCCCACGCTGCTGAGAACGAAAAGGCTCTTCTGAAGGCTCCAAAGGACGACTCAAAGCCTACTCTAGTAAAAAGCAACAGTCTACGCCCTACAGCTCCGCCACCACCTCCAGCAGTCGTCCCACTTCCATTCAAAGTCCCCACCGAGGAGGAAGCGCACAGCGACAACGACAATACATCTGTGTCTGCTATCCCCGAGACTGATCATGACGTCGAGGTACCCGGGCGCCTTTCGAAGCGCGTTTCTGACGTCTCAGCAATGAGGCAACGTATCTCCAGGGACATCGCAGCTTCACAAGAGGCTTTGATCGGAACGCGAGGTGATGAAGACGACCGTGCTTCGTCTATTGCCGCCACTCTGAACGATGACCTCGATGTCCTGTCCGTTCGTAGTCTATCCCCAGTCGAATCACCCATCGGAACCGAGCACGACAACCCATTCGAGAAGCCTGGACTCAAAAGACAAGATTCTGACACTGTACCCGACCGGAAGAGCGTAGTGAACACGGTAGACGTAGTGAAATCTCTCACGACTAGTACCGACCCAAAGACGGCAGACTCGCCCAAGGAACAGTCATTCGAACGAAGGGCTGACACGGTCATGTCCAGCTCCAAGGCCAGCAGCGAAAAATATTCCAAATCTACGAAGTCTGATGAACTGTCCCAAGGCTCACAATTGGAACAAGGTGGATCACAGGTTGGCAGTCCAACTGAGAACGTGATGCCGGAGAAGCTGTCGAAAATCGCCCTATCCTACCGTACGAATGAATGGGCGAAGCATCTTGAGACTGCTGAGAAGCCAGACTACGAAGACATGTTTCTGCCCTCGTCACCCGGTGTCATGCTAGCGGACGGATCGGAAGAGAAGGCCACACCTGTCAGTGATGAGCTTCTCTACGAGAGCAAGCGCGAATCAAGAAGGATGTCGACTGGCAGCAGGACGCAACGGAACAGCAGCCAGGGACTACGACGCAACACCTCGACTTTTTCTCAGGAATCACTCGTCAACCAGCGATCATTGACCCACTCACCTTCCATTGCTTCTCCCCAGGTCCTCTCCAGATCCAACTCCGCCGTCAGACTCGACACTCTCTCGCCCCTCCCTAGCAACACCCTGCTGAGCAAGCGCGAGGGTCTCATCAAAAACCGAGCCTCAGCTCTAACACTCACCCCCCAAATGTCTTCGCCCAACCTCTCCCAACGTGGCGACGATGAAGACATGACACTAGCCCAGCGCCGCCAACTCCTCCAGCAGCAACAATTATCGCCCTCCCTTTCCCATCAGCCCTCCCTCCGCTCCCCCGGCCGAACACCCCCCTCAACCTCACAGAAGTGGCAGAACAAAGCCTGGGCCGCCAAAGGCGCCCCCACAGGTTTCGACTCGCACCAACCCAAGCGCTCCTCCAGCGCGCAGTCCGAGCAGAAGCGCGAACAACTCTACGCCGGATGGCGCGACACGATGCGCGACATTGCGCCCCCGCAGCAGACCGCCGCCCACGTCGTTGAACAGCAGCGCGCAGCGCTATTAATGGAGCGACGCCAAAAGGAGCTGGAGAAGCAACAGCGCGATATGATGCAACAGCAGCGTGCTAGCCAAATGGACAGCATGATGCGCAGCGGCCAGATGATAGATGCACACCGCGAGGCGATGAGGAAGATGCAGGCGAATGCCAACCGACACACTTAGCTGTGGATATTTCCTTACTTTTCCTTTCTTTGGATCACGATACGATGCCGTGGGTGAGAGTCGGCGGGCCCCTTACAAACAATGACGTCTTTCGGTTTTGTCAGTAGGTAGTTATATAGTTGTTGCAAGAGCCTTTGAGCTCTGCGAGCGGTTTGGTCAGGTCAGGTTCGGTCAGGTCACGATAAGGGTTGGATTGGGACTGGCATATCGATGAACAACGCGAAGGATATACCATTACATGAGGGCGGGATATTTGCGTTGATATTTTACTTATATACTATTCTGCGGTTATAGCAATACGAGAGTATATGAACCGGCATAGCGACTCCATTCGTGAAATGATCAGTGTGTGCTTTGTAGATCGGCAGTAATAGGATGTGAATTATCATAGTAGTACTATACCCGGGATTTGAGAGGTATAGTCGCCGTCTACATGTATACACGGCGACGATCCTGGATAACGGGAAAAGTGAGGCTGGAGACAAGATGAACTATTACGACACTACGCCGCAGCCAGACGACCCACGATGCTACCTATGGCACTGTTCCTCCACCCACCCGGCAAGCTGCAAACAGCCAGACTCGTACCGCATCGCCACTGCACAGACAAGGCGGCTGACATCATATACAGACTAGCATCGGAAGTAAACGCCAGAAAAGGGGTCAAAGTGGATGGAGCGTCCTACACACGGACGAGCGCTGTTCAGATGAGAGCAAGTGCGCGGAATCCCGACGACGCGGTTCTGGGTAAAGAGCTGACATGGCTTGCCGGGGATGTGGCTGATGTGTGAGTAATTGGTGGAAGGGATTTGCTACTCATGGGTGTGACCGTGTGAGATAGATGGAGGGTTAGCATTGAGAGGGGTGACTGGGGGTGTGATGGAGACGGGCATACAGTCATGCAATTGTCAGCAACGAAGGCAAAGACTATGACGATGACGATGGCGATTGAGCGGGTTAGTCGATGAATGGAGTGTGTTAGGAGGATCGTGGCGGAAGAGTAGTTCTGCTAGACGACATTGATTTGTGTTGTGAAACAGGGCTGGGCTGGTGTACTCGAGGCGTGCGCCAACGTCATGGTCCGGGTCAGGGTCATGTGAGCGACAGCGGAGGCGGACGGCGGATGTCAACGGTGACGGCAGGCGTGGGTGTGCCCGCCAACGTATTACCGTATGGGAGGGAATGCATGTCGAGTATGCTTAAGATTGACATCAGTCGGATGGGAATGTTAGGGATGGTTAGGATTGTTCGGGCTAATGCAGGCACAGTGCCTAGGAATAGGTGAAGGGGCAGGGGTCAGCGTGATGCGGCAGGCAGTCATCAGCCTGCACAAGCCATCGAGGCAGGCGCTTTTTCATGAGCCTGGTCTGGGAGGTGCCCAAGTTGCGCCGGACGAGGCGGACGTCTCGTGTCGTGTACAAGAAGAAGGAAGCACCCTCTCCTCGACCCGGTGCTGCCCTGGAGTGCTCCTTTTGCTGCACGCGACAAAGTTTATCCCCATGGCCCGTTTCTGTCTCTGCTATTGCCAAACCCGCCGTGTGAGACGTTGACACCAACACTGCGACACTGACCACGGCGACCACGACACGACGACATCCTGCCATAACAGTACAGCGCACTCATTCACCACACCTGATTCCCCGCTGTCCGCTCCTTCTTCCCTAACAGTACAGCACCCACGGCAAACTTGGTCTTGTCGGCAGGCAATGCTGCAGTGAGCATGGACCACTTGCCCTTGGGACCCCTAAGGAATTCACCACCACCCAGCACCGCCCATTCACCACCGGCACGACGACGACTCCACGCCCGCCCTCCGCTGCTTACCCGCCGCCTGCTGCGTCGCCAGTGCCTGCCCGCTGGTCGCTGACCAACCGCATCTTCAACCTCAACCTGCGCGCGCTGTACCAGGGCCCGCCGCGCCAGCCCGCCTCGCGTCTCTGGAACCCCGTCAACTCGTCGCCGCGCACCCTCCAGATCCAGAACCCGCCGCCTGCGCCCCAGGCCCTGCCCCCGCGCCGCGACGACCACTACCCCAATCTCCCCATTGAGCGCGACTTTGAGACGCAAGCCAGGGAGGACGGCCGCGACGAGTACCCGCTGCTCTCGCTTCCCGAGCGCCGCCTGAGTCGCCAGAGCCCTGCGCCGAGCTCCCTCGCAGTCCAACGTTCCACGGGCGAGGACAGCATCAGCGGTCGCACCAGCATCGCCCTTCCGCGTGATCGCAGGAGCCAGCCGCCCACCCAGCCGCCCACGCCAGGCCTCGTCATGGCCTCTGCCGCCAACCCCAGGGACAGTGTCTCGCCCGCGCCCCATGCCGACAAAGACATCGAAGCCGGCCGCAACCACCAGCCCGCCGGCCTGTCGCGCGTCTCCCTACCCGGCTCCGGACGCACCTCGCTGCACTCGAGACGATCAGGGTCTGCAGCTGACGACGACGCCGACGCCGTGTCCGAGTTTCCCTGGGGCCCTTCGCATCCCTGCTTTCCCCATCCCAACCCGCATGTGCCACTCGACTCCGAGCTGTACAACACGACGCGCATTATCCGCATAAAGCGCGACTGGATGATGAAGGGCGACCTGGCGCCGACGTTTGCCAATCTCTACCCCGAGATCCTGGACCCCCTCGTAACCGAAGACGACTTCCGGATACTCATCAAGAAGATTAATGATACCCTCGTCGACGCCTTTGACCCATTCACCTTCCGCGCCTGCCTCGACACCGTCCTCGGTATCGCGACCTTCTGGCTCTGGGAGGATGCAGGCTTCACCGGCGTAAAAAAGCAACTCGCCGACCTCGAGCGCTGGATCGAAGACTGGAACCGCGACATCGGGTCCAAAGAAGCAGTCCGCATAATCCCATTACGGCGGACTGGATACCTGACAGTGCGTATACCAAAACATAATGAGTAAAACCACGTTTAACTAACTTTCCGTAGCTCGACGTCCAAATACCAGATCCCCATCTCGGCCCCGACACAGGCACACGGCCGCACACGCAAGAAGATAATCACCCCACCGAAGCTTCACACCAGCAGCAACACGATCAATACCTACCATACCCCATTACACCTACCCTACAGGTTAATTCCCAACCTACCATCATCGAAGCGCAGTCATAATACCATACCATACCATACGTACAACACAACACAAAGACATACGAGGAGAGACACAGTTCAAAAGCCAAAAAGGAACGATTCACGCGGTTTAGCGGCATATCGACATCATTTGCATTGGTCGTTTGAGGAGTTTGATGGTGTCAGTCAGTCTTGATTCTTGGGTCTGCTTGATTGGGTGGGCTGGGCATTCCGGTGCCCTTTCTTTTTTCTACTTTTCTTGTTGTAAGAGCTGTCACGACCTACTACACAATATCTGCGGCGACGCACAACCCTCACATACAAAGTCATAATGTTTCTTTTTTCTTCCTCATTGCATCGCATCGCATCTCGGGTCTTTTTGTTCATGGTCGTTGAGATCGTGCTTGTTTTTTCCGCGATCGTTTTCTTCCGAATTTCTTTCCGATACCCTGCTGCGAGATGCGCTGTTGTCGGTGCGCTGCGGTCTTTTGTTTGTTCGGTTTGGTTTGGTCGGGCTGTGTAGGTGTGTGTGGCTAGACGGACCGGGCTGGACTGGGCCTTGTGCCATGTGCTATAGAGTGTGGCGCGTGTATGTACTATATTTATTATTACCATTCCATCTATTCACGTTACACTATCCTTCTGTTGAGACCTACTCGGCGGTATTACAAATGCCTGAGGGCTGACGGTTTTTCCGTCTTGGTGTTGTTGCAAGGAACAACTGACTCGACATCTCGCTTCAGCCTTGCGACTGACAATGGTCCTGCATGAACGCCCTTCATCTCGGTAATGCCGTTGTGTGTCTCGATACGGAATACGCACATTGTGTAAACTTTGAGATAAGTCATGTCGACCTCAGACTTGGGGAGGGAAACGCGTCATAC
>Ga0265797_10008502_pt1 | contig 13653 bp, 9 predicted proteins | sample P2T30metagenome_FD_192433 | JGI IMG/M metagenome (GOLD analysis project Ga0265797, IMG submission 192433) | Plant litter microbial communities from East Loma Ridge, Irvine, California - P2 T30 | ecosystem: Environmental > Terrestrial > Plant litter > Unclassified | place: USA: California... | reverse complement strand
GCTGCGTGTTCTGCTGCAGGTCGAAGCGGAAGTAGTTGGCCGTCATGTTCAGATTGCGCAGCGGCTTGAATTGCAGGGTGATCTGGCCGCCCTTGCGTTCGCGCTCGGTGGTGCGCACGTCCATGTTTACCGAAGTCGGCATCGCGAACTTGGTGTAGTACTTGCCCGACTGGTCGTAGAAGCCCGACTGGCCCCACCAGAACGAGTTCAGGTTCGATGGATTACCGTCGGCGCCGACCGGCGGCTGGGCGTCGTAGTCGTCGGCATACCACTGCCAGTTCTCGGTGCTGGCGCCCATGGTGCGGGTGGTGCGCTTCTGCTGGGTGTAGCCGACCAGGATGCCGACGCGGTTGCTCTCGTCGTGCCAGGCGTACTGGCCGGAGAATTGCGGGTCGGTCTTCTTGGTGGTGTCGGCCCAGGTGCCTTCGGCGTTGACGAAGCCGGAGCCGGACTTGACATCCAGTGGACGCCGCGTGCGCAGGATCACGGTGCCGCCGATGCCGCCTTCGTCGAAGCGCGCTTCGGACGTTTTATACAATTCTGCGCTGGCCAGCATATTCGACGGCATCAGCATGTAGTTGAACGAACGCGAAGGATCGCCGTTCGATTCGGCGGTGGCGACGTAGTTGCCGTTCAACTGGGTCAGCGTCAGGTCGGACGACAGGCCGCGCACGCTGACGTTCTTGCCTTCGCCGCCGCTGCGGGTGACGACCACGCCCGGCACGCGCTGCAGCGCATCGGCCACGTTCTTGTCGGGGAATTTGCCGACGTCTTCGGCGGTCACCACCTCGACGATCGAATTGGCTTCGCGTTTCTGGTCGAGGCTTTTCTCGATCGCGTAGCGGTAGCCGGTCACCAGGACGGTGGTCGGGCCGAAGGTGTTTACCTGATCGGCAGGGGGCGCGGTTGCTGGGGTAGCAGCTGGCTGGGCCGGCTGCTCGGCGGCCTGCTCGGCCGCCGGCGCGGTCTGCGCGTGGGCGCTGGACAGCGACAGCAGCGCGAGGCCGACCGCCATGGCGATCGGCGTGACGCGGTAACGCTGTTGGGCTGCGCGGTGGATTGTTGAAGTCATGTCTGTCTCCTGGTCGTGCCCTGTAGCGGGCTTTCTTTTATCGCGGAAGGAGGTCGCAGCGCCCGTCAACTGGACGCCAGCCCCGCACCGCTTCGCGAAGTGGGCTGGATGCCATGCCGCTCGATGCCTCGAACGGTCACGGCGATCCACCTTCAAGCGCGATGCGAAACCCACCGGTGCTACTGCCGACACCGCAAGGTGCGATATGACAGCGCTGGAGTGGATTTACTAAACGGCTGTCACCGACTGTGTAGCGGAGGACTTCGCATTGCAGCTAGCGAATTTATACAAAGGAACGTACAGACACTCAACAAACTTCCTGGAATCGCGCGAAGTTTAGCGAGGTTTAGTAAACGAGTGAGGCAAGATTTTCTACGGGGAATGTTCTATTACTTTAGCACCTGGTCCAGCACCGTTGCGGCGCCGAACCAGAGTATGCATTGCGGGTCAGCGTACGCGGCGGCGCCGGCGCCACCACAGCAAGCAGACGACGCCCACACCAAGCCCCATGCCGACCCGCGCCAGCAGCAGCAAGGGCGAAGCCTCACCACCCTGGCGCAGTACCGCCACCCGCTCCGGCGACATCACGACCGTGCTACGTCCAAACGTCGTGGCGACGTAGTTGGTGATCGCCGCCACCTCGCGGTCGTCGAGCTCCTCCCGGAAGCCCGGCATGTCCTGGCCGTGCTCCGGCCAGACGCCGTCCAGGACCGCCATGCTGATATTGTCGGCGTTCGGGTAGCGCAGCATCGGATGGTTGCGCAGCGCCGGCAGGCCGCGCAAGCCGTCGCCATCGACCTGATGACAGGCCGCGCAGTTATTGCGGTACAGCCGCTCGCCCTCGCCCACGCCGCCGGCCATCTCTGCAACATCGCCTGCCGCGATCTTCGCCACGGCGACCGGTGCGGTGGCGCGTGGCGGCGCCGGCAGGTCGTCCAGATAGGTGGCGATGGCAGCGATGTCCTGCGGCGTCATCTTCGAGAAACTCAGGTCGATCGCTTCGCGCATCGGGCCGGCGGCGGTGGCGCCGTTGCGCGCGTGCCCGGTGCGCAGGTACTCGGCCATCGTTTCCTTGTCCCAGCCCGGTTTGCCGGGCGTGATGTCGGGCGCATGCCAGGTACCGAGCGAGGCGCCCTGCAGGTAGAGGCCAGGTTTCTCGGCCATCAGGAAGTTACGCGGCGTGTGGCAGGTGGTGCAATGGGCCAGACCCTGGGCCAGGTAGGCGCCGCGGTTCCACTTCGCCGACCTGGCCGGATCGGGCTCGAACGGCCTGGTATCGAGGAACAGTCCATTCCATAGTCCCATCGACAGGCGCACGTTGAAGGGGAACGGCAGGCTGGTGGCCGGTGGCGCCGTGTCAACCGCCTGCACGCCCTGCATGAAGTAGGCATACAGCGCCGCCGTGTCGGCATCGGTCACCTTGGCATAGGCCGTGTACGGCATCGCCGGATACAGGTGGCTGCCGTCGGCGCGCACGCCCGCGCGCAGCGCGCGGCCGAACTGCTCGAGCGTATAGGCGCCGATCCCATGCGTCGCCGAGGGCGTGATATTGGTCGAGTAGATCGTCCCGAGCGGGCTGGCAATCGCCACACCGCCGCTGAACGGCGCCTTGCCGTGCGCCGTGTGGCAGGCGGCGCAATCGCCGGCGACGGCCAGGTAGCGGCCGCGTTCGACCAAAGCGGCATCGTCGGCGGCCAGTGCGGCAACCGGTAAGGCCGCCAGCGCGGCCACGGCCAGACGCGTGAAGAACATCGTGAGCGGCCTAACCATGACTCAGCTCCTGTGCGATCCGGTCGGCCGTGCGCAGCGCCAGCGCCACGGCAGTCAATGTCACATTGACCGTGCCGACCGTCGGCATGACGCCGGTGCCCGCCATGTACAGGTTTGGATGGTCATGCGCGCGGCCAAACGGGTCGGTGACGCTGTTCGCGGGATCGGCGCCCATCGACAGCGTGCCGGTGATGTGCTGGCGGTTGCCGAACTTGCCCGGCTTGCTGTGCTTGATGTTGGTGGCGCCCAGCTGCGCTGCGATCTCGTCGTAGCGGCGCCGGGTCTGTTCGGTCCCCTTCAGCACGTAATCGTCGATATTCCAGAAAATGCGCGGCACCGGCAGTCCGAGCGCGTCCTTGCCCGCACCCAGCGTCACGCGATTATCCGGATCGGGCAGCTGCTCGAGCGCATTCTTGATGCTCACGCGGCGCGAGGCGCGGTCGCGGATCGCCCCTTCGAGCTTGACGCCATACACGCCCTCGCCGATCAACTCCTTGGTCACCGCCGCCACCTGCGACGCGTTCGAGATATCGATCCGGAACGGCGCATGCTCGCTGCGGAAGCCGCCATCGCGGAACTGGCCGATCGAGCATGGGCTGACCGGGCCACGGCCTGGCCACACCGGTTCGTCCATGTCGAAGGTGACGCCGATCGCCGGGTGGTCGCACAGATTGCGGCCGACCATGTCGCTGCGGTTGGCCAGCCCGGTTGGATAGGCGCTGCTGGCCGACATCAGCAGCAGCCGCGCCGATTCGATCGCGTTCGCGGCCAGCACGAAGGTCTTGCCGGTGACGCGGTGGCTGGTCTTGTTCCAGTCGTAGTAGTGCACGGCCGTGATGCGCCCCTGCGCATCGTGCTCGATACGGTAGACGACCGCTTCGCAGACCACCTGCACGCCGGCCTGCTCGGCGCTGGCGGCCGCGATGCCGCCGTGGTACTGGGCGTCGATCGGGCACACCGGCATGCAGTTGTTGTTGCCGCAGCAGACCGGGCGGCCATCGAAGCTGCGGCTGTTGCGCGCCGTGCAGTCGTCGATCACCTTGAACTGCGGCGCCAGGCGCTCGGTGACGCGCTGCTGGAACCACGAGGCCGGCACACGCTCCATGGGGAACGGTTTCGCCCGTGGCGAGCCGGTGTCGGGCGAGCCGCCCACGCCGGTGATCGCCTCGGCTTCGTAGTAATAGGGTTCGAGTTCGTCGTAGCCAAGCGGCCAGTCCTTGCCGACGCCGTACAGCGTGTGCGTCTGGAAGTCGCTGGGCAGGTAGCGCCACATCTGCGCGGCCCAGTGCCAGCTGGTCCCGCCCAGCATGCGGATATATTGCGCCGCGAACGGGTGCGGGCCGGCCTGCTCGATATAGCCATTCGGTTCCGGGGTGAAGGTCGGGTGCGGCGCTTTCTCCGAATACGGGTACGGCGCCATGAAGTCCGACTTGAACGGCGAATGGCGGTAGCGCTCGACCAGTTCCGCACGTTTTACGCGCGGGCCCGATTCGAGCATCAGCACCGAGTGGCCGGCCAGTGCCAGCCTGCGCGCCAGCAGCGCGCCGCAGATGCCCGCGCCGATCACGACGATGTCGGCGGATAGCGTATTGTTCATGGAATGAATATTCTTTTCTGTTGATGTCATGGCCTGGCCTGCCAGCTGCCGCACGCCCCATACGAGTAACTTGGCGGGACCAGTTCGGCCGCGACGGCGCGGTTCGAGAGCGTCTCGATATAGGCCACGCACAGCGCTTTGGCGCCCTTGCCGGCCACGCCCAGGTACCAGGCTTGCAGGATGGCCTGGGCCAGTGCCCCCTGCGGCTTGTGCTCGTCATCGAAGGCGAGCACGCCGTCCGCGCCGGCGCCCTGCGCCAGGCTGACCTTGAGGGCGACGAGCCCGGCGTCGAAGTCGGGCGTGGTCTGGCGCAGCGCCTGGTACAGGCCCATCGCCAGCGCAAGGTCGAATCCTGACTTGCCGGTCAGGACGCCCGACACCTGGGTAAACACGGCGAGCGCCGCACCGTCGGCTTGCGCGAAGGTCCGGGTCCGGGTGGCCGACAGCAGGCTGCCGGCGACGCCGGAGAGCATCGCCGCGCCCACGAAGCGCAACGCGCGGCGGCGCCCGATCACGGTTGGCGTCATGGGCGGCCTCCCCTGGCGCGGCGGCGCAGCAAGACGAAGGCCAACAACGCAATCAGCCCCAGCACAGCGGCGCCCATGCCGATGCGCGCCAGCGGCAGCAGATGCGACTGCGGCCCACCGGCGCGCGATTCGGCCACATCCTCGACCTTGACGGTCGGCGCGCCGCCGCCGAAGCGCACCTGCACATAGTTGGCCAGCGCCGCCACTTCGTCGTCCGACAGGTGGTTGACGGCATTCGGCTGGTCGCCGAATGGCGGCATGAAGACGTGGCCATCGCCGGTCTTGCGGTCCACGCCGTACAGGATCGAGGCGATCAGATTGGTCTTGCCGAACGTGGCCGAGTTATGGAACAGGCTCGGGTAGTAGCCATCCGGTGTGCCCTCGCCATTCACCCCATGGCAGGCGGCGCAGTTGGCCGAATATACCTGGGCCCCGAGATAGGCGCCCTGCATGCCTTCCTGATAGCCCTTGCCGCGCAACTCGCCCAGGGCGTTGCCCGGCTTGCCCTGCCCGAAGCGCTCGGCCTTGCCGGCGCCGTCCTCGGCCTTCTCGATCGCCGGCAGCGTCTTGACGTAGTGCGCGATCGCCTGCAGGTCGGCCTCATCGAGCTGGCTGAAGCTGTGGGTGATCGCCTCGGCCATGCTGCCCGCCGCCTGCGCCTTGCCTTCCACACGGCCACCGCGCAGGTACTGCACCAGCTCCGCCTCGCTCCAGCCGCCGATGCCGGTAGCCCCGTCCGGCGTGATGTTCGGCGCGTACCACGGGCCGACCTGGGCGCCAGCCATGTTCAGCTCTTTCTTCTCTTGCATCAGGAAGCCGCGCGGCGTGTGGCAGGTGCCGCAGTGAGCCGCGCCTTCGGCCAGGTAGCGTCCGCGCAGCCACTGGGGCGAACGCTCGGGCGCCGGTTTCAATGGCGACTCGTCCAGGAACAGCGCGTTCCACAGCTTCATGGAAGCGCGCACATTCATCGGGAATGGCAACTCGGTGGGTGGCACGGCCTTGTCGACCGCCGGTACGCCCTGCATGAAGTAGGCATACAGCGCATGCACGTCGGCGTCGGTCATCGCCGCATACGACACATAGGGCATGGCCGGATACAGCGGCTGGCCGTCGGCGCGGACGCCCTTGCGCAGCGCGTCGGAGAACTGCTGCTCGGTGTAGTTGCCGATGCCATGCTCGCGCGATGGGGTTATGTTGGTCGAGACGATGTCGCCGACGGGCGAGGCCATCACCAGGCCGCCGGCCATCGGCACGCCTTTGTGGGCGGTGTGGCAGGCGATGCAGTCCGAGGCCGTGGCCAGGTACTGGCCGCGCGCCACGGTGACGGCATCGAAGCCCTGGCTGTAAGCCGCACTGGAACAGGCCAGCAGCACCAGCGCGCGCAGGAATACGAAACAAGTCTTCATGCTCACGCCCCCCGCAGCTGGCGCACGATGGCGTCGGCCGCCCTCAGGCCAAGCGACACCATGGTGATGGTGCTGTTGCCGCAGGCCGTGCTGGCCATGGCGCCGCCGCCCGGCAGGAACAGGTTCTCATGATCGTGGGCGCGGCATTCGGCATCGACCACCGAGTTGCGCGGATCGAGCCCCATGATGGTGCCGCCCATGATGTGCTTGCTCTGCGCGAACTTGGTGGCGATCTTCATGTCGGTCGCGCCCATCGCCTGGGCGATACGCTTGCCGATCGGGACCGAATACACCTCGGCCGACTTGCGCGTGTAGTCGCCCACGTCGTAGTGGATCGCCGGCTTGGGCAGGCCGTGCCAGTCCTTCTTGTCGGACAGCGTGAGGCGGTTGTCCGGGTCGGGCAGCACCTCGTGCGCCAGCACCACGTCGGCGGTGCAGGCGGTCATGCGGCGGATCTCGGCGTCGAGCGCCTTGCCTACCAGGCCCTTGTTCAACGCGGCGAAGGTCACGAAGCGGTTGCGCGCGAAGTTATTGAACCTGAAGTAGGCCCCGGCATGCTCTGAGCGGAAGGCGCCCTGCGAGGTCTCCATGATGCCGCTGTTGACCACCGGACCCACGCCGGCCCAGTATGGCTCATCCAGGGTAAGGGTCATGGTCAGCTGCGGATGGTCCATCATGTTGCGGCCCACCTGGTCGGAGCTGTTGGCCAGCCCGTTCGGGTTGCGGTCGTTCTTCGACATGAGCAGCAGCTTCGGCGTCTCGATGCCGTTACAGGCCAGCACGAACAGCCTGCCGGCGATGCGGTGCGAGCGCTTGTCCGGGTCCAGGTAGTGGACTGCCTCGATCCGGTTGGCGGCATTCGCCTCGACCTTGTAGACCACGGCATTGGCGGCGATGGTCGCGCCCTTGGATTCCAGGCGCGACAGCGCGGTCGCGGCGTCGTACTTGGCGCCCACCGGACACACCGGCACACAGTTATTGCTGGCGCAGCAGGCCGGCCGGTCGTCGTACGGCATGCCGCTGTTGCGCGCCTGCGAAGTCGGGATATTCTTGTAACCGAGCCCCGCCACCACCTCGGTGAAGCGCTCTTCGCCTGGCCCGAACGGCAGCGGCGGCATCGGGTACGGGCGCGAGCGCGGCGTGCCCATGTCCGCCGGCGGCCATTGCAGGGCCGGGTCAGCCGGGCCGCAGATCCCCAGCAAGTGCTCGGTGCGGGCGTAATAGGGTTCCAGCGTCGCATAGTCGAAGGCCCAGTCGCGGCCCACGCCGAACTCGGACTGCAGGCGCATGTCCTGCGGCGTCAGGCGCCAGCTGGTGCCGGCCCAGTGCCAGGTCGAGCCGCCCGCATAGCGGATGAAGGTCTGTGCGTATTTATCGGGGCCGGTCAACTGCAGGTAGCTGTCGTCGGGCGTCTCGAGCGACGGCATTGGGTGCGGCGCCCACGGCTTGGGCGGATAGCACGACGACGGATCGCCCTTGCGCGCCAGCGGCAGGTTACGGAAGTTCTCGACCACTTCCGCGCGATCGACGCGCGGGCCGGCTTCCAGCATCAATACCGAGATGCCGGCGTCGAGCAGTTGTTCCGCGATCGCCACGCCGACGACCCCGGTGCCGACGATGACGACGTCGGCGCTGTTCAGTTTACTCATGTTCTTGCCTTAGAAATGCGGTAGCGCCGACAGTGGCGCGATGGGACGCTGCCAGCGGTTCGGACCGGAAAAGCCGTAGGATGGAATGGCCACCGTATCGCGCGTGACCTGATAGGTCAGCGCGCCTTCATAGCTGAACACCTGGGCGTCCTTCTTGGGTGACGAGCAGCCGCTGTACCAGGCGAAGATCACCCAGTGCGCGAACTCCTGCATCGGCCCGGCCGGAATCGCGTCGAAAAAGTCTTCGACCAGGCGCGCCTTGCGGGCCTCGGCGATGGCCAGGATGGCGCCGGTCAGCGCCACGCCTTCCGGGTGGATGCCGGGCGCCGCCTGCGCGATCCGCGCACCGATGGCGGGATCGAGCCCGTGGTTGACCAGCAGCTTGGACAGCTGCATGAACTGCTGCACCGGAATGGCCGGGGCTTGCGGCGCCGGCACGCCCCAGGCGGGCATGCTGCTCCAGCCGAGCCAGGCCGCGGGCAAGGTCATCGCGCCAAGCACGACGCTGCGTCTAGAAATAGCCATGATGTTCTCGCTTGTTGAAGGATCGGATGGTCAGAATGCGTGGCGCAGGCCCAGCGTGAGCATGCTCTGGCGGCGGCTGTCGGCCACCAGGCCGGATTGCGACACGCCGATCGCGGCGCCGGCGTCGATCTGCCCAGCGCCGCCGACAGCCAGCGTGCGGCCGTGCGCGCGCTGGGTCGCTTCCAGCAGATAGACCACGGTGCGCTTGGACAGCCAGTAGCCCTGCATCAGCGAGAACTGCAGGTAGCTGGCGGCGTTGTCGATGCCGTTGGCGCGGCTGGCGCGCGTGTGGGTCACGCCAGCGCCCAGCGCCAGCGGGCTGGCGGTCTGCCAGCTGGCCAGCAGCGCGGTGGTGTTGAAGATGGCGGTGTCGTGAAACAGCGAGCTGGCGTCGGCGCGGTACTGGACATTGCTGACGGTGCCGCCCAGGCTCAGTGGCCCGGACTGGTAGCGCACGCCCGCGGCCACGTACTGCACCTGGCTGGCCGACAGGTAGCCGGCATTGACCGGCGACTTCGAGAAGCTGGCGGCGGCGGTCGAATCCCAGGCACTACGATCCGGCCCGTTCTTGAGGACCTGCCAGCCCAGTGCGTAATGCCAGGCGCCGTTGTCATACTTGGCGGCGGCGCTGAAGGCGTCGCCGTTGCCGCTGTCACCTGGCTTATCCGGCTGCTCGCCCGAAGCGGCCATCAGGCCGACCGTCACGCCGCGCCAGGCTGGCGAGGTGTACTTGACCGCATTGTTATTGCGGATGGTGACGTCGAAGCCGTCGATATCGCCCGGATGGTCGCCGGCGGCGCCGGTCACCACCGGCAGCGGGCCCAGTGGCGTGAGGAAGTCGAAGTACGGGGCGTACTGGTGGCCAACCGTGAGCGTCCCGAGCTTCGCGTCGCTCAGGCCGAGATAGGCCGCCCGGTTGAACAGCGCCCCCGTCTGGGCCATGGAGCCGTCGTCGATGTTGTAGCCGGCTTCGAGCACGAACAGCGCCTTGACGCCGTTGCCGAGATCCTCGGCGCCCTTGAAGCCGATGCGGTTGCCGTCCTTCGGGCCGCCGCGCATATACGTGGTGGCGCCGCCGGCGCGGTGGTCCAGGTGGGTCAGTGCCGCGTCCGCGATGCCGTAGACCGTCAGGCTCGTTTGCGCCATGGCGCTGCCGCAGGCGCCGGACAGCAGCATGCCGCCCAGGACCAGGAATGGTGTCTGTTTCATGTTATTTACCTCGAGGGCCGCCACCGCCAGGCTGGCCAGGCCAGCAGCGTCGGTCCTGCTCTGCAAGTGAAGTCGCTCGTTGGACAACGAGCGGCGAAAAACCCGGGCGGCTAGCGCCCGGCCAACCGCGCCGTCAGCGCGGTATCCAGTGGCGGTCGACGATGCGTTCGACCGCAATCACCAACGCCGGGGTGGCCAGCGCGATGTACATATTGTCGATACCGTAGGGGTTGCCCGCCAGGTACCAGGCGGTGGTTGTGACCACCGCCGCCAGCAGCCCGCAGGCCGCGCCGCGCCCGCTGCCGAAGAACGGCAGGTACAGGCCGATCACGGCGACGACCGAAATCGAGAGGCGCAATGCACGCGTAAAAAAGGACAGCTTCAGCAAGCCGGGCGCCAGGAACACGAAGGCCAGCGGCACGAACCCGATCACCAGCGCGATCGCGCGCGTGACGCGTAGCTGCTGCGCCGGCGCCGGCTGCCAGTGGGGAATATAAAAGTCGCGCACCACCAGCGAGGCGATCGCCAGGCCCACGGTGCTGACGCCCGCGAAGATCGAGGCCACCAGGGCCACCGTGACGAAGCCGGCGAGAACATCGTTCATCGATTCGAGGAACATCGGCAGCGCATACAGGCTGGGCACGTCCGGATACAGCATGCGCGCCGCAACGCCGATCAGGCCCAGCGCGACGCCGAGCGGCAGCGCCAGCGCGCCGGCGACCCAGGTCGAGCGGGCCGCCGCGTCGGCGCTGGTGGTCGAGGAGATCGCCTGGACGATGTACTGGGTCGAGAAGATCGCGCCGAGATTGCCGATGAAGAAAGCGACGATGGTCGAGGCGCCGAGCGCGCCGTCCCAGCTGAAGTAGAGCGGCGGCAGCGCCGCCTGCATCGGCGCCACGCCACCGGTCAGGCGCAGCGCCACGAACAGCACTGCCGCCACGCCCAGGATCTTCATCACACTATGCCAGATGGTCACGCGCGCCACGCTCTTCATGCCGCCGAAGGCGACATAGAAAGTGCTCACCAGCGCGATGGCGAACGCCGCGACGGCCAGGTCGAGGTGCAGCGCGGCGGCCACGATGGCCGCGCCACTGAGGTAGTTGCCGACATTGACCAGCAACAGCGCATAGATCATGATCAGCGAGACGATCATCTGCGTCGGCCGGCCATAGCGCTGGAAGATGGCGCCCGAGATCGTGTATTCGCCCGAGTTGTACAGCTTGCGCGCCAGGACCAGGCCAAAGACTGGAAAACCGACCGCGACGCTCAGCACCGCCCACGACGCCGCCAGCCCCGACTCGAACGCCGCCTGGGCAGTGCCGATCATCGACTTGGTGCCGACGAATTCGGACGCCATCAACACGCCCACCACCAGCGGCGACAGGCTGCGCGCACCGACCATGAACTCGCTGGACGTGGTGCTGCGCGAGCGTGCGATGAGCCACGCGGTCAGGGCGATGTAGGAGACGACCATCGCGATGATGATGGTGCTCCTGGTGTCAAGCGTCTGCATCTGGTTCTGTTATCGAAGACGAGCACATGCTCCTAGTTGCCCGCCCGGTGGGTGGCATAGCCCCCGGTGGCCTGGAGCGATATCGAGAGTTGGCGTGCGGCCTCGAGTACGGCGTCGAGCGTGTTTTCCCTGAACTGGTCGGGCGTGCCGCGGTGCACCGGCGCGGCCACGCTGAGCGCGGCCACCGGCATGCCGTCGACGTCGAACACTGGCGCCGCCAGCACGTACACGCCGGTCACGGTTTCCTGGTTCGACAGCACGAAGCCGAGTTCGCGCACCTGGTCGAGCCGCGCCAGTAGCGCGTCCATGTCGGTGATGGTGGTCTCGGTGAGCTTGATCATCGGCTGGCCGGACAGCACCTTGATTTGGGTCTCGCGCGGCAGCCAGGCCAGGATCGCCTGCCCCACTGCGCTCGAATAGGCCGGAATGCGGCTGCCGATACGGGTGTCGACACCGAGCTGCGTCAGGCCGGCCTGCACCCGCTCGGCGTACATCGCGCTGCTGCCATCGAGGACGGCAATCGAGGCCGCCTCATTCACTTCGCCGACCAGGCCACGCAGGATCGGCCGCGCATGGGTGCGCAGGTCGGAGCGAGCGATCGCATGGAAGCCCAGCTCCAGCACCTTCAGCGACAGACGGAACAGGCGGCTGTTGTCGACCTTGTCCACATAGCCGAGATTGACCAGCGTGTTCAGGAAGCGAAACGCGGTGGCGTTGTCCAGATCGGCCTTGCGCGCCACCTCGGCCATCGTCAGTTCGGGCTCCTGGGCGGTGAAAGCCTGGAGCACCTTGAAGCCCTTGGCCAGCGACTGGACGGTGTTCTTGGGATCGGCGGGAGCAGTGTCGGTTTTTTTCATGGTGTACTCGAAGAATAATTCGGAATGCGAATTATAGTTCGCTGCAAGGATATTGTTGGTGCATTCGCTCGGCCTATGCCGATCAAGTCAAGAAAGTTCGGAATGCGAATTTAAGTTCGGATAAATATGATTATAGACTCTTATAGAAGACTTCGGCGAAAGTCCATACAGCCAATAAGGTTATGCTGCGGCGAATGGCGACGCGGCGCGACGCCGATCGGCGCCACCCCGGCACCCTGGCGGGAGGCTCAGGCGGCCAGGGCGTCAGCGCTGACCGTGAGCCGTTCGATGGCGCGCTCGAACACCGGCGCGTATTCGAGGGGACGCAGCGCGTCGGCGCGCAGCGCCCCGAGGAGGGCGGCGCGCGGGTAGACTTGCGGCCGCTCCCGGCCCGGGATGTGGAACACGAAGGCGCCGCCGGCTTCGCCGCGCGCTACCAGGCGGCCGGCCACGTAGACGCCGCCCTCGAGGACTTCGGCGCCCATGCCAGGCTGGTCGAACGGCGGCAGCACTTCGGCGTCGTCCGCCCGCGCGGCCGTTCCCGGCACGCCGACATGGATGTCCGCATCCGCCTGATGTATGGCCAGCTCCGGCGCCAGGTCGGCGGCCTCGAGCCAGGCCACCGTGCCGGCCACCGGGTCGACGCTGCCGCCGAGTGGCGCGAAGTGGCGCCGCAGCGCGTCCAGGTCCAGGGCGCCAGCGGCGATATCCTGGCGATTGGCCATCACGTCCATGTGCACGGCCACCAACTGGTCGAGCGCCACGCGTGCCTGGGCGTCCGGCAGACCGAGACGCGCCAGTCCCTCGCGCACGCGCTTGACCAATCCCGGCAGCATCCGCATCAGCGCCCCGTGCTCGGCGACGTCCAGCTTGGCCTGGGCGCTCCATACCAGCTCGGCGAGCAGGCCGTCGTGCCCAGCGTCGCCTGGCGCGGTACGCGCCACGACCTGGATCCAGACGGTGCGGATGAAGGCGGTCAGGCGCGGATCGATGCGCAGCGACGCCAACAAAGGTTCCAGCACCGCCGCCGCACCCGCCACGCGCAACTGCGCGCGCTCCGCGTCGGCGATGGCGGCCTCACAGGCGCGATGGCGCCCGTCGATCGCCATCAGGGCGCCCGTTACCGCTTCGTCCAGCGTCCGCTGGGCATCGGCGAACACCGCCACATCGCCGTCGAAGTGGCGCAGCACGTCGTTGACCACGCCCCGCAGCAGGTCGGCGTCCACCGTCATCGGCGCGGCGGCGTCGCCCACGGCCGCGAGCTGGCCGATGCGTTCGACCAGGCGCCGCGCCGCATGGTCGCCCTGGACCGGCAGCGCCGGGCCGTCCAGCGCAACGCGCACGAAGGGCACGAACAGCCGGCCCAGCTGGACGCGCGCTGCGGCGTCCATCAGGCTGTCTTCGAGCATGAATTCGAACAGCAGCGCCACCAGTCCGATGCGCTGGCGCGCGCCACGTTCGATGCTGGACGATTCGAGCTGGCGCGCCAGCCGCAGCGGCGCGCTCTCGCCCTCGCCTTCCAGGACCG
>Ga0265797_10008500_pt1 | contig 13655 bp, 9 predicted proteins | sample P2T30metagenome_FD_192433 | JGI IMG/M metagenome (GOLD analysis project Ga0265797, IMG submission 192433) | Plant litter microbial communities from East Loma Ridge, Irvine, California - P2 T30 | ecosystem: Environmental > Terrestrial > Plant litter > Unclassified | place: USA: California... | reverse complement strand
TGATCCGTGCAAAGCCCCTCGACCAAATCCTCGATACCAACACTTGTCTGACCGAAGCGGAACTCAACTATTTCGATGCTTCGAGCATGGGTGTGGAGGCCGGACCTTTTCCAATATAGAAAACTACCGCCGCCACATTCGAGAAAAGACGACCAACATAAAATGTCCACTGTGTGACGTCTCTTTCACCCGCAAGAGTAACCGCGACGCGCACTTGTCGAGTGGGAGATGCAAGCTTGGAGCTTCAGGATTATGGGACACTGGAGACACTTTGAGATGGGTGGAAGAATCTTGAGAGTTACGAGGATGTCTCGGAAAGGTGAAGAGCGTTGAGATGAATGGCAGAGATGGTGTCTAATGCTCGAAGCTCATCGTCGATGATGGCTCACAATATGCTTGTTCATATGATACTCCATCTGGGTGTTAGTTCACGTCCATTGCCTGCCTGTCATGCCACCGTCTGCCAACATGTTGTTTGTCTTCATACTGCTCAATTTCTTTCACCGTGCCTGCAAGCTATCTTGCAAACGTGATTAGAGCGTCTGATCCTCTTCGGCAACGAATATTGATGACCGCACGAAGCAGCCGCCATCGTCTGCTGCCGATGTCGGATTTGCCTTGACAAATTGTTCAGGTCTCGGTATCTGCAGTGGAGACTGTCCGTCACTGGCACTGATGGTAAAGCTGACATGGTATGTTCCGGTACGAAGATCGCTTCATAACAACTTTAACAAGTTAGCGGCACAGTAAATATGATTACCGACATACATCATTAGTGGCAATATTAAATCCGATGCAAGGATCATATGAAATGAAAGCGCTTTCCTGTATCTGGTGATGCATACATTTTCCCTATCGACTAAGGCAGGTTCTAAAGCCAACCTGGAAGGCATTGAAGCTCCCCAGAAGCAGTTTCCTGGGGCGTCTGCGACCTTTGCAGTGACCGATCAAGCAACGTCGCAGCCAGCGAAGCTGTTGTCACTCTTATGGTAGATGGTGCCGCAATAGTAACCCTTGGGGTGACCTTCGATATCTTCGTCGTAGTTGTACCCTAGAATCGACGGATGGGAGTGTCAGCGGGTATCCCCAACAGATAATGAAGGCTCATTCATTGGAAAACTCACAATAGACAGAGCGGTACTTCCCTGCAGCGCCGCCTTCCTCGAAGTATCCTCCTTTGACAACGGGTATGTGCTGGCGAGCATCGCCCGGGGCCTGATCGCACTCGTCTGAAATCCAATTGAAGCCCTCGGAGTTGCCGTAGTAGCTTGGGTAAGGATTGCCTGTGAAACTGTGAGTGAGGAAGACCAGGTTAGACGTGCATCGCCGTACCATCGCTCGAAGTGAGCTGCTCGTCGTTCTCGTTGAGACTCATGCCCCATGCAACCGCGTTGTAAACATCACGGCCCGCTACAGTCACGCCTCCGCATTTGATGTCGAAGTCCGGATCGAAATTCAGGATTGTGACCGGTACGTGGTCGGCTGCGAGCGCCAACGAGACGAGGGAAGAGAGAACGGCGGTCTTGGAGAAGTACATGGTGTTGGTTGTTGAATGATGAGCGATTGTATGCGGAAGGGATGGGAGAGAGTGGCAGTCAAGTCGTATTTCGTGACATGATAGGAACATTTAAGTACTTTCGAGCTACGAACATCCCACACTATTCGAATGTCTTTGGGTCGCGATCCTTTGGCTGTGTATGGATGGTGCTATAGCCTCAAGCTGATCCAGAACTAATTCCGATATCATGCCGGTGTCCATGGTTTGACCGATGTGGAGCGGTATGCGGTGGAGGCTGCTCAATGAGCCGCCTCAGATACGTTCACTGCAAGATATCACTTCAAGCGACGATATATCGATGATGTGGACGCGATAGAGGGACGCGAAGGAAGGACGAAGGACGGACGCGAAGGACGACCCACCGGCGGTCTCGGACGGCTCGAGAGACGGCCCGAAGCTCGGCAGAGTGCGCCGGCGCCAAAGACGATCTGAAGGACGGCGGAAGGATCGACGACGCGAAGGATTGGCACGAAGGACCTCAAGGATATCCCCCAGTCCTACCGGATCCGCCGAGACCTATTGTACACATGTAAGAGGTACTTCCTAGCACACGTTCATGAATCGGACGCCTCCATGGTGTGCGCTAGCGTAAATCAGCAAACAACCCCCTCTTGAAGGACTCCACCAATGAGCAAACGGAAATGGCGAAATGACGAGGGGAGCAGAAGATCGAGTGATCACGCAGCCGCAAACGGTACCTCCTAGTAACAACGCGACTGTGACCGAAAATACTTGGTTGAGAAGGCTGGAACAGTGGTGCATGAAGGATGCGCACGCTAGAGGTAGGAGTGCTCTGATGGAGCCAGTGATGACTGATGAGGTTACTCGTGACTCACGCATCATCTTCCACTGGTTACGTCTCGCAATTGTGATCGAAAGGCTGATGGACTGATATGTAGATAGGCAGGTATTCCTGGACAATGACGTACACAGCGTTCACTGTTCAAAACCAAGGTACCGTCCACCGACCCTACAGCTGAGTAGTCGTCTCTTCAATTTACAGTCTGGCGCGCAACCATCTTCACATCATCCGAATACCGCTATGCTTTTCCACGAACGCTTTACGTTGCCCGAAGAAGGCCAGCACGACGCCGACCCTGCATGGTTTGAGCGACAGAAGCAGCGACCTGTCCAGAGTAATGACGCCAGCCTTCGCGACTGGCTTGCAACGGAGGTCGACGCACTGAAAGCATTCCACGATGCCCATACAAACGCAGAAGAGGCAGCATTGCACATGACACGCCCACTGTCCGCCTCGCCTGTACCAGCACTAGGAGGCTATTCCGATCATACCCTGGCTCTTGGCAACTTGTGGCGAGTCGCCATCGCAGCTCTCATGGAATGGCCATCCACACGCACTCCAGAGGTATTCACGCTACTGGACGCGATTGCGAAGGTGCCAGGCAACATCCACAAGGGCGAAGCTGTTGATGACGAGGGAGAACAGCTCACTTGGGCGCAATTCCCCTACTTCGGCATGATCTGGCACGAGAGCACTGGCACAGACATCCAGCCAGGCCAAATTTGCCGGCAGTACCCCGATTCGGCCTTGGGCGCATTGCAAGCGCGGAAGCTTTATTTGAGGGTCAAGAACGTCGAAGCCCAGTTGGTTGCGAAACACGTTCTGCCGATGAATAAGACCATGATTCAACTTATCATCCGAGCGCTCGAGAAAGAGATCGATCAGAGCGACGAACAGCTAGCTCCAGATGAAGCCACTGGGTACAGTCAAGTCAAGCTTGACTTCCACATTCCCGCTATCTCGTTCGTGTTCAAGTACAATGAGCGCGAAGTCTACGACCAAGTTGTGACGAAGGGATTGGGACATTGGACAAAACGCCAAATGCCCGATGGATCAAGGGAGTTCCAAACCGGAGCTGAGCGATGGTCGTTTTGGAGAAGACGTCTGGAGGAGTTATCCCAAGGGAATGCCGATGAGGAGGTGAAAGCTGCTGCACAGGCAAGCTTGGAGTACATGACATCGGGAGTTTAGTATCATGAAGCTCGGTAACTCGAGATGCACACCAGACGCCCAATGGGAGCCGCTCTAAAACGAAAGCAGTTTCGCATGACTTTGCCAGTTGCCACGCAGTAATCCAGACAACCGGTACATACGACCACCCAAGAATCTTGATCAGCGCAACACACCTCAGGCGCGAGCAGGCCGAACGTTAATATTTCTCTACCAAGGGCTTTGGTGCTCCGGGCCCAAATGATCCCTAGTCATAGCATTGGTAGTGATGAACATGACCTCAGAACCATGTGCTCTACAATGCCAATAGTGACCAGAAGTGGGAAAGTCCTTCAGACGGTTGACGACCCGAACGCACTGTCTAAATGGTTCAATCCAGATAGAGTCACGAAACCTTCGAAAGATGACGATGATCGTACGGCGATAGCACTGTTCGTAGTAGACGAAATGCCACTCGAGGTATTTTCCTTCGAGACCTTCAAGGGCAAAGACCACGCTGACTACAATTCTAAAGACGGTCAAAAAAGTCATCGACGACAATCTTGATGATATTCAGCATCCAATTCTTTGGCTGGCAGATACGTGTGATATTATACCGGACTTCGACTTCCATCCTCTCAATCCCGGCGTCGAAGGCACAGATAGCGAAGAGCTAGACGATGACTGGCACTCGCCTTTCATAGGTATGTTCTCCGAGCATACTTCACACAGCTTTGTCGACGGCAGGACTAGTCACTGAAGCATCACAGGCAGTAGTCTAAAGGACTGCGTAGAATTCATGCGCAACGCACCTCGTCCTCCAAAAGGCTTAAACACCAAGTATTGCGCTATCTTGCAGAAGGACCTGTGCGAAAAGTATGGATGTGTTCTTATCTGTAAAGCCATGGGAAGGAAAGAACCGCAGACTATCCCTTGCAGTGCGGATAAGATTGGGCTGTTCTATACTGGTTTTACTCGCCAGAATTGGAGGGAGAACTACAGAATGCAGGCTTTGTACTAGGTGCCCGACAGTATGAGCAACCAGGCGATTCCGAGGGTTGGGCCTCCAGCAACATGTTTTGTCATTGAGCGCGAACAATGGTATACATCACTAGGTGTACCAATATTTTTCGCGGCAGGGCCTAGACACTCTTCAGCCCGCCAGGACCCCACTGGTAGCACGACTTTGTCCGCCACCGATGATGCATGGCAGTGGCTCATCGACGGCTCAGCGCCCTCACTGAAATGCCATCAACGTCATCAGGTCCGTCGACGACCACGGGCATGGACAGATTCTCCATTCGCATTAGCGAGCCGTTCTGCCATAGTCGTCAGGAGGGGGGAGAAACCTCACCACAATCTCCTCAACATTGGGTCTGTAGCAAATGTCACCTCGAAAGGTCGAGGCTATTTCTCAGCTCTGGGGTCGCCAAGGTCAAAGCCTCACGATGCTCGTCTCTTGTTTCATTAGCCCTGGGTCCCTGACTCCTTGAGTACCTGATCAGCTTGGCATTCGAGGGTCGAGGTCCTCGAGGTCGCACAGCTGTGCGCATCACCATCACCATGCATATGGCGTCCTATTTTCGTACTTCCCATGCAGTCGCCTTGCTTTGGCAGCACATGAATTTTCAGACGAAACACAAGAAGCACGAAAACAATTGGATGCACGCAGGCTGTATAGCGAGGATATCCAAGCAGATCTCGCCTAAAACGCCATGTGGCGTGCGTTAGCAGGCAAGCCGGGCTTCCATAATTGGCTTCGGCTATTGCGCTGCCCAGACCAGATATTGTGAAACAAGAAGACCTTCACGTAAACGATGCGTCAGTACTCGTGGCATGCCGCCCGAGCATGTCCTCTGCAGCGTGGCGATGAGCTGAAGAATTTGCAATTCTTCATGCCTACCAAAGTATTTGTCGACCAAGGCAGGCTTCCATGGTTGCAGACACTGCTAAAGAAAGTCTTCAGTGTCTAGACGTGGGAGAGGCCCTTGGAAGAACAAGGCCCTGGAGCAAACTCAACGCGAGCCAGACAGGCACGCGCACGTCCGATTGGCCCCAAGGTTCTAAAGACGCCATTTCCCCGGGTCCGAACGTCTTAGCGTACGGAAGCCGCCGATCGCGGTCGGCCATCAAACTGCTTCACTTCCACGCACGCCACAGGAGGAGAGGAGCTGAGAGGAGAGTTTGCCCTGCCGAGCCATGCACACACGGCGATCACTGGCCGAGACTGCAATATGCGTGATGCAAATAGCCATGCGGCTCTGCGAACCATTCCCTGTTGGGCGAGAATGGCGCTATACGAGCCTGGGCGTGACCGGGCTGTTGGGGCTGCCTCGTGGCCGGCACGCAAAGACTTCCCTGGGCATTCAATGTAAATACCTTCGCTTGTGTCCCGGTTCCTCATGTTTCTCCATCTTGCTGGAACCTCTCATACATCCATTGTGGGCTGATCTACCATCGCCCTTCACGACTACAGCCATCTACCATGGCTCTTGCATCGTGGCAGACCGACGTCCTCTGCACGCTCGGCGGTGCCTGGAACGTCTCTCTCTCACAATGTGGAAACAACGCTCCAAAGACTAACCCCGACAACCTCTGCACACTTGCCAATTCCTGGGGGACAGAGTTGTCCGTCTGCGAAGATGGACACATCCGAAACAGCTCCAGCGTCTCGTCCTCGATCTCTTCTTCGATCTCTTCCTCGATCACTAGCACAATCGCTGCAACTACAAACAGCACCACAATAGCATCCTCGACCGACTCTGGCGCCGAGGATTCCACCATTGTGGTTACTGAGACTGCTCCGGCCGTCAGCACCGCCACTGGTTCAGTTTCGGCCGTGCCACCACCTGCGACTGTGACGAGCGATGGCGCCGACCCCGACGCTACGCCCTTCCCGGTCTTGAACAACACAGCTCCCGCAACCGGTGCTACTGTCGGATCGACAGTTCTCATTCTAATCAGACAAGACGACGACGCCTACAGTGTCACCTCTGGCCTCGATGGTTATGGCATCCCGTACGAACTTGTTCGCGTTCCCAAGACAGGCTTCTCACTCCCTGCCTTGAACACTACCTCTCGTGGAAACTATGGTGGCATCATCTCGCTCAGTGAGCTGGCGTACGACTACGATGGCAACTGGCACAGCGGCATCAGCGCGGACCAGTACAACACCATTTACGCCTACCAGGTGGCATTTGGCGTCCGCTTCGTCCGCATCGATGCCTACCCACAGCCAGCATTTGGCACAACTACCGCTCCTTCGGGAGTAGGCTGTTGCTCACAGGATGTCGAACAGCTCATCAGTCTCACGAACAACACCGGATTTGCTACTGCGAACATCAAGACAGACGCAACCATGAGCACAAAGAACATGTACCACTATCCAGCCGCCATTACTGATAGTTCTACGACTTGGGAAGTCGCAAAGTACGGTCCTTCCTCGGATGGCTCCTTCTCAGGAGACTCCACTGCGGCTGTCATCAACGACTTTGAGGGTCGCCAGCAGATGGTCTGGTTTGGCAGCTGGGCGACCCAATGGTCAGCTACCTCAAACTTCCTCCAGCATGCTTACATTCACTGGATGACACGCGGCCTGTTCCTTGGTGCTCGTAAGACGTATCTGAGCACCCAGATCGACGACGTTCACCTGACTACTGCCATGTACAAGCCTGCCGATAAGAGGTGGCGCTTGACACCTGAGGATTTGGTCAACCATGCTGCCTGGACCAAGGATATCAACAGCCGTATGCCTGCCGGATCCAATTACTTCATTGAGCTTGGCCACAACGGCAACGGAGACATTATTCAGGCGGTCACCGGTGATACAGGATGCGACCCGGAGAATGCCATCTATTACGACTACCCAGACTCCACTCCTCTCGAATACCAGAAGCCGCTTGGTAGTGGCGTTGACCTATGGCCTGCCTCCCCAGCCTCCTACACCTGGAGTCTAGCATGTGCCAAATACGACCGCCTTGCAAACTGGTTCACGACCGCGGAGAACCGCGACGCATTCGCGCACGTGTCGCACACGTTCACCCACCTACCGCAGAACAACATCACCTACAGCGACGCAGAAAAGGAGATTGTCTTCAACCAGGCATGGATGAAGCAAATTGGAATCGACAAGGGCAACAAGTTCTCCTCGAAGGGCTTGATCCCGCCTGCGATTACCGGTCTTCACAACGGCGATGCCATCCGTGCTTGGGTCACAAATGGTCTCACAAACTCAGTCGGTGATAACTCTCGACCTGTTCTGAACAACAAGAACGTGCACTGGCCCTTGATTTCCACTACCGCGGGCAATGGCTACGCTGGCCTGACCATCGTGCCCCGCTGGCCAACTACGATTTACTGGAACTGCGATCTGCCAGACTGCACTCTCCAAGAATGGAAGGATACCGCTTCCGGTAAAGGCACTTTCCAAGACCTCCTCACCTTCGAACGCACCACAGCATCCCGCTACTTGCTCGGCTTGCGCAAAGACGGCTTCATGTTCCACCAAGCGAACCTAAGGCAAACCGACGTCGACACTATGACCGTCGGCTCCCAAACAGGCCAGCTCTCCCTCCTCCAAGCCTGGACAGAAACCATCGTCCAAGAAATGACCCGTCTTACCAACTGGCCCATTCACGCGCAAAAGCAAGACGACCTAGCGCAGGTATTCCTCGACCGCATGGCGAGAGACCAGTGCCAGCCTCAGCTCGCGTACACACACTCTTCAGACGGCAAGAGCATTACCGCTGTGACTGTCACCGCGAGCGGCGGAAACAAGTGTGGTGCTACCATTCCTGTCACTCTGCCTGGAAATGCTCCGACTACCAGTGGTAAGGCTACTGCTGATAAGGTTGGGTCTGAGCCGCTGATTATGTGGGTTACGCTTTCTGGGTCGCCGGTTAAGCTGGATTTGCCGAGACCTGTTGTTCTGAGGGCTTGATTGTAGCAGCGCTTTGATGGGTTGCGATTTCCGTTTTGCGGATCCTTTTAATAGATGGCGTACAGTACATAAATACACTTAATGTTTCGTCGTTGAACCTCGAGTTCTGTTACGAGAAGTTCTCATTATCTCCGAATTGTTGCGCATCAGATCTGGGATGAAGTAAGAACATGAAGGTACGTACGTCTCACCTATTGGCGCATAGTAATAGTACTGCATAATATGATGTAATATGCAGCAAAGGCGCAAAACAAGCTGCGGGCTCTGAACTTCACGAAGGCTGATGGCTGTGCTGGGCTACCTACTTCTCAGGCGCTCTTACGAAATGCAGCGGATACGAGAGCGAATTTCCTTTTTAGGATGGATGTAGCTCTCTGCGAAAGAAGTGTCCAGCGGCAGTAGTAGCAGCCGGTGCTTGAGGCGGAGGTGGGAGGCAGGTGCTGGGCATGCGTCCGCAGCGCCGCACTCCGCTAACTAGTTGTTTGTGTGATTGGCTTACTCAAAACCGATGTGTATACTAAACCTCAGCCGCACGACATGCTCATGCTTCATTGGACAACAAGAGGGATCGGGTACGAGGACAATCGCTGCATGACCTTTCGCGAAGATACCAAGCCAATTTATGGACATGCATGCACGCGCCCAAGATGCGCTGTTGGTTCACCGGTGCCCTCAAGTGGTCTGCTCCGACCGCACAAGCAGGCGCGCACTGCGTGACTGAGAGTCTCTGTCTCAGTGCGACACCTATCATATAACACGTGGGTGCGCGAACCTCTTCGGCCAACAATGACGAGTCCCAGCTCGAATACCACAAGCTACCATAGGGTTCAGCCTCCTTCGAAATCTTCACATGGCACTGATGAACCATGTAAGGTACCTGGACCTGGGCACTCGACCAAAGTGAGCTGGAGAGCTCCGACAACGATCTTGCTTGCCCTGTTGACAGGCCTGGGCTTCGCACTTGCGCACCACTTCATGGGCGCGTCGCTCAACAACAGACCCGTGGAGCAAGTCGATATCTCGCAAGCATGGGTCTCTCGGTTCAGCACTGCATTAGCCTTCCTGGTCAAATTGGCTCTCGCGACCAGCGTTGGAGCGGCGTATACCCAGCATCAATGGCAGAGGCTTCGTCAGCAGGACTTTAGGACGAGCGAGATTGATGCTTTGACAAGTGTCCTTGCCAATGCTTTCAGCTTTCTGAGCAGTACGGTCTGGCTGAAGCACCCTGTGCTTGCTCTCATGGCGTTGGTCTCGTGGTGCGTCGCATTATACGTTGACTAGATGAATCCTACTGAATAGTTTTAGGAGCATACCCATAGCAGCCATCATCGCCCCGGGTTCACTCACTGTGTTTCCTCAAAGCACCAACGAGACAATCAGTCTGCCAGTCCGTCAATTAGACTTCAACTACACCAACTTTGGAACGCTCGTCGGTGGTGGGAGCTACGAGCGATTGGGTGACCCCAGGATATATAGCCTGGCATTCCGCACTGCCTCAACCAGAGAGACGATCGAGCTGGATTCCCCTGGGCACTATCAGAATGTCAGCTACCATCTGGACTTCAGGGGGCCCGCTGTGAAGTGTGCATCGGCCAGTGAAGATTTTCTCTACAACTACACCTACCAATATGGTGTGAAAGCCGACACCATGATCAAGATGCGGTATCTCTCCTGGACCGATATCCTCGTGGAGACCGCGCCAGAGGACGAAGCCATCAGGTTCCCGGGCACAAGCCCAGAGGATGCGGCACTTTACTCGCGTGTGTACGTCATGACTAATGAGGGTTCTTGGAACGTTACGCGCACATACAACGGCACGGAGTCTCTGCGTTACAGACAAGTCAATGTTACGGAATGCTTGTTGTACAACGCAACTTATAACGTCGACTACCGCTTCGAATATCCGATTCAGACACAGCATGCTTCGGTGTCGGACTGGCTGAATCCTGTTACAAGGCTGTCTACTCGGGAGCAAAGGGGCCGCAATTTGACAGTCCAGGAGACATTGTCCTACAAAGCTGTTATGGACGCTTTTACCCAGATGCTAGTAGGCAAAGCAAAGAAAGACAAATACCGCGTTGAGGAAGTCACTAGCACGATCTGGAAATTGTCTCCCATCGGCTGGAAAGACGGAGTGGCCGTTGCTCGAGGGCTTGAAGAGCTGTTTCAGAACATCACCCTGGGTTTGCTCAGCGACGATGCCTTGATGTAAGTCTCGTACGTCTCTCGATTCGTGACTATCACTGACGTCTTCAAAAGCAAGAATGGAAGTCTGGCGGAGCTTGTGCCCGTCACTGTCAACACCTGGCCAGTCACATACATCTACACAGCATCAGGTCTAATCATGGCCTACGGAGTGGCATTCCTATGCGCCCTGAGCTGCTCCGCCATCGGGTTATATGCATTCTACGTCAACAATGCCAGCTATCAGAATCTCTTCTCCACATACATCAGGGCAACCATCGACTCCGCTATCCGCTCGCAAACACAATCTGGTGATGATGGAGCAGATCCGCTGCCCAAGACGCTTGCCAAATTTTAAGTTGCGTTCGGCAGTCATCGAGGGGATAGCAACGAGAATGAGGAACACGACGATCACGAGGATGTTGAACTGCAGAGATTGAATGTCGCCGAGATAAATCCATCTCTGGAGCTGAGTTGGGATCGTCTCGGCAACGCATCCGATGCGGAATATCCACGAGATCATCGTGCGGGAAGTCTTGGTGCCGAAGGGCATTCTCAGACAGATGTGGAATCTCGCAGTGTAGTCTCCAGCCTCGAGCACACACCTCAAGATGGTCCGGATGTACGACCGGAGAATGTGGAAGAAGATGCACGTCGCTGATGAGAAAGATTTGTTGATGGCTGTAAGATTGTGTGATCGCACTTCGTCACGGCGCAGCACCGCGTCTATCAATATTTGTATGCAAGTCTAGTTCAAGTGCGCGTCTTCTCTACTTTTGTCTTGTCTCTCACCCTCTACCCCATTATTTCCATAGCTCAAACTTCCACCAATCCACCGAGACCGGGAGGTGCTCCTGGCTTCTAGAAGGCTTCGCAGCGATCGAATCGCTACGATGGCACTGCCTCTGCAACAGTTCAGGCCTTGCGCGCCGCATCTCTCTCCATGCGGAAGGCAGTGTCAGACTCAGCACCGTTGCTGTCAGACGTCTCTAGGCCTACGCCGTAAGTAGTGTTGCGTCTCTTGCGGTAGTCCAGGAAACAAACTACCGTGAGGTAAGATGCCAGCATACTGCGAGAATGTCAGCGGATGGTACATATTGAAAGACACCCGATAATGCGGAGCAGGGTGAATACGTACTTGAGCACAATCCCCAAAGCCATCACCGCCCAGCTGAGCTTACACCCAACGCCAACGCAGCGAGCAAGGTTGGCTTGCATGACCAAGAAGACCACCGCGCCCCAAAAGACTGTCTCGAGAGCATTGAGGATCCAGTAGGCTTTGTAGCTTTGCCAGCGGCGGAGAGCTTGGACGTGTTCGGTGGAGATCTGGTATGCGATGAAGATGAGAGATTTGGCGCCCTGTGTCTGTGTTAGTTTACGCAGAGCTGCTCGGGCTGAGGTATAGTTGGAGACATACCATGCCTAGAGCAATGGTGTTTGCTCTGGTTCTTGGCTGGCCTTTCATGAAGAGGCGTGGAACGGAGAGACCCATTGCTGCGACGACTAGGATGATGTAGACGATGTGGAGTGGTGTCTTGACGCGGGGATTGAAGAGACCCATTGTTGAATAGTGATGCGATTCGAGTTCTCCAAGATAGCGGAGCTGCCAGTAGGTAATCTCGGTGACTTGTAATTAGGAAGGTAGACTCAGTGCTGATTGTAGATGCTGTTCTTAGAGGAGATTCCATGTCTTTGACCGCGAATGCCGCCGCTCTTATATCACGGTGGTCAGACGCTCAGCTATCGTCCAACCAAGCAGAGTTTGGACGTGAGAGCATAGCCATACGACAAATGCGAGCAGCGATATGCATTTCAAAGCATAACAACGGTGCTCGCGGATGAGCGATGGACCGGGTCTGAACACAGACGTTGAGGAGATGCTCAGCCTTGCGGGTCTACACAAAATATAGACTTGGCATCACGTCTGTGATACAACTCCCAGATGTACGGAATACTCCATGAGTCGATTGCGAATGCGGTGTAACAAGCAGACGTCTGGTTCTTGGTGGACGGTGTTCTGAAGTGTTTCAGCTGTTCCGGTCCCGGTCGTATCGCTCGTGTTCGTCGGGTTCGTCGGGTTCGTCGTATTTGCAAACCAAAAGCCCTAGAGTCCAAAGCTTAAACATGATCTCGCGATCGTTCCGGTCGTATACCAAGCCTTAGGAACGACGATTGCGTTTCAAGGAAGAATTGTGATGAGCCCTATGATGGAGACCAGAGGCGCAGGAGATGTGTTCCGCAGTCTCCCACATATATAATGTTTTGACCATGGCACTTTACTCACCCTCAGAGACAAAAGGTCGCATCAATTACCATGCTCATCACTCATCTTACATCCCTGCTTGGAGCTTCTTGCATAGCACAAGTTCAAGCTTCCAATATTTCGCTCGATCTACCGCCAGCTCAAGCAGCCTGCCTCGAACTGCAAACCCGCTACCCGGCAGCCACGCACTTCTCCAACACTACTTCTTACACCCAGGATAACACCGACTTCTGGTCTCAAGCCTCTGCTCTCGGACCAGCATGCATTTTCGCACCCTCTGTCGCGGAAGAGCTCGGAGAGGCCGTCAGAATGCTGAAAGCGCTCCGCTCGCCATTCGCGATGAGAGGAGGTGGGCACATGCCAATCGGTGACTTCAACAATATCAATTCGAGCGGAGTGTTGCTGTCTTCGAGCGGCTTCAAGCGCTTGGAAGTGGCGGCAGACGGCAAGTCTGTACACGTTGGTCCGAGCAACCATTGGGCTGATGTGTATGAGTTTCTCGAACCGCATGGCAAAGTGGTTGTTGGAGGCAGGCTTGGTGTTGTTGGTATACCTGGTTTTGTCATTGGTGGCGGAGCAAGCTTCTTCTCTGCTGAGCATGGCTGGGCGAGTAATAATGTGAAGAGCTATACCGTAAGTTTTCAGAGATTGAAGGTCGAGCATGAACAATATTAATCAAAAGCCACAGGTTGTGCTAGCTTACGGCTCAGTCAAGAAGATCACCCCGACCAACTCCTTCGCCGACCTGTTCTGGGCGCTT
>Ga0265797_10008498_pt1 | contig 13659 bp, 8 predicted proteins | sample P2T30metagenome_FD_192433 | JGI IMG/M metagenome (GOLD analysis project Ga0265797, IMG submission 192433) | Plant litter microbial communities from East Loma Ridge, Irvine, California - P2 T30 | ecosystem: Environmental > Terrestrial > Plant litter > Unclassified | place: USA: California... | reverse complement strand
CTTTGGTTGTGTCCTTGGGGGCTTTGGTTGTGTCCTCGGGGTCTTTGGTTGTGTCTGATCGAGATTGCTCTCGCTTCGCGAACATCCTCTTTCGAATTTTGGCAAATTTGACAGCTTCTGCGAGAGTGTAGTGAGTGGGAGGAGAGAAAGCCTTATCCCTGTATTGTTCACCAAGCTTCTCGTTCGTGATTTTGCTCTTTTTCGCCTGAGCCTCTGACATGATTCGTGCAGTGGAGTGAGGGGTTGACTTTAGAAACGATGTTACGCGGACAGTTCCCTTGGTTGTGAGCAGAGATAGTTATGGTTGCACTTGCGCTAAGCGAGCTGGAAACCAGGGTGAAGTGAACCGAAAAGCGTCGAATAAGGATTCCAACGTTGACTCACCGCCTTTAATAAGTGATATGAAAAGACGTGATTGTATCTGTAGTGATGCGTCCTGCGCATGTCCACGATTGCCTCCACATGGACTATGCATGACTTGTCAATCAACTCAGCTTGCGCGTGATTGCCGCAGGTACACATACTGGCTAGTAATATCAGAAATCTGTTCATCAAGCACGAGGAGTTATTGTCGAACCAAGACCGATTTTGGTCTTGTTTGCTCAGCATCCATGTACTCAGATGAACTTTGGAACAGCTAGATAGATGGGGGTTCGGGGCGCCTAGGCAACACGTGCGGTCCGGTGCGGAGCGCAATGGAACCGTGGACCGACTGACATCAATTGTGATATGAGTGCGAACAGTATATCGAGATCTTTCGCGTTGGAATGTGACGGTATCTACGCGGCTTGCCACTGGGTGGTGGCAGCAGTTTCCAGGGTCCACGGGTGTGTCCAGGGATCAGGCAGCTGCAGTTTGTACCACCGCCCAATCAACTTGAAGAAGGTAGACGTCATTGGCACAAGCGCATGTTAACATGCTTCCGAGACATTCGGCTTGAGCAAACGCTGCACTGCGCGGGTAATCTGATCCCGTTCAGGACATCAACGTCTAGACCGCGACGGCGCGACCCAACCCGCAAATACTCCCCGTGCTGGATGAGGCTCGACAGCAAGCATAAACTACGAAAGCTAGATGAGCATAGCAATCATAGAGCTTGCGCCTTCGATGCACATGAAAGCGAACCTTGGAATGCAGACCAGACCTCGGGACCTCGGGAGTGTCTAGGTGTACTATCCAATCTTCAAAGCTATGAGCTACCAACATTGTGAATGACACAAACAGATCCCACCGTCGACAACGGTGAAAGACCAATTCCTGGCAGTCACAATACAGGCAAAGTGCAAGATACGACAGTACAAACGCGTAGATGAGAAATACATAGACAGCTTGACAGGATGTTTGACGGGCAAAGCTTCCGTGAAGAGCTGCGCACAATTGTGGTGCACTTCGTGCGAACATAGGAGAGGGGATGTAGTCTCAATGCTCCTTTGCTGCCACCGAAGTAGGATATCTCGTCCGGGCCATCAATGCGAAGTCTTAGTACGCAGCAAAATATACACGTGGAATAGCCTGTAGAAGACGGTTTGGTTGAAGATCATAATTACGATCAAGATCCATGACATCCGCATGAGACTCATGATCCCGCATGACTATCGGTATAATCCAAGCTGCTTGTTCTAATCTCTTGTTCGGCCTCAAACAGCAGTTTGCGAACAACGTCATTGGGAGACGGGAGCAGCAAAGCAACTGGAGGAGTTGTAAAATCACATCGGGCTTGCTAGTTAACAGCTTGCTCTACCAAATGGCTTGATTGTGCACCTGGTCAGGGAAACCCCGTCACGAGCATGGAGGTACGTCAAATGATGGAGGCCAGCAAGCGTATTTTTCCGTATTTATACACCCAGAACCGTTCTTCACAGCTTCACTCATCACTACGCTCAAGGAATTCCTTTCCTCAACTTGAATTCCTTTCCTCAACTTGACGCAACACTTCTCTTGACTTAGGAGAATGGAGGTGGTGGCTCCCGATCCGGAAAAGAGCGCTGCTCCCAAATCGTCCCCTGGTCGCCGACCCAGACATTATGCTACGAAGAATTGGGACAACCTTTCGACAACCTGGCAGAAGGCCACTTCACCCAAGGGATTGATAATGCAACATAAGAAAAGAGTCCTAGCAATCGCAGCAATAGCGGATCAGATACGGTGGACCTGTTTGCAAATGAAGCTCGAAGACTGGCCCGAAAAGAAGACAATTGTAGCCATGCAGTTCATCAACTCTAATCTAACCCAGCTTCAACTGATTTGCTATGAGCCGATCAAGGAAATTCGCGATCACATCAACAAATTCGGTCCTGAAGTCATGACCATGGTACGTTTCCTCTTCTTATCAAAATGATATTCAGATGCTAATAACAATACAGCAGTTTGGCTTGAGAGACACCAGCTATTGGCTTATGCCGTCGCAGAAGAGACAAGTTGAGCCTTTTGTTGTAGAGCCGAGCAAAACCAAGACAACAACCCCCATTCCACCCGAGAGTGACCAAGTTCGACATAATCTTACTACCATGGGACTGGAGGCAACTCTGTACTTGGAAGCTCTGGACACCCCCGAAGCTTATATGAAAGAGATCAACCGACTCAAACACGAACAGCTTGGCCATTTTGAGTACGAACTGCCCTCGACGCAACAAGGCGAGACGTGGGAAGATGCAATCAGGTCTACAATGAGAACCATTGACGCGGCAGAGATGGAAGTCGAACGACACCATCAGTGGATTATTGACAACAAGAGAGTATCGGACTGGGACCTCCAACCGCTCAGCATTTTGCGAACCAGAAGGGACATGCCCACTCGATCAAACCAGGAGCTCTTGCTTGAGATCGCCGTTCAGGCCCGACTCGGTAGCCCAACCACACAGACCCAAACTACGATGCAAAACTGGACCACCGAGACGGAAGTCAGGAAAAGCCTTGATGTTCAATTAGGCCGTTTCATGGTTAAAGGAAAACGACCAAGAATCTGGACGAACTACTTCACTCACGCCATTGATCACGCTAGCGGCGCGGAGCCCGCCATGTTCTTCATATGTCAGCATGAGTATGCCAAGGGGAATACCAAATGGATCATCGGAGCCAGCACACCTCTCACTGGGCCGGACGCACGCACAAAATGGGCCTGGGCCGAAACCGTTTACAAAGCGGTCAGGGATCAGGGCATGGGAGCAATCTGGGTTGAGGCTGTGAAAAGGGTTAACGATCGTCAGCGTCAGGAGGAGCGTAAAGAAGCCGCCAAAGGACCCGTGCCCCCCCCCAAGTCGCCAGAATGGGTGCCCATCCGACAGGAAGTGCTTGCGACACTCCAATCTGATACAGCTCACCAGCGAGAGGTAGCTCGACTGGCATGCAAAGGGCTGGCCATCGACAAATCAATGGTACCAACGCAGTGTTGTTACCGTTGCCAAGCGAACTTCCAGTACTATGTACTGTCAAATCACTTGACGCCAACCATCCCAGAATATTCCAAACATCTGCAAAACTACGACTGGGTATCTCAATGTGGTTGGGACCAGCAGTGCGCCGAGGCAACTGCTGCATGCCAATGCCAGAATCTCGACGACGAGAACAACGAGGAAAACAGACCCAGCTCGTTGAACCGGACAATAAAGAAGAAAAAGAGTATGGGGGCGGGATTCTTGTTCAAAAGATAAGGGCCCATCGCCATCGGTCTCGAGCTCCTTTCGTTCCCCCCCCTACGAGTGGCTACAACTCGTGCCGCAGTTTGCAGTATACATCCTACGGAATCTTAGCAAGTCAACACCTGCTAAGATGATGTATACTCCAACCTCGAAAAGTCTGCGACACGATTCGTAGCCATCCATGGTGCTCCTGTCTGGCATCGTCGTCGCCGAGGCCTCTTTCTCAGATCTGTATCTCTTTTGTCGCGTTGCTTCCTTTCATCGCCTTCCCCCTCCCTGTCACCCTCTCCTTGTAATCGCTCTCTCTTGCTATTCGCGTTGGTTTTGGCTCATGTACCCCCCTAGATTTTCCTTTCTTCTTCCACCCCTTTCCCCACCCCGCTGCCCTCTATCCACTTCATGTCTTCCATTGAATCCCCACTCGCCTCCAGTCTTAGATCGTTTGTGTATGCTGTTTCAGAGTTTCCATCATTTTCCAGTTGCTTTCCCCTTCCATAGAAAAAACCCAGAAATAAGATTCATCTTGCCAACCCCGTCTCTCGTATCGTGATCTGCTTGTCTGCTCGATTATGTTGCCAGAGGTAACGATCATTTTGCCAGAGATAACGATTATTTGTATTGTGTTCTACAAACCTATCGTTGAGCCAGACGTATACATTGGACTTGAGTGTGTTCACTCATCGAGGTTCAGTCATGTGTATGCAGCAATATGCGACACCGACTCTCGTCTTCCTTAAGAATATCCTTCTCATCTAGCTGCTATCACACTTGCAGTCGTGGATAGCTTGCTTCCGACTAACAACAGTTCATGGTCTTTGGCTGGATTGCATTGAGCTTACGATCGCCGATATACTAACAGTTCACCTTGATGGACATGGTTCAACCAGACCTCGATCACCTCGGCGCATCAACACCGCACACACAAGCCACACATAACACACGCATCCAATAAAAGTTAAAAAAGATATATCATTCGCGCAAAAGAACCCCAGCATTAAATACCCAACATCATCATGCGTCATACGCGCCCACTGAATCCTCCCCACGAAAAGTAAGTTAGTAATTTCGAAGCAAACACCCCCCTCCCCCCTTTCCATCCCTCCCAGAAGTTCCAGCAACTAGACCAGAAGACAGAAAGAAGAAGGACACAGCTTTGCTCCTAACAACTTTACAAACATTGGGAGTTCCCCATCATCATCATCTGCGGCGCTTACTTTCCTCCCGTTGTCGTCTTTCTCGTGCGCGCGTGTCGTTTCATGTGTCTAATACCAAATTTTCGCTCGCTGTGCTGACAAAAGATGCTAAAGTTCATGCTTCAATTCCTTCTTCAATCGTACCGTGGCCGTTCATTCCGTTGCCGTTCATGCCCATGCCGCCGGTGAGAGCCTGCATGGCGTCGCCGTTGCTCTGGCCGTTGGGCATGTCGTCGTCGAACTCGAGCTTCTCTTGCTGCGCAATGGCTTGTTGCGAGACGATCTCTGCGAGGCGCTTGAGGCGGGGGGTTTGCAGCCCTGTCGATTGTATTAGACGTGTGCCGATGGTGCGGTAGATGGTTGAAAGAAAATACTTACAGGAAGGCGTGTATGTCTCGAGTGCTGTTATCACTCTTGGCTCCGCGATTTCGTACGGGCCACTATCCTCCATGTCGACTGCGGTGAGGAGAAGAACGTCGCTCTTCTCCGTCACACGCGACGCGACGGCCTTCATGATCTCGCCGTTGATGGGCTGCTCGTAGTCGGCTACCAGGTACTGGTTCAGCAGCTTCTGGATCTGGTTCGGACTCAGCATCCAGCAGATGTCCTGAATAATCTCAATGTCGTTCAATGTAGCCTTCTTCAGCTGGAGCAACTTGGTTGCTTGCATCAGATGCTCGAGTTGCAGTGTGCCCTCTGGCATGTCATGCGACTTGCACCACTCCTCGATACGGGTGATGTTGTAGTTGATCTGCAGACCTCGCTTCCATGAAAGGAAGTTGCGGCGCATGAGCAAGTCGTTGAAGGCAGTGACGCCCACCAACCTCAGCAATTCGGTGACACACTGTGTGATGATGGAGTCTTCCAAGTAGTAAGCCTTCATGGCCTTGTAGACGCTGTTTAGTAGGGTGAGTAGGTTGTCCATGCTGTAGGCAGGGGTGTTGCTGCCCTGGAGGAGCTTTCCAAGGAAACGGTTGCTCTCGTTGGTAACGAAGCCGGGCAGTGATTGCGACTCGATGATAGCAGGGATGATCATCTTGTGCAGCTTCTTCTTGAGCACCTTCATCCAGGTGTGGTAGATGTTGAACTCGAGACTCTCAAGATCGTGCTTGACAATCTCCAGCAGTCTGTCGTACTCGTAGTTGTCGGTCTTCTGTTGCTCGTACCAATCTTCAGCGAGGAAGACGAACGAAAGCATCTCGTGGACGTTCGACAACCAGAAGGCACCTGGGTTGATCGCGTCTTCAGCATCGTGCTGCATGACCTCTTGTTGGATCGACTGCATAACGTTGGCGAGGAAGCGCTCTGATTCCTTGACGAAACCGTTGTTCCACATCTCGGAGGTGACAAGGTTGATGAGGTAAGCTGGGAAGAGAACCTCCTTATCGGTAGGTGGGGGCGTTGTGGTGGGCGATGGGATCTTCAGGTTCTTGATCAGGCCAAGAGTGACCTCATCGTTCAGCATGTCCTCCTCAGCAAGGATGTTCTCAAGCTCAAGCTCGACGTTATCGAGCTGAGCAAACGTTGAGCCGGAGAGGTTTTGCCTGTGAATGGTGGAACCAGGAGCCATGGAGACAGGTCGCGGGTTGTATTGTTCGCTGAATCGGTTGATGTCGCGGGTGTCTGGTCCAGCACTGCGCCTCTTTGGCTTCTTCGACGAGACAAGCTTGATCAAGCTGCTGGGGGCTATGGCAGTGGAGTGACCGTTTGTCAGCTCACCAGGCATTGGGCCAGATCGCTTCATCAGTTCAACCTGCTCTTGCAGCTCGGCGAGTTGCTGGCGGAGCGACATCTTTTCGGTCTCAGTGACATTGCTCCTCCTCTTGGATTGCTCCAGGTCGTCTGTGGTCCTCTTAAGCGACGCACGGAGTTCCTTCTCCTCTTCTTGAAGATGGCGCATCTTTGCGGTGCTCTCTTCGTAGCTTGTCTGCAGCTTCTTGTACTCGTCTTCCATCTGGCTGAGCTTGGCAGCGGTGATACCAGCCTGGTTGGCCTCGGCTTGTAGCTCCTTCTGGCGGTTCTCGAGTGTACGGCTGCGCTCCTTGTACGATTTGATCTGGCTCTCGTAGTTCTCCACTTGAGACTTGAGCGACTTGTTCTGCTCCCTCATCGTACCCAGATTCTGGGTAAGCTCGACAACCTTGTTTTCGAGCTTGTAAGAGATGTTCTTGAGATCGCGAGATTCGGCGCGGAGGACCTTGTATTCCCTGCGGGCCTTCCTTCCCCTCCAGAGCTTCTGGACAGTGATGATGTCGTTGATCTCCTTCTTGTAGGCGCGGATGTATCTTTGTTTGCGCCAGTTGCGTTGGATCATGCGAGCAGCATCTCCAAGCCTCTTGTCCAGGATGTTCTTACGGAGCAAGAATCCCTTTGCGGCAGCCTCAAACTTGATAAGCGAGTTTCGGACAACAAGGAAGCGCTTGCGGTCTTTGCTACCACGCCAGACTCTCTGAATGGTGGTTGCAGCCTTGACCTGCCTGGCCTCCTCGGCTCGTTCCCTGGTCATGTAGCCCCTAGCCAATGATTGCACGTGGATGACAGCCTCGCGCATCTCGAGGTAGATACGGCGGTAGTATTTGGCTCGGAGGTTCTTCTGGATCATGACGGCGGCATCGTTGAGTCTGGCTGTACGCAAGTTCTCGAGGAACGCAAGCATACCAGCGCGGAAGAAGATCTTTGTCAAACCCATCTGGTACTTGTCGGTGCCATCGTTCTTGCCGGCACCTAGTGCCTTCTTCAAGATTGCCGTGGCCATGTTTCGGATTTCGGGCGTCCAGTCAGCGGATCTGACCAACATGTAGTAACGCAGGGCGAATTCCTCATAAGTCCATCGTGTGGGGTAACCGGCGCAACTGATCCTGACAGTTTCGAGAACACCACAAGCGCGCAATTGGCTGAGAACCATGGGTCCATCGAATTGCCAAGCAGCCTTGGCCTCGTTGGGCTTGATACATCGGATATAGTGGACGTCGGTTGAGTTGATGGTCTGCATGAGTTCGATGAGAGACGATTTGAAGATACCACCGAGTGTTGGCTTGCGGTTGGTCGCCATCCTTCGGCCAGCCGACATGGCAGTACCCGGCTTGGACGAAGCGCTAGTAGCATTCTCCTTCTCTCGGATCGACGCAGCAACGTCCAAGACTTGGGTCAAGAACTTATTGCTTGCAGCCTTGAGGACCTCCATGTGTTCGTCCGGCACAGTATCTCTGTTCTTCTCGATGAAGCCATCAGATTCGTACGTGACATCGATGGCGTAATGGCAGACGGTGAAGGACGACTTGCCGAACCGGGGCTTCTTGTAGAATTTGTGCTTGTCTCCGGAGTAGTTGTGGTGTAGCTTAGTAACGAATTGCTCATCCGAACCCATGGGCAAGCGCGACTCTTCGTCTAGTAGAGACAAGATACCTAGCTTGCCTTCAATAAGATCGATACAAGGCTGGTTGTCGGCGAAGTCGATGAAAGTCCAGTCGATTTGTTCGCGCATGTACTCCTCCTGCTCCAGCTTGAAGACGTGTGCGTTAAACTCTTGTTGCAATTTTTCATTAGCGTAGTTGATACAGAACTGCTCGAAAGAGTTCTTTGCGAAGTGCTCGAAACCGTAGATATCAAGGACACCAATGAAGGTGTGGGCTTGCGCAATAACCTCTTCGGTGGCCAGACTCTCGTTTGTGCGCTCGACCAGCCAGTCGAACAAGCTCGAATAGATAAACTTGGCAACGGAGTCTCGGACCACGATAGCCTGCTGCTGCGTCAAGTTGGAGACAATCTTCTCTCCTCTGGTAATGAGTTGCTTCTTTACAATCCACTTGGCGAAAGTGTTGGCGTCAATTCCTAGCAGCGCACAAGCCTTGACGAGAGAAGGCTCAGCTGGGTCAAGATTTGAGTCTGTCCGAGTTGCTGTGATCTTGATGTCTCCCATGTGCAACAGCGCCGCGAGCAGGCGCCAGATGCCAGCTTGGGTTTCTGGCGGCACACCGATCTTGGTCAAGGATTGTCTTGTGGCCTTGAACTCAGCCACGTCGTCCATACCCTCAATCACAGGCGCACTGCCCTGGTTGAGGTAGCTGAACTCCTCGACCGACTTCAGGGAGAGCTCTTCGCGCTCCTCATCCGACGCACCGGCTACCAGCTGGTAGAAGACGTGGTAATTCCGCTCCTTAAGCGGCTGAAACACCAGTCTCGACCGTTCCAGCAGATATGTCCTGATCTTCGCACCAATAATATCCGTCTGCTTGTTGAACATGATCTCGATGTATTTACCGAAACGCGAGGAGTTGTCGTTACGGGTGGTTTTGGCGTTACCGAAGGCTTCCATGATGGGGTTGGTAGCCAGAATCTGCTCTTCGGTCTCGCTCATCGAGTCGGACTTGCCTCTCCGCTTGCCTGGGTTGTCCGGGGACTCTCGTGTGGCAAAGTATCGCATGATGTATTTGGCGCTGACCGTCTTTCCGGCTCCGGACTCTCCAGAGACGACAATGGTCTGGTTCTTCTGGTCTCGCAACATGTCGCTGGAGAAGATTAGTCACTGCCATGACGGGTCGTTGGGAGATGGGCGCGGGGAACTCACGCAAAGGCTTCTTCAGCAATGGCAAACAAATGCGGAGCGCCATAGGATCTCTGCTTGCCAGCGTAGACCTGCACCATGCCGGGTACGTATAGGGAGTCGACTCGCGCAAAGGGATTTGTCGCGATCAGGACGATACCCGAGTATGTGTAGATCTCCTTCTGCAGGTAACGCAGCTTGATGGCCTGGAGCACTGCACGACCGTCAGTATGCCATGTCTTCTGTGTGGGGTCGGGCGACTGTACCAGCCGGCTCGTTCAGATGTGACAGGTTCGTAAGGTCATCGCTGGCCTCGAGCATGGCCGGGTTCATCAGCGGAGGGAGATTGGGGTCATTGCCGGTCTGGATGGCCAGAATCGTCGTCTCGACGGATTTGGTCTGCGCAGCGAAGCATCGTCAGTTGCCGTGTCCTGCATCAATATCACGCCCGTGGGTGTGCGTACCTCGCCATTCTCCAGCGTGAACACCAGCTTCACTTTGTCTCCCGCGATCTGCTTGTCCGTCACCTCGGAGGCGACCCAGCCCTCGGTGGTATCGGGCTGCCATGCCCGGGTGCCGAGGTCGTAGATGTGAGCCATGGTGGGTGGTTGTGTATGGGTTGTCCCCCTCCAAATGGCGGTGCGGGTTCAGGGTCCAGAGGCGGCTCCCTGGTGGTGGGATATGCTCAGCTCGCTAAGTCGGTGCGGTCGCTGGCTGCGTGGGTGCGGTCGTGGACGTCGTCAGCGTGGGATGTCGCTGCAGTCACAGGGCTCGATGCATCCCTGGAGGAGAGAAGGGCAATCGTGTGGGCGAAGTTATGCGAACTGCTGCCCGCCGTGTTGTCGACTTTCTCTGGTCACGCTAATCGCCTCTCACCGCCAACATCCCGCCAACCCGCACAGACCACCTCCAGGGGGCCGAGCCAACCACCACCGCTCTGCCACCTGGAACCGCGCAGACAGGCGTCTCACCATATGCACCTCCTCACTTCTGCATCCCAAGTAGCCTCACCAGCTTGCATCCGATCTGCAGCCTCACTCGGCGCACCTGGAGCAGCCTGTGACGCTGTCCGGCCTTCCAACGTGCTGCGTACCACACCCACATGCAGGCCAGCATTCTTACTCGCACTGTCCCATTCCCCACCTGTCATCTAAAGCGACAGTCCTTCCCCAGAGTTTATGCAGGTAAACTCCCTGGACGTTTCGCCTCTCGGATCTCTTTCTTCGCGCATCCGTTCTTGCTGAACCCGGCCAACTGAAACATGCCGCCTCAGCATGATACGTGGGCGTCACGACTTCATTGTACTTCAAAGACCAGGAATTCGGGGCTTCAGTAATCATCAAATCGACTAACTGTAAAGGGGACGCATGGCCAGGGCTCGGTCATACCCACCATAGCGTGAGTGACTCCTTGGATATCTCCACACCTGGCTGTCGTCGTTCTCCACGAGCTCGCTACTCGCTACCAGTCAAAGTGTCCATGTGTAACCATCACGCTGGTAAATTTCCACCAAGTGGCTAGATGAACATTGCCAAACACGTCCAATGATATCCCGTTGATCACAACTTACACGCTCTTGAAGTGTTCGTAGCGTACTTGCCCAGATACATCATATTGTACACCAAGACACCTGGGCAAACACGTCACATGAACGATCACGTGCGATAGCGCTTATCGCCCACGCCACCTGAGCTGGCAGTCACGGCTGCCGACAACCACAGACAATTTCTTTCAGTCGTACCAGCACCTTGAATTACTCACTGCAGACTAGTTGCGACCCTTCGAGCGTGGGGGCATGCTGTATACCTTCAGGCTACGTTTTCATAGGTACAGCACCAGCAAATGCGAGCTTCTTTGTCGCCTCACCATTCGTTCCACCCATCGCGAGCATCATGACAAAAGCGGTCGAACACACGGGGCAATTTCACCCGACAAAGAATCATGCGTGCGATCGATGCTTGTCCGTATGGCCAAGAGTACCGTACCAAGAAGAAGGCGCGGATATCTTTGGAATTGAAGAAAGCGCGGAGACCTTATTGACGTCAGCTTGTGAAGTATGCCAGGTACTTGGAATAGCCCTGCAGAAACATAAAGAGTGGAAGTCGGGCATGACAAGGCCCATGTTGCGTTGGGCACGGTGGCTAGGCCATTCAGGCAGGGCCGTCTTTCATTACCCTGACGGCACCAAGGAGGGGGATTATCGTATAACCGGAATGGTCAAGGTATGGTATCCGGAGCCTTCCATCGCTGATGATTGGAAGAGTGTGGAGACAGAGGATGGACGCATCGACTTTAATGCGGTCAAGGGTTGGCTTGACGAGTGCTGCAAGCTGCACATCCGCTGCAGGATCAATGTACAACAAGAACCTTACAATCTAAGAGTCATTGACTGCGCGGAGAGATCAATCATAGCGGCGCCAGTAGGATGTCAGTATCTAGCCTTGTCGTACGTATGGGGCGGGGTGTTCTGCAACACAGACACGAGTGCTAGCCATCTGCCTCGCGAGCTGCCTCGTACTATTGAGGATAGCATGAAAGCTACACTACTTCTCGGATATAAATATCTCTGGGTTGAGTAAGTTATGTCCCTCTGATCCTGGACGGCAACTGAGCTAATATGTTATTGGATGTGCAGCGCTTTTGTAAGTACCCATATGATACATCAACATTGCTAATCAAGAGGTCAGTGTATACAGCAAGATGATGCAGAAGACAAGCACCGCCAAATCCAACAAATGGATTCGATATACACCTCGGCAGTGCTCACTCTGATCGCAGCGGTAGGCGATGATTCCGCATATGGCCTACCGGGTGTAAGTAAGGAACGAAGAGTGAGGTATCGAGACGCTGCAGTTGGCGATATATGCGTCTCATATGTCCCACCCACGGTTCATCGCGTCATAAACCGTTCTCGGTGGTCCACACGGGGATGGACATTCCAAGAAGGCTACCTTTCACGAAGGCGGCTGTACTTCACTGAGAGTGCAGTCTTGTTCATTTGTAACCAGTTACAAGAGTACGAAGGCTTCCAGCGTTGCGCATCTGAGTCTGATGTGTTTATGCTCGAAGGCACATTGAATCCTCGAGCTCTAGGGGTCAGAAGCGATGGAGCTAGCGGGCACCACCAGGTCATGCGATTGATCGAACGTTATTCAGCTCGCGAACTCAGCTACGACTATGATGCTCTCAATGCAATACTGGGCGTTCTGAACTACCATCGCGCCAAGGATCAACCCAATGATACCATATGGGGCATACCGTACCGTTTAGCGCAGGCTGAGCAGCGTATCATTTGTATCAGTTGGAGGCACGCCTCAACCGCCATCAGACGACCAGATTATCCCAGTTGGTCACCACTGGGCTGGAATGGATCCGTCGAATTCCCAGCTGATCTTCACCAATTTGAGCTATCTGAGAAGGATGCTAGTAGCATTTCTGATCATGTTCAGAATGGGATCGGAAACCGGCACCTCGGGGAAAGCCCGCGGTACTTACGGATCACCGTCAAACTCCACCGATTTCCTGTGGTCAGCATAGTACGGGCAGGTGGAGTCGATCGGTGGGATACAGATTTAACTGAGTGGCCAAGAGCGTTCCTAGTATTGCCCATCGGCGGCGCTACGAGAGATGGGGCAGATATGAAGCTTTACATGCACGTACTATGGGATAAAGAACCCCCTGACGACTATGACTGCACCCAAACAATATGCGCGATCATACACGACAAAGATCTCAGATTCTTGTCGATGATGGTACTCCGCGACCACGGAACTCATTACGAACGCATAGGGTTTGCCATGACTGAACTCTCGATCCATGACCATATGATGAAGATAGGAGAAGGGTTCGTCGTGTTGGATTCTAGTACCAATGGTATCCAGACTCTTAGGGCTAAGGACACCCCGGGTTTCTTATGGAGGAGCTTGACGGATGGCCATGAAGAGTATCTATCCTGGATACGTCATGCGGAGTCTGTGACCATCCGCCTGGGCTAAAGACGGATTCGAAATTAAGTACAGGTATCATCGCAACGACCTCAACTTAGAACGTGTTGCATTCTCAGGACTTCATCAACAACAACTCAGAGGCTTCAAGCTAGTAAGCTGAACCCTTTCAGTCTCTATAAAGACTCGATTGGAATCACGCTGCTTACCAATATCGGCTTCAGATTGAAATGAATTCGCAGCTACGACGTCAGCACGGCCTATCTACGAAAGCTTTGTCTAACCAAGAGCGATTCTTCTCATGGCAATAACCTATGGATCAAAACAAGCAAATCACAACT
>Ga0265797_10008497_pt1 | contig 13659 bp, 8 predicted proteins | sample P2T30metagenome_FD_192433 | JGI IMG/M metagenome (GOLD analysis project Ga0265797, IMG submission 192433) | Plant litter microbial communities from East Loma Ridge, Irvine, California - P2 T30 | ecosystem: Environmental > Terrestrial > Plant litter > Unclassified | place: USA: California... | reverse complement strand
GCTGCGCGATCCAGAACATGCTGGTCGCCGCGCAGTCGCTGGGCTTCGACTCGGGCCTGGCCAGTGGTGCGGCGATGGATGTGGCCGGGATGCGCAGCCTGCTGCGCCTGGCGCCGCACGAGCAGGCGATCTGCTTCATCGGTTTCGGCACGTCCGCGAAACCGAAGCCGCCGCGCCCGCGGCCGGATGCGGCGGATTTCCTGTCCACGCTCTGACTACCTGACCCGTTCGATCGTCGATTCGGCTGGCCGCGCACCGGCAAGGGCAGCTACCGCACCCAGATCAGGACCGGCGCCGAGCCGGGCCTGAACCAGGTAGTGCAGGACGTCACGGCGACGCTGCCGATCCCGACCATCCGCGCGAACGCTGGTCATGGTCGACACCGAAGTCAAGTCCAGCGCCGACGGCGCGGCAATTTACGGCGTGCTGCCGGTCATCGAGCGCATCGTCGGCGGCAACGCCAATGGCGAGTACATGGATCGCATCGTGGTCGACGACAAGGGCCGTACCGTGCGCCAGGTCGAGATGCACTACAAGGTGCTGCCGGCCGACTACCAGGCGACGTCGCTCGACGCCGACCTGTTCGAGGAAGGCGTCCATCTGGGCGCGCTGCCCGGTTCGCACAAGCGCGACGCGGGCAAGGTGTTCATCCCGCGCGGCCAGGCATTCGACCTGCTGAAAGGCTATGACGCGCAACTGGTGCTCAACCGCGGCATGGCGGTGCAGGTGACGTCCGACCGCCTGCGCCTGCCGACCCGTCCGCGCCTGCCTTCGCACGCCAAGGGCGCCAATGTCAGCACCGAGATCGATGTGCGGAACCTGCGCGCCTGCACGATCACGGCGCCGATCGAATTCGGCTTCCACCAGGCCGTGCGTGCCCGTGTTCGACCTGCTGAACCGGCCAGAGAAGGTCACGGACGCCCTCGGCCGCGTGCGCATCAGCGCCTACGACGCGGTCGGCAACAAGGTCCTCGACACCGACCCGCTCGGCAACCGGACGCGCACCGACTACGACGACCTGAACCGCCCGATCAAGGTCACCGACGCCCTCGGCCAGTTCAGCACCATCGGCTACGACCGCTCCGGCATCAAGACGCTGGAAGTGAACAAGCGCGGCGTCAGCACCATCTTCAAGCTCGACCCGATGGGCCGCGTGCGCGAAGTGAGCAAGGACGGCCTGGTGCTCACTCGCACCAGCTACGACGGCAACGGCAACGTGGAGTCGAGCACCGACGCCAACGGCAACACCACGGTCTACCGCTACGAGGGGCGCAACCTGCGCAGGGAAGAAGCGCGCCTGCTGGCGGCGATCACCACCACCACCTACGATGCGATGGGCGACGTGGCCGTGATCACCGATCCGGAAGGGCGCACCACGACGCACGGCCACGACCTGCGCCGCCGCTTGATCAGCCAGCGCAACGGCGCCAACGAGGAAACCCGGTTTGCCTATGACGGCGCCGGCAACCGCACCGAGACCATCCGTCTGGGCGGCGCCGTGACCCGGGTCGCCTACGACGGCGCCCACCGGATCGCCAGCATCACCGATCCGGCCGGCACCACCGCCTACGAGTACGACAAGAACGGCAACCATGTCAAATTTACCGATGCGGTCGGCAACGTCACCGGCTACGCCTTCGACGCGCTGAACCGGCGCACCGAAATCGCCTATCCGGGCGGGGCCAAGGAAAGCTTCAGCTGGGATGCGAACGGCAATTTGCGCACGCACACCGACGGCAATGGCGTCGTGATCACCCATGACTACGACCGCCTGAACCGCGAAACCCTGCGCAGCTATTCGAGCAGCGCCGACGGCGTGACCGGCATCGCGACCACCTATGATGCCAGCAACAACGTCAAGACCGTGGTGCAGCACGGCCCGAGCGTCCTGACCAGCAGCTTCAACTACGACAACTTCGACCGCGAGGAACTGTCGAAGGACGGCTATGGCGCCAGCGCCGCCAAGACCTATGATGCCAACGGCAACAAGACGGCGCTGATCACCCAGGACGGCAAGAGCACCACCTATGCTTACGATGCGCTGAACCGGCTGCAGTCGATGACGAGCCAGTCGGGCACGGTCAGCTATGGCTACGACCGTTCGAGCCTGAACACGAAGGTTGCGCACGGCAACGGTGTCGCGAGCGTCACGGTGTATGACGCTGCGCGGCGCACGCTGTCGGTGCAGCACGCACGCGGCTCGACGAGCCTGTCGCGCAGCGGCTACGAGTACGACATCAACGGCAACCGCACCCGCGAGACCATCAACCGCAGCGGCGCGGCCCAGGTCACGACCTATGGCTACGACGCGTCCGACCGGCTGGTCAAGACGGTGGTGACCGAAGTCGACAAGGCCGTTACAAGCGAGTACGGCTATGACGCGGTGGCCAACCGGACGTCGGAGACGGTGACGACGGTCGCCGGCGGCGCCACGAACGTGGTGAGCAAGACCTTTACCTATGACGGCCGCAATGCGCTGACCCGCATCGTCGATTCGCAGGCCGGCACGATCGGGATGCGCTACGACCTGCAGGGCAACCTGGTCGAGAAGACGGTGGGGAGTGACCTGACCGCCTACGCGTATAACGCTCGCGACAACCTGATGCGGGTAACGCGCAACGGGACGGTGCTGGGGCGTTACTTCAGCGATCACCGAGGCTTACGCGTGGAGAAGGAAGCGCGCGATCCGATGAATCCGGATGCGTCGCCGGTGCGCCTGCGTACTTTGTGGGATGGGCGTAATGCGTTCCAGGACCGCAGTGTCGATGGTGCGGTGGTGGCGCGGTATGAGCATGATGGGCGTCATCCGGTGGGGATGTGGAGCCGTAGTGACGGTGTGCAGGCGTTGCACCGCGATGCGCTCGGTTCGATCGTGGCGAGCACGGATACGGGTGGGACGGTCAAGAGCGAGACGGTGTATGACGCCTGGGGCAATGTGCGGGAGGCGATCGGGGCGAGTGCGAACAAGTTTGGGTACACCGGACACCAGATGGATCGGGAAACGGGACTGGTGTATTTCCAGGCGCGGTATTACGACCCGGAGATTGGGCGGTTCATTAGCAAGGATCCGTATGAAGGCGAGTGGGCCACCCCGGGGTCGTTGCAGCGGTATTTGTATGCGTATGGGAATCCGACGTTGTATATCGACTTGCATGGCTATGAATCGGTCTCTGCGCACATCGACAACTGGGCGGAGGGATGCGGGGTGTGGTCTTGTGCCGGTTATGCGCTGATGAAGGGAGCCGCTGCGGCGGCGACCTTGGGCTTTACGACTGTGCACGATCCGGTGCGCGATCAGTACGACCAAGGAAAAATTACCGGTGAGCAGTATGCGTGGCGCGGTATCGGCGGTGGTATGGCCACTGTCGCTATCAATGTCACTTCGGCAGTCGTCGGCGGTGGCGCCGGCCGAGTTGTTGCACCAAGCGTCTTGCGCACTGTGGCGAGGGCATCTGCAACGGCCGGCGCCACTGCAGGCATTACAGATGCTGCAACGCAAGCTACTCATATCTCCGCTGGGCTACAGGAAGACTACAATTATGCGCAGACCGTTACTTCAGCAACTGCTGGTGCCTTTGTTGGGGCAGCGGTGCCAGTTGCGGTGGCTGGTGGTAAAGCATTAAAAGATGGCATTGCGAAGAGGACGGGTACTCCGTCTGGCCTACCGCATTCTCGTGGCGACGGAAAAGTCGATAGAGTACTAACTGAGGAGGGCGGGTCACTAGGGGCAAATAGCGCTGCGGATACGGTAAAGGTATTCCGAGTTGAGGGTGGCGGAAATCAGCGACTTCTAATCGATGAAGCTGGTAACGTGAATATTCCAGAACACCTGACAAATAAGGGTCGTGGGCCAGAGCGAAATCTCTATTTGAATTTTGGTGATGAGGCACGTGCTCAGCAATTCTTAGAACAGCGTTTGCAGCAATTCCCTGACAATACAATTAAGAGTTTTGACGTTCCGAAGTCGTTCCTGGATGAGTTGCGCGCAACAGCGGTTCCTGAAGCACAGCGTTCGCTTTACCCAACACGACCCGTAATCGCGGATCCAACGAAGGCACCGAACCAGTATGGCCTGACCGCTGAGCAACTACAGAAGCTTCGACAAGTTATTGTTAAAGGCTCTGGTGGCGGCTAGCATTGACTGGTCGTCTTTTAAAGGATTAGTAATGAATAATTTGTACGAATTTACGATGAAAGTTCTCCCTGGTGAGGGCATGGAGATGCCCGATGGTCTCAAGGGAGCATATGTTGCATGTTATGCCGCTGCTTTGGACTATCAAGCCGCGTTAAAAAAGGGGGTACAAGCCATTGCGCAAAGGGGGTACAAATTTGACGACATTAAGAATGGCGTGCGCGAGGTGCCTTTGGATTCGTGGGCAGCTTACATTGAGAGTGTTTGGCCTGAATACGCAGACCAAATGCCAAATGCCGAGCAGTTGCCAGCGGTGGTAGACGATGGTCAAGTCTTCTTTGGCCCCTTTATTGGGTTCTCCGGTTAGCGAACCGGAGAATTGCCCATCAGCGCAACAAGAAGCTTGGAGCAGTCGATGCAGGTTGCAATGTGTCAGCGCTCAAGGCTGATGAAGTGCTGACGGGTACGGGCTCTCTTTTGGGAGCAAGTGCATCGCTTCCTCGAACTTCTCTTGAATGAGCAACGCGTGAATGGAGTGGGCCAGTGGCGTCACGTCCACTACTCGCGTTATCCATTTATGTACATAAAGTTCAACGGCCTCTTTGCTGAGGCCGATCTGAATGGCCCGATGTACTTGCGGCTGCAACAGCAGATCCCGTTCTGGATCCCATTGGATACGGACTGGTGATGCCGCCTTCTTCGCTGTCCACTCGTCTTTGTTGATGGATTCATCGGCGTGGCTCAGACAGCCGTGTTCCAGCGCCCATTCGAATCCTGTTCTGGTGATGTCGATCGCCAGAATGCGGTTCTGTCCGGCGTCTTTGAAACCCCACCCGGCACGATACATCATCCATAAAAATGACGGCTTGATCCACGTCATTCGGTCCATCTTGAACGGCGGTGAGGTGAACGTACCCTTCGCTAGTGCAGCATCTGCGATCACATCAGAATAGGCCTGATAGACACGGATAGTTGTTTCGTCGTAGGTGGCCCTGATCTGGCGATGAGGGATTGCTGGCGTGCCATGATCGTGATCTTGCATTTTTTACCTTGTGTGGAGCCGGGGCAGAACCCAGCAAGTCGATAAATCGACGCTGACTGCGCCGCGCGTATCCTGTTTGTATCCCAGCGTATCTCCGCTGTAGCCTGTCCGTGACCCATCCGTATCCTACTGAAAACCGCCCCTGGTGCGCAACGCCGGCAAGGGGGCGGCAGTGGTGGCGGTGGCGGAGAGTCCCCGCCGTCCCCCTCCAATCCCTCACACATCACGCAACCCTGCGGATTGGCGCAAAGCCCCGCCGTTGCAGGCTTCCCGTGTCATACGCTTCCGCATTCCCGGCATGACGCTTGGCGCCGAAATGGCCCATAACGCCCGCCGTTGCGGGCTGTCTGCGTTAAACACCGGCTGCTGTCAGCTGCCGCTGACATGCTTCTTTTTAAATAAAAAAAGCCCTCCCCAACCCACTGCTGTTCGCGCGGGTCCGGGTACGGCTTCTTTTTTAGCTGCTAAGAAAGAGTGCCCAGCGTTGGCCTGGCCAGCACCGTTTCCCTCTCTAAGCTGCTCAGGCTGTCAACCATCTTGCGTGTCTGGTACTTTATGATCATGCGATCGAGCAGCGCCTTGATGATGCGACGTTCATCGTCAGGCATATTGCTGACCGCCTCGAACTGCAATACCAAATCGTCAGACGGTCCGCGCTCGCTTTCGTCGAACACCAGCACGTCGAGGCTGACGTGAAAGGCCTTAGCGAGGCTTACCAGTGCTTCCAGATTGGGCTGCGCGGGCCAGCCTCGTAGCGCTTGATTTGGTTGACATGAGCAATTGCGCACGCACACCGACGGCAATGGCGTGGTCATCACCCATGACTACGACCGCCTGAATCGCGAAACCCTGCGCAGCTACTCGAGCAGCGCCGATGGCGTGACCGGCATCGCGACCACCTATGATGCCAGCAACAACGTCAAGACCGTGGTGCAGCACGGCCCGAGCGTCCTGACCAGCAGCTTCAACTACGACAACTTCGACCGCGAGGAACTGTCGAAGGACGGCTATGGCGCCAGCGCCGCCAAGACCTATGATGCCAACGGCAACAAGACGGCGCTGATCACCCAGGACGGCAAGAGCACCACCTATGCTTACGATGCGCTGAACCGGCTGCAGTCGATGACGAGCCAGTCGGGCACGGTCAGCTATGGCTACGACCGTTCGAGCCTGAACACGAAGGTTGCGCACGGCAACGGTGTCGCGAGCGTCACGGTGTATGACGCTGCGCGGCGCACGCTGTCGGTGCAGCACGCACGCGGCTCGACGAGCCTGTCGCGCAGCGGCTACGAGTACGACATCAACGGCAACCGCACCCGCGAGACCATCAACCGCAGCGGCGCGGCCCAGGTCACGACCTATGGCTACGACGCGTCCGACCGGCTGGTCAAGACGGTGGTGACCGAAGTCGACAAGGCCGTTACCAGCGAGTACGGCTATGACGCGGTGGCCAACCGGACGTCGGAAACGGTGACCACCGTCGCCGGTGGCGCCACGACGGCGGTGGACAAGACCTTTACCTATGACGGCCGTAACGCCTTGACGCGCATCGTCGATTCGCAGGCCGGCACGATCGGGATGCGTTACGACCTGCAGGGCAATCTGGTGGAGAAGACGGTGGGCAGCGACCTGACCGCCTATGCGTATAACGCACGCGACGACTTGATGCGGGTGACGCGTAATGGGACGGTGCTGGGGCGTTACTTCAGCGATCACCGTGGGTTACGGGTGGAGAAAGAGGCGCGCGATCCGATGAATCCGGATGCGTCGCCGGTGCGCCTGCGTACCTTGTGGGATGGGAGGAATGCGTTCCAGGACCGTAGCGTGGATGGTGCGGTGGTGGCGCGGTATGAGCATGATGGGCGCCATCCGGTGGGGATGTGAAGCCGTAGCGACGGTGTGCAGGCGTTGCACCGCGATGCGCTGGGTTCGATCGTGGCGAGCACGGATACGGGTGGGGCGGTCAAGAGCGAGACCGTGTTTGATGCCTGGGGCAATGTGCGGGCGATGACTGGGGCGAGTGCGAACAAGTTTGGGTACACCGGGCACCAGATGGATCGGAAAACGGGGCTGGTGTATTTCCAGGCGCGGTATTACGACCCGGAGATTGGGCGGTTCATTAGCAAGGATCCCTATGAAGGCGAGTGGGTGACGCCGGGGTCGTTGCATCGGTATTTGTATGCGTATGGGAATCCGACCGTATATGTCGATCTTTACGGGTACTCGAGTGTGCTTAACGATCTTTCATATAGCGTTGGCATTGCGGTTGGAGGGATGGAGGGGTTAAGAAAAGGTGTGGTTACAGCTGTTGAAGATGGTGCGATAAGCCTGCACGATATCTTCGCGCTTCAGTTCGATAACAAGGATGCAATCGCTCGCCAGCATCAAAGCGGCAAGGATATGGCGCGCTTGTTACTTGACCCCGCCTCCGTCAAGAAAGATATTGTCGAATGGAAAGATCATACAAACCAGCGAGCTGCTGAACAGCGCGGCGATGGAAGTGATTTCTGGGCAGGCTTCGATCAGGCATCGACCTACTCCGCGGTTGCAGCGCCGACGCTGGCATCGATAGTGTCACGTAAACTGCCGAAAATCTTTCGCCAGAAAGGAAAAGCTGATCCCGGCATATTGCCGCACACTGCAGGACAGCCGGGCAAGGGGACGCTGACCAAAGAAGGCAGCGATCGAGAGATCTCCGGTGTGAAAGTGCCAGACGCGGATAAAACCGTGAGCGCTGATCGCATCGAGGAAAGTTCGAGCGCTCTTCGGCGACCAGGTAAGAGCATCCGTGCTAACGATTACCCGTCTCGCGTACGCAAGGGAACCGCGAGCAGGCTTGAAGACGGTGCGACGGGTAAAGATGGTGTCATTCGCTGCCAAAGTGCCAATTGTGATGTGGATGGAGGTCGCACGTTGCAACCGGGAGAGGGAACTCCAGAACATAATCCATCAGTTGTGGAGTATCATAATGATTTAGGTTATGACTCCGACCAGAAAACGCGAAACCAAGCGTATAACGACACTGCAAAAGAATGGCATTGTCGGGAGTGCCAGCAAAAGCAAGGTGGAAGCACTAAAGAAACATATCGACGGGATGTCGGTCCAAACTGGAAGCCGCGTCCTAATAGGTCATCGTCGAGGAATGCTGAATTGCAAAAAAAGGATGATGCGGAATGATAGATAATCAACAGCCAATATTTCAATTTGACCTGCGTCGCACAGCAATTCTGAGCAAGTATATAGAAGCTTGGGGCGCGCCGCTTTATCGGAAGGTTGCTAATAAAGGGGCTCAGCGTATTGAGGTTTACTGCTTTACGCCACCCGATTCCATTATCACTCGATATGCGACTGTGGGAGTGTCCGACTTCGAGTATCCGGATGCTATGCCTGCAAATTGGGAGTTTTTGCTGGTGACGCCCGGCGACGATTCCGATAAGATGATTGATGAGGTATTTGGATATATTTTTGATATAATGGCTTACTCCAGAGTGAATAATGTGAAACTAAAGGTAGGTCTGGCGTTGGATGAGTCCCCAATCGCACCGATTTCTTGGAAGGCGCGAGGAATATTGATCGATGAGCCAAGAGGTGAGCCGGAGTTTTTGGAAAAAATTCATTATAGGAATCAATGTATTTCATTGTTCTGGCTTGTCCCAATTCATAAGGCGGAATATGACTCTATAGTTAGATCCGGGCTTGGGGAGTTTGATGCTGCAGATCAAGCATCAGAGTGGAGTTTGGCAGATCCTTGGCGTGATTCGCTTATCTAATTTCCTTCGAAAAAGATCTTGCATATTATTGATTTTAAATAATTTTTGCGGTCCTCGAAGGATCATCAGGATTTTGATTAATTAGATGTTTTGCGTCGCCGCTAGATTTTCATATTTTTAAGGCTGAGACTAGCTATTTAGTCTTGCGTGATTGTGCATGTTCTTTACGTGTCAAGTCTCGCGTGTTCATAAACGCGTTTAACGAATAACTTAGGCTTTGTGCGGTGCCACTCTTTAAGCGCTTGGATCGGCGTCTTGGTGCCAATGGCGCGTTGAGGACTGTGGTTGTTGTATAGCTTAAGATAGTTGAGCAAGGTCGTCTCCAGATCAGCCCTACTGGTCGAATCGGGTTTGCTGCAACAACCCGTTGATGCGGCCGTTGAATCGCTCCACCATGCCGTTGGTTTGAGGGTGGCGCGGTGGTGCCAGTCGATGCTCGATAGCCATGCTTGTGCAGGCTTTATCGAATGCGTGATCGCCGCTGGGCTTCTTGTCTTTCGTGGCAAAGCGGTCAGCAAACTGCGAGCCGTTGTCGGTCAGTATTTTGGCAATCTTGATCGGCGAAGCCTGCTTCAAACGGCGCAAGAAGTCTACGCTGCTCTCGTTCGTCATGTCGCCATAGATGTGCATGAACACCCAGCGAGTAGCCTGATCAATTGCCACGAACAGGTAGCGTCGCGAGGTCTCGTCAGGCATCTGAGGCCAAATATTTGACATCGATGTGAACGAAGCCGGGCTCGTAGTCTTTGAAGGTTTCTTCGGCGAAATGGTCTCGCCCTCGGCCTTGGAACGACGCCTTCCAGCCGGGACATGCCCTCACGTTTGAGCAAGCGAGCGAGGCCGGCACGCGATACATCCGCATTGATGTACTGCCGGGTGACATACCGAAGGTCGTCCAGCGGCAAGTAAAGCTCGTGGCGACTACCGATACAGGTGGCGCGGTCAAGAGCGAGACCGTGTTTGACGCCTGGGGCAATGTGCAGGCGGTGACTGGTGCGAGTGCGAACAAGTTTGGGTACACCGGGCACCAGATGGATCGGGAAACGGGGCTGGTGTATTTCCAGGCACGGTATTACGACCCGGAGATTGGGAGGTTCATCAGCAAGGATCCGTATGAAGGCGAGTGGGCGACGCCGGGGTCGTTGCATCGGTATTTGTATGCGTGTGGGAATACGACGTTGTATGTCGACTTGCACGGCTATGAATCTGTTTCTGCGCACATCGACAACTGGGCTGAGGGATGTGGGTTGTGGTCTTGTGCCGGTTATGCGCTGATGAAGGGAGCCGCCGCGGCTGCGACCTTGGGCTTTACGACTGTGCACGATCCGGTGCGCGATCAGTACGATCAGGGAAAGATCACTGGTGAGCAATATGCTTGGCGCGGTATCGGCGGCGGCATGGCCACTGTCGCAATCAATGCCACGTCGGCAGTCGTCGGTGGCGGCGCAGGGACGGTTGTTGCACCAAGCGTCTTGCGCACTGTGGCGAGGGCATCTGCAACGGCCGGCGCCACTGCAGGCATTACAGATGCTGCAACGCAAGCTACTCATATCTCCGCTGGGCTACAGGAAGACTACAATTACGCGCAGACCGTTACTTCAGCAACTGCTGGTGCCTTTGTTGGGGCAGCGGTGCCAGTTGCGGTAGCTGGTGGTAAAGCATTAAAAGATGGCATTGCGAAGAGGACGGGTACTCCGTCTGGCCTACCGCATTCTCGTGGCGACGGAAAAGTCGATAGAGTACTAACTGAGGAGGGCGGGTCACTAGGGGTAAATAGTGCAGCAGCTCCAGCTCGAGCTGGAACGACGCTTGCTGATAACGCGATATTTACCAACCGCACTCAGTGGAGTGCTACTCGCCCGCGAGGCACGGCCCAAACCTATGATGTAATCCAGCGAAACGATATTGACTGGGCGCGGGTCAGAACAGATGGACCTGCGGACTTCATCGGAAAGACAAATGCTGAGGCAGCGGCGAAGGGTTTTGCACCACAGCTCGCTGACGATAGTTTTTCCACTTTGCATCATATCGGGCAGGATGCACGGGGCCCATTGGCTGAAGCCAGCACTAGGTACCATGGAGTAGGGAAGTCAGGGCAGGATGCGTTGCACAGCCTCTATGGAAGAAATATGCCACATCCAGATTTCCCTATCGATCGCAGAGCATTCAACGTGGATACTCGTGAGCACTGGAAATGGCGTTTGGGTAATCAATAATTGGAGATCAGAGTGATCGAAATTGAAACACTGAAGAATCGTTATGTTGCGCTGAACGGTGCACGGCCAATTCCAGATAGCGTCGTTGCTGCCGTCACATCGGACCTAGGGCTACAACCGCCGCCAGACTTTTTAGAAATCGGAAAGTTCTTCGATGGTAGTGGGATCAATGTCATTGCATTGCATTCGCTTGCGGGCAACGCGCCCACGATGAATCCAATACATGAAACCCTACGCCTGCGGAAGGCGATTGGACTTCCGCCCAATTGGGTGGTCTTGGGCGAGCCACCTGAAAGTTTACTGCTAATGGACTGCGCTGCTGGAGGCAAGGTCATTTGGATTGATGCAAACGATGCGAAACGGATTGCTTCGCAGTCTTTTACGACTCAGCCAACTGCCTGGGATTCATTTGGTGAATTCTTTAAGTACTTATTGGATGAAGAGGAAGCAGATCGATAGCGGAGTCGGCGGGTTCAGTGCCGAAGTGCACCGGTGGTGCCGTAAGGCCGCGTCAACGCTGTTTGACATCGACCGTACCATGTTCGTATCCTGGTCGTATTCCTGCGTATGACTGCTGTAGTCGAACCGTAGCTCATCCGTACCCTGTTGAAAAACCATTCTGGAGCGAAAGCGCCGGCAAGGGACGGTGATGGGTAGGGTGCGCGGGGAGTCCCCGCCGCCCTCCAATTTCTCTCACATCACGCAACCCTCCGGATTTGCATAAAGCCGGCCGTTGCAGGCTTCCCGTGTCATACGCTCCTCGATCTCGGCCAGAAACCGATCACGTCGGGTTTGCTTCTTTTTGTTGGTGAACTCGGCGTCAGAGAACGTGGTTTGCATCATGGTGGCGCGGCAAGAATCGGAGACGGTATTGTGCCAGCTCGACACCAGCCGGGGCAGGTCGCCGATCAAATCAGCGCTTCCCTAATGGCACGATTAACGGGATATCTGTAAAGCCATGATCAATGAACTATTTAATAAATTGAATTGCAAACAATTGAGCGACTGGGGTGTCGCTTTGCTCGGAATATCAGGCGTGCCCGGTATTGCCGAACACTTGAGCCATTCTGTTGTGAAGGACTTTGCAAGTGCCGAGCTGGAGAGGATTGTTTAATCTCGCGTGATTGTGCATGTCCTTCACGCGTGCTGCCCCGTTTCATTAGATAGGCAACCCTAAAAGAACCAGGCCCACGACACCGATCCGGAAGGCCGTGTCACGGCCCGCGTGTTCGACGCCGCCAACCGCGTCACCGACCTGGTGCAGCCGGATGGCCTGCGCACCCTGAACAGCTATGACCTGAACGGCAACCTGGTCAAGGTCATCGATCCCCGGCTGAATACGGTCCTGTACAGCCATGACGCGCTGAACCGCCGCAAGGACATGAAGGACGGCGCCGGCTACATCACCGGCTACCAATACGACGGGGTCGGCAACCTGGTCGCTGAAGAACTGCCGAACGGCAACCGGGTCGGGCATACCTTCAACGATCTGCGCCTGCGCACCGGCAGCGAAGACGCCCAGGGCCGGATAGCCGCCTGGGACTACGACGCCGACGCCAACCTGACCGAAGAGACCGACGGCAACGGCAACGTCACCACGCACCGCATCGACGCGCTTGGCCGGGTACGCGCCAGCGACATGCCGGCCGGGCGCACGCTGGGCTACGACTACGACCTGGTGGGCAACCGCATCGGCATGACCGATGCGCGCGGCAACGCCACCACGACCGTGTTCGACCTGCTGAACCGGCCAGAGAAGGTCACGGACGCCCTCGGCGGCGTGCGCACCAGCGCCTACGACGCGGTCGGCAACAAGGTCCTCGACACCGACCCGCTCGGCAACCGGACGCGCACCGACTACGACGACCTGAACCGCCCGATCAAGGTCACCGACGCCCTCGGCCAGTTCAGCACCATCGGCTACGACCGCTCCGGCATCAAGACGCTGGAAGTGAACAAGCGCGGCGTCAGCACCATCTTCAAGCTCGACCCGATGGGCCGCGTGCGCGAAGTGAGCAAGGACGGCCTGGTGCTCACTCGCACCAGCTACGACGGCAACGGCAACGTGGAGTCGAGCACCGACGCCAACGGCAACACCACGGTCTACCGCTACGAGGGGCGCAACCTGCGCAGGGAAGAAGCGCGCCTGCTGGCGGCGATCACCACCACCACCTACGACGCGATGGGCGACGTGGCCGTGATCACAACTGGCTATTTCAACTATTACTCAGACTGTTTTTGATTTACATCATGTTTTTAGTCAGTCAACGAACGGTAGGATGCGGCATTCGCGTTACCGGCGGCACCTGCTTGCGCCAGACGAGCCGGTAACGTCCGATCCTGTAACGCTTGACGGGCCATGCCCCTTCGCCATCGTGAGCCGACTTCGCATCGCACCCCGCCAGTTCCTGGCCACCTTGCCCCTGTTTGCCGATCTCGCGCCCGAGCAGCTCGACGCGCTGGCGGCGGCGACCACCGAGCTGCATATGCCGCGCGGCC
>Ga0265797_10008496_pt1 | contig 13660 bp, 18 predicted proteins | sample P2T30metagenome_FD_192433 | JGI IMG/M metagenome (GOLD analysis project Ga0265797, IMG submission 192433) | Plant litter microbial communities from East Loma Ridge, Irvine, California - P2 T30 | ecosystem: Environmental > Terrestrial > Plant litter > Unclassified | place: USA: California... | reverse complement strand
ATGATGTCGATGGCAGATCTGTGAACAGAGGCTTCGACAAGCAGCATCGACCAACAACGCCAAGCATTGTGGCGGTGGCCTATTGGACACGAGACACCTCATCGATAGAGGAGCATGCCCTACATGCAGCCCGGCAGTAGTGCTGAAAGTTACCTGTGTGGAGAGCTTCATCGTATCGCAATAGTTGACGAGAAGCGGTGACCAGTCACATCCGTGGGTGAACCCCTGACGAGGTGCAGGATCCTTGCAGGTGTTCACGCTTTTGATACACTCACCTTACCGTCAGCTTCTGGTACCACCGAGCGAACGCTTGCTCAGTTCGTGTTAGCGCTGTTCAAGAGACTGCATCCAGGAATTTCAGTGATTCGTTAGCGATGCATGTGATTGTGAACTATCTCGTGCTAATACCATCATGGTGTCACTCGCGACACTCGCTTAGATCACGTATAAGAGAGACGCGGGGCGTCACGAGCCGAAGAGCCACAGTGACACAGCCGTCACGCGACCATATGCAGCTAAGTCACGATTTTGCATGGCTCGGCTAAAGTGTCATGTGCTGGGCGCTTTCCGGGGACTCCCCTTGCATCACTTCTACTGCGCCGTCAGCGCACGACGGTTGCACTCCTGCAGCTCGATTCTGAGAATCACCTCATCTTCAGAAAGCCACTGTCTGGCATTATTGCAGCGCACAAGGCGAAGGATCTTTCTAAGCTCGGGAAATTTACGTGTCGTTACCCGCCCAATGGCCCGTACACCAAACGGCTGCCTGCGCATGGGTCGTGATCAGAAGCCGAAAAGCAACGTTTCTTGTGTGATGAATAAGTATGTAGTGTAGACAAGGATTTACGTTTGTCACTGCGTGTCTGACGATCTCTGGACGTTGATGGCGTCGTGACCATGAGCGGTTGGTAGCAAAGTATGTTTCCCTGGGCTACATGTGCCAGGTAATTAGGTAGCAAAGCACCGTTACAGCACGGTAGAGTAGCAAGAGTCCTAATCAGTGATATAGTCTAAGCTGTGGCGCTTCGAAGCGTTGCGATGCAGTTGATAAGACGCTCCGAAAACGTCAACGTGGGAGCGACCCATGTCGACAGAGATTATGTTTATAGCTCAGCTTGGCTACCACAGTATGATGAATCTGTACGACAGCTCGCTTCACTGTCGTTCTTCGACTTTGCGTGTTGCGAAGAGGTCGCCAATACCGAAAGATTCACCGCTGAACAGACTAGACGTGCTCCACCCACAGCTGAACTTTGAATCTCGTTACAGCAAGCGGCTTGAAGTCCCGAGAATACGATCATTCTTTAATAACTATATTACCACAGCGTCTGAATCCGGCTCTCATGTAGCGCTCCAAGATGTTCGATCTTGACTACGGAGCCGGGTACTCTATAGACGCACACATCTGTGCTTTTGCGTCGCGAGGCTAAGACTGCTCCGTACGAGACTTTTTGGCGCTGCTGTCAGGCATCAGCTACGCCTTTAACGACTCTAATCAACAGGCCCGCGTGTGCAATTTCGGATACTTGAAACGATAGCGCTCGAGCCGGTGGGTTCTAGAAGACCTCCCCAATCATACAGAAGGATGCAACATCGTCCCTTGGGCTGGCCGGCCGGAAAGTGCAAGCGTGATTTCCCGTAAGCTCCGCTGGGCTTCCATAGCAAGAGTGCAAGGATGAAACCGATTCTGCGAAGCACTGTATAACCGGACACGAAAGACTTATCCTCATCTATTACGCAGCGGATGACGAGCTATCACCGATGAGAATTAATACCGGTTGTTTCAACGCAGATGATTGAGATTCTAAATCTATCACCTCAGGTGAAGGAGCGGTCGTTCGTTGCAGACGTCAGTATTTGTGACCAACCACGGGATGGAAAGAGCGCATCACAAGACACGAGGAACACCATCGCAGTGGTAGCCCTAGACGCTTTGACATCCTGTATGGCCGTCTTGGCCTCGAGACAGTACGCCCGGCGGAGCACAATATCGTTCAAGTTGACTATCAGGATCAAAGTTTGGAATGTCGACTGGTGTGAGGATCTCCACTACGCAGTGTCACTGCTAGACGAGGAAGATTGGAACACAACGGTAACAGACTCGATGGACAAAAGGTCTGGCAACTGCAACACGAAATGACAGCACTCCATGCGGTCATGCTTCGAAGATCCTTGTTAGATCATGCGTTGCGGCACGGACGGATCTTGGAGGTGTTCAAGAATGAATCAGCATTGCAAAATATGTGTGGCGATGTCATGCAGCACCTTGCTGATGTAGAACCGAGTGATCCACTGGGAAAAGCACCCGTGCCTATCCTGTGCTCCCTGCTACAGTCGTAGGCCTCTCGCTACAGGTACCGAGGTTACCTAGATGAGGAAACTGAAGAGCAAGATGCGGTTTGGAATAAAATTGCACATCGTGAGGCAACTTCATGTCCTTGCGTGCTGTTTCACTTGCTCGACCTCCCCGAGGCACATACGTTCACCCCGCCACCTGCATCACTACTCAGCTATGGCATCGATGAGCCCATATGGCGAGAACTGTGCCGGCTATCATATTTCATCCACGACATCTACTCGCATCACGACGAGGACGGTCATTTAGCACACAGCCAACCCCGTCTTGGAAGGCTTCCTGACTCCAGCGTGCATCTGTCGACCCCGATCCAACACTTGAGAACGATATTGAAGTGCTCTCAGTCGTAGTGGAGTACGGTTTAGAAGTTTTCGAAGGTCGTGGGGACATGCCACTTGCGCTTCCAATGCCTGATGACTCAGATCTAGAAGAGGTATATACATAGGGTTTGGAACCGACTATCCGTATGCGCGAGCGGTTGCAAAACCCTGCTATGGCTGCAGGTCGAGGGATCGATCCGATAAGTTGAAGTCAGCTCGAAGTCTACTTACAACCTCAGCGAAATAGATCTGTTTGACAAAATCTTGCCCAAACTTCTCGGAGCTTCCACAGCCTGAATGATTCAAGAATGGTGGTGGAGTGAGGGACCCCAAAAGATAAGAGAGGCGGTGCTGATTGTTTGAAGAGTAAGACTGAGAATTGCGCTTGTAGTATCCTTTTCTAACCATTATATCAATGTCTTTTCCTTTGCGAAATCCGATCAGTTTGCATCGAAACTGACGACGCAGACTCATCAGGGGTTGAATAAAATATATGGCGCAAGAGTGGTTTTCACACAGTTCCTTAGATCAGGCTAACTAATCAGCCCAAGCTTCTAGCCTGCCATCATCGTTATACAGATGAACAAGTACCAGCCTTCGGCATAAGCCGTAAGGAGAAGGACGTGAGGGACCACGCGCGGTGTCTCAAGTCAAATATTCTCAGAGTTTCCGATAGTGTTAAGAATCAGGTCGCAGCATCTAGTTTTACGGGTAACTCCTGTCCCTCCTCCTCCAAGCTCCCTTTTGCTCCGCAGATACGCCGGTGGTGTTGACAGGACCCCACCGTCACTGCCCTCGTGACTGGCAAGTGCTCGATGACAACACAACGACTTGCCTGAGGACAGCGGACGGCACCACTTCCTCCTGCGTTATTGACGTGATCAGAAAAGACTTAATGTCAGTATTGGCAGCGGACCCAAAATTTTGGTCTCCCGCTGATGCATGTCGAAGTTAGAGTGTTATACAAAACTACTTGTACATCTTCCTCCCTAGAACCCTGCCATAATCAGCGGCTATGCTCATTATCTTCCAGACACTTCTTACCAGAATACGTAACTGACGAACCCCGCGGGTACCCTTTTCTTCAAGGCTCCGTTTCATGATTCCAAGAAAAAATGGAAGGGTATCAGGAGTCTCACTTGGTGATGCAATCTTGTCGGAAGGTCGAAGAGATGATGGTAATATTTAGATCTTGAAACTGCACTGGAACAAGAGACAGCTTTAAATATAACTTTACGGGTCACCGGGCAGTGGTATTAACCGAATGATGTAACTTTCCCCGATTCGAGGACGGTGTAAGCGACGTTGATAATAGAACTACCGTGACACCATGACACACGCCGAGGTATGATTTCTAGACTCCGAACAATCTAGACCCGCCTCCCACATTTGCCCAGTCGGACAACAATCCTTCGTTAGTCATTCCATGCTAGCGACAACAGGATAGGCTCGTATTCGCGGATCTGCTGACGTTGCTGTATCAGGCAGTAGTTCTCCAGGGATAAGATGCATCGCAAATGAGCTCACCGCATAGGCGTAGTACGAGCCGAAACAAGGGTTTGCTACAATCCTGGTGCCACGAGACAGCTATCGAAGATGTAGATCGCTATTACCTGCCGTTGGGTCTCGCCTAGCCCTTTTTTCCAATATGAACGAAGACTGGGGCGCAGTGCTGTGGTGTCCACCAGTCGCTACGGTTGCATGTACATTGACTTACCGAAGATGCCTGGTTTCGAGATCACCTTCTCCTAGTCCTAGCGAAGGGTGATCGCGCTTGCAGGCGAGATGCTTGATGGCTGAGTGGGTGGACTTGCTAGCTCAGCGAAATCAAGGACTCCAGCATGATTTCAGCTCCTACAGGATCGCCGTTCATGTCTTGCTGTCTATCATAGATACTCTAGTGACCGGTGTTGGCACGCTTTTGGCCCCATGAATAGTTGACAGCAGTGCTGCAGCCACCGTCTGCTAGAGCTGATGGAATAAACTTACATCCCGAATACTAGCAACCTCGCTCGATCACTTAGCGTTTGTGTCGCTCTTGTAGGCTTTGCAGCCAAAGTCATCATACAGGGGTGATGTGAGCTAGAATCAGAATCTGCTGGTGTCCTGCTGACGATACTTAGCCTCTCGCACGGCACAGCCTCATTCTCATCTGGCCGTCTTCCTGCACTTCCGCTCCTGCATACCTGGGGCCGGAAGAAATACGTGCTTCGTCTCGCTTAATCTGTTGCCTAAGAATGTATCGTAGGCATGATTCGTGGTACGTGCGTGCCCGTGTAGAACTCGACGTGCTTTGCCGGGCTACGCCTATGTGTAGAAATCAACCCACGGATTTAAGTTAGTTCTCCTTCCACGCTGGCGTTGCTGCAAGGCCTTAGGCAAACGATTTCAATATCTTGAGTCTCAATTGACAGAGCGTCGCGCCTCGAGAAAATTCTGGTTACACTGCGACACGGGCGACGATTTATGTAAGATAACATGCACAGTTCGAGAGAGGATTGGGGATTCGGGATTATGCTAGTCGAACTCACAAAGCTAGGTTATCCATCACTCGGGAACGTGCGGAAATCGACTGTGCTCGCGCGAATGATAGGCTGAAGCCAGAATCTCGAGCACCCTTGTACTGTATAGTACCTGCCACACGGAGCTTAATCAGTTTTCTGGCTTGGTAAGAGCATGTTTCCCTCTTTGACACACTTACTGCATGGGTTACATCGATTTGTATAGCATTTTGGACTACTGAGAATCATCTGCTTGATCACCTCTTGTCGGAATGGTTGCGTAAATCTGTCAATGACAAGCGGCTCACCTTCGACTGTTCTTCTGTGTCTATGTCTGCTTGAAGAAACGTAACGGCTGCACGAACCTCGACACAACCACCACTACTCGACAAACCACGTTTTAACTTGTAGATGATTTCATGCAGTAGCCTAATAACGAAGCGAATGGCAACTTCCTGAAGCGTATTCCACTCTAGCTCACTCAGGCGCCTCTAAATTGTCTGAGCGGGATGGTTGTCTTCGTTTCTTAAGACTCACCGCTATTTTGATGTAGGAACGTGCACGATCTCGCAACTGACGGCTCATGGTCGTCATGAATTTTAACTCGTCGTTCGCCCATATAGTTGCACATCCACGGGACCTTCTCCACCGTTCGACATCCGTTCCGTCGTTTTCATGCACCCCCCGTTGTGGTACTACGTCTCCTAATGCGGATCATACAACTTACGTCAATCGAAAGCCCTTTCATCCCGGAGTTTGAGGCTGGCAATGCAGCCAAGTACTTCAAGGTGAAGCGACTGCAGGAGATGAAATTTGGCTCACTGGTGGTAAGTGTCAACATGCTAGAAAGAAGTGTATCTACGCTCATTCTGAAGAAAAAGATGAATGCATGTACGACAGTGTGTGAGAATCGAAAGACAGAGGATCATCACCACTATGGTGATATACTTTATTCTGCTCTGGTACTCCTTTACACCATCTTCCGGGCTTTTGTACAAAATGCTAATCCAGAAACGGCAGGTGCACTGTGTTGAACAGATAGTTGATGTTGTTGTTCAACAAGGCGGAGTCCTCAACGCAGGTGAAGAAATCAATCTATGGTATCCTATGAGGGAAACTCGCGTTTGGAAAGCGAACCCTCAACTGAGAGGTATCGTTCAATTATCTGTGGAGATCCTTAAAATGTTCAGAGGCGTACATCTACCGGATGCCGAGATTAAGTCGAAAGTGCTTGGGGATTTTGAGGAGATATGGCGGTATATGGTTGACCCTTTGTTGGAAAAAGAGCCAATCCTCCTACGCCAATTCATCGGAGGCGGCTGGCTTCGCAAAGAGCTCCTAGGCAACGACTTGCACCAACAGATGACAGAGATAAGGAATACGAAGAAGAAAGACTACAAGAAGAGCACCGAAAGTGGTGGCACTAGCTGAGGCAGGAAGGGTTAGACCGTTGCATATTGCAGTTTCCAATCCACGTAGCAGTCATGATCAATAGATATGACCAATTTATGCGAGTCCCGCGAGATTCCAGAGTGTTGACTCTGTGTTCATGTGCGCCTCTTTGATTCGTGTGGTGTCTAGACAGAGCCTCTGGTATTGTAGTGGCGCACCGTGCCTGAGCCGGAGGTCGAGGATTGTGGACCTGTGGGACTAACCATGATCGCACAAAGGGTTGGTGCCCTGACGTATGTGTGTCACAAAAAGTTATATTGTCAATGGACTACGTTATCTGTACGCGCATGACGTGAGGCAGGTCGTGTAGTAATGCGCTGCGTGAACTTCTTGCAATACTTGCAATTTCTTCCCTTTTTGTGATCCTACATAGAAAAGGTCAGTCGTTGGACCCGAGAGGAATACAACTGTATTGACTAGCTCGTATGCACTTCGTTGCCATCCTTGTATTCCATGAATACACTGTATGTCTTCTGGCGTCATATCTAGAGGTGTAGGTGATAGATGACTAGCCCTTCTGCAAATGCTGCATATGGTTGCTGCTCTCCTTTGCTTCACAGTCCTCGCCTCATAGTTCGTCCAAGCCTATTTCTGGCTACTCAAGGATCTCGAGCGCCCGGAAGGCGCGCGTTATGCATTCGAAATTCCAAGAAATAGGTGTCTCATAGAGGATTCCGGACGACAAGTACCTGCGATGGGTTGCAGGGATAATCTCATGCACTAAGTGGCTCCGTTGTGCGCATCTCCCTTTTTTCCACCCCGCAACGACTGCCTAGTACTCGTTACCGAGGTTGATGGAAAAAGCTCGCTCTGGTGGCGTTTGCTGACGTGAGAGTGAGGGTACGGGTCTGTAGACCGTCGAACTTCCAGGATCTCGCGTTGGTTGCTCTGTTCGAGTTTCAGGAGATCTAGCTGGAATTTTTCCAGCTGTCCGTCTCGTTCAATCATACCTGCGACGGTACGCATGGTTCTGTATCCGGCTTCGTTTCTTGTGATGACTTTGAGATTATCCTGACGTAGATTCTCCAGACGTTCCCTCCAACTGACGCGTACGAGTGCCGCTGGCCTGAGTTTGGATGTACAAGACGACCACGGATGTTTTTAAGTGTAGCTATGTGAAAAGAGGGTCGACCATACAGTCCGTTGCAATATCGGCTCCATTGTACAGACACTTTCCGATCCGCAGTGTCGCCCGTGTTGTTCGGCCGAGAAATGTGACCACAATATCCTATTGGCTCCGCTGCAACTTCGCAAGATTGCAAAAGTGAAACAGATTCTGCAATTATGCGAAAAAAGAACGTACTCCGGAGATCATCACTCTCGGCCGAATGCTCAATTCCACATTTTTTTTCTTTAGGCATGCAGCTTAACCAATGGCTGATCCGAGCTGCGAGGTTGGATGCAATGGCTTTCTCAGCCTCCCTATCTTTTGTTGCCATGCTTCTCGACGTTCCCATGCTCCCGCGGTAATCCTCACAGACCTCCACCACAGGTTGCGAGTTGTCCTTGTATGCTCGGAGAGAACATCGGATCACCAGCTTCTTGAACCGCTTGCATATCATGCAGTGTCGACTGATTGGGAATCTTTTCCGCGTTTGAACTCAATCCAGGATATTCAACATAGCCTATGATAGATCAACGGGTGACGGACGACAGCTCGTCGTATACACTGTAAACTATATGTAGACTTGGGATGCTGCCATTGAGATCTGAGACTACCTATACTTGTTTCATAACTTCATATCTTTCACGTCGAACACCGAGTCCCCCCCCCATGGACATCATGAACTCGGAAAAGGCCTCAGATGATTCTCTGCTGAAACTTAAAATCGGAAACGCGGCTTTGGTTTTCGAGAAAGTGGAGGACTGGAAGAATCACTTCCAAAATCTGGTAGTACGTTGGGATATCCAGCAACTGACGTGTAACCTTCAGCTCGAGGCCTGCAAGGCGGTGTGGAAGAATCGCTTACCGAACAAGTACCATCTCGGCGACATCTTCTATACGTCTTTGGTGAGCAGCTCTTAGAGGCACCAGGCAAGCATTACTTCTGACCATCCTCCGACAGGTGCACAATATCGTGCAAATGACTGAGGTTTTCATTCAGCAGAGAAGCGCACTTTTAAATACTCGGGTTGACCTAAGGCTTTTGATGAGCTCCACTGGAATTTCGAATTAGGATGCGCAGCTCGACACCGTTGCGGAAGTGGCCACCCGCTTTCTACTGCTGTACCATGGCGTGGACCCAACAGCCGCAGACTTGAGGGTCAAACTCCTCGTGGAGTTCGAGGTCGTCTGGAGAGAAGTCATCGATCCGTTCCTCAGCACCCATCCCTGGCTTTCCAGGAATCTCTACGATTGGGGCCATCTTGTTCAAGAGCTCTTAGGCACCGAATCATAAGCGACCTTGAAGTCAATAAGAAGGGATGTTATCCGAACGCGGAAAGAGGCGAACGAGGCTGGCAGCTCGCGCGGCACGAGCGTGTCTGTGGCTCAGTAGAACGGCAGGTCGTAGTCAGGCTCAGGCACTGGATTTGAGGAGTCGTAATACGGAGAGTACTGAGAGAGAGGGCATTATATGTGGTAACATTTGGTCATGAATAGATGCGAAAGCGACCGCTCGATGCCACAGAACTCCACCCTTTGGTAATGGGCCTTCCTTTAGAAGCCAAGAGTGGGCATTTCTGCACCCTTCTCCGTCCGAACCAGTGTAAGTGCCGGTCAAGGTGAGGCGTGTCGAATGCACTAGTTCTCTTGTTGCATCGCTGCAATGCACTGCCACCACGCCATCTGCCGGAAGTGCATGTCCAACATGTCCCTGGTATGAGGCAGCCCTTTCTCCTCCGAGTACTTCTCCCTCAGCAGTTCCAAGCCGCCAGTGCATATAGATCTGCAGCTCTGCACTCCTCGCCGCTGCCTTGTCTCGCCGCCCAAAATCACAGATCGTCGATCCGCCTTGGAGGTTCCCTATGAGAGCAGCCAATGGGTCGCCTCCGAAGACGGCTGTTCGGAGGACAAACGCATCTCGCGACATCAAGCATGCAATGATGCAGCACCTAACACATTGTCAATATCGACCAGAAGACGGTTTGGGGAAGCACTCACGCCCAAGATAGACACCCGGTGAATCGTTCACCTCTATGGTGCCGGGTGAAATCCCATCGATGGAGTCCATGCTGGCGAATGAAGACAGACAAGTCGGCGAAGTAGCTGCAGGTCTTCACATCGATCTCGATCATGTCATGGTGGTGTTCGGGCGTGTTCTTTGTCGAGAACTTTATCTCGGCTTCGCAAAAGCCGGGGCTTGGTATTCCTAGCTCAAGGTTAAGACTGAATCCTGGTCCGATCAGGCGAAACCAGATCTCAGCCATCCTTCCAATATCGAACCATGTCACCAGAACCCTGTCCAGTTCGGTCGCCAGTGGATCATATTGCTCGAGAGGGCTAAAATTTCGTTCGGCTTCCCAAGGACACGATGGCATGATCCGCATTGCACCTTCGTCAGTACCTGGCGTGGCGTCTCTGCTGTTCGAGCTCACTACTGAGACTGGATATCAACGTTCGTTTCCGTCGTTGATCGTAGTCCCAGTCAGCCAAGGTGGTGTAACAGCAGGTATGAGACGATGGGTACTAGACGCCCAAGGTTAAGTACCTACGCTCTGCAAGCATGGACGTTGCGATTCAGCCCGCAGTCCACTCCCTTGAGATTTTAGGAGGTACACTACGTTGCGCCCAACGTTTTATATGCTGTTCGCTCTTGGACCGATCTCGACGCATCTATGCAGACTACTTCGCGTTAGTAGCAAATCCTTCGGTCATCACCACGAAATGCATCTAGCACCTGATGTAGTTGAAGCGTGATAACGAGATTGATCATCCACGCGCTCGTATCATTGCGAATGAACTGTCTTGCGAGTCAAATCACTAGATACAGGCCCGGAATGATTAGTTGACCGTATGTCATGATCAGCGACTACGTGCAACCACACAGATGGAATCAAGGATCGACAGCGTAGCGATCGCCTTCGTGGATGGTGTAGGTACAAGACACGATATGCATGAAATGGCCGGCCATCTCAACAGAAAATCCTTTCAACCGCCATTCCTGACCTAATACCAATCAGCCCCAACCCCCTAGGATCACACATACAGAGTTCTTGGTAGCTTTCATCCAGGCGCCGTGACCAAGCGTTGTCACGGCAACACGGTAAAGCAGGAACATCCAATAGGAGGAGGAAAAAATTGCGCTTCCGATAAGACGTGAGTGCGAGGTTGTAGCCACCGCCTCAGCTTGATAGGTTCACTATCCGCAGTGTCAATAGACCTTGCCGGAAAGATTTCGTTCGCTGACTTCTGGATCAAGGTGGTTCGCACGCCGAACGTCGAGGTAGGCGAGGTGGGCGGGACACACTCGCTTACAACAATGATGATCTGCACTGTGATCTGTGCTTATGTATGGTTGCGCGTATGCATGAACGCATGTACGAGTGACATGGTAAGTGGATGGCCAATAACCATGGCATCCGAATCATTTCATCTCCAATCTTAGCGCTAATGCGCGCGCTCTGCAGCTCCAATTTACCATACCCCAACCAAGGATGATTGCAACTGGGGTACTGTAACAAGGTCGACTTCGGAGACTAAATTACTCTAGAGAGAAACACCCCCGTTCAATCAGTCGACGCGACGCTAAAATAGGAGAAATCAACCGTCAGCCTGAATTGAAAGATGAAGTTTGAGCCATTTATGGACGACAGTCAGAGTTCACTTGGAAAGCAATGGAAGATATGCCTTTAGAGAGCCGAAGACTTGCTTTGAGAGGGTGATCAAGGGCGCTCGTAAAGCTGACGTAGACGGCAACGACGTTGATAAGAGCATCACCATTGGCTAGAGTCGTGCATCGATTATACGATGTCGAAGTGGCTAAAACACTTGTTGGCGTATGGCCATTCTCCATTAGGGTGGGGAAGGGACGGTCGTTGCCAATCTTCAAAACTTCCAACCCTCCCAATCACCTAATTTGATCGAGCGCAGAGCGAACGGACATGAAGGCAATACATCCGTGCAAGCACTTATGTGGCTGCGTCGAGACTCCTCATCGAGCCCTAGTTCAACCACACAGCCAGTCATGGACCGGCATCCTGTGACTCGAGACGGTACAAGGATTCTCACACAGATCACGAGTGCAAATGCAAGTTGTAGCGTATAGAGAGCTTGTAAGCGAAGATGCCATGTGGCAAGGGCCGCAGGACTTACCTTGTCCACCCGCCCGTTATTTACCGTGTGAACGCCAAGTCGAAAGCTCTCGTTGCGAGAGACTTCATCTTGGCATACACAAGCCTGCAATATGATTTTGTAGCTTCCCCATCGACGATACTAGGTCTTCTACGCGCATGGGAGCTCGCACTCAGTACCCCGGAATACCTGCCAGGACGCAGCTGAGCACAAACACTAGATGTTTGTGCCCTATCGATTGTCACGTCCCTCTCCTCCCGCGACTCTGGTGCAGCTAGCAAGCATTGTTGATTATCACCGCGGGAGCCGTGTCACGTGCAGTGGAGCGCTGTTATCGAGGATCAATTCGATGTCGCAACTGTGGGGTTGTTACAATTGTGTTCATTATACTTATGTCACGTTATACGACCGCTGCCGCACTTCATCTCCTTTGACTTTGACGACCATTAAGACGTCGACTGCTATGCAAGTGGGAAGACGGCACCAATCTCAATTCATCAGCAGTCTACTCTTCTCACTGTTGTACTCGTGGGCAAGACTCGTGGTGACAGGCCAGCGGCCAGACGTGCTCATACTCCAAGATGGCTGAAGCGCAACGGCCTTCACACAAACTGATACTGTTGGGATCGGAACGCGTGGGAAAGACAGCACTCGCAATACAGGTTTGTGTTCCCTTACTGTTCGTCCATGAATTTCTGCTCACATATATACTAGTATTGCCAAGAGCACTTCCTCGAAGAATACAACCCGACTATCGAGGACACTTACCGAAAGAAAGCTCTGATCGATGGAATATGGTGCAGTGTCGATGTTGTAGACACATCAAGCAAGGAAGAGTTGAGAATGTTGCGAGATCAAGGGGCACAACAAGGCGATAGCTTCATGATCATCTACAGCACATCCTCCCGAGAAACTTTCGATGATGTAGAGAACCTCTATCTTCAGATCATGAAGTTCCAGCCATCCACATATGAGCATCATGTCATGCTTGTCGGGAGCAAAAGCGATCTTTTGAAGGAAAGGGAAATCTCTAGGCAAGAAGGGCATGATCTTGCTAGGAAGCTCAACTGCGCATTTATGGAGGTATCCGCAAAGAGTGGAGAGAATGTGCAAGCAGCGTTTGAAAGAATTTTAAGACCACGTATATTCACACCCCACGGTACCGGAGAAATAGCAAGGGAAGCCAATCGAGATGTGGCCGTCAGGGAGAAACAACGAGGGTGTTTGGGGTTTGCTCAATGGCTTTTACCCTTCATTCTGAAGCGCTGGAGCTTCCATCAATGACAGACGTGAATAGAACGTCGGAACAAAGGAACATTGCCATAAGCCTCTCTGATTACCGTCTTGAAGTGCGAAGTCATGACATTATAGTAAAACAGAGTGAATTCGGTCGACACTGGACTGCTGCCTAGTGCTCTGTTTCCAAACTCTTCTCAACAACCTGTCTTCGTGTCTCACGTGAGGATAGTCGCTGACACTGAAAATCGAGCTTTTAGTCCTTCAAGAGAAGAATGCTGCAGGCATTTTCTGATTTGCAACCTGAAAAATATACGCCATCCTTTCGGAGACCTCGTGGCATTCCAAATCCGGATAACCTCTTGAGGACATACTTGCTCATGGAAGTTGGCGAGAATGTCCTTCCGGATGCCTTTTAGCACAAATTCCCTTTTCTCATACTAATCGTCTCGTTAGTCAACGACAGAGAGTACACCGACAGTCCATTATGTCCATTATGTTCATTACGTCATGTCATGTTCATCAATCCGACATGACATGAACATAGGATGTCTGAATATGA
>Ga0265797_10008495_pt1 | contig 13660 bp, 11 predicted proteins | sample P2T30metagenome_FD_192433 | JGI IMG/M metagenome (GOLD analysis project Ga0265797, IMG submission 192433) | Plant litter microbial communities from East Loma Ridge, Irvine, California - P2 T30 | ecosystem: Environmental > Terrestrial > Plant litter > Unclassified | place: USA: California... | reverse complement strand
GATGATGCGGGTGCTGCCATACGAGTCGAGGATCGACACCGCGACGACATCGGTCGCGCTGATCTGCATCGTCGCCAGCTTGTCGACCGTGGCCAGGTAGATTGCGGTGCGCGGGGTCAGCTCGTCGCGGTAGACGCGATCGATACCGGCCCGGTCGCCGTCGCGCTTGGCCTGGAACAGGGCGTCACGTGCGGCCATGTACTTGACCCGCTCTCCCTTGACCAGCCCGAACTGCGCGCGCACTTCCGGGTTGCGCAGCGACTCCTCGATGTCCTTCTGCAGGGCGTTCGAGCGCGTGGTGATGGCCTGGCGGCGCGGGCCGATCACGTCCAGGATGCCGCTGTCGACGGCGTAGTAGACGGTTTCGTTGATGGCGCTGTTGATTTCGATGTTGCGACGCCATTCGGCGAGGTTGCGCTGGTTCTTGATGCTGGTATTGACCAGGCGACTCGTCAGATCCGCGGCTGACTGCATGCGGGTCAGCGCGGTGGCGCTCATCACGAGCAGGAGGGCGAGCACAATGGCAAAGCCGAGGCCCAGGCGGGCGCCGATATTCAGTTTTTTCACGAGGTTGCTTCCAGGCTGCTTACAAGACCGCGAGCGCGGCCGGACCGGAATGGCGCTGTAGTTCGTCCCTGCTGGAACGTCGAACGCAGCGCCATGGCGAAGAAGCGCTAGTATAACCCGCAAATCCGGCAATCGCATTGCCATGAGGCACATTTGCAACATCGGCGTGGACACATGTTGCAAATGGACGTCACAGTTTAGCTCAGGCCGGCATGGCGGTCCGGACGATGGCGCGCGGCGCGCCCGCCGGCTTGACAACGCTGCTTTCCAGACGGAAGGCGCCCACCACGCCCGCCAGCTGGCCGGCCTGTTCGCGCATGGCTTCGGCCGCCGCAGCCGCTTCTTCCACCAAGGCGGCGTTTCGCTGGGTAACGCGGTCCATGTCGACGATCGCGGTATTGACCTGTTCAATGCCAGAGGTTTGCTCTTCGCTCGCAGCGGCGATCTCGCCCATGATGACGGTCACCTGGCGGATGCCGTCCACGATCTGCTCGATGGTGGCGCCGGCGCGGGCCACCTGCGCGGTACCTTGCTGGACCTGGCCGACCGAGTCGTCGATCAGGCCCTTGATTTCCTTGGCAGCCGCTGCAGAGCGGTGCGCCAGGGTGCGCACCTCGCCGGCCACGACCGCGAAGCCACGGCCCTGTTCGCCGGCGCGGGCCGCTTCCACCGCCGCATTCAGCGCCAGGATATTGGTCTGGAACGCAATGCCGTCGATCACGCTGATGATGTCGACGATACGCTGCGACGAGGTATCGATGCTGCCCATGGTGTCCACGACTTCATTGACCATCTTGCCGCCTTCGCCCGCCACCAGCGCGGCATTGGCGGCCAGCACATTGGCGCGGCGCGCGTGTTCGGTATTGTTGCGCACGGTCGAGGTCAGTTCTTCCATCGAGGCAGCGGTCTCTTCCAGCGAGCTGGCTTGCTGCTCGGTGCGGCGCGACAGATCCTGGTTGCCGCTGGCGATTTCGCTGGACGCCTGCGAGATCGCGGCGCTACCGTCGCGTACTTGGCCGACGATGCCGGCCAGACCGGCGTTCATGCGGCCCAGCGCATCCATCAGCTGGCCGGTCTCGTCGCGCGCGCTGACGCTGATGCGGCTGCCCAGGTCGCCGCTGGCGACCCGTTCGGCCACCTCGACTGCCTGGCGCAGGGGCGTGGTGATCGAGCGCGTGATGAACAGCGCGCAGCCGGCGCCGAGCAGGACGGCGGCGATCGCCAGGACGAGCAGAATGATGCGGGTTTCAGCATACGAGGCGAGGATTCTCTCGCCGACGCCCGCTGTGGCCGTGCTCTGGCGGGTGGCGAATTCTTCCAGCGCCGCTGCGAAGTCGCGCGCCTGAGGCACGAAACGGACGTGATAGGCCTGCTCGAGCTGGACCGCATCGCCGGCAAGTTTCGCTTGCAGCACCGCTTCGCGTGCGGCGTCGTAAGCGGCGCGCGCTTCCTTGGCGCGGTTCAGGTAGACGCGCACTTTTTCGTTGAGCAGATTGGCGTCGACTTCGGCTTGCAAGGCCTCGGCCTGGCGGATGTTCGCGCGCAGACGCGGCTCGAGCTCGCCGACGACGCTCGCATCCTGGGCGTGGAATACCGTGCCGATCATGGCGTCGTTGACTTCGATGAATTTGCGCCACTCCGATACCGTGTACTGGTTTTTCATGCTCGTGTTGACGAGGCGGTAGGTCAGGTCGCCGGCCGACTGCATGCGGGTGAGGGCGGTTGCCGCCATGATCAGGAGCAGGGCAAGGACGATGGCAAAGGCAAGCCCCAGGCGGGCGCCGATTTTCAAATTCTTCATGGAATGGTTCTTTATAGAGGGCCGGCAGGACCATCATGCCGCTCGCGCGTGGCAAAATGGGGGACAGCGACCGTTATATAAGAGGCATCAATCGAGATGCTTAAACCGATAGAGCATAGCAATCTAGCAAATAATGTTGCAGTAGAGTAAAATCACCGATTCACCATGTCCAGTCCTACAGCAAGCAGAGCTACCGACCTATTGTTCCGGCCCGTCGATGGGGTAAGCTGTGCGCACGTCAAACCACGAGGAGATGATCATGTCGAACCAGGACGACAAGAAAGCACCGAAGGGCCGCAGCTGGGACCAGATCACGGACGGCACAACGAGCGCTGCCACCATGGGCGCAGGATCGACTGGCGAGGTCGGCGCCAGCGCAGAGCGCACCGGATCCACCCAGCGCGAGGGGGCGGGTACGATGCAGCAGGGCGGACAGGGATCGGCCGGCCGTACCGATGACTTGCTGGCCGGCGGCTCGGACGATGCGCAGTCCGATCAGGGCTTCCAGGGCAACCAGCAGGGTGAGGACGGCGCGCGCGACGGTCGTATTGCACAGGACGACAAGGGCAGCGCCCGACGCTAGCGGCGTCGGACATGACACAGCGCTGCCGTGCACGGAAACGCGCCGGCAGCGCTTTTTTGTACTGACATTTAACCTTGTCTGATTACTGTGGGCAAGTTTGTGTCAAAATGTTGCAATGAACGCAGAGCAATCCATCACCCGCTCCTACCGTGGACAGTCGCAGGAGCAGCGCCGTTCGGACCGGCGCAGCCGTTTGATCGCAGGCGCCATTGCCGTGTACGGCGAGCGCGGTTACCAGCAGGCCACCGTCAAGGCCGTCTGTGAAGCCGCCGGCCTTACCGAGCGCTATTTCTATGAATCCTTCGCCAATAGCGAAGCGCTGCTGATCGATTCTTATAATGCCGTCACGTATTCGGTGCTGGGCGAGATCCTGCGCGCAGGCGAGACGGCCGGCCGCAGCAAGATCAAGCGCTCGCGCGCCATGTTGCACGCTTATTTCGGGGCCCTGCAGCGCGAACCGCAGTCGGCGCGCGTGTTCCTGGTCGAGATCCGGGGCGTGAGCCGGGCGGTTGATCTGGCCTTCGAGGCGTCGCTGCGCACCATCGGCCGCGAAGTGGCGCGCCTGGTGGCGCCGCATGCAGTCGATGACGAGCTATTGCAGGCCGGTGTGATCGGCGGCGTGATCCATATCGCGATGCGCTGGATCGAGGGCGATTACGCGCCGCCGATCGATACTGCGGTCGCTACGGCGCTGCGCCTGGGAACAGTGCTGGCGACGCCGCCCCGCGTGGGGCGGCGGAGCGCCTAGACTAGATGTGCAGGGCGTGACCCAGCGCGCGTAACGCCGCTTCCTGCACCGCTTCGCCCAGGGTAGGATGGGCGTGGATGGTGCGCGCCACGTCTTCCAGCTGAGCCCCCAGTTCGATCGACTGGGTAAATCCGGCCGCCAGTTCCGACACGCCCACGCCGACCGCCTGCCAGCCGAGGATCACGTGGTTGTCCTTGCGGGCGACCACGCGTACGAAGCCATCCGTGCCCTCGATCGTCATGGCGCGGCCGTTGGCGCTGAACGGGAAGCTGGCAGTCATTGCCTCGATGCCTGCCGCTGCCGCTTCGTTCGGCGACAGGCCGGCCACCACGATCTCGGGATCGGTGTAGCACACCGCCGGAATCGCGGCCGGCTGGAACTGGCGGCGCTTGCCGGCGATGATCTCGGCCACCATCTCGCCCTGCGCCATCGCGCGGTGGGCCAGCATCGGTTCACCCGTCAGGTCGCCGATCGCCCACACATTGCGCATCGAGGTGCGGCATTGCTCGTCGACCTTGACGGCGCGGCCGGCCATGTCGAGCATCAGGTTTTCCAGGCCCCAGCCGGTCGTGGCCGGTTTGCGGCCTACCGCCACCAGCACCTTGTCGGCGTCCAGGTAGGCTTCGACGCCGGACGCGTCGCGCACCTTGACGCGATCGCCTTCCATGCCAAGCACGGACGTTGCCAGGCGTACGTCAACGCCCAGGCGCGCCAGCGAATTGGCCACCGGCTTGACCAGGTCGGCGTCGTAGGCCGGCAGAATGCGCTCTGCCGCTTCGACCACGGTGACCTGGGCGCCCAGCTTGCGGTAGGCGATGCCGAGTTCCAGGCCGATATAGCCGGCGCCGACCACCACCAGGCGCCGCGGCACCGTGTCTTGCGACAGCGCCTCGGTCGACGAGATCACCGGGCCGCCGAACGGCATGAACGGCAGTTCGACCGCCTGCGAGCCGCTGGCCAGCAGCAGGTGCTCGCAGCGGATGCGGACGGTTTCGCCGCCGCTGCCTTCCGGCGCCTCGACCTCGACCGTCTTGCCGTCGAGGACGCGGGCCCAGCCATGCACCACACGCACGCCCTGTTTTTTCAGCAGGGCGCCGACGCCGCCGGTCAGGCGCTTGACGATGCCGTCCTTCCAGGCCACGGTGCGCGCCAGGTCGATCTTCGGCGAGTCCACCGTGATACCGAGCGGCGATTCCTGCGCCGCATAAGTGACGGCCTTGCTGTATTCGTCGGCCGCGTGGATCAGGGCCTTCGATGGGATACAGCCGATGTTCAGGCAGGTGCCGCCCGGCTGGGCGCCTTCGACCACGATGGCGGGAATGCCGAGCTGGCCGGCGCGGATGCCGGCGATGTAGCCGCCGGGACCGCCGCCGATGATCAGCAATGTCGTATTGATCGTCTCCATCGGCTCACTCCACGAACAGGGTTGCAGGGAACTCGAGGTAGCCGCGGATCGCCTGCACGAACTGGGCCGCCACCATGCCGTCGATGACGCGGTGGTCGAACGAGGACGACAGGTTCATCATCTTGCGCGCCACCATGGCGCCGTCGCGGATTACTGGACGGTCGACAATGCGGTTCACGCCCACGATGGCGACTTCGGGACGGTTGATCACCGGGGTGGTGACGATGCCGCCCAGCGCGCCCAGGCTGGTGATCGTGATGGTCGAACCAGTGAGTTCGTCGCGCGTGGCCTTGCCGGTACGCGCCGCATCCGCCAGGCGGGTGATCTCGGCGGCGCTCGACCACGGATCGCGCGATTCGGCGTGGCGCACCACCGGCACCATCAGGCCGTTGTCGGTCTGGGCCGCGATGCCGATGTGGGCCGCATCGTACGTCGTGAGCAGATTGTGCTCGTCGTCATAGCGTGCGCTCATCATCGGATAGCTGCGCAAGGCCAGCACCACGGCGCGCATCAGCAGCGGCAGCAGGGTGAGTTTGCCTCTTTCCGCTCCGTATCTGGCGTTGAGCTGGGTGCGCAGCGCTTCCAGTTCGGTGACGTCGACTTCTTCGACATAAGTAAAGTGCGGGATATTGCGCTTGGCTTCCTGCATCTTCTCGGCGATCTTGCGGCGCAGGCCGATCACCTGCGTCGCGTGCTCGCCATGCTGCTCGGCGTAGCGCTCGTCGCTGCCGCCACCAGCGCCATTCCTGCGGCCCTCGACGTGGGCGTCCAGGTCGGCGTGGGTGATGCGGCCTGCCGGGCCGCTGCCGCTCACGAACTGCAACTCGACGCCCAGGTCCCAGGCGCGCTGGCGCACGGCCGGTGGCGCCAACGGTTTTTCGCCATCGGCGCGCAGTTGCGGCGCACCTTGCGGGCTGCGCGGCGCTGGCTTCGCTGCCGGTTTGGCTGGCGCGGCAACGGCCTGCGCCGGGGCGTCGGCCTGGATGACCGCTTCGAGCTGCGGTTCGGCGACTTCTTCGGCGGGCGCCGTCGGCGCAGCCGATTTCACCGGCTCCTGTTTCGCCTTATCGCCGCTGTAGTTGCCGGCGCCGGCTACCTCGAGGCGGATCAGTTCCGCGCCCACGGCCAGCGACTGGCCGATCGCGCCGCCCAGGCTGGTGATCGTGCCTGCCACTGGCGACGGGATCTCGACCGTCGCCTTGTCGGTCATGACGTCGGCCAGCACCTGGTCTTCCTTGACCGTGTCGCCCGGCTGCACATGCCATGCCACCACTTCGACTTCGGCAATGCCTTCGCCGAGGTCCGGCATCTTGATAACGTGAATACCCATGTGATCAACCCTCCATCACGCGTTTGAGGGCCGCGCCGACGCGGTCGGGACCCGGAAAATAGGCCCACTCCTGCGCGTGCGGATACGGGGTGTCCCAGCCGGCGACGCGGCCGATCGGCGCCTCCAGGTGGTAGAAACAGTGCTCTTGCACCAGCGCCGACAGCTCGGCGCCAAAGCCGCTGGTCTGCGTCGCCTCGTGCACGATCACGCAGCGGCCGGTCTTCTTGACCGACTCGACGATGGTGTCGAGGTCCAGCGGCCAGATGCTGCGCAGGTCGATCACTTCGGCATCGATGCCGGTCTCGCGCGCCGCCGCTTCGGCGACCCAGACCATGGTGCCATAGGCCAGCACGGTGACCGCGCTGCCAGGCCGGACGATGGCGGCCTTGTCCAGGTCGACCGTATAGTGGCCGGTCGGGACGTCGCCTTTCGGGTGACCGGACCATGGGACTACCGGACGGTCATGGTGGCCGTCGAACGGGCCGTTATAGAGGCGCTTGGGCTCCAGGAAGATCACCGGGTCGTCGTTCTCGATCGAGGCGATCAGGAGGCCTTTCGCGTCATACGGATTCGACGGCATCACGGTGCGCAGGCCGCACACGTGGGTGAAGAAGGCTTCCGGGCTCTGGCTGTGGGTCTGGCCGCCCCAGATGCCGCCGCCGCAGGGCATGCGGATCACCATCGAGGCGGTGAATTCGCCGGCCGAGCGGTAGCGCAGGCGCGCCGCCTCGGACACGATCTGGTCGGTCGCCGGATAAAAATAGTCGGCGAACTGGATCTCGACGACGGGACGCAGGCCGTAAGCGGCCATGCCGACCGCAGTGCCGACGATGCCGCCCTCTGAAATCGGCGCGTCGAACACGCGCGACTTGCCATACTTGGCTTGCAGCCCATCAGTGACGCGGAACACGCCCCCGAAGTAGCCGACGTCCTGGCCATACACCACGACGTTGTCATCGCGTTCCATCACCACATCCATGGCCGAGCGCAGCGCCTGGATCATGGTCATCGGCATCGTTGCCGCGTCTTTCGGTTGATCGTCTCGTGCCATGCTCATACTCCCAACTGCTGACGCTGACGGCGCAAATGCTCCGGCATGTCTTTATAAACGTCCTCGAACATGGTCGCGGCGCTCGGCGCACGCTCGTCGCCCAGGATGCCGTAGCTTTCGGCTTCCTTCTGCGCGGCCAGCACTTCGGCTTCCAGTTCGGCTTGCACCGTCTCGTGTTCGGCGTCCGACCAGCAGCCCAGATTGGTCAGGTACTGGCGCAGGCGCGCGATCGGGTCGCCAAGCGGGAAGCGGGCATAGTCGTCGGCCGGGCGGTAGCGGGTCGGGTCGTCCGAAGTCGAGTGCGGGCCGGCGCGGTAGGTGACCCATTCGATCAACGTCGGGCCGAGATTGCTGCGCGCGCGTTCAGCGGCCCAGCGCGAGGCCGACAGCACCGCCAGGAAGTCGTTGCCGTCCACCCGCAGCGAGGCGATGCCGCTGCCGATGCCGCGCGTGGCGAAGGTGACGCTCTCGCCGCCGGCGATCGCCTGGAAGCTCGAGATCGCCCACTGGTTATTGACCACGTTGAGGATGACCGGCGCGCGGTACACATGGGCAAAAGTGAGGGCGGTCGAGAAATCGGATTCCGCGGTCGCGCCATCGCCGATCCAGGCCGAGGCGATTTTGGTATCGCCCTTGATGGCGCTGGCCATCGCCCAGCCCACGGCTTGCGGGTACTGGGTGGCGAGGTTGCCCGAGATGGTGAAGAAGCCGGCATTGCGGACCGAGTACATGACTGGCAACTGGCGGCCCTTGAGCGGATCGCGCTCGTTGGACAGCAGCTGGCAGATCATGTCGACCAGGGGCACCTGGCGCGCCATCAAGAGGCTTTGCTGGCGGTAGGTCGGGAAATTCATGTCGCCGTCCTGCAGCGCGAGGGCGTGGGCGGTGCCGATCGCCTCTTCGCCGAGCGAGATCATGTAGAACGACATTTTCTTCTGGCGCTGGGCGATGACCATGCGCGCGTCGAAGACGCGGGTTTTCATCATGGTGCGCAGGCCGAAGCGCAGCAGGTCGCGGTCGGGTTCCTCGGCCCAGGGGCCGACGGCGTTGCCGTGCTCATCGAGCACGCGGATCATTTGTTGGGCGATGTCGCTTGTCTCCAGCGGTGCGACATCGATGGGCGGACGCCGGACCGAACCGGCAGGGCTCAGATGGAGGTACGAAAAATCGGTCTTGCAGCCCGGGCGGCCGGTAGGCTCCGGAACGTGCAGCGACAGAGGATTGCTCTGGCTCATAATTATGCTTTCCCTTGTGAGGTGTTTTGCAGCAGGAAGATCATAACTGGCTAATTGACGTAAACGTCAATTAGCGTCAACTATTTTCATATTGCTACGCAACATGGGGACGCATGATGCGGACACGACAGGGTACAGTTTGAGCCAGCGCGGGAGGACAACCGCTAGCTGCCGTCGGGCAGGACACTGATCGGCAGGCAGCGCGGGTCGCACGCTGCACTGCCGCATCGGTAGATAGGATCAGCTGCGTGGCGCTGCGCGCCGTTCGCGCAGCCAGTAGCCCAGGCCGAGCAGGCCCAGCCACACCGGGATCAGGAACACGGAGATACGCAGCTCGGGCGTGAGCAGCATGATGATCAACAGGATTGCCACGAAGCCCAGGCAGACGTAGTTCGACAGCGGAAACCACGGGCTGCGGAACAGCGTCGCCTGGCCGACATGGTGCTTGTGCCGGCGGAAGCGCAGGTGACTCCACGAAATCATGGCCCAATTGATGACCAGCGCCGCCACGGCCAGGCTCATCACCATGCCCAGCGCTTCGCGTGGCAAAAAGTAATTGATCAGGATCGCGGAGCCGGTCGCGAGGGCCGACACGCCCAGCGCCACCAGCGGCACGCCGCGGCGGTTGGTGTACTGGAACACGGCCGGCGCATTGCCCTGGGCCGCGAGGCCGAAGAGCATGCGGCTGTTGGCGTACACGCAGCCGTTGTAGACCGACAGGGCGGCGGTCAGCACCACCAGATTGAGGACATTGGCGACCCAGCCGCTGTCGAGCGCCTGGAAGATCAGCACGAACGGGCTGCCGCCGGTGACGACCTTTTGCCACGGGTACAGCATCAGCAGCACGGCCAGTGCGCCGATGTAGAAGATCAGGATGCGGTAGAGCGCGTTATTGGTGGCGCGCGGAATGGTGCGCGACGGGTCGTCGGCCTCGGCGGCGGTGATGCCGATCAGTTCCAGGCCGCCAAACGAGAACATGATCACCGCCATGGCCATCGCGAGGCCCGCAACGCCGTTCGGGAAGAAGCCGCCGTGCTGCCACAGGTTGGCGACGCCGGCCTCGGGACCGGCGCCGCCGCCGATCAACAAATACAGGCCGAACACGATCATGCCAACTACCGCGACCACCTTGATCACGGCAAACCAGAACTCCATCTCGCCGAAGGCCTTGACGTTGAGGAGGCTCAGGGCATTGACGAGCACGAAAAAGCCCAGCGCCGACACCCAGGTGGGCAATTCGGGGAACCAGTACTGCATATAGATGCCGAGCGCGGTCAGTTCGGCCAGGCTGACGAGGATGTACATCACCCAGTAATTCCAGCCCGAGGCGAAACCGGCCCAGCGTCCGCAGTATTTATCGGCGAAATGGCTGAACGAGCCGGCAACCGGTTCGTCGACGATCATCTCGCCCAGCTGGCGCATGATCAGGAAAGCGACCGCGCCGGCAATCGCATAGCCCAGCAGCACCGAGGGGCCGGCCATCTGGATGGTCGAGGCGATGCCGAGGAACAGGCCGGTGCCGATCGCACCGCCAAGGGCGATCAGTTGGATGTGGCGATTCTTGAGACCGCGTTTGAGTTGCTTGTGCCCGTCGTCCATTGTCGGCCTTGTACCTTGCCAGAAAGACAGGGATTCTACTGCATCCCAAGGCAGTGGCAAACCTGCGCCGTTCGGAAGAGGAGCGGGTTATGCTGGCAGTAACGGCATGTCGCCGAAAACCATCCAAGGAGAAACTATGCGCAAGATGATCATGATGGCCCTGGCAGGGCTGATCTGGAAGCAGATCCAGACCAAGGTGTTGAAGCGTCCGGTGGCCAACAAGCGGACCTGGCGTTATTGATATCAGTAACAGTTCCGTGGGGTGGACGGCTCGCCGTCCACGCGTCCAATCAGCGCAAGCATGGCCGCGCATCGGTCAAGCTGGCCGTGGCTGAACGCGTGGATGGCACAGCCGTCCACCCTACGGTTACGCAGGCTTATACGCTATGTGCCAGTCCCAGATTACGGTTGGCCGGCACGGCGACATCCATCATCTTCGGACGCGGCAGGTCGAGCGCCTCCATGAGCGCAATGAAATCGGCACGTTCGCGATTGGCCAGCCGCGCATTGTGGCGCCGCTCCCAGCCAATGCTCGACACCGATTGTCCCTTGTAGTCGTGTCCTGGCCAGACCCGGGTCTGGTCGTCCAGCGTGAACAGCTTGCGGGTGACGCTGTCATACAGCGCTGCGGCGCTGCCGCTCTGGAAGTCGGTGCGTCCGCAACCGTCGATCAGCAGCGTGTCGCCGGTGAACAGGTTGCCGCGCCACAGGTAGCACATACTGCCGGCCGTGTGGCCGGGCGTGTGGATCACATTGATGGTTTCGTGCGGGCCGAAGCGGATCCGGTCACCATCGACCAGCTGCACTTCCGCTGGCGGGATATCGCAGCCGCTCGGCACGCAGGCCTTGGCGCCGGTGTGCTCGCGCAGGCGGCCCGCCGACGTGACGTGGTCGGCGTGGGCGTGGGTTTCCAGCACGTGGGTCAGTGTCAAGCCGAGGCGCTCGAGATGCGCCAGGTCGCGCGTGAAATGGCGGTCGACCGGGTCGATGATCACGGCGTCATTGCTATCCGCCGCAATGAGAATATAGGTGAAGGTCGACGATTCGGCGTCGAACAGCTGGATCGGATTGACTTGCATGGCGCTTCTCCTCGGTTGCGCCGATGTTTTACCACAAGTCATACGGTGACGGTAGCATCGCCTCGGCAGGCCGCGCCGACGGAATCGGATCCGACCGGCTTCAATCAGGTTCGGGCTCTGCCGGTTCCGGCGGCGGCAGCTGCGCCACCAGGATCCGGTCGATCCGGTTCCCATCCATGTCCACCACCTCGATCCGGTACCCGCTCCAGTCGAAGAACTCCGACGTTTTGGGGATATACCCGAACTGGTACAGCACGAACCCCGCCAGCGTGTGATAAGCCCCAGTGCCTTCATCCGGGAAGCGCACATCGGTATTCATCAGGTCCCTGAACCGGTCAAGGTCGACGCCGCCGTCGAGCAGCCAGCTGCCGTCCTGGCGCTGCACCGCATCCGGATCGTGCTCTTCGCCGATCACGGTCACGTCGCCCACCAGCGCGCTCATCACGTCGGACAGTGTCACCATGCCCTGGATGTCGCCGTACTCGTCGACGATCAGGGCCAGCTCGGCGCGGTTCTTCTTGAACAGCTCGAGCAGCGCCATCGCGCTCACGGTTTCAGGCACGAACAGCACCTCGGACACGGCGTGTTCGATGTTCACCGCCTCCAGCGAGCCATGGCGCACCGACTGCGCCAGCAGGTCGCGCACCTTCACGTAACCGAGGATCTGGGCGCGGTCACCACGGTACACCGGGAAGCGGCTGTAGGTATGGCAGGTGATGAGTTCCAGCGTGTCGCGCCGCTCGGCGTCGAGGTCGATCATGATCAGGTCGACCCGCGGCGTCATCAGCGCCTTCAGGTGGCGGTCGTCCAGGCGCAGCGCGCGCGAGACGATGTCGTATTCGGTCTTTTCGAACAGGCCGGCGTCGGTGCCTTCCTTGAACATGCCGGCGATGTCTTCCTCGGTCGGCGCGTCTTCCTTGGCCTCGTGGATGCCGAGCAGCCTGACGATCGCTTCGGTCGTCAGGGATAGCACCTTGACGAACGGCGACATGATTTTCGAGAGCAGACTCAATGGCGGCGCAATCAGGGTCGCCATCGTCTCCGGGTGGCGCATCGCGATCCGCTTCGGCACCAGTTCGCCCAGGATGATCGAGGCGAAGGTGATGCCCAGCACCACGATGAAGAGCGAAATTTCGTAAGCATACGGCGTCAGGAAGCCGACCGCTTCGATCTGCGGCTGCAGGCGCGATACCAGCGAGGCTTCGCCGAAGGCGCCGGTAAAGATGCCGATCAGCGTGATGCCGACCTGGACGGTGGACAGGAAATGGCTAGGATTGTCGGCCAGTTCGATGGCGGTACGCGCGCCGCGGCTGCCTTCTTCGGCGCGCCGTTCGAGGCGCATGCGTTTTGCGGAGACGAGTGCGAGTTCACTCATCGCGAACACCCCGTTCAACAGGATCAGAACGAGGATGATCAATATATCTGACATAGAGCGCGGGCGCGCTAGCACCCCATCACCGGACAGTTCCGGGCCGTGCCGGGTACGCCAGGACGGCATACCGGCGAATCATGGCATAAATGACAAAATGTTGGAATACGCCACGCCGGCGCGCGGCGTGGAGCGCGTTACGGCGTGACCCGGAAGTTCTTCTTGATACCGGCCCAGCACTGCTGGTAATCCGCCTGCAGCTGGGGCGAAGCCAGCGCCTGTTCAGTCGGCGCCAGCGCATTGCGGGTCTCGAACATGAAGGCCATGGTGTCGCCCACCTTGTGCGGCGCGCTGGTGTCGGCGTTGCTGGCCTTGTCGAAAGTCGCGGCGTCCGGCCCATGGCCGCTCATGCAGTTGTGCACGCTCGCGCCACCGGGAACGAAACCTTCCGCCTTGGCGTCGTAGGCGCCGTGGATCAGGCCCATGAATTCGCTCGCCACATTGCGATGGAACCAGGGCGGGCGGAAGGTGTCCTCGGCCGCCAGCCAGCGCGGCGGGAAGATCACGAAGTCGAGCGTGTCCACGCCCGGCGTGTCGGATGGCGACTGCAGCACCAGGAAGATCGATGGATCGGGGTGATCGTAGCTGATCGAGCCGATGGTGTTGAAGTGGCGCAGGTCGTATTTATAGGGCGCATAGTTGCCGTGCCAAGCCACCACGTCCAGCGGCGAATGGCCGATCGGGGCGCGCCACAGCGTTCCGCCGAACTTGGTCACCAGCTCGAAGTCGCCTTCGAGGTCCTCGTAGCGCGCCTGTGGGGTGAGAAAATCGCGCGGGTTGGCCAGGCCGTTGGAGCCGATGGGGCCCATGTCCGGCAGCTGGAGCAGGGCGCC
>Ga0265797_10008494_pt1 | contig 13661 bp, 12 predicted proteins | sample P2T30metagenome_FD_192433 | JGI IMG/M metagenome (GOLD analysis project Ga0265797, IMG submission 192433) | Plant litter microbial communities from East Loma Ridge, Irvine, California - P2 T30 | ecosystem: Environmental > Terrestrial > Plant litter > Unclassified | place: USA: California... | reverse complement strand
TGGGCCGGGTCGTGGTAGTGGCCGAACGAGAAGGTGTGCTTCGAATCCAGCCAACCCAGGTTGGCAATGCCGCGTTCTTCGCTTTTACGTACTTTCAACATGATCCGCTCCTGTTATTGTGGGCCGTTCGAAGGGTTCGAACATCTGCGCCGGCGTTCCTGCAACTTGCCGTCTTGCGCTGTGGCCGCGTTGTCGATGGAGTCATTATGCGACGCCGGAGACGGATCAAAAAGCGAGTAGTTTGCCGCCCTATCGTCGAAATTTTCGACCGGCGAGCCGATGCTCATTCTTCTTCGGACAAGCGCGCCGCCATTGCCTCGCCGATCGCATAGAAATGGCCACCTGCCACATGGTGGATGCTGCGCCATTCCGGGCCTGCGCTTTCGAATTCCCAATGCCCGTTGCGGAAGACGTGGTCGTCGGCCCAGGCCGCCGTCACTTCGCCGATGAAGAGGTCATACACCTGCTGGTTGTGCGGCTCCGGGACCAGCCGGCATTCGAGCCAGGCCGAGCAGCCGGCAACGTAGGGCATGCCGCTGGCGCCCAGGCGCAGCAGCTCCACGCCCACCGCGTCCAGCTTGTCGGGTTCGATTGCCCGGCTGCGCGTGCCCACTTCATGCGTTAGCTGCAGCAGGCGCGCCGTCGGCACCTGGATCACGAACTGGCCGCTGGCTTCGATCAGCGCGCGCGTGCGCGTGCTCTTGTCGAGCACCACGGTCAGTTTCGGCGGCGCGAAGTCGAGGGCGCAGGCCCAGGCGGCGGCCATCACGTTGTCGATGCCGGCGTGGTGGGCCGAGACGAGCACGGTCGGCCCGTGGGTCAGCAGGCGGTAGGCCTTGTCGAGCGGGACGGCCTGGATATGTTCGTTCATGTTCGATTCCATCATTCCGTTCAGGGATGCAGTTGCGGGTGGGCGGCGAACAGCGCCTCGATCCAGGCGCAGAAAACGCGCAGCTTGGGCGCCGCCATCTGTCCCTTAGGATAAACGAGGGAGACCGGCATCGCCGCACACGGGTATTCCGGGAGCAGCGGCACCAGCGCGCCGCTCTGCAGGTGCGGCTCGACCTGGTAGCTGGCCGCCTGGATCATGCCCAGTCCCTGCAGCCCCGCGCAGACGTAGGCATCGGCATCGTTGACCGATACCGGACCGCTGAAGCCAAAGCGCCGGATCTCGCCGCCGACCTCGAAATCCCAGTCGAAGGGCCGGCCCGTGCGCCCCGAAAAATGCACGACCGCGCTGTGCGCGTCGAGATCATCGATCGTCTCCGGCACGCCATGGCGTTGCAAGTAGCCTGGCGCCGCGCAGGTGACGAAGCGCATGCTGCCGATGCGGCGCCCGACCAGGGCCGAATCCTCCAGCGCCCCGACCCGCAGCGCGCAGTCGATGCCGTCGCGGTTCAGGTCCACCAGGCGGTCGCTGAGGCCAACCACCAGCTCCACGTCCGGATAAGCGGCGTGGAATTCGCCCAGGCGCGGCATGACCACGTTGCGTCCGAGGGCGCCGGGCAGCTCCACACGCAAGCGGCCCTGGGGCGGCGCGTCGGCGGCGCGAAACGGCGCCTCGGCGGCGTCGAGCGCGGCCAGGATGGCGAGGCAGCGCTCGTAGTAGGCGGCGCCGTCGGTGGTGAGCGACAGGCTGCGCGTGGTGCGCTGCAGGAGCTTGCGGCCCAGGTAGGCTTCCAGGTTCTGCATGGTCGCCGTCAGCGAGGCGCGCGGCAGGTCCAGGCTTTCGGCGGCGCGCGAAAAACTGCTGGCCTCGACGATGCGGACGAACGTCTGCATGGCTTTGATGCGGTCCAAAACGGCCCTCCTCCGGCATGGTGTCGATTGTTCAGATAAGATGAATTGTAAGGGAGGCTGAGCAGCTAATTATCTTTCGCCCACGTCTTCATAGAATGGACACATTACACGTCCATCCCACAGGAGAATCCATGAACCACCCCACAACGCACGGCGCCGACATCGCGCCCGGCATGGTGCGCCTGCTGGCGCTCGCCGCCGGCCTGATCGTCGCCAACCTGTATTACTCGCAAACCCTGGTCGGCCCGATCGCCGCCTCCACCGGCCTGTCGCTCGACGCCGCCGGCCTGATCGTCACGCTGACCCAGATCGGCTATGCGCTTGGCCTGTTCTTTATCGTGCCGCTCGGCGACCTGCTGGAAAACCGCCAGCTGGTGTTCGTGCTGCTGCTCGGCACCGCCGCCGCGCTGGCCTGCGCGGCCCTGAGCAGCAACGCCTGGCTGTTCCTCGCCAGCTCGCTCGCCATCGGCCTCGGCTCGGTCGCGGCCCAGGTGCTGGTGCCCTTCGCCGCCCACCTGTCGCGCGAAGAAACGCGCGGGCTCACGGTCGGCAAGGTGGTCAGCGGCCTGCTGCTGGGGATCATGCTGGCGCGCCCTGCCGCCAGTTTGATCGCCGACCATGGCGGCTGGCATACCGTGTTCGGCGCCGCCGCCATCATCGTGATGGTGCTAGCCTTTGTGCTGCGCACCCGCCTGCCCGAGCGCAGCCCGGCGCACAACATGTCCTATGGCCGCCTGATCGCGTCGCTCGGCCACCTGTTCGCCAGCACCCCGGTGCTGCGCCGCCGCGCCGCCTACCACGCGGCCATGTTCGCCTGCTTCAGCCTGTTCTGGACCGTCACCCCGATGCTGCTCTCCGGGCCGGCATTCCACCTGTCGCAGACCGGCATCGCCATTTTCGCGCTGGTCGGCGTGTCGGGCGCCGTGGCCTCGCCGATCGCCGGCAAGCTGGCCGACCGCGGCCATACCTTGCCCGCCACCGCCTGCGCCATGCTGCTGGCGATCACCGGCTTCGCTCTTCCGCTGTTTGCGCCGGAGTCACGCAACATCGCCCTGGCCCTGCTGGTGATCGCCTCGATCGTGATCGACATGGGCGTGGCCGCCAACATGGTGCTCGGCCAGCGCGCGATTTTTTCGCTGCCGGCCGAGGTGCGCAGCCGTTTGAATGGCCTGTACTTCTCGCTGTTCTTCGTTGGCGGCGCGGTGGGGTCGGCTGCGGGCGGCTGGGTGTATTCGCAATACGGCTGGCATGCGGCCCTGCTGCTCGGCATGGCTTTCCCGGCGGTCGCCCTGCTCTACTGGGCGAGTGAGCTGATCGGCAGCGCCAAGACTGTCAGCAAGACAGCGTGATCCTGCTTAATGGGACCGAGCTCTCCGCTGCGCTTCGGTGAAGCCCGTTCGTCGGCGGGCTTCGATGTTGAGCGGCCCTTTCAATGCAGGCGGCTGTAGCGCACCGTCAAATCCGTAGCGTGGACTCCTGAGTCCACGCGGTATTACCTGTAAATATCATGCTGAGCGCAACGCCACAGGCCGGCCGGACTTGCGTATACCCAAATGCAATGTCAATCCTGATCGGCCTTGAATCGGGCACTATCTTCCTCCATCTGTTGCAGCTCGTTGTCCAGGTAGGCGCTGGACAAGGCCACCTGTGCCTCCTTTTCGGGGTCGCAACGTGCTTTCTCAACGGACGGGCGGGTCTGGCAATAACGTCGCGCCGCTTTCAGCACTTCTGATTTGCTCCTGGCATCGTCGCCTTGCCGCTCAAACGCCATCGCCCACCAGAAAACAGGACCTTCCTTGTGCTTCGGATCGACCGAATTCGTTTGCTCAAGATGGCGCGCCAGTGCGGCAGCAGCAGGATCGTGCCCGCTGCGATATGACGACAAGTAATACCAGCTGGCGAGTTGCGCATCCTTGAGACCGCCACTCCCGTTGGCCAGCATCTGCGCTGCCCTGAACTGTGCGATTGTGTGGCCTCGATTTGCCATATACACGAAAAGCCCGAGTCCATCCTTGCCTCTACCCTGCTTGATCAAGGCCTCGGCGCTGTCCAGCGACACAGCGCCGCCCGGAGATTCGCTAAACCATCCAGCGCGTTTGTACAGCGTCTCGCCCTTGAAGTCTTCTTCCGCCAAGGCGGTCAGCAACTTGAGGGCGTCGCTGCGTTTGACGCCAGACCCCAGTCGTCCATTGATGTCGACCGGAACGCCGACCCGTGCGGCGACCTTCCTCACTTCGGCAGTGGATGTAGTCCGTACTTCGAGCGTGTCAGCGCGCGGCTTGATCACAAAGAGCCAGCGTTGCTTTGCGCCAACTTTCGACGCAACCGAGGCAATGTAGGCATCGCTGCCCGCCAGTTTGATTGGAATAGTGTCGACACGCTCGTACACCTCCGCCTTGCGGTGACCTCTCTGCCAGGTAGCGGCATACCTGTCGCCAAGGTCCTTGACATGCAGGCGCGTCCTCGTACCATCACCATCCGTATGGACCCACGCTCCAGCCAGCCCCGGCGCCGTTTCGGCGCCAACCGAATCGACGACACCTTTGGTGTCGTCCACGCAGCCGGAGATGAGCAAGGTAACGAGAACCATTGGCGTCAAGCGGCTGCGCATTACTGCTTCGCGTTGCCCAGGTACCCATTCGCACATGACAGACTCCATTCGAGAATGATCCCGCGACTCGTCGACCGTCGATAAGTGCTCTTTGCTTAGATCGCTGTCTATAAGAATACGTTCCCAGCGCTTTTATAATTCAGCGATATCGAGTACATGGTGATCATGCAGGTCAATCCCGTTGCGAAATGCTTGCCTGATTTGTCCCACCGTGTCTGTCGGCCGCAAAGGCAGTGGACTCCATCAACGCAACAATCGAACATCCAACAAATGGACCGCAAGCAGACAGCTCAGCAATTTATCACTTAGCAATTTGCAGCAAAAGCAAAAATAAACTTTGCTGGCTACTTGCGTACTCAAGCCGATTCTTTTCACGATTCCGCGAAACTTCCTGTTTTTTCCTTGTCTAATCCACAAAGACTTCCGACAGCCGCAATCGCTATCCGAATATGAAAAGCCCTTGACCGAAATGCTGGTACGAACTGCAGAACCTGCATAGCTGCGTCACTTCCCAAGAAATTCTGTTCCTAGAGACGACGCGATCGAGGCCGTATCCTCGGGTTTGACGATTTTTGAATAACGAGAAATCCCATTATGGAACGAGGCTATACGAGGTGACCGAATAGAGCAAATTGGTGCGAGAGAATTACATTGACGTTATGCTGTCCTATATATCCTTGGTCGAGGTTTATCATGATAGAAGCCGTCATGTTCAGTTCGAAGGAGATCGGAGATCGTGAAGATGCCACAGCCATTTTCACTATGCCTGAGCCTTACACGGTAAAAGAAATTTTAGGTGGCGTGACAGTCTTCGCCGCGGGCCTCTGGATTCTCTCACTGATTTACGCCGATCAGACTTCTGCTAACGTCCCATTACTGATTCTATTGATCAGCGCCTGGCTCGGCGTAAGCATCTACCATGGCGGTAGTCTTGTTACCGTGAGGGTTTATCAAGACGGGATATCAGTGACTCGCCAGTGCGGAGTTTTCTCACCAAACCTGCGTGATGTATTTTATATACCATGGGCGAATGTCGTACAAATCGATTTCCGACGAGGGGTTTCAATATGGTACGAAGGCGAGAAATTAAGAAAGGGAGTGCATAAATACATTGATACTATCTTCCAGGACAAAAACTTTTTAGAAATCGCAACGACACTGAAAGCGTTTCAACAGCGGGGAGACATTCCTAAAAGCTTGACAATCCTGCCTTCATAGCCGGTGTGCCGCTTGATTCTCCGAGAATTCTTACAATCAAAGCAGCCTACGATTACGCAACTCCGCCGGCCTTTTCGCTTCCGCTGCATCTGGATGTCGCCGTAGAGCAAGGTACTGGTTCTCGAAGCTCGCTTGCCGATGTTTCGACATGGATTTGCGTGCACGGGTGTACTCGCGGGCGCGTTCGATGCTTTTCGGTGGTGCAGGTTGAAGGACTTCTGGCGCCGCTTGTTTTCCAGAAACAGCGCAGAACGACCCGATGGAGTCCAGTCCTTGACATGAAAACGGGTGCCGGGCAGCCGAAAGAGCTTACTAACAAAACTTTCCTGCCCGCTGAATTTGTGCATGTCTGGCGTCGGTCGGTGGCGGATATATGAAGGCTTGTTTCGGCCAGAATGGCGACCATCTTCCCAGGCAAACTGATGCCATTGCCCAAGCGCTTCACTGAGAAGAGGCTCGGTCGCTTGTAATACGAAAATTTCTACGTCATCACAGATCGCCTGAAGGCAGACAATCACGTAGCGATGATCGCGAGACCATGACCGCGATCCTGTCTATGCTCAATACCGGGATGCCGTGGCAATACCTGCCGCGCGAACTCGGCTGCGGCAGTCGCGCAACTTGTTGGCGTTCGCTTCACGAATGGATGCAAACCGCAGCAGCCACGCCAGCGTCAATGCAAGCGTCAGGCGAAGCGCGCCAACTCTGCTTCGCTGAAGCCTGCTCGCCGCCGGGCCTCGATGTTGAACGGCCCCTTCAGCACCGGCGCCCTGTAGCGCACAGTGAGTTCGTCGTAGGTCGCCATCGGCTCCAGCCCCTGCTGCGCGCACAGGTAAAAGAACCAGCGGTTGCCAATCTCCACGTGCCCCTCTTCCTCGACCAGCAGGATGTCGAGAATCGCGGCAGCCGCCAGGTCGCCCGCCTGGGCCAGCTTGGCGCGCAGCGGGGGAATCGCATCCAGCCCGCGCGCCTCCAGCGTGCGCGGCACCAGCGCCATGCGCGCCACCACGTCCTCGCTGGTCTTCTCGACCATCTCCCACAGGCTGTTATGGGCCGGGAAGTCGCCGTAGGCATGGCCCAGCGTGGCCAGGTGGGTCGACAGCATGTTGAAGTGCGTCGCTTCTTCCTTGGCCACGCGCAGCCAGTCGGTGTAGTAGGCATCCGGCAAGCCGGGGAAGCGCCACAGCGCATCGAGCGCCAGGTTCACCGCGTTGAACTCGATGTGGGCCAGCGCGTGCACCAGCATCGCCCTTCCCTCGTTCGTCGCCATCGAACGGCGGCCGACCTGCAGCGGCGGCACCAGCTCGGGTTTCGACGGCCGGCCAGGGATGCCTGCGGGCGCTGCGATGATGGCGCCGGCGTCGACCGTCCAGTTGCCGTTGGCGTGGTCCAGCGCCAGCCCGGCCACCATGCGGACCTTGGCCGCCGGATCGCATTCCAGCAGACACGCCAGCGCGCGTTCGCGCAGCTCGATAGGGAGCGACTTCATACACTTTCTCTATATGTTTAGAACGAGGCGCGCAGTTTAGCGCATTGCAGCCGCTTCCTGCCCCGCAGACCCTATCCATATACGAAAAACAAATACTCATGGTGAAAAAGCTTCGTTCACACGCCCAGGCCCCGCCAGTAAGGTAATCCTACTGATGACTTCTCTAAAGAAATAACCATGATTAAGAAAAAACTGTTGGTCCTGCTGGCCGCCACCGCCCTGCTTCAACCTGCTTTCGCGGCCGACGTGAACCTGCTGAACGTGTCCTACGACCCGACCCGCGAGCTGTATCAGGACGTGAACGCCGCCTTTGCCAAGTCGTGGAAAGCCAAGAGCGGCGACAACGTCAAGATCAAGCAGTCGCACGGCGGCTCGGGCAAGCAGGCGCGCTCGGTGATCGACGGCCTGGAAGCCGACGTGGTCACGCTCGCCCTCGGCTACGACATCGACGCGCTGACCGACAAGAACCTGCTGCGCAAGGACTGGCAGACCCGCCTGCCGCACAATGCCTCGCCCTACACCTCGACCATCGTGCTGCTGGTCCGCAAGGGCAACCCGAAAGGTATCAAGGACTGGAACGACCTGGTCAAGCCGGGCGTAGCCGTCATCACCCCGAACCCGAAGACCTCGGGCGGCGCGCGCTGGAACCACCTGGCCGCCTGGGGCTATGCCCTGCGCCAGCCGGGCGGCAACGAAGCCAAGGCCAAGGAGTTCCTGAGCAAGCTGTACAAGAACGTGCCGGTGCTCGATTCGGGCGCGCGCGGCGCCACCACCACTTTTGTGGAACGCGGCATCGGCGACGTGCTGATCGCCTGGGAAAACGAAGCCTACCTGGCCGTCAAGGAACTCGGCCCGGACAAGTTCGACATCATCACCCCGTCGGTCAGCATCCTGGCCGAACCGCCGGTGGCGATCGTCGACAAGTTCGCCGACAAGCACGGCACCCGCAAGGTGGCCGAGGCTTACCTGAACTTCCTGTACACCGACGAAGCGCAGGCCATCATCGCCCAGAACTACTACCGCCCGGCCACCCCGAAAGCGGCCCAGCAGTACGCGAAGAACTTCCCGCAGGTGAAGCTGTTCACCATCGGCGACGTCGCCGGCAACTGGGCCAATGCGCAGAAGACCCACTTCGCCGACGGCGGCGTGTTCGACCAGATCTACCAGCCGAAGTAAGCGGACTTTTTAGTCCACCGGCGGGAAATCCGGGCGATAATCGAGCGATTGCCGCCTGGAGCATGCGTTCATGTACACCCCCGCCCATTTCGCCGAAACCCGCCCCGAGGTCCTGCACGACCTGATCCGCCGGCATCCGCTTGGCATCCTGGTCACGCACGGAGCGGCGGGGCTCGACGCGAATCACATTCCCTTCGAACTCGATGCCGCATCCGGCACCCTGGGCATCCTCAGCGGCCACGTGGCGCGCGCCAATCCCGTCTGGCAGCAGCTGCGCGATGGCGACGAGGTCATGGTGATCTTCCGCGCCGGCGACGCCTACATTTCGCCGAACTGGTATCCCTCGAAGCACGAACAGCACCGGCAGGTGCCGACCTGGAACTACGTGGTCGCGCATGCGCACGGGCGGGTGCGGATCGTCGACGACGAGCGCTTCGTGCGCGGCATCGTCGGACGCCTGACCAAGACCCATGAAGCGGCGCAGCCGGCGCCGTGGAAGATGGCGGACAGTCCGCGCGAGTTCATCGATGGGCTGCTGCAGGCAATTGTCGGGATCGAGATCGAGATCACGCGGCTGGAGGGGAAGTCAAAGCTCAGCCAGAACAAGGATGCGCGCGATCTTCGCGGGGTAATCGATGGGCTCGAGGCGGCGGGCCGGAACGATGTCGCAGAGGCGATGCGGGCAGCCGCGCCCCACGAGCCCTGATCCGCGCCGGGGCCTGCGCGGTGAATACGCTAAGCGGCCCCGGGTGCTGCGGTGCTGGGCGCAGTGCTGTACGCTGTGCTTTGCGCAGTGCTTTTAACACGCGCCAGCGCCCTGGACACGAGTTCCCGCACGTCCGGTACCAGTTCATCCCACCCGAACTCCTGCAAATGCCGTTCGAGCAGTGGGACTTCCTCGGGAAGCAGCACGACGCCGATCAATGCCGCAACCACCACCTCCTCCGCGTTGACGTGCTTCAGCAGGACATAGTGCTCGGCGAGCGTATTCAACTTCGGGATGATCTCGGCAGGCGGTCGCGGCACGCGCACGCGAGGCGCCTCCTTCCTGAGCAGCTTGACGGGAATCGCAGCAGCGGCCTCGTTGCGCATCAGGCCAACCGCCTCCGCGAGCAATACCGACACGTCCTTGCACATGGCCTCGTCGACACCATCGCCGATCGCCACTTCCACGCGGTCGAGATCGTCGGGGCGGGTGACATATTCGCAGGCCCTGAAGTACTGGCCGCGCAAGTAGAAGCTGAGCTGGCGATCCGGATAGTCGGAGTAATGAAACGGATGCGGGATCAGCGCGCTGCACGCCGCAAGATCATGGATGAGCTGACCGCCGATGGGATTCAGACTTTCCGATTCACGCAGGCTGGCTGGCAAGCGCAATGCCTCGAACACCTGCTCCGTACACAACGCCTTGATAAAACCCATCCGCATCCCTACCGGCAGGCGTATCAGCGCTTCTCGTTATTCAGCGCCTGCAGCAGCTTGAACGCCTCGTGCTGGATCGCCGGCTCGGCCGCCGCCAGCGCCTTGCTCGCCTGGACATATTCAGGACGCTTGCGCTCTTTCTTTTCTTCCGGCGAGACCGCCGACGACATCCCCGGCATCATGATCTGCGGGCCACTGTTGTACTTCTGGTGGATGATTTTCTTGCCGTACGGGGTGTTATAGAAACGGGTCATCTCGACGGCGGTATCGAGCGAAATCTGACCGGTCAACGACGACGCCAGGCGCCGATGCACCTCTGCCGGCGGCATCTTGTCGAGCTTCGCATTCACGGCCTTGCGCTGCGCTTCGCTCGGAAAGCGCGTACGGGCGGCAACGGCGCGTAGTTCGTATTCGACGTGCATCACGCCGAGCAAGTCCTGCACAGCCTGCACGTGGGCGGGATTGGCCGCTGCGGCCTTGGGCGCCGGCGCCGCGGCGGCGGAAAATGCGGGTGCGACAACAAGCATGGACAGGCCAAACGCGGCGTGAACTACGAACTTCATATATTTCCTTTTAGGTGAGCGTGCCAGTGCGTCGAGTTAGCGATTCGGAGTATATACCGCTGGTCTCGGGCAGAATCTCGCCAATTATTGCAGGCGGCATCAGATTTCCATTCACCCGGTAATGACTCTTCTTGTGATTACCGCAGAAGACCTCGTACACTCCGTGCTCTCGCATCCCCCTCGCATTTCATCGAATCTCGGCTTGAACCTTTAATGAAGATCCGGCACTTCTTTATCCACTCGTATCTGTTCTGGGCATTCTTCTCGCTCGTGAATATCCAGCTTCTGTGGGCTATGGTCGTGCCTTTCCTGTTCCTGGCGTTTGTTCCGCGCTTACTGGAGGTGTTTCCCTTCCTGTGGAGTCCGGCGGTCGCTGCATCCACATTCAGCCTCGTTGTGCTGCTGGCGGCCACCGCGGCAACCCGCAGGTGGCACGCCAAACCTTATGTACCGGTATTCCTTGCCTATGTTTTTAATAGCGCCTTCCTGCTGGTCTTTCTTGCGGTAGCCGATTACAGGAAAAACGCCGCCATCGAATCGCGCCTGGCTACACGCCATCCCGACTGCATCCACGTGAATTCGATTTTCAAATCGATCCAGAATGCGGGAGGCGACTTCAATTTCTACGAGCATGCGCTGTTCACGGAGAACGGAAAAACGTTTTATTGGAGCTTCCGCGCCATGGACTTTTTCGAAGGGCATGATGCATTGGATCGGAATTTTCCATGCGTGCAGTCAAAGTATTGGATAACGTTGGTCGCACCACAGACCCGGCGCCGGTTCGACTAGTCCGGGCTCGCCTCGCCATCCACCGCCACCCGGTCACGCCCGCCGCGCTTGGCCGCATACAAGGCACGGTCCGCCGCCGCGATCAGGGCACCCGCTTCGTTCAGCCGCAGCTTGTCGAAGCTGGCCACGCCAATACTCAGGGTGACCACCGGCCGCACGGCCGCCGGCGCCTGCACCAGCGCCAGCGACGCCACGTGTTCGCGGATCGCGTTCGCATGCGCGCACGCCTGTTCCAGCGTGGTATCCGGCAGGATCGCCGCGAACTCCTCGCCGCCGTAGCGCGCCGCCACATCGGCCGGGCGCTTGAGCATGGCCGCCAGCGCCTGCGCCACCGTGCACAAGCAGGCGTCGCCCTGCTGGTGGCCGAAGTGGTCGTTGTAGGCCTTGAAGGAGTCGATGTCCATCAACAGCAGCGACAAGGGGCTGGCGCTGCGATGCGCGCGGCGCAGTTCGCGCTCCAGGGCGACGTCGAAATAGCGGCGGTTGGCGATCCCGGTCAGGCCATCGACGTAGGAGCGCGCGCGCAGCGTTTCGGCATGTTCGCGCAGCTGGCGTTCGCGGTCGACGGTGCCGCTGACGTCGCGGATCTCGATCAGGCAGAAGCGCGCGCCGTCCTCCACGAATGGCGTCACCGACACCCCCTGGTCGATGCGCGCGCCGTCGAAGCTGCCCGCTTCGCGCAGCGGAAACGGCGCGCGGTCCTGGCCTTGCGGGATACTTGCTGCGACGTTGGACGCCAGCGCCGCCAGCACCGCCGTCTCCACGCGCGAGCCGCGCAGTTCCGGAAACACGTCGAACAGCGAACGTTCCTGCACCCGCGCGCCGCCGTAGCCGGAACGCGCTGCCATCCAGCGGTTCCACAGCACGATCCCGTGCGCCGCATCCAGCACCACTATCCCGCAGTCGACGAGGTGCAAGGCGCGCAAGGCAAGGCTGGTGGACGAGGTGGTGGCGGTCACGGGCGGGTTCGAAGAAGCGGAACCGGCGATGATAGCGGAAAAGCATGCCCTTGCCGAGGGCTGCGGCTGCCTACTTCGCCGCCCGTATCCGCGCCCGGTCCAGCGGCAGGTCGCGCACCCGCACCCCGGCGGCCTGCGCCACCGCGTTGGCCAGGGCAGCAGCCGCCGGTCCCTGGGCCGCCTCGCCGGTGCCGAGGTAAGGCTCGCCCGGCCGGTCGACCAGGTGCACTTCCAGCTGCTGCGGCACCTGGTTGAAGCGCAGGATCGGGTACGAAGCCCAGTCGACGGTCTGCACCTGGCGCCCGTCGAAGCGCACCTGCTCCAATAACGTCCAGCTGGCCGACTGGATGATGCCGCCCTCGATCTGGTTGCGCACGCCGTCGGGATTGACGATCTCGCCGCAATCGACCGCCGCCACCGCGCGCAGGATGCGCACGAAACCGGTCTCGCGCGCGACTTCCACTTCCAGCGCCAGCGCGCAATACGCCGCCAGGTTTTTATAACGCGCAAAGGCGAAGCCACGGCCGCGGCGCGGGCCCGGCCGGTAGCTGTTCCAGCCGAACTTGTCGGCGGCGAGCTTCACCACCTCGATGGCGCGCGGATCGTCGAGGTGGCGCAGGCGGAAGGCCACCGGATCGGCGTTGTCCAGCTGCGCCAGTTCGTCCATGAAGCTCTCGATGGCGAACACGTTGCAATAGGCGCCGAGCGAACGCAGTGCCGAGGTGCGCAGCGGCGCGTTCTGCTGGAAGCGGTGGGTCACGCGCGCGTTCGGCAGCACGTAATAGGGAATCGCGTTGCGGTCGCCGCCGCCTTCGGGCTGCGGAATCGGCTTGCCCGGCGGCGGCGTAAAGGCCTTGGCCAGGTGGGTCGCAGCCAGCAAATTGCCGGCCCTGCCCGGACGGTTGTTGTGCGAGGGGCTGGTCACCGCGTAGTCCCAGGCGGCGATGCGGCCATCCGGCCCAAGCGTCGCGCGCGCATCCACCAGCATCGCCGGGCCGATCGGCTCCCAGGCGTGTTCTTCCTCGCGCATCCACTGCACGCGCACCGGCCGGCCCGGATAGCTGCGCGCCAGCAGGGCGGCGTCGGCGGCCACGTCGTCGGCGGCGTTGTGGCCGTAGCAGCCCGAGCCCTCGACATGGATGCAGTGGATGGCTTCCTTGTCCACCCCCAGCAGTTCGGCCAGCGCCTCGCGCAGCGGATACACGCCCTGCGAGTGGGTCCACACGGTGTACTGGCCGTCGATTAGCTGGGCCACCGCGCACGAGGGGCCGATCGAGGCATGCAGCTGCCAGGGCCGGGTGTAGGTCGCACTCAGCGTGCGCCCGCCGGCTGGCGCCGTGCCGCGTTCGAGGATGGGAATGGCTTCGGCGGGGCGTGCGCGCACGTCCGCTGGCACGTTTCCTGTTCCCGGCAGTGACGCTGGCACGTCCCAGCGCGTGGCCCGCGCCAGCGCGGTGGCCGCCTTGACGGCGCGGTATTCGCCGTCGGCGATCACGGCCAGGTAGCGGCCATCGCGCACCACCTTCAGCACGCTGGGCAGGCGCGCCACTGCCGCGGTATCGGCAGCCAGCAGCTGCGCGGCCTGCGAAGGCGGACGCACCACCCGCGCATGCACCATGCCGGGCAGGCGCAGG
>Ga0265797_10008491_pt1 | contig 13664 bp, 14 predicted proteins | sample P2T30metagenome_FD_192433 | JGI IMG/M metagenome (GOLD analysis project Ga0265797, IMG submission 192433) | Plant litter microbial communities from East Loma Ridge, Irvine, California - P2 T30 | ecosystem: Environmental > Terrestrial > Plant litter > Unclassified | place: USA: California... | reverse complement strand
GCAGATTGGTCTGCAGCTCGGTCAAGTAGAGGAGCACGAGGAGGCTATCGTTGAGCTACAGACCATGGCCCGTGGCTTAATCATTCGACAAAAGTTTGCCGAAAAACAGCAGTTCTACAAGGAGAATATGGAGAAGGTAATCAAAGTACAAAGCTTCATCCGTGGACGACAACAGGGTGAGGCGTACAAGAGCTTGACTAGCGGAACCAACCCTCCCGTTTCGACAGTCAAGAACTTTGTGCATCTCCTAAATGACAATGACATCGACTTTGATGAAGAGATCGGTAAGTTGCTCTTCTACGATTTCCAACCACACTCAACTAACGCGATTGCAGAGTTTGAGCGACTACGCAAGACCGTAGTACAGCATGTACGACAGAATGAGCTCGCCGAGCAGTACGTCGATCAACTCGACATCAAGATCGCGCTGCTCGTTAAGAACAAGATTACTCTTGACGAAGTTGTCAAGCACCAAAAACATTTTGGAGGCAATGTCGGAACACTACTCAGCAGCAAAGACATCTCGTCAAAGGACCCCTTCGACCTCAAAGCTCTCAACAAAAACTCGCGTCGGAAGCTCGAGCAGTACCAGGAACTTTTCTTCGTTCTACAAACCCAGCCCCAGTATCTAGCACGGCTATTTAGGCGGATTCGGGAACAAGGTCTGGCTGATGGGGATACTAAGCGCATCGAACAGCTGACTATGAGTCTGTTTGGTTTGGCCCAGAAGCGCAGGGAAGAGTACTGGCTACTAAAGCTCCTAACAAGGTCTTTGAAGGAGGAGATTGAGGGCTGTGCGTCGCTGCACGAGTACCTTCGCGGCAACTTCTTCTGGACTAAGCTGTTCGCCAACTACATCCGGTCACCACGGGACCGTAAGTTTCTCAAGGAGGTCCTTGGAACAGTCATCCGCGAGAACATCATCGAAAATGAGCATCTGGACCTAGAGAGTGACCCCATGCAAATCTACCGCTCAGCAATCAACAACGAGGAGCTACGTACCGGTCAACGAAGTCGTCGTGACCCCAACGTTTCGCGTGATGTAGCCTTGAAGGATCCTGAGACGCGTGGAACTTTCATTCACAACCTACAAGATTTGCGAGATGTGGCTGACCAGTACTTCTCCATGTTTGAGGAGGTTCTCCACCGCATGCCCTACGGTGTACGATACATTGCACAGCAAATGTTCGAAGAGCTCCGCCTGAAGTTTCCTTACGAACCGCAAGAGCAGCTTCTGCAAATAACAGGTCATTGGGTGTGGAAATCGTACGTCCAACCGGCGCTATTACAACCTCAGCACTGGGGTGTGGTAGACCGCGGGTTGTCACCAGTCATGAACAGAAACCTCGGTGCTGTTGGTAAGGTGCTGAGTCAGATTGCGGTTGGAAAGCTCTTTGGTGGGGAAGATATTTACCTACAACCACTTAACAGCTACATCACCGAGGCCATTGACCGTCTGCAAGATATCTGGTCGAATATGATCAACGTTCGTCCTGCAGAAGCTCAGTTTGAGATTGACGAATTCAACGACCTCTTCGCCAGGACAAAGCCAACTCTCTACATCAAGCTCGCCGATGTCTTCGCCATCCACAACCTTGTCATCGACGATCTACAGAGCCTGTGCCCTTCGCAAGACGATCCCCTTCGTGAGGTCATTCGCGAGCTCGGTAGCGCTAAGAACAACGAGAACGAGTTGTTACATGTTAGCGCCAATGAAATCACCTTGACTCTCAACCCCAAGTACCATGAACAAGAGGGTAAGTAGCTCTGCTTTCATATCGTTGATCTTTGCTGACATGTCTAGACCCCGACGCCGCGATCAAGTCGCTCTTCATGGAGACTAAGCGATATGTGCTCTACATCATCCGTGTTCAGACAGGCGCGAACCTTACGGAAATAATGTGCAAGCCTGTCACCCCAGAGGATGAAGACCGTTGGGACGCGCTTGTCCGCGAAGAAATTGTCGCACAACGAAAAGATCGAACACGGAAACAAAACAACGTAGTCCGCTCCTCAGCTGCTTCAACCTACACGACCGACATGGCCTCCAACTCCGTCCTCGATCTTGATTACCCCACACTCAAGCAGTACTGTCTCGAAAACATGGTGCAGCTCCAACGCGCAGGTCGCATCACCCACACCAACAACTACCAGGATCTGCTTAACGCCATAGCCCTCGATATCCGCACCAAGCACAGAAGACGTATACAACGCGCCAGGGAATTGGAGGGTGTGCGCACTACTCTAGCGGCGCTAGACGAGAAGGCACACTTCCTTGAATCCCAACTTAAATCCTACAACGACTATATCGAGCAAGCCATGGTCACACTCCAATCAAAGAAGGGCAAGAAGAAGTTCCTCCTCCCCTTCACCCGTCAATACAACCATCAGCGTGAACTCAAAAACAGTGGCCGTGAATACCGCTTCGGCTCCTTCAAGTACTCTGCCCGCAACCTGGCCGAAAAAGGCATACTGATCTCGTGGTCTGGATACCACGAGCGACAGTGGGACCGCCTCGACATGACAATCTCGAGTAACCAGACGGGCATCTTTGAGATTCAGGGCTCTCAGGGTTCAATGATGATCCCGGGGGCGTTTGCAGAGGTGCCGCTCGATGGGTTGCTACAAGCGCAGTTCGACAATCACCAGTTTATGAACTTGTTTGGTGATGGTGGACGGGGCGCGGCGGCAGGCGAAGGTGTGGCGCGCGTCAATGTTAATTTGTTCTTGCACTTGATTTTCAAGAAGTTTTACCGCGATGAATAAAGCGGGGTTGGTAAGATGATGATGACGATGTTTGGAATGGGTTATTGCGATGATAGATATACGGATTGGACCATGGGTCGGGCATTACGGGGTGTTTTGATGGTGTAAATTACGGGCAACTGGTTTACCTTTTTTTTGTTTCCTGTCGAAAGGGAGGCTGGCCGGTTGTGGCGGTGTTCTTCTTCTTCTTCCCGGGAACGGCTTGCTTTCACAACTCGCCCTTTTTCTTCATTTCCTTCACGAACCAATCATGATGATGATGATTCCTGTCGCTTTCTGACGACGGCTATTTTTTTGGTTTACTTGTTCAAATACCTTATATAAGGATTTCAACTGTGTGATGATTAATTGATTGATTGATTGGTTGACCCATGAATAGCATACACAGAGATATTATGTACATATATATTCTACCCAAAAAAAAAGAATCTCATCCACAATCCTGCTGTCCAACACAGAATTCTATTCCTCACTGCTCCTCCCTAAGCCTAAACACATACTTGACCGCGCTCGCCTTTCCATCCTTTAGATTCCTCAACGCAGTCTCCACGCCGTCCAACCCACCCGGCACAATCTCGTACGGATGGCCAGTAAACCAGCCGTCGGCAAGCCCCTTGGCCATGTACCGAAACATGACAAAGGCAAAATCGCTATGCTCTGCATGCGCCACCGACACACTCGTGACACTCTGCTTGACAGTGGCAGGAATGCCCTCGTACTTGATGCCCGGCAGCACGAGAGCAATATGGCCGTCTGGCTCGAGGACCTGGACGATATTCGTGTAGGAGCCATGTTCGCTAATGGCGTCGTAGGCATAGTGTAACTTTTGGCCCTTGAGCGCAGCCTTGATGCCCTGCACAACGGCGTCGTTGCCGTTACGATAGTCGACTATCGCATCGCCTTTGCTGCTGTCCAGCAGCGTTTCCACATACGGCGCGCCGCGGCCTGCAACGGCGATGATGGGATGCAGGTTTGCGCGCTGGGCGAGCTTGATGGCAAAGGCGCCGACGGCACTGGCGCCGCCGTAGACGACGAGTGGACACTGTTCTGTGGCTGGCTTCCAGGGGTCAGGGAGACCCATACCCTGGTGCAGACCGACAGCTGCTGTCATGGCGGCCAAGGGGATAGTAGCAGCAGTTTCAAACGACACGTCTTTTGGGATGTGGAAGGTAGTGTGAGCAAGGCCTATTGCGTACTCTGCATAAGAGCCACCGGGGGCCAGCATCTGGTGGAAAGAGGCAACGCGGTCGCCGGGCGAAAACTCGTACACATTGGCGCCGACGCTGTGGACTATGCCGGCTATGTCGTCGCCTTGGTTCACGTCCACTGCCATCTTTATAAAGGGGATTTTCCTGGTGAACTTTGTTAATCGACACGAGGGCCATTGCAGCATCTTGTTTGCGAGAGCAGGAAAATAAACGGGAATACCATTTCCCACTTACCAGTCCTTGGGGTTGCTTCCACTAACTACCACTTTGATGATGACTTCGTTGGGTCCTGGCGAGGGGATGGGCACATCCCTGATGGTGACCTTGAGATCCTGTGCGACTGTTGCCTCCTTCATATTTGTATTCTTTTGTAGATGACTCTTTGTTGTAACGTTGGTTGGCTTGGTCTTCCCATAGGATGGATAGTAGGCAATACACTTGAAACGGCAACATTTTTATACCTCAAAACTAGGTCTTCCTCTTGGCCGTTTCTTCCGCTACATTTCGTCCGCAGAATACCCAGACTCCATCACACCATGACAGGTGTCTGGATTGAAAATCAATGATGAATGTGGGGTAAACGGTAACTCGATGACGTTACTCTCCAGTAGTAGTAGGACCGAAGAATGCGGCCGAGATTCGCCGATTTCTAGCATGCCCTTGATTGCTATGGAACATATTCTATTTAGTTTGTTCATTGAGAGAGTAGTCAAGCTGATGGTTGCAATATCGGTTGTGGGCTCATTATATCTGAGTTCGCGTGTGTAATACACGCCGTGATGAATGAATAAGAAATGTTGAAAATCTCCACAGAAAACAAGATGAGACATGGTGATGACTTTGAAGATATACTATAAACACAGGGAGTATACAATGCAGCGTGAAACAAAAAGAAAAAACACGTCTAAACACTGCCATAGGCAGAACGTTAATCCAAACGCCATTCCATCCTATCATTAACGCTTCTAGACAGGAAGTTTCGTAGGTTTAAGAGACTTTGAAAAAGCCCTATGACGCCAAACGCCAATCAAATGGAATCGGGGAGAGACGAGATAGCAAGAAGAAAAAGGCGTTAAAACCCCCAGCGATATCTTCTCCAATCTCCTGATCAAATCCGTCAATACGAGTGGTCGATCAACGCCAGACACTCTTAGAGTTAGGCATTAGACTACCTCTCTGCGACGAATTGCTGATAACTCGCACATGCGCACGCATATTTGAGCCTTGTGGTGCTTCCCGCGGTCGATCGTCACCAACATTGGCCACCGTAGTGCGTCTTACAGCAGCCTTCATGATGGGTTGAACCCGCGGGCTGAGTACGCTATTCTTCCAGTCAGCATCGTGGTTGGACTTGACCATGCGACGTGCCGCACCCGCCGACAGAAGAGAATTCTCATTAGGCGGACTACCAACGGTTGCCGCTGTTGGACTACGACGCCGTTGAGCACGGCTGATAGGCACCGAACCCCCGTTCGTTGATGAACGCCTCTTCATAGCATGCCCAATCTGGCGGGCATCTGCGGCTGTCCACTTCTCCTCCTCTGAACTGGAGTGGCCACTGTTGCCTTCTGCGGCATGGTCTGAGGAAGTACTTTCTACATTGCTCAACGCCGAGGTACGCATGTTGCTACCAATCTCGCGCAGGGGCGATGCGTTGTCAGAGTCTGAGGTGTATGAATTGTTGACGCGGGAACCAGGTGAGCCATCCGAGCGTTTGGAGAGTGCGCCGAGTGCGAATCGTGACGAGCCTTTGAGGTCAACAGAGGCCTTTGGCGGGGTGGGTATAGGCGAAGAACCACCCGAGTCATATGTTGGTACCGGAATACCTGTGGAAAACATTGGTGGTGGCCTGGCTGGCTTCGCCGGCGAGCTTTGGAGGGGTTCTGGCGTCTTTTGGAACTCAGCGAGGGTTCCGTTTTCCGTATCGTCCCTCCAACGTACACCGCGTTTGGCTTTGGATGGCGACTTCTTCCTGGCCGGGGAGAACTGAACCCCCTTTTTGATTGCCCCCCCTAGGACCTTCTTGCGACGTGGCGATGCTTTCACGGGTGACGCAGTAAGGTGCGAAGCGTCCGCTAGTGTTGGCAGCGCCAATGACCTCATGGGAGATGGAGCCATGATGTTTACGGGCTTTCTCCGCTTTGGTGTGCCCCTAGAGCTTGGTTGGAAGAATTCAGTTACCGGTAGACCGCCATCTGGCCGAATAGCTTGTGAAGTCGCATTTGTACACGAGTTCATAATCTTGGTGAGGAGCTTCCGTGCAGCTTCCACTGCCTCGGCCTCGTCCATCTGGGTGATCTGACTTAGAATTGTGACGGTCTCAATATGCGCCTGGACGAGCACTTGGACAATCGCCGCATCGCCTCCTCGTTCTTGATCCAATAAGGCATTGAGGACCTCGCGGTCGGCGTTTGACTTGAGCAACTCATACTCTCTTGTCAGATTGGCAGCATCGTGACCCTCTGTATTGCCGTCAATCTCCGCTAACCCCCTCAAACCAACTTGCAGCGCCGTGTCCATCTTGCTTGTCCAGACAGTACGTTCCAATCGTCGGTGACAGTGTTGGCGTGTCTGCTCGAGCTCCGCCGAGATGCCGACTGCGGTGTCTCTCATTGCTGTGATTTGCGGTGGCATCTCCTCGTGTTCCCGGACGTCCTTGACATTATCGAATGCAGCAATCCAGGACGAAATGAGTGAAATGCGCTTCTCAGCTTGCTTCAGTGTCTTGGACATGTTCATCCGCTCTTTGCGGTCAGGTTCCGAATCAGCATAAGCTTGGCGCAAGCGTATGACTGCATCTCTGAGAACCCCATCCTTCTTTTCGCTCTGCTTCTGGAACTTGACGAATGCACTACCCTCGAAGTCCTTTTGCTTCTTCATCAGCTCCTCAATCAGGTGGCGTTGCTCGTCAATCTTGACAAGATAGTCCTTCACGTGGCGGTTGACATTGTACACGTTCTTAGTGACCTTGGTCTGGATGTTCTTTGCACGGTTGGCGTATCGCAGGGTGTTCTGAGTCTCGTCGAAATGAGCGCTGGATGGACTGACACAGACAATCATTACAGTTCGACAGTTACCGCCGAGCGAGAACTTGAGCAAACGTGTGAGTTTGGAGTTACGGTACGGGATATGGTTTCGTTTCCGGGGGTCGCACAGGGCGTTGATACAGCTTCCCAAGGCAAGGAGAGACTTGTTGATGTTGGCACCTTCGGTCAAACGCTCCCCGCGGTTCTTTGTAGCGCTGGCTCGCTCACTGCCTGCCAAGTCGATGATACTCAAGGTAGCCATGGTGTGTGGTTCGTTGACGGAAGCGTTGCGGTCTTTGGAGGAGACGTTGATTTGGAGCACAGCGTGTGATCGCGACGAAGTTGCGTTCGCTTCGGTGGGGGACATGGTTCGGTATTCGTTGCCGCGGACAATCATGTCCATGACTTCCTGGACCTGCTCCTAATTAGTCTCTACGAGAGGCCGCATTCGCTACCCACTCACGTTCTGTGGACGATGGCTGGAAAGTCCAGCGACTGAGACGGCCTGGTTGGCATCCTCGCGCAGCATCAGAACCTGCTTGCTCCCGCCTTCTACCAGCAGATCGCGGATCGTCTCATTGTAGATTTCGAGGTAAGAGAGCGTGATCTCGGTCACCTTCTCCTCCTGCACTTCTTGGATCTTTTCGAACAGTTCCTGCATTGTCAAGAAGATGATGCCGGGTTGTTGTGATGTACCCCTTGTGACGAGTCAGTCTTGCGCAGAGCCCTGGAGCAGTCTACGTCAACATACGTGATAGTGTGCGTCTTTCCACAGCCCGTGGCGCCATATGCAAAGACAGTGGCATTGTACCCGTCCAGCACACTGTCCAGCAGAGGCTTGGTGGTTGCTTCATATACATCGGCTTGTGAAGTGGTGTCGTCAAAGACGCGGTCGAAAGCAAAAGTGACGTCTTTTGCTCGCTTGCCTTGGGGCCCGATTGTCGATCGTCCAAACCTCTGAACTGCGTTGTCTTCAGGAGGGTCGAATATCCTAGCATCATGTCAGCCCCTGGTACTCAAGACCGAGCAGCCCAATTAGCCTCACAAGCATTTCTCATCCATGACCTTGATGACAGGTCGGATACCCTTGTGTATCTTTGGGGTCGGCAGCCCCGCCAGCGAGCCATCGCCGAGGAACAGTGTTGGGTCGTCATTCCGCGTCACCTGCGCCGCCTCCCGGATTGTAAAAGGGCGAACTCGTACAGTGACGGAGATGGACGACGCGCCCGCGGCGGCCATGATTGGGCCCTAGAATTAGTAAAAGAAAGGATTGTGGGTTGCAAGTGCACAGCTTCAAAGAGCAGTGGAAAGAGCCGTAAAGGAGTGTGTGTATGTGTTGTGGTGCCGTCTGTTGTGCTCAATGACGACGATCCACTCCCGTAACTTCTGTTGTTGCACGCACGGCCACACAGTAAACAGACAGGGATCCAAAAGCGGAAACCGCGACCCTGACGCCAAGACCTAGGTGTTTCTCCCCACAATTTCCGACGTGGCGGCCATGGCTGGCCTCGTGCCCTCTAATTTCACCGGTTGGCTTGCTGATCCAAACTTCACCACACCACACCACAATGCACCACAACACGTGAAGCCACAACTAAGAGATGCGCATCTCATTTACTCAAGATCCTAACTATCAAAATGAAAATAAAAAGCCCCTCATGGGGAAAAAAAGCACAGCCAAAACTCATCACCCCCTTAAGAGCACCTCCTCCACAAAAGGTCATCAGTGCAGAATACCAAAGGCCCCTGTACACTGAGCAAACTAGTCATGTTGCTGGGCCTACATCAACTCGCAATCAGCCATCTAACCCTTGGTGGTGCACTTCTGCCACTGGACGTACACAACTTGGGTGAACTTCAGGTCAGTAGAGTCGGTGGTGAGGAGACCAGTGGCGCTAGCGTTTGAGCTGGTCAGGCGGACCTGCGAGTTGATGTTGAGCAAGCCAGTAGTACCGCAGGGTGACCACACAACCGACGTGCTGTCGGCCTCGTCATGCTTGAGGTAGTCGCCGTTGACTGGTCCCTGGAATGTGTACTCGGTGCTGGTCTAGACCTAGTGTTAGGACCCGCTCTTTGCTAGTATGCTTTACACGGCATCTTACCTGAGCAGTTTGGCCGGAGAAGTAGTAGGTCGACTTCAGGGTGCCACTGACACCCTTCTGGATTGAAGAGTAGCCACGGTAGTCAGCCGAGAGGACAGAGTACTGGAAGCCTCCGGGGTAGTTGATGTCAACGTTGAGCTGGCAGTTCTTTCGCTGCTCGGTTACAGAAATGCCGGGACCAATCGAGGCAATGTATGAGTCGAAGATGAGTGTCACGATAGTCCTGTCGCTGCTGATCTGGGAGCTCATGGAGCCCTGGGGACAGCCGGTGCCTCCATAGCTGACACCGCGAATCGTGACCTGTATTTGTATGAGCTTGTTTTCTCCGTCTGGCCGATGAAGAGCAGGCATACCGAACCTGGTGGAGGAGCATCACCAAGCTCAATTGTGGGGAGAGCAGGGGCCACAGCCGCAAGAGAGAGGAGAGTAAAGAGCCACTTCATGTTGATGATTTAACGGGTGACTGTCGAAAGATATACAGTGAAGAGCTGGTGAAGGAGGAGGTGATACCGAGAGTTGAAGCTGGGTGATGATCATACAAAGAGGAACATGAACCAGGTTATATACCGTCCATCTGCAACCTATTAATACCACATGTACAATAACCAGTCGGGTGGCACCACCCTTCCTGGCAGACACCACGTACGGCCGAAGAATACAGCAACTGCCAAGTCCCAATGGCAATATCGAGTACGGCTGAACCGGCGGGTCGCTTGTCTTCATAGGCCCAGAAGCATCAACACTGCTCAGGTGCGTTCGTGTTTTCTTACGAGGTGTAGTATGACTCCACTACGTTGCATCTGGAGCTGGCCTGGACGTTGAGCGCCAATATTTGGGGTACGCGATAGCGTTGTACTAACGTACATTCCGCTTCGGTATGCTGCGCCCACCCGCGTCAACGTGATGAGAAAAATCCATAGCGACCTTTGTAAACCTACTTTGACGAAGGTGATTGCTCAGTCTATGGAACCCTGCTATATTAGGGGCTTTTGTGTGGATGATGTTTGCCAATGGCATTGCTCTTGGTTCTGAGGCGTTTTTGTCGCCTGGGCCGATAGCTTCTAGATGGAAGATACGAATTCCGGGCTTGTACTTGGTAGAATGCATGGCTATCGTGTATCAGTTGACAGATGGGGTACTAGATCCTTCCCTTGGAAGCGAGTTGCATACTCGCTTGTACTTTGCATCCGAACTTCTCGTGGCCAGCCCAGGGGAAATAGATTGAATTTGAATGACAGCAGATATGATTTTCAAGGGTATAGAGCTCAGAATAGCAACACTGAGCCTGGGTGTTGAATGAAGACAGTCGATGAGACTCAGTGAGGAATGAGGGGTTCTCCGCAATCGCGTTAACTTTCATCTAACAGTCCCATATGTGATACAGCAACGGGAGAGAGTGCGGAAGACATGGCCGAAAAACGTGCCTTTTCTTGGTTGAGTGGCTTTGCTAGTAGATTATTGAGCATGGCTGGTCGTGGAGTCGAGAGCGCGACACAGTTCTTGGCGCGTAGATTAACCTTATATTAAAGCTTGTCGTTCCATCGGTGCTCGAGACCCTGTCGTAATCAATCTTAGCGAAGAAAATATCCTGCAAGGGCACATATGGAGTTGGTCATGGTAGGGTCAAGAACCCAAAAATAACTGCTGGAATGTTAGTTGCTGCGGATTGATGCACCTCGTGACATGGGACTAGGCTACGACTGCGGATGTATCGTATGAACTTGCACGACTACTGCCGGTTCAAGAGCACCAAGTGCAGCCGGCGTGAAGCTACAAGCCGGATAGATTGAGTCTTGATTACACATATCATGTCAGACCATTGCGACGAGTCCAGCCGGTCGAACCAGACGCAGAAGGCACGGCCATTGGACCGTCGAGCTGGAGACGAGTGTGTTGCTGTCTCCACTCTGTGTTGGTGACGGCGAGCGAGGAATATTCGCTACCATGGTGATAGTAATCGAGCCCGCAGACACGATAAAGGCCATGCGATGAGACTGGCATGAACGCAGGATCCGTGCCGGCCACCAGCATCTTTCTCAACCCCTCAACGAAAAATTGACCGAGGGAACCAGCACAGCAGCTCGACCCTCGGGTGGCTGAATCTTTTCTGCCAGATGCTTTTTGGGGTGCTTTCTGCTGATGATGGGGCTGGACGATTGAGGTTGGATGGTGCGACGAGCATGTTGCAGTATGGCAGAGACCAACCAGGTATTTAGAAAAGAAAAAAAGATATCTGGAGACAAGCCCGAAGGCCGAGATGAAAGGGCGCTCTTCGCTTTAGCTGCGACCGGGCCAGTGTTTGCGGTCACCGACATCCGGGTAAAAGAGAGTACTGAGCCAAGCGCGTTGTCGAGGCAGGCTGGAAGGCCAGGCTGATGCGAAAGGTACAGCGTGTTAGGTCAACACGGGGATGAAAACAACGGCATCCAGTCACCCCAGGACAGGAGAAGCGATGCAAGCAGGTGAGGATGTCGTTGCCATACGCCTCGACGTTCTTTTCGTATTCCTCGCTTCGGCACAAGTAGGTACCGCGACCCCGCCACCCATGTGGCTGAAGCTACCAGAGTGCCCTCGATTTGTAAGTCCCTCTCTCGATGTCATCATCGCCGCGGTCCATTTCCCCCCAGCGGCGAAACCTCCCAAAATCGCATAAACACAGGTCCAATCCGCACCACAGCTGTCCAAACCGCCCAACCTGAAGCTCCTCCCCACCCTCGTCCTGGTCTTCCTCTCCTATCTTTCCATGTCCTTTCTGACCAAACTCTTCCGTCCCTTCACCACAATGTCTAACGCGCCCGCGCAACCCATGACGGTGCCAGCCGGCGCGCAAACCGCCACTGTCGCAGCAGGCTGTTTCTGGGGCGTTGAGCACATGTATCGTCGCGAGTACAAGGGCAAGGGCCTGTACGATGCGCGCGTGGGGTACATTGGGGGTGACATGGAGAACCCGGGGTATAGGGCTGTGTGCAGTGGGCGGACAGGTCGTAAGTCTCTTCGCTCTTGTTTGCAATGTAACACGCGCAGAAGCTGACGGATTGGGTAGATGCCGAGGCATTGCAAGTAGTCTATGACCCCGAGAAAGTCACATATCGCAACCTGTTGGAATTTTTCTATAAGATGCATGATCCTACGACTGCAAATCGCCAGGGCCCGGATGTTGGCACTCAATACCGATCGGCAATTTTTTACCACGATGCCGAGCAGGAGAAGATTGCGAGGGACGTGACGGACAAGGTTAACAAGCAATGGTGGAAGGGCAGTGTTGCGACGGAGATTCTGCCAGCAGGCAAGTGGTGGGATGCGGAACAATACCATCAACTGTACCTGGACCATAACCCCGGTGGTTATGAGTGCCCAAGTCACTTTTTGAGGAAGTTCCCGCCGCTGGAGGACTAGGCTGAGCTGAGAAGAGAAAAGAGAGGAAGAGTAATTTTGAACATTCAACATAGAGCAATAGAATTCAGCCAATGTCTCACGGCGAAGAAAGTGTACTGGCTCAAGATCATGTTGGCGGTTTTGGAGCAATGTTGTTGATTTATTGACTACTCCTCAAGAGTACATCTTCATACAGCAACAAGAACAACAACTTTGCACATTTATGAAGGTGGTAGAACGTCAAAGGTGTTCGCAACCTCCTTCTCCCACGGCAAGCGGTCCTTGCCGTAGATCTCCGCACCAGGCTTGAAGTTCTTGACACCCTCGTCGAGCAGTCCGGTCCTCAGAACAATGTTGTCCAGACCGAGGGCTTCTTGGACGTGGTACACATGGGTGGTGCAGTTCTTGCAGTAGTACTAAGAAGCATTAGCATGAAGCTAGAGCCAGCGATTGCCGAGGAAAGGTGCAACGTACGCAGTGGACGCTCTTTCCGGAGTCACCCTTGTATGTGTATTTGCCCAGGTCGTCTCCCTTTGTGATCTTGAGTGCTTTGGCGGGAATGATTTGGTTGAGTGTGTAGGCTGAGCCAGAGAGGTCTTTGCAGGTGTTGCAGTGGCTAGTATCATGGTTAGCTTCCACTTCCACGGCGAGGAGTACATGCCATGCGATGACATCCGAGCAGACTGATGCAAAGACTAGCAAGACGACGTACCAAAGAATATGCGCCTGTTGATCCTGCTGCAGCGTCGCAGTAAACTCGGTCTGCTTGCAGTGGCAGTGCCCGGAAAAGTCGGTCATGTTGTCTAATCGGTCCTAGGTATGTCCGAAACAAGTAAAGAAGTTGGAATGGTGATGTGGAATGGACAACATGGTCCTCGAGGCTGCACAGCTTATATACCCGTCCACCCCTAGGACCCGCTGGGCTGCTCTCTCAATTACACTTTCCCTCCCCAGCCAGACCCAGACCCTATCAGAAGGCTCAAGCGGCCGCGTATCAGGAGCCAGTCACCATGATGCCCGATGCAGGTATTTGTCAAAGAAACAGCGGCATCGTGCATCATGGCACATGGCCCCTCAGGCGTGCACGCTTCGGGCTTTGAGATTCAGCGACAGGCGGGCCCTCCAATTGGATGGACAGACGGCAATACAGCAACCCATCTTTTGGGTCCATTAGTCCGCGGCCATGC
>Ga0265797_10008489_pt1 | contig 13666 bp, 11 predicted proteins | sample P2T30metagenome_FD_192433 | JGI IMG/M metagenome (GOLD analysis project Ga0265797, IMG submission 192433) | Plant litter microbial communities from East Loma Ridge, Irvine, California - P2 T30 | ecosystem: Environmental > Terrestrial > Plant litter > Unclassified | place: USA: California... | reverse complement strand
ATAGTGGAAGCACGGCTCAATTCAGAAATTTTTGAGCAAAACATTGAATGATATATACAGTAATGATTGACTTGTGAGCACATACGACCATAGGTCAGTGAAAACTGGGCATCCCGTCCGCTCTGCCATACATAAGCACTGAACCGGGCGACTAGTACTAGAGTGGGTGACCATCTGGGAATCCCGCCTGTTGTATGTTTTTGCTTTTTGCACCTCCAACCGGGGTAGTTGATCGAACCGGTATCAGGCTGTGAGCGCATATTCACTCGTCGGCGAACTACAGGACAAGATTGTGGCAGACCAACTCGCAGTCTAGCTTCAAAGTCCGCAGTCCTCGCAATGCCGCTGAAATGCTAGTACAAGTTTTGGATATAGACCGCGAGACCAGCCCAGCTATGCTACTGTAGCGGCTATTCGTTGTATTCATCACATGAGTGAATCGCATACACATACAGTACGGGAGATGATAGAATTTTATTCGCAACTCTACACAGTATTAAGTGATAAAACGCGGATTTGCCTATGTTACTATAATAAACAGTGTAATAATAAAGCCGTAGTAATAAAATAGCTGTGCCTATACGGATATTTTGAGAAAGCTGTGCCAATTCCGGCTTATTTTGAGAAAGCTGTGCCACATAATGAACAGTGTTCATATTTAGTAGTGCCTACACCGTGTTATAAGGAAATAACTGTGTTCGGCCGGTGTTCGCATAGTGTTCGGAATTTCGCAGTGCTAGTATCAATACCAACTTTTCACCGTTATCCCGCTATACAGCACGGTGTTAGCACAGGCATAGAAAACCTAGGACTCCCGTACTGTACATGTAGAGGTAAAGGTCAGCTGCTTAGGGTCAGGGTTAGGGTATGTCTCGGAATCACAAAAATGAAGTTAATGCACCAAAGTCGTACTTATACCAATGATTTAAACAGTCCAAACAAAAGTGCTTCACAGACTGCACCGTTTGAATCAATACCTGCTCAAAAAGTGTCGTTTGGACTGGGTCTTGGCTTGGCTGTTACACACCCTGCTTTGAGAACACTTTGTTTGAGATATTTGCCGTAATTGATCACTCTACTATGCTAATCTTCGCTCAGTTTGCACGACAGTATGGCTGCCAGCATGGGAGACTTGTGCAACATAAACGCTCACGAGAGAATAATCACACCACGTTCGAGCTCGAGAAAGAGAGCCTCTTGCAGCTAATCTCATACACTATCGTTAACAAGCAGCTTCCAAACAATACACCAACCCACGTCGCTGTTACCACCAGAGTCACGCAGACCCAATAAAATCCGGTTCAAATCCGCTAAATCGTCCAAAGCATTACACTTAGGCCACCCTTGCCACTGCTTGCCTTGATTCATATCATCAAGTCCGTCCTGATGATCTTGGATGCTCTGCAACATGTCCGGGATTTTGGTGCACTCTCGAGCGGCGACCTTCAACGAGTCATAACCACCTTCTTCTAATGTGTGTCCTTCCACGCCGGGCTCGAAGAATTCGGAGGATCCTGGCGCGATATTCAATTGTCTTGTGACGAAGTGGGCAAATGTTGTGAGGGATTTCTGAGAAAGGGCAAGAGAGGTGTGGTAACCTTCAGCACGAGCGGCCATGCTTTCGGAATTCTTCATGTGAGCGGTACAGTGGTTCAAGAGGCTGTTGAGAGATAAACACGCCGAGAGCTGAGTCGTGATGGCGTTGACGAGGTGGGCAAGATGGTTGATTCTTGCGTTTTTTCTCCGAGGCTGGTCGTCGTTGGATGTCTCGGTCATTGCTGTCGTATCCGATCGTACTTTTGAAGTATAGTTGAGGAACATGTTAGGATGTCTAACATCTTACCCAAGGTGTAGGGTTGTGGGCGGTGGTACATATAAATCTCGCTAGACATTGACTCCTGCACCCGTCACATATGTATGAACCTGTTTGCTGCTTGTGAGTCTTGCACATCGCGATCACTCTTGACATCTGTTTGGCGATATGTGAGACTTTGTTGAGACCTGAATTGTCTGCGTAAGTAGTAGCCTTTACTTGATCTGCTTCAGTACTGGTATCTGGGCGAAAACGCCTAGATTGCCAATGCCTGTGCATGATGAACTGGCTTGCTAGCTATTGAGATGTATGCTGAGACTTGAGCAGATCTCAATGGTAAGATCGCCATATCAGGAATATATGCCTCATGATATTAGTTTGTGGCTCAGCAGAAGAACGATAGCACGGAGGCTCTTGCGTGGGGACTGTGGCACTTCGAGTGTACCCAGAGTATGGTGATCTCCGTGCAGTAAAGAAGACCACTTTAAGATCCGTCGCCATAGACATTGCGAAGTGTATGTCACATGTTGATCCCAATTTACTAGGCTGATGAAGATGTCAAGAAGGAGAAGCATGTGTCGAAAGTGAAGTACGGTGGAAGTCACGTGAACGTACCCGACAACCAATCGGGTTGGCTCAGCGGCAATCCCGCGCACGTGCCGCGCTGAATCTCTCTTTCCCTTCCCAGCGCGCCTCTCACACCGGCCACGGCAGCGCAGCTTACAGCCAGCGAGAGTGACCAACCCGAACCCCACCAACTCGACACCACCCAGCAACGCGTCAGTATCGCGTCGGTCATCGCGAAACATTTCCACACGCCGCACCCGAGCAAACCACCGCCGACCCTATTGCCCGCGCGCCTTTTGCGCCGCCCGCCTGCCCTCCGCCAAACGCCAGACAGCCCCGTGACCACCACGCCCTTCGCGCTTCCACCACCACCGGCCAGCCAGCCAGCCAGCCAGCACTTTGCGCGCTTGGCTTTGTCGGCGGCCGCGACAGGAAGCTGTCCACCACCCTCGGTGTCTCTGCTTGCCATTCACTGTGCGCCCACCTCGGATGACCGCCGTGCCGGCCGAGTAGACGCGCGCGCGACAGCATCAATTGGACAATTCGCGCGATATCATTCGAGATTGGCGCGAAGAGAATAGACCAAGAGTGTTTCGGGAAAGAAGATAGGAGGACAACATGGCCGCCGTGCAGCCTAACCAAGGCATGCCGCAGCAAGGCAACAGCGGAAACGCAATGGGACAGCAAAGTCTGTTGCCGCCTGGCATGACCAAGGAGCATGTCCAGCAGTTGTTCAAGGTATATCCCATTGCAAAGACCCGGCGCATAGCCATTGAACGGTCGAGACTGACGACATGATCGCAGAAATACCAGCAGATGAAGGCGGATGGTGTGCCCGAGAACGACCCCGAGCTTATCAAGGCGCGCAACATTCTCGAGAACATCCAGCGCAAGACCGAGGTGCTCAAGCGCCAGCAGGCCTATAGACAGCAGCAGCTTAAGCAGCAGCAACAGCAACAGCAGGCCGCGCTCCAGCAAAATGGTGCTGCACCACAGTCACAGATGAATGGCGCCGGCATGGTGCAACCACCTGTAGCCGACAACCAGAGCCAGCAGCCTCAGACCTCGACACCTGGCGCGGTCGGCACCCCAATGGCAACAAACCAGCCTGTCCAGCAGTCGGCGCCCGCACAGATTGACAACACAAATGATGCCTCCATGTCCAGAGACCAAGTCGAGAAACTGCGCTACCAAATGAAGGCATTCGCCGCGCTTCAGAAGAACATGCCCATCCCACAGGTCATCCAGGACCGCATTTTCCCGTCAAGACAAGCACAGCAACCTTCGAATACTGCGGACGCTGTTGCTGCTGCCGGCCAATTGCTCGATGATACTGTCAAGACATCCGAGTCTACGGCTTCTGATGTTGGACCAGACGGCAAGCCAAAGCATCGTTTCGAGTCATTCACAGATCCCTACGCCTTGATGCAGAAGCGCATAAGCTATGCAGACCACATTCACAGGTCTTCCAGAACCATTATCCCCAGCATCATGCCATTGGGCTTGGACCCAGAGCGTGTTCGCGAGGAGCGCGAGAACATTGTTTACAACCGCGTCATGGCGCGTAGACAGGAGCTTGGTAAGCTGTCCGCGAACATTGGCGCATGGGATACCAGCAAGTCAGATGCGCCAGTCGACAACGCCAATCTGAAGCTGAAGGCCCTTATCGAATACAAATCACTCTGTCTCCTCCAGAAGCAACGGCAAATGCGCGCTAGCATCAGCAAGGAGATGATGCAGTCCGACAACTTGGCCATGACCGCTAATAGAGGAATGTACCGTCGCGTCAAGAAGCAATCGTTGCGCGAGGCTCGTATCACCGAGAAGCTCGAGAAGCAACAGCGTGATGCGGCAGAGAACAAGGAGAAGAAGAAGCACAACGACTTCTTGCGCTCACTGGAGCAGCATTCGGAAGAAATTAAGAAATCTGGAGCGGAAGCGAGAGAGCGCCAGCGCAAGTTAGGACGTACTATGATGATGACCCACGCCAACATCGAGAAGGAAGAACAAAAGCGCATCGAGCGTACTGCCAAGCAGCGTCTCCAGGCTTTGAAGGCAAACGACGAAGAGACCTACCTCAGACTTCTTGGACAAGCCAAGGACAGCCGTATCTCTCACCTGCTCAAGCAAACCGATGGATTCTTGGGTCAACTCGCAGCCTCCGTCAAAGCACAGCAACGCAGCCACCTACACTCTGGATACGAGCTTGAGCAGGAGAGTGAACCCGAAGAAGATGTCGACAGTGACGATGAGACCAGGAAAAAGGTCGACTACTACGAAGTCGCCCATCGCGTCAAGGAGACGGTCACAGCACAGGCTCCAATTTTGGTTGGTGGTACTCTCAAGGATTACCAGCTGAAGGGTCTTCAATGGATGATCTCGCTCTACAACAACAACCTGAATGGTATCCTTGCCGACGAAATGGGTCTCGGAAAGACGATTCAAACAATCTCACTCATCACATACCTCATCGAGAAGAAGCAGCAGCCTGGACCCTACCTCGTCATTGTTCCCCTCAGTACACTGACCAACTGGAACAACGAATTTGAGAAGTGGGCACCATCCGTGTCGCGCATTGTCTACAAGGGACCTCCCAATCAGCGTAAAAACCACGCGCAGCAAATTCGTTACGGGCAGTTCCAGGTTCTCCTCACCACTTACGAATTCGTCATTAAGGACCGCCCTATTCTGAGCAAGGTCAAGTGGCTACACATGATTGTCGACGAAGGTCACCGCATGAAGAACGCCAACTCGAAGTTGAGCAGCACCATCACGCAATACTACCACACTCGCTTCCGTCTCATTTTGACTGGTACGCCTCTCCAGAACAGTTTGCCCGAACTTTGGGCTTTGCTCAACTTCGTCTTGCCAACCATCTTCAAATCCGTTACATCTTTCGATGAATGGTTCAATACTCCTTTCGCCAACACAGGTGGTCAGGACAAGATGGAGCTGTCAGAAGAAGAGCAACTTCTTGTGATTCGTCGTCTTCACACGGTGCTCCGCCCATTCATGTTGCGTCGTCTGAAGAAGGACGTCGAGAAGGATCTCCCCGACAAGCAGGAGCGTGTCATCAAGTGCAACTTCTCTGCTCTGCAAGCCAAATTGTACAAGCAGCTCGGTACTCACAACAGGATTCTGGTCAACGATTCTAGTGGAAAGAAGACCGGTATGCGTGGTCTGAGCAATATGCTCATGCAGCTGCGTAAGCTGTGTAACCATCCTTTCGTCTTCGAAGAAGTCGAGACGCAGATGAGCCCGGGCTCAAGCGTGAACGATCTCATTTGGCGTACAGCTGGTAAATTCGAGCTTCTGGACCGAGTGCTTCCGAAGTTCCAGGCCACTGGCCATCGAGTTCTCATGTTCTTCCAGATGACTGCAATCATGGACATTATGGAAGATTACATGCGCTACAAGGGCATCCAGTTCATGCGTCTTGACGGTTCCACCAAGGCGGATGATCGTTCCGAGCTTTTGAAGGAGTTCAACGCGCCCAACTCGCCCTACTTCTGCTTCTTGCTTTCTACACGTGCTGGTGGTCTTGGTCTCAACTTGCAGACCGCTGACACTGTCATCATTTACGACTCCGATTGGAACCCTCACCAAGATTTGCAAGCCCAGGATCGTGCCCATCGTATTGGTCAGAAGAACGAGGTCCGAATTTTGCGACTGATCAGCTCGAACTCCGTCGAAGAAAAGATTCTCGAACGCGCACAATTCAAGCTTGACATGGACGGCAAAGTCATTCAAGCTGGTAAGTTCGACAATAAGTCCACAAACGAAGAGCGTGACGAAATGTTGCGTATCATGTTGGAAGCTGCAGAGAGTGCCGATGCCCTTCAACAGGAGGAAATGGACGACGAAGACCTGAACGCGATCATCATGCGTAACGAAGACGAGTTCAAGCTCTTCCAGCAGATGGATGCCGACCGCTTGAAGAATGAGCCTTACGGACCTGGAAAGAAGCTTCCTCGTCTTCTACAAGAGGACGAGTTGCCCGATATCTACCTGAACGAGGAGGCGCCTGTCGTCGAGGAGGTTCTGGAACCTGTTGGCCGTGGAGCTCGCGAGAGGACAAAGGTCAAGTACGACGATGGCCTCACCGAAGAGCAATGGCTCGATGCCGTGGACGCAGACGACGACACGATTGAGGCAGCGGTGGCGCGCAAGCAGGCTCGAATCGCGAGACGTGCCGGAAAGAAGGATGACGGCCAGCGCGAAGACTTTGATATGGCCGACTCTCCTGCTGCCTCACGAAACGAGTCCGCGTCTCCTGAGCCACAGCCCAAGAAACGTGGTCGCAAGCCTGCTAGATCCTCTGATAAACGTAAGGCGGACGACGCCTCCCTTGACACTCCCGTCGAGCAACCTTCAAGGAAACGAGGCCGTGGCAAGGTCACCGAGAAGCTTTCTCCAGAGGAACGCCAGAGCCTTCAGCAGATCCTTGACAATGTGCACGATTCGCTGCAGGATCTCGAGGAGGAGTCAAGCGACCCTGACGTCCCACCTCGTGGCATCATCGATCCTTTCGTCGAGCTGCCACCCAGGAACGACTACCCTGACTACTACCAGCTGATCAAGCAGCCGATCTGCATGAAGCAGATCGAGACCAAGATCAACAAGAAGCAGTACATGAACCTGAAGCAGTTCAGGCAAGACGTCGGCTTGTTGTGCGCGAACTGCAGGCAATACAACGAGGACGGCAGCGTGCTTTACAACGACGCGAACGTGATTGAGGTATGTTGTCCTGTCTAAACTTGCGAACACCCATTTGTGTCAATGCTAACCAAATATTACAGGAAGCTCTTGTCTCCAAACTTCGTGAGGAGACTGCCAACTTCCCCGAATGGCAGGACTTTGACGACGCCTCTTCCACCGCCGACGGCGCTTCCACCAGGCCCATGTCCAGCGTCGGCACGCCGCAGCCTCCCAAGTCTGGCATCAAGCTCAAGCTGAACGGCAGACCGAGCGCTTCGCGACAAGGCACCGCGAGCGTGGTGCAAAGTGATGACGAGTAGGTTCTTCCGAGGCCGGTTTGGCCGTTTTTTGGGGAAGGAAATAGATTCGTTATGAGATTAGCATTGGTGTTTAGTATTTGTTTCGTGGGTTGTTGTGTCGTACGAGTACAAGTGGTGGAGGGAGACGGCATGAACACACGTGTGGGAAAGAAGGGAATGTGCTGCTGTGTTTCTAGTCGGGATTCTTGTTAGTTACTTGCTTCGAGTTCTCGTAGCTAGATGGTCGTGTGTCCTCCGACATTGTTGTGTAATAACATTGTGTTACTTTATTCAAAGTTTAAGATCAGAGCAGACATTCACGTGTTCCCTTTGGAAGTTGTTCTCAAATGTTCTCATTATATACATGGCGTTTATCTTCTTTTGCATCTTATATCGTCATATCCAAAACGTTCCAGAAACAATATATCCACCTAGAACAACACACCCTTAGTGCTAGGCACCTCTCCCTCCCTCCCAACGACAGGCGTGCACGCCATCCTCAACGCAACAGCCAGCGCCTTGAACGCGCTCTCCGCGCGGTGGTGGTCGTTGTCGCCGTGCAGGCAGTGCACGTGCATGGTGACACCTGCTCCTTGCGCGAAGCTGTACAGGCAGTGTGGGATCATCTCGCAGCTGAGGTCGCCGATCTTCTCGCGGCGGAGGCCGAGGTCGCTGACGCAGTAGGGGCGGTTGGAGAGGTCTACGACGGCGCGCGAGAGGGCTTCGTCGAGGGGGCAGTAGGCGGAGCCGAAGCGGGCGAGGCCGGTTGTTGTGTGGAGGGCGGTTTTGAAGGCCTGTTTTGTTGTGGTTAGCGGATTGCTGAGGTTTGTTACGAAGGCATGCAAGCAGGTAAGTCATACCTGACCAAGAGCAATGAACGTATCCTCAGCAGTGTGGTGGTCGTCGATGTGCAGGTCTCCGCGGGTGCGCAGGCGCATGCTCCAGCCGCCGTGCTTGGCCAGGGCGTGCAGCATGTGGTCGAGGAAGCCGATGCCGGTGTCTACGCTGATGGTCTGCGACTTGGACGCTTGCGCGGCGTGCTCGAGGGAGGAGTCATTGATGCTGTCGAGCTCGGGGATGTCACCACCGTCGAGGTTGAGGGCGAGTTGGATCTTGGTTTCGTTGGTGTCGCGGTTGAGGATGGCGGAGCGGACGCGCGGGGCGGAAGACATCTTGGGCGGTGATGTGTTGTTGGTTGTATGCTTTGAGGTGTGTGTTTATGAAGCGAATCAATGTTTTGTTTGGAAGTGTGAATTGAATGGCTCACGTCGCAACGGACAAAAGATTCCAGGTCCGCTCTCGGCTTTCCATCTGACGTCGGCAACTTTTTGGGCGGGCATTGGATAAGCAAACCCAAAAGACGCGGGACCCTTGCAGCCGCGCTAAACCCTAAATCTTTGCCTGGGACTTTGCCCATATCAAAACTTCGAGATCCAAATCTGTAGCAGTGCCACCCAATCAATACCGATAATTTGACGAACAAGTTCAAATCGCCAAAACATGTCAGCAAACGGAGACCACGAAATGGGCGATGCCGCCGCTGGCGCTGAGATCGACGCGCCTGTCAAGCCTGAGAAGCAGAGATTGAGACTTGTACGCGACCCAGAACGAGCATCGTCAATATAGGAAACTAACACAAAACAGCTCCCTGGCTCATCGGACACTGCGGCATCATTCGCTTTCGAGAGGGAAGACCACACACTCGGCAACGCTCTTCGTTATATGATCATGAAGAAGTAAGATATTCCGACGCCCGCAACGTTCACTCACATACGGAGAACCACGCTAACAGGTTGCCACAGCCCTGATGTTGAGTTCTGCGGTTACTCCATTCCTCACCCTTCAGAGGCTGTTCTGCACTTGCGTATTCAGACATGGGGTAAGTCACGCCACTTTATCTCCAGGCGACGAAAAACATTACCTAACACCTCACAGACGGCGTCAGCGCATCCGAAGTCCTTCGCAAAGGCCTCGAAGATCTCACCGACCTCTGCGACGTCGTCGTAGACAAGTTCACCGCTTCACGAGACGAGTTCAACGCTTCGCACCCTGACGGCGTGCAGTCGAGCTGATCAGAGAGGGATTGGGAATGTTTGGTTCTTCATTTGTTTTGTTTGTTTGAAAAAGTTTAGGAAATTCCCATTGGCACGCCGCTACAGAGTTTACTATGTACATAATGTCGGTCGGCTCTTAGTTACGGCCCTGCAGGAAGGGAAGGTTCTGTTAGCATGGCGTATGGAGCAAAGAAAAGAAGACTGGAAATCCAGCTGTCGTCAAGCAGAAAGTAGGTTTTATTGTTTGTGAACGTGACGTACCTGGAGGAAGCCAGCAATGAAAGACTTCGGTAGTGTCGCCTTGGGGTCCTCCTCGGCGCGGAAGTACTTGAGGACGTGTGAGAGCTGCTTCCAGAAGTTGAGGGTTTCCTGTGCAAGAGCATTGCGTGTTAGACCGTCATGTGCTTTGGCCGTATGTGTAGAGAAATTGCCAATGGATGCGTACCTGGAATTCGGCATGGCTTTTGTAGATGAGGACGTCGGCGGTCTTGAGCTTTGAGACGTAGCGGTGGCGCTCGAACTCCTGCCTCATCTTGGTGCGGATGGTGGAGACGGGCATGTTCAGGGTGTACATGGTCTGGATCTCGGGTGCCTGGATGTCATGCGCCTCGCGTCAGCCCGGCTCTCCTGTATTCCACATTTGGTGGTCCTCATTCTCCAGCTCTTGCTCCTTCATTCCTCGTAGGTCTCAGGGTGTTCGTACCGCACGCAGCCAGTCCCGGTATGAGCTAAGCACACGCTTTGATGCATCCTCCCAGTTCGCGGCTAGACGAGTTTGTCAGCTCAATGGCTTCGCACGCGGATTATGGGTGTCTCCGTACATTGGCGCGTTCGCTGCGCAAGGTATGTGGGGTTGATCATGGTTGCTGTGTGTTTGGCCTGCCCTCCAATGCCTCCGGTATCTCGTGCTATGAGGCACTCGCGCTGCGCTGCGCACTGCTCGACGAACCGACGTTAAGGGCGGGTAGATCCGTCGTGGTAAGCAATCGGCGTTGGCGCGGGGAAAGCGCAGCCGAGTCGCCGTCCGTCGTCACATGCAAGAAGTGGTCAAGCAATTGTTTGCGACCAGGCCTATTTTATTACTTTCCTATCGCCTTTGCTTCTGCACACCAACAACCACACACAGGGCTGAACAAACAGTAGTCATGCCTCCTCTCCGCACATCCCGCAACCGCAAGCCGCCGCCAGAGGGCTTCGACGACATCGAAGACACGCTGCTTGAGTTCGCCAACAAGATGAAGGACGCCGAGAACGCGTCGCACGAGGGCAAGAAGAAGCACGAGATGCTGTGGCCGGTCTTCCAGATCACCCATCAGCGTATGTATGCCCTTGATTGAAAGAGAAAGCGCACAAGCACACATCTAGCAAGCAAGCTCGGAATAAAGCACCAAGTCCTTGCAAAGCACCAATCCACCACGGAACATACTCTTGCAAAGAGTTGTCTTCCCGCCTACGCTCCCCTTGCTAGAAGTAAGCGTGGGGAGCCCACTAAGGTGAGACTATCGTTCCGTCTTGACCTCAAGATGCTCCCAAACTCGCGCTGGTGTTTTCTCTATCGCGGGCGATTGTCGCGCGCAACACACTGACCAGATATTTCTCTGCTTGCAGGCTCGCGATACATCTACGATCTGTACTACGAGAAGGAAGCCATCAGCAAGCAGCTGTACGACTGGCTGCTCAAGAACAACTACGCCGATGCGATGCTGATCGCAAAGTGGAAGAAGCAGGGCTATGAGAAGGTGAGTGCTGTTTGAGCAGAAAATCAAGTGTTACAGGACAAGGTTGCTGATATCCATTCTTCGACAGCTTTGCTGCTTGCGCTGCATCCAGACCAAGGAGACCAACTTCAACAGCACATGCATCTGCCGCGTGCCGAGGGAACAGTTGAAGCAGGATCAGGAAATCGAGTGCGTCAGCTGTGGGTGCAGAGGCTGTTCTAGCAACGATTAGAGAGTGGGTGAATCAGGAGCATGTAAGAGGGCTATTTGCTCGAAAAGGTCACAATATCAGGCGCTGGGTTGCGAGATGGCCAAGTTGCCCATACGGGCTCACGAGGATGGGAATCCAGGAGGCTTGTCACGCGTGATGCATAGGAAAGCGTCACAAGCCGGCCATGAGAGTATTGATTAAAAACTTGGCGAACATGACACATGAATGCATGAACATTGCACCTTCCAACCAACACTCAAGCCCTGTGATCCTTACAAGCTGGCCAAGTCCCGTACACGAGTTACTAGGCCAAGAGAGCAGTGTATGCCATAAATTCATTGTATCTTGTATATAACGTTCATAATCCAACATGCTAACATGCTCCCAAGCCTCGACTGTAAATGCATTCAAATCGCAAGTCCGCTCCTCGCCAAATCACAACCTCTCAACTCAACGAGCTACTCGGCCTCTCCTCCTCCCCAATCCAAGTAGGCGAGCCCAGCGCCTCTCTCGTTCCTCTCGGCGTAGCAGGCCCGCTCTGCACCTCCGGCACCTCTTTCCACTCGCCCTCCTCCTCGCTATCAGTCTGCACAAGATCCGGAGTGGGCGCTCTCAACGTGACGTCCGGTCCTTCGTGCGCAGCGTCTCTGCTCTGCGGCCGGCTGTCGTTGTCAGTGGCGTCAGTACCGTGGCCACTGCCCGGATCCACCGAATGGCGCCATAGTTTCTTTCTGAAGAGCGAGACGGGACTGCGGTTCTCAGGGCTGCGGTCTTCAGGCGAGCGGCTGCCTGTTGGACTCTCCCAGCCTGAGCGCAGAGCTGCTTGGGATTTGTTCATCATCTGCTGCAGGAGCGGCATTTCCACTAGCGCGCTGTTGCCTGTGCGGTTGAAGAGCACGAGCGCGAGGCAGAGGAGGAGCAGTGTGGATTGCACGATGCCCATGCGCTTCTGCCAAACTAGTTCATCGGCTACGAGCGTCAGGCGCGTGCTGAGAGCCAGCATTTCACGCTGGTATTGTTCGCGCTGGCCTTCGAGCTCGATGACGGTGCTCTGCCAGAGTTGATCGTAGGCTTTGCGGAAGCCTTGCAATTCGCCCATGACGGTGCTGTTGAGATGTGCAAGGAAATTTGTTGTCGATGTGAGTTGGCGTTTTTCTACTTTGCTGAAGGCGTCGCGGAGAATGCGCGATTGTTCTTCGATGTACTGCAAGCTGAGAGTGCTGTTGCTTTCAAGCTGTTGCAGACGCTTGTGCACGGATTTGAAGAAGGATTCTTGGGTTGAGGGCTGTGCTGGGTGGGCAGTTGTGCTGCTTGGTGCAGCGCGCGTGGAATTACTGGGCGGTGTGCTGATTTTGGGGAGTGGGGTGCTTGCGGTCTCCTCTCGTTGGCGGCTAACGGGCGGCGCTACGATCGTGCTGCTCGTACTTGAAGAGCCTGATCGATTGGCGTTTGTCGAAATGTTCACGTTCTCGACTTTGGCATTAGATCCTGGTATCGTAGTGCTAGTGTTTTGTGAGGCGTCAGACTGAGACGACTGACGCTGCAATTGTTCGGAGCTTGCTGTGGTAGTGACCGAGTCGCCAGACCTGGGCATGGTAGTCGTCGATTGTGAAGTGGACGTTGACTCATTCATGTCTCCAGACGCACTTGCACCACTTGCAACGACTGAAGATGATGTTGCATTGTTCATGGTAGGAGGTCCTTCGTCGACGTGACAAGTGGCATAACCGTGTTTCAAGACCTCAACAACTTGCATTTCGCTTGCATGCACCGGGCACGTGCTCACGCTTTCCTCTGCATTCCTGCTGGATGCAGCATGGTCCTTGGAGACGGCACTTCTATGTGGCTCTTGTGTCATTCCCTTTGGCGGATCACTTGCAGTGCTAATAGCTTGGATAGTGCTTTGCTCGACTTCGGGCGATGCAGTTATTGCCTCCTGCGGAATCGCGGTGTGTACCGGAACATCAGGTTCAGCAACAATCTCCTCATCCTGCGCTTCCCCTCTCGCGATCTCTTCTTGGTGCCTGAACTCGTCCATCATAGTAGTGCCGTGGACACGCAACAGACTGACCGGGCAGTAGTATTCTTTGCCGTAATGGCTCAAGAACTCGATCCTGAGATACCGTGCCCAGATGAGCGGGTTCTCGACGAGGAAGGCCTGCACTTCGCGAGTGTTTCTGGCTTCGAACGTACCGAGATCTTTCCACTTTTCCGGTTTCACAGGGTAACGATCAGACACAGAAATGCGGAAGTGTCTGAATATGGAGCTGAAGAACTCGTAATTTGCCAAGACGATGGTGTCGACC
>Ga0265797_10008488_pt1 | contig 13666 bp, 14 predicted proteins | sample P2T30metagenome_FD_192433 | JGI IMG/M metagenome (GOLD analysis project Ga0265797, IMG submission 192433) | Plant litter microbial communities from East Loma Ridge, Irvine, California - P2 T30 | ecosystem: Environmental > Terrestrial > Plant litter > Unclassified | place: USA: California... | reverse complement strand
GAAACCCTTGGAGTTGTGCGGGAGATCCGGCAAGATCCATATCGCGCTGATAGCAATCACCATCGTCGCCGCACCCTCAATCCAGTACAGCCACCTCCAAGCTCGGTGTCCAAGAACGCCTTCCATGTTTCCAAGTACAGCGGCTCCGACCAAGGAGGAGAAGGCGTTGGAAATCAGGTTTCCGCAGAAGAGAATGGCGTTGCGGAGTGTGAGTTCGCGGCGCGTGTACCACTTTGAGAGAATGAGGAGCGCTCCGGGCAGGAAGGCAGCTTCGACGAAACCGATGAAGAAACGGATGGCTACCATGCCGGCGAAGTTGTTGACATTACCCGAGAGGGTGGAGATCATGCCCCAGATCAACATGACGACGGCGATGTAGAGGGACGGTCTTGGTATTTTGTTGATAATCATGTTCGATGGCACTTGCATCAAAATGTATCCAACGTAGAGAATACTCAGACATGTCGAGTACTGTGTTGGAGTGAGACCAAGATCTTCCTCAAGACCACCGAGACGCGCTGCGGCAATGTTGTTTCGGTCGAGGTCTGGTTGAGAAGAAAGGTTAGCGAAAAGCGTCTTTCGTATCCGACGCGGTCAACTTACAGTTCATGATGTAGATCAAGACGAAAAGCGAACACCGTGCATCCAGCTTCCGCTTCAACTTCTTCTCAACTTCCTGTCTCCTCTCCGGACTCATGTTGGCAGCGAGACCACCAGGCTTCGTGTGGTGCTCCGACACCTGAGCCGCATCTTGAGCGGAGATCTTGTCGTCTGCGGGATATTGCGTCGACGCCATCTTCGCGATCCTCTTCTCTTGTTCTGCAATGGACGAGATGCGAGAAACCTCGATAGACGTTCCATACAACTCTGGGGTCCCCTCTTAATATACCAAAAAGTCGGAGATACCGACTCCCACTACCCGCTTCCCATTACGGGGCCCTCCAGATTATTTACCACCCTACCCCACTATCTTGGCCTGCATCGAACCAAACACCGTTACATGGTGTGCGCGCATACCCCAACGAGAACGTGCATATACGCGCCCCAGTCATTCTATCAAAATTTTCTAGTAAAACCAGAGTGTTGGTATGGGGTGTGTCAAGCGCACGATTCAGGTCATGTGTGGGAAGAAAGCGGCGATTGTTGGCGTTTGGCGTCTGGCGTCCTTGCCCGCATATGTGCTCTTCCCCGCATTAGTCGTAGTGCGCCATTGGACGACTAAATCTTCTTCCTGATAGTTCATATCCGTTGACTCGTTTCCCAGCTGGCCCAGCATCTTGGCCCGGGGTTTTGGCGACACTTGACATGTCCAAGATGTTGCCCAAGAAAACACTTGACATGTGTTGCGCGGGATGGGCTTGCTTCCGTGGGCTTGGTTCCTGTTAACGCCTGGGGATGGGTGCCCGGTAATCGATGCCGGCTTCTGCGCATTGGCATCAGACACCGAGCCGACTGTCGCGAGCCAGTATCCATATCCGATGACCGCGCTTGCGCGTTAATGCATCCCGAAGCGAACTACCAGTGCCGCCCCCCAACAAACGGGACGGCGACGGGTTCTGAACAGCGGATTTTGAGCCGCAAGTCTGACGTCGCTGTCGCATGCAGATATCGAGTTCAGTGCTCGGGGAAACAGCCATCTACGTCGCACCAAAGTCGCTGGAGCGCAAACAAAGAAGGCTCATTCGCTACCCGAGTATCGTGCCCCGGACCATCCCTCCTCCATTCCCCATAGCGGAGACGTCAATCCTCCAATGCGCGCTTTTTCTCCGCTCACATGAGCCGCACGTTCACCGCCCTGGTCCAGCCGGTACCCGTCGACAAAGCTGGAGTGGCTGCATCTGGAGATACCACCGATGTACGTGAATCGTCGGCGGACAGCCAAGGCGATTGCCTCCGCGGTACAACTTCGGATCGGAGCTTCATGTGGGTCGGTTTTTGGGGTCGTTGCAAGCATGGTGGAAGATGGTGGTGGTGTGACGGATTGATTACTGAGATCTTTTGGTTTCCATGGTTTTGGAGCCGGGGTCGAGCTTCCTTCCATGAAATTAGTGTAATTGGAGTTTGGAGTTGTCGCGTGAGGGCGTGCTAGCTGAGAAAGAGGAAGGAGCATGGAGATCTGGATGTTGGTTTCGGAGATAACAACACATGGAAACTCCTTACTCCATTCTACGTCTAGCTGATTATCGTTAGAGACCTTGGGACGAAGCCCATGACGGAGTAGGATGTTACGCGCGTAAGGACTTGTCGCATGGAGGCGCGCCGACCAAGGCAGAGACACAGCATGAAGATGCGGACAGTTCCTTTTGGGTATAGCAACATATCAATAATTCGGTCAGTAAATTGGAACTTTAGAAGTGCTTTCCATTCTTCTATCGTCAAGAATAAAGCTTTTTGGGAGACGAGTGGCGTTTGGTATGCAGACTTCTCGCGTGAGGATGCGCTAACTGAAGGAGAGAAAGAGCATGGCGAGTTCGGCTTTTGAATGCAAGAACAACAGCTCATGATGAGATTTCGAGCTTCCAAAGGATAGATATGATTTTATATCTTCTTCTTGACTGAGAGCTGACAGCTTAATTCCATGTTTATACGCTCGAACGTGTTTGACGAGGTGGCAGCGAGTTTGTATAGCATAGTGGCGTACTGATCAATTGAATCTCTCGAGAGGCTCCTGAAGTGGCCCTCTTTATTTTTTGGAGCATAAGATTCATCAGGGTCGCTTTTGGGGAACGACGGACGGACGCAGAACATGTGGCTTTTTGGTTGAAGTTTTGCAGAATGTAGTAAAGGAAGTGTATGGAAGGAGTATCTCTTTGTGGAGAGCGGAGAGTCTTTTATAGCAATCTTGCGACTGCTGACCCAGACCACACAGTTCACTTTCTGGATCACAGATTCAGAGGTATAGGTCCAGTATATGAGAACCAAAAAGCCGAAGATCTTGGCAGCATGATCTTACTCATGACATCTTCCTAGGTCTCAGTCAGGTCACATCCATGGTATGCAAAACTAAAGTTTTTGGTAACTCATGATACGAACATATCTAAGAAGAACGTCGTATTGAAGACAGATAATCCAGCAATATATTCATATTTCCCAGTGTTTTAGACCTTCACCATTCGACCGAAGACATCTTGTGATTGCGCTGTCGTTTTCGTGTTTTCTCAAATTTAGAGAGCGTCAGAAATAGAAAATGAAAAAATAGAAGAAGCTTGAGAGTCTAGGATTGCCAAAGCAAGACATCTCAATTTGGTTCAGATCTCGAGCGGACCGCAAACATTGCAAAGTGGTGATTGGTTTTTGGTATCTTCTCAAGTGAAAAGAAGTGTAGAAAGAAGAGAGTCGGCGAACGGAAGACTGTCACAGCGTATGGCAGCAAACAACCGAATTTCTTTCCTTCGAACTCAGCCCCACAAAAAACATGGGCACACAATGATTAGGTTTTGGTACTTCGCAAGTTGACATGGGTATCAGAGGATAAGGTTGAGTGAACCGGAGAGATTTATTTTCCATTTGGAGAATAATTTTTAGGGTACGTCGAGAGCTGTCCAGGATATTTCGATCCGAGCGGCTTTTTGGATAAGATCAGACCAGGAAAGGCTTTTCATAGTGATGACAAGTGAGGTCTCTTGGCAGGGGTCTTCGAATATGTCTAAATAGAGTTGTTGAAGGCTGTTGGTCGTCTTCTCTCGTGTACTACAATCAGAAAACCTTTCGTAAAGAAAGTCGGCAGCGAGAAGCAAACGTCTGCAAATGGCGCAGGGTTTTGATTCCGAAAGGTCAGGATTGAGCGATTCCATGAGGGCTGATGTGAGTTGGTCGGGATAGTAAACAGAATATGTCTGGATGCTGCCAGTGATCGTTTTAGAGAAAAAGAAAGGGATAGTGGTCATAAAGGTGAGTCCATGTTTTTTTTTGAGAAGCACCCAAAGAGTGGGTGTAAAGGAGGAAGGAAGCATGTGGAGACAATGTAAGGCTTTTATACATGTCCTCAATGTCCTCTCAGTACGTGGCTATCAGTCTTTCCTTGTTTGTATGTTTGCCGGCGACATTCCCTTCCGCAGAAACATGCCGTCTCGTAGCAATATTTTTGAGACACGCAAAGCCAGCCATCCATCATCTCGAAGAGGTACAAGCCATGAGTTGAATTGCGGAAGATTGCTGGAGGACACATGATGATGGCAGCTTGATTTTTCAGTAGCCACCGCTAAGAAGAACATGAGACATGAGAGTGTATCTTGGTTGTCTTGGAGAGGAGCTCGAAAATAGCCATGGCGAGGTGGCCATTGTATTTCAATATCTCAAGCGATTGGCAAGAGACAGCAAACCGAGAACACGCACACCAGCGGGAACTGTATTGAAGAGGGTGCTCCGCAAACAAGCCATGGGGATTTTGAGTTGCGACTTTTGGTGTTTCATGTGGTCGGAAAGAAGAACAGGAGACATAATACGGACTCTAAATGTTTTGGAAAGAAGGCTCGAGGAAAAAATAGCATGTTGTACGACGACCCATTTTGATCCCTTGGGTGGTCGGTAAGAGAAGAGCAGAAAACATGTAGAGAGCCCTCAGCAGTTTTGGAAAAGAAGTTTCGAAGGACGAGTCATGGCGGTACTGCTAGTATTTTTGATGTTTGGAGAACAGGAGTAGTTGTAGGGGAAAGAAAAAGTAGGTGAGCTTCGCGAAATTTATATACACTGCCGCCGAACATGAGATGGCGATATCCGCCGTGTGAGTCACGAGTGACACGCATCAAGTCTTCGTTCCGTATTGTACATGGCGACCTATCTACAGCCATTTTAGTGAACCATAGTCTCCAGTGTGCCCACAGGCCTCTCCACAATATCGATACATCCATCCACGATGCTCTGCCTTGCTGGCTCACTGCTAACATTCTGGCCACCCAGATACAATAGCCAGACCAGCCTGCCAACCCTCTCATCTCTAACCTCGCCCAACCAACTGCTCTTGCCCATGACCTCCTGCTTGCTATTCGCTGCCTTCACAATAGGTTGGTACAGCGCACCTAGATGCCCGTTCTTATTCCGTGTCAGGATAATGACACTACCCTTGGGCGCTTTGCCCTTTCCCTGGAAGAGGTTCCTGAACTCCTTCATCGCCAGGCCAAAAGACTCATCCTGGAACTCGCCCTCCTCAACTGGCTTAGGCAAAGAAATGGATTTGTTCTCGGCAGCCTGCTGTCTGATCAACTCAGCCTGTTTCCTCCTCACTTCATCCGTGCGCGACGCAATTCCGCGCATCCAGCCATCTTGCAGATGCTTGAAGTCTGTGCCGCGGCAGGGTACAACTCGGAATGCCATGTCAACACCATCCATGCCGTTCTTGGCCAAGATGGACTCCCAGATCTTGTTGCTCTTTTCGGGGTCGAGCAGGGACTCGCGGAGGTCCTTTTTCTCATTAGGGATCAGGGCAGAGGCGGTGGGGTTTACGGTGTTGATGAGGTGGTTTTGGAGGGTAGAGAGGTCGGCGGTTTTGACGTAGAGGCCCACAACGTAGACTTGGACACGGAGGAAGGAGACTTTCCGGATGCCGAGACCGAGGAGTGTGTATTCGGCGTCGGTAGTGATGGCTTCAGGACCTGAGGTGTCTGTAGGGAGACGGATGGTGCGTGGGAAGTAGGGGACGTAGGATGTGCCTGTTTCGACGAGCTCGATGGCGTCGGGATCTGAGGCTTGCGGGTTGTCGGTGCCGCCTGGTGTTGCGATGACTTTGTCGCCTGCCGCGATGACCACCTTCTTTCCTTGGAACTCTTCTGCCGCCTTGCGCGGTGCGTCGTTCTGGATGGGTGGGCCCATGATCCTTTCTACGATGCCCCGGCGTGGCTCTTCACCTTTCTCTTCTAGCGGCGGTACGTCCCATAACCTGACGAGGAAGATGGGTGCAATCATGGACAGTGCAGCACCCAGAACGAGCCAGTTCCGCTTTTTTATCAATTGAGCACGACGCATCGCCTCTGCGCGATGTACCGAGACGAAGTCCTCATCTGGGCGAGGAACCTTGGGGCGGGCGCCTTGCTTGAGTATGGCTTCAAGATCTGCCCTACTGGAGCGCGTGTTTTGGCGAAATTGGGGGTTGGAGCGGAGGGGCGCAGGCGTGTTGAGGCAGCGGAATACTGGCCGCCGAGCGGCGTGTCTTATCGAGTTCATGGTGGCTGCATTGACCGGGTGATGTGGTGAGAGAGAGTGGAGCAGCTTGGACCAGGGCTCGATGATGTCGTCGCCGGTCTGAAGCGAGCACTTTAGCGCGGCTTTCACTGCGGCGCGTCGCGTCGGCCCTACAGAGTAAATCTACAGCCCACCTTGCAAATAGGTCAACGCTCGACACCCCGCCTTTGCGGCTTCTAGACGACACAACATGCCTCCACATAGACCAAGACGAGCGGAAGAAGCGACCCCGACCCCCACACAAACCCAACGGCGCAGACGAGATGATACACCCGAAGAAGACGAGGATGTCGACATGGACCAGGCAATGAACCAGGGCAGCGGCAGCGTTGACCAGCTGGCAAAAGGCTTGGTGCGATATGCCCTGTCGTGCGAACGTTCACGGAAGCCTATCAAGCGCCAAGATATCAATGTAACGGGTGGGCGCATTGGAAACCACATATGACACGGGACTAACAGTGGCAGTACTCGGTTCAACATACACTCGACTATTCAAGGATGTCTTCGCACAAGCAAACAGTCAGCTCATGGACGTCTTCGGCATGCAGTTGGTCGAACTGCCCAGAGCGGAGAAGGTGACACTGCGACAGAAGCGCGGTATGCAATTCATCACCACTGTGCTGCCTCTGACCTGACTTCTCTCAGCTGCCGCTGCCTCGGATTCCCAAAGCAAAAACACAAGTATTTGGGTTCTGCAAACCATCCTCCCCGACCAATACCGTATACCCGACATCATCGGCCCTTCGCGACCAATCGAAGAAGACATAAATCGAGAAGACTCGTACGTGGGACTATATACCATGGTCATCGCCCTTATCACAATCCACGGCGGTCTGATACCAGAGGGCAAGCTGGATCGCGCCCTCAGACGTATGAACGCAGATCAGACGACGCCCATGGGGACCAAGGACAAGACGCTCGCGAACATGATCAAGGATGGGTATATTGTGAAGGTCAAAGACACCCAGAACGGGGGCGAAGAGACGATAGACTATATCGTTGGGCCCCGAGGCAAGATGGAAGTCGGGCGGGATGGTGTCGCGCAGCTTATACGGAAAATATTTGGGGACAGCGAGGATGGGGACGAGCTGGATAAGAAGATTGAGAGGACGCTGCAGGTGGCTGGTGCGAATGACGATGCTGCGCCGTCGGTTGAGGCGGCCAACGTTGCATCGCAGGCGAACGGACGGAAACGTGGGCGGCCGAGAGGCGAAGGCGACGAGTAGGCTGGAGTCGAGCAGTCTGTTGGCGTTATGGAGAAGGAGACGACCTAAGATACCCTGTATAGTTGTACTGCATTATTCTTTGCCTCGAAACTCTGGCGATGCTAGTCGTGTTAGTGATGGTAGGTAGCTCCAAGCTCCCCTCGGAAGGATTCGAGGTTGCATCATCGGCCCAGCAAGCGCCAGAAATTGCCAACAACAAAGACACGACACCAGAGGAAGGAGAGGCTGATGGTGCAGTGCATGTGCTTGGATGGGTAGTTCCTTCCCCATTTGTCAGCGTCACGAGGTATTGGGCAAGCGCGACCCGGTGTTGAGCAATGGCTGCATGCAATCAAGGCTCACTGGAGCTTCGCTGCCGCCCCTCAAGCGCTTCTGCGCGCCAAGCTGATTGAAACGGCTCTATTTTCCACACCAACCGCCTTTGCGCCATCTTTCTCCTCATTCTCTCGTTCTCTCGCTCTTTGCCCTCGCCGTACGCATCCCCACCTCCAGCGCCATACTCCAAATCTGCAATGACTGCTTGAGACAATGAGCAGCATCGACTCCCTCCTCAACCCCGACGCTGGCCTCCGCCGCCCGTCTGTCACCAGCCCGACCGCGACGCCTGCCGACGACGCTGCCGATGCCCTGACGACACTGGCAACTTTGGGCAGCGGGCAGCAGTTCGTGCCCGCCCCGACGCGCGAGCTGCCCTCGCCAACTGCCTCATCCCACGCGCCGCGACGCACCAGCAGCTTCGGTTCCCACCACGCGCCTGTAGAGCCCTCGCCACCCCTCGAACTGCCCCAGGCTCGCTCGCCGACCCTGGAGCACTATCACCATGGGTCAAATTCGCCAGAAGAGCAAAAGCGACGGCAATCGCTGCTGTCGAGAACATCGCCCGCCCCAGTGCTCGCGCCTATACAAAATTTGTCCACAGCCCTGCAAGAACAGACCCAAGACGAGAAGGCGTCAACACCTATCGGCGAAGATGTGTCGCAAATTGTACCACCGGATCATGGCGGTGAAAGAGACAGCACCCAGCACCGCGAGCCTGCATTCGTGCGCGACGAACCAACAACTTCACAGATCCGCGAGCCTGAAGCGGCCAATAGCACACTACAGCCGGGTTCAAGTTTGCACAACGGCGACAAGCTGCCTTCACCGCAGCCTTTCATCAAGGACGAACCCTCTGGCACACCACGCGAACACACACCTGCAGTCATTGCTTCTCAATCCGAGCGACAAGGTTCTGTTACTGGCGAGAACATGGATGCCGATGCGCTCAAGGCGCTTGAGATTGCCAAGCAGAGCGACCTTGGACTACGGAGACGGAACCAGAGCGTTGCAGAGCGGTCAGAACGCGTACAATCACCCGTGGACTCGAAACCAGCACCTGCCCCGACCAAAAAACGACCAGCGCCAGCATCAGCCCCTGCTATTAAAAAGAAGGGTACAGCAAAGACGTCGAAGCCCAGCAAGAAGCGTAAGGTGGAGACGGAAGATGGCGCAGCACGGTCAGTCACGCCTACCTCGAGGATACCAAAGTCGGCCAGCAGGGCTATGAAGAGGGGCTCGCATGCCGGCACACCCGCTCCTGGATCCTCACCCGCACAAGACCGATCCGACGATGAAGGCGATTCATCTGAAGACCACAACCTGTACTGCATCTGTAAGAAACCGGACAATCACAAGTGGATGATTGGGTGCGATGGCGGTTGCGACGACTGGTTCCATGGCGACTGCGTAAACATGAAACAAGCGGATGAGCAACTAGTCGACAAGTTTATATGTCCTCAGTGCGAGGAGAATGGCAGGGGCAACACAACATGGAAGCCAATGTGCAGGCGGGAAGGCTGTCGAAAGCCTGCCAGGGTAGGGAAGGACCGAGAAAGCAAGTACTGCTCTGACGATTGCGGAGTCCTCTTTATGCAAGAACAGCTTCAACGGACAGCAGGAGCAAAAGGCGCCAATGGAACAAAGGAAAAATCTAAGAAGAAAAAGAGAGTCGAGGAAGAAGAAGAACCAACCCCTCTTGGCGGCACCCTCCGAGCCAAAGACCTCAAAGCCCTTGTCGACGCCTCGCCAAACATCCAAACCTTCAAGAACCTAGGCACCGGCGTTCTCACACCTCCACAAACCGCTTCGCCATCCCGCGCAACCTTCCCCGCCAACGGCGAAGACCTTTCCCTTACCGCTGGCGAGATCGAACGTTTGACCGCCCTTCACAAAGAGAAGACGCAACTCAAAGATCGGCTAGAGGTACTCAAAGACCGCGAGAAGTTTGTCAGCATGGCCAAGGAACAAGCTGTTCGCCTCGCCGACCGCGAGAAGATCAAGATGAAGGATTTCTGTGGTTACGACAGCAGATTATCATGGTCCGATGCTGAGTTCCTACTTTGGCGGAATAGCAAACACGGCCGCGCTGCCTTCCACCACTCCACCCTGAATCCCACCCCAGAACAGATTTCTTCGACGCCGACGCCTGCGGACGGCGCGGATGCAATGGACATTGATGGTGGCGTAGATGGAGAGGAGAAAGACACAGCCTGTTTGAAGAAGCGCTGCCAGAAGCATCCTCAGTGGCAGAAGCTTAACCTGCAAGATGCCAGATTTGAGGAATTGGAGGTTGTTGAGGCGATCAAGGAGTGTGAGAAAGATGAGCGATCCGTACGGGATCGTGCGAGAAGAAGAGGCGCAAAGGATGGTTTGGCGAAAGAACTCACTGGTGGCGAGGACGGGACCAAGGTGGAGAGGAATAGGGATGGATGGGTTGAGGTTGTTGGTTCGTGACTGACATGACCTCGATCAATTGTTCTTGTCAACGGATGGACGATATTGGAACGGAATGAAAAGCTTGGATAAGGCATATACCCCCATTCCTTTCGATGCGGTATCTGAATATTTGGGCGTTTTTTTTGGAGGTTATGGGAAAAATTTAGCGACAACGCTTTGGGCGACTCATGGTTCTTCGCGACTCACAAACTTGGTTATACCATTCATATTGGATAACGATTTCTCATAGCTAGTGTTAGTATGGTTTAATGACTAGGCTTATTCTTCAGGCTGGTTTTTCTGGTGACGACGATCTTGTATGACCTCGGAGAGGCTATAACGAATTTCCGGGACTTGGAAACCGTCGAATAGGACGAGGTGGCGTCCGACACAGCGATACGGCAATACGTCTATCGGGTATAAATTCTTCCTTTGCTCTCTCCTTCTTCCTCATATAGTACACTCAAAAACTTTGTCTTCCCCAGAATATGCGTTTACCACCCATGGTGTTCTCCAAAATCAAGGTATGGTCAACCAATGACCTTCCCTGGTCTTCTTTCTGGCTGCTCAAAACAAACTTGGAGCATGTCATGTGTGGCGGCAGATCGGTATTCGGAATGCAGTAAAACCGATACCTATTACGATCATGGTCCAAGCAAGTTATTCTTTCCGACAGTCATATGTAAACACTGTCTGCTCTGTCAACTACTGCTTTACTTCCCCATGCTTGAGAATCTGTTTCTCTAAATTCGCACATATCAAGTATATGGAGTTTTCGAAAAGACATTCTAGAAAAGAAATGATCTTCGCTACCTTGTTTTTCGTCCAAAAGAGAGAGAACTATACTATATGCGCGCGTGTAGTATAACGGTGTTCCTCCCTCTTATTACTGGATACGACGATAACGCTACTCATTTTGTTGTTTTGGACATGATAATTGGTATACCATAACCGACCAAAGCGAGAGACAATAGTTTCAGCTCAGAGAAAACACCAGGGGGTTTGGCGTCTGCCTTCTGGAATAAGAAAAAGAAGACAACATGAGAGAGAAGGCAGAGGAGAGCCAATATAAAGTATTGTCATACAGAAACGGTGCTCCGAAGGGAAATGTTCTAGTTGAGAAGCTATGGGTATAAGAACGATCTTTCGCCAACCAAGCTGCAAGCCTCTATCAACCTGCGACCCTTCATTGTTCCAAAACAAAAACAAACTGGAGAGTGTACATGGAGGTCAAAACCCAGTTCGACCTTACCTATGGGTTGAGACTTCCCGTCTTCCTCCTATATACACAGCACTAGTTGTCGACAAACACTGGAATTTTATTTTCACACGACTTCCAAATCTTCTCTATTCCAAAAGACAGCTATACCAACGTATGAAGCTGGGAAAAACCGTCACTTTCTATTATGCTGTGAAACTGCCTAGTTTCCGTCGCCTCGCAATCGAATATACCGGTTGCCTACTAGACGTTTACTGCTACACCAATGTTTTTGCCCAAGTCTTTCCAAAAGTCCTCGGTTGCGTTTTATGTGGACTGGGAGAAATAGTTGCCCAGACCTACGCGGTGGATCTAGCTGTTTGCTTTCTGCAAGTATAAATGATCACCTTCCGACAACCAAATTATTACTCCAATACCAACTTCCAAGCTTTTTCTTGGTTAAAAAAGGATGGGAAGATTACATGATGGAAGTTCAAAACACGAGGAGCAAGAAACATGTTGCGAGACGATTTGTCCTCTTCCCACTAGCATAAAGCGCTATATTCCCCAGCCACCCCTCGGCTTCCTATACCCATTTTCAAACTTCCAGATTTCTAAGACCTAAAGCGTCATATTCATGGGAATTTGAAGTAGGGATGAGTTAATGACATGCTGGACGGCATCTCTCTGCTTGCACATATGCCATGCTCAACGTTTTGGATTCTTACCCACAAGACGTGTCGTGTGCCCGTCTCCTCCCTTCTGGTTGGATACAAGTCTCTGTCTGACAGCCGAGCTATCTTTGTTTGATCAAAATCATGACCCGAAACTCTTCAGAAACTTTTCTCACTTTGTTCGATGGAAGTCAAAGAAGTCGATAGCGACTGGGGTAGAGTGAATCAACTGGTTTGCTCATGTCAAAACAAAATGGCTGCTAGAAGGACCATGTCTGAGAAGACATCTGAAAGTACGACTTTCGATTGAAAGCCCACAACCAGGCATGTGCATCGATTTCCTGGTCTGTTTGGACAGGTACACTAGGAACACAGTATAAAAACCATGTTCTGGTGTCCAGAATCATCACTTCTACACCAATCTCCAAATCCCATTATTCCAAAATGAAGAAAATGAGCTCTTATGGAGATGCTGTGCGTCTGCCTGTGTCCATATCATTGACAGTGATATGCCATGTGTATTCAAAATGAGATCTGGAATTGTAATACTTGAAGAAAAGAATGGGCACAGAAAGCACCAATTGTTGTAATCATGGTCTTCGTTTGTCGCCGCCAGCCGATTGGAGGGGAAGACATGTTCGAAACAAGATCAAGATACTGGCCCGGCGAGTGAGTGCCTCCAGCGGTATTGTGATACCTATCTTAACGGAACGTTGAACAGGAACACGTTGCCTATTCATGTGTGTTCGTAGCCCATGACCGAGCTCTGATCCAATTTGAGGTCTCGAACACTGAAACAAAGTTGCACACATAATATCATATTCAGAATCCTTTTGTTCTTCCTCTTGTTTTTATGAAACCTTCTGTTATGACCGAAACGAGACACGAAGCGCTCACGAAAGACTGGAAAGCTCTGGGTTTACGTTTGACGCCTGGAACGAAGAAGTGAAAGTGCATCCAGCCCATACGTCTGTCTGACTTTCCTTCGTCCTGATTAGCAGAATTGCATCTTGGTGGCTAGCATGGTTGTAACACCTGTTGAGTGCTCGTCTAAGGCTCATAGCTAAGCTACGATTGACTTTGAATGTTCTCTCTTCAAAACCATCATGCGCATATAGAATATTCTTTCCCAGACTTCTAGGCTCATACCTTCTATACCTGCAAAAGAGTGTCATTACGATTAGAATATCCTGCAAGGACAGCTGTAGAAGAAGGGGGAAGTCTAGAAAGAAGATGTGCCTCCGGTTTTGTAGTGACTGAAAGGCCGTGAATCCTTCCGCGGGCATAACAATCGGCGAGTTATTCCCAAATGGTGGCGTAGGGAATTCCTGGAGCTGGAAATGAAGAGGAAGAAAAGTGGAGTTAGCGTCACACGTGGCCACGTTTTGAAGGCGTCTGTGACACTCGGCCTAGCGCAAAAGACGTCACATTAGGTTATGTCACTTCTCAGTCGCTTCTCTATCCGCCTTTTAGACTTTCACCCAAAATGCGACATCGCCCTGTTCTCTGATCGACGCACATCGAAGTCGCGACCTACACTGCGACAGGATTACTCTGGGAATAAGCTGTTGAGCCAACTACTAATCAAAGCGCATACAGCGTGTCGACTTCCCAAGACGTTTATAAAGTTTGAACTC
>Ga0265797_10008487_pt1 | contig 13667 bp, 15 predicted proteins | sample P2T30metagenome_FD_192433 | JGI IMG/M metagenome (GOLD analysis project Ga0265797, IMG submission 192433) | Plant litter microbial communities from East Loma Ridge, Irvine, California - P2 T30 | ecosystem: Environmental > Terrestrial > Plant litter > Unclassified | place: USA: California... | reverse complement strand
GATCAGGGTTCCTGCTATTGTCTTGAATTACTATCTTGACTACATACATGCGGTTCCCCATCGCCTGATAGTATGACTGAAAGAAGCTCAAGGTAGGGGCGTTACAGCTCGCGTATTGTGAGTTAGGATTCACCGTCTTTCCCTTCGAGAATATAGCTTCATCTACACTTGCTGCTATCACTGCGAACAAAAGATGGAGAACATCTTTCGCAGTACTCTGATCCTTCGTGCCGTGTTTGCCGCCCCCACCCTGCAAGATGTCCAACCCCTCGGGCGACTTGATCATCTGCAAAGATCACGCTTCCAATAATTCATCCTTCGTGCCGGACGCCGCATACCTGCAGTAACGGAGAAAAAGGCTCATATGAGATGACTTGGACGATTAAGAAAGCCTCCGATGCGTGTGTGGCAGGCACGCAAGGCCTTCGACCATGTTGGTAACTAGTGCAGTTCAAAGGCAGGTTATTACTATACATCAATCACTCCGCACGCCAACCCCGATATATGATTCAGGTCCCGCAAGCTAGAACTCCAGCTTACGAACCTAATAGGTGAAACAAATTGTCTGGGACGAGTGTTTGGTCGGGGAGTCGATCCTTTGATCTGATGCTCGAGGCTGCGCGTTGTGCCTCACTAGGGCTTTGCACATGGTGTTACATTCGGGTAGGTCGGCGCTTGTCATGTCGACGCCGGGATGAGAATATAGATGCTCGAAGCAACTTTATAAGTCGTTGTTGTTGCCCTGCTGTGATGTTAACCTCATCTAAGCATACGAGAGAACCGAGAAACACCTCCTTCTGAAGCACGACCATGGCTCCAACAACCCACACTCAATCGTTAGTGGGCCAAAATAACGCTCACCTGAAGCATGGCCTCGGCGGCTTCCTGGATAACCCCTACGTGTTCATGACATGCTGCTTCGCCTCTCTCGGATGCATGATGTACGGCTACGACCAAGGAGTCATGGGTCCGATCCTAGTCATGGAGAATTTCCAGGCACATTTCCCGTCGTTGACTGGCGCGACCATCCAAGGTTGGCTCGTTGCTGCGCTTGAACTGGGCGCTTGGGGAGGCGCTTTGCTCAATGGATATCTGGCTGATGCTATTTCTCGCAAGTACGCTATGCTCACAGCTGTCATCATCTTCACGATCGGTACTGGCCTTCAGGCGGGAGCGCAGAGCCCTGCTTACCTCTTTGCCGGCAGGATTGTTGGCGGTATTGGAATAGGAATGTTCAGTATGGTCATTCCATTGTATCAAGCGGTAATCGCACCGCCCCATCTGCGAGGTCAGTGAAGGTCTCGAAGGATACCAAGTGTGACAGACAGACGCAAGCCATACTGACACGCTCGAGGCTCGCTGGTCTCGCTGCAACAGCTTTCGATCACTATTGGCACCGCCATCGCTTTCTGGCTTGACTATGGTATGCACTTTGTCGGAGGATCTTATTGCGACCCTGCAGGCTCCAATGGCAACCCTACAACGCAAGACGGCTCGTTTGACTTTGACGCTGCACATGGCCATACTTGTACTGGTGAGAAGAGTGTTTCGTGGCGCGTTCCACTTGCTTTACAGCTCATTCCGGCCTGGATCCTCTTCTTGTGAGTAATATGTCCGTTCGACAGGTAAACAACGCACAAGATCTGCTGACCAGTGCAAAGCGGGATGTTTTTCCTCCCGTTCTCGCCACGCTGGCTGATGATGAAGCACCGGGACGAGGAAGCAATTGCTGCTTTGTCTCGATTGCGTCGACTGCCCCGCGACAACCCACTAGTCCGTGCCGAATATCTCGAAATCAAAGCTGCGGTGATGTTTGACGAAGAGACGGAGAGACAACTCCAGACTGGCGGCGGCCTAGGCCCAGTTAAATCTCTCTTTGCGCCATCAATGTTCAAGCGCCTCGCAATCGGCTGCTGGATCATGATATTCCAGCAGTTCACTGGGATCAACTCAGTGCTGTACTATGCACCTCAGATCTTTGCCGGTTTCGGGTTCACATCTGTTACTACAACCTTGCTCGCAACCGGTGTCACAGGAATCCTGCAAATCATCTTCACACTTCCCGCTGTCCTGTTCTTGGATAAGTTTGGTCGGAAAACGTTCCTCATCATAGGTGCTGTCGGTATGTGTATCTGCCACATCTGCGTCGCAGCTATCGATGGCAGTTTCGAAGATGACTGGCCTGCTCATCGTGCTGGTGGCTGGGCATCTATTGTCTTTATCTGGCTTTTCGCGGTCAACTTTGCTTATTCTTGGGGGCCGGTGGCTTGGGTATTGACGCCGGAGATCTTCCCGAATTCGATGCGGTCTCGTGGCGTTGCTATAGTTGCATCGACCAACTGGATGGTAAGTCTAGCACCTCATCTTAGACTCCCTTACTCTGGCTGACTGCGTTCCCAGTTCAACTTTGTCATAGGACTGACAACACGTGACATGATCGATAGCATGCGATTTGGGACGTACATCTTCTTCGCCTGCTTTGCTGGCGGTGGAGCTCTTTTCGTATGGTTGGTCGTGCCCGAAATCAAGGATAAGACGCTGGAAGAGCTGGACTTCTACTTTGGTGGTGATGGTTCTACTCTTGCCGCCGAAGACAGAACTCGGATGGAAAGAATTAACCACGAGCTGGGGCTGGATGACCTTCATACCATTGATGACCTTCACGTTAAGGAGAAGAACGACGCTGTCGTCACGCATGAGGGCTGATGTGTCTACAGCGGCATTCTCGTACCGGAGTTTCGGATACAGGCTACTTCCGCTTTGTACACTAAAGAGGAGTAGACTAGCAGAGCCTAAGTCATGGACACGTGAGGGGTAACTTCACGTTTGAAAGGTGCCGAGAAGCTGCGGGTTGTCATCGAGAGGGACAGGGGCATGCGCGTGCACACATGATACCTAGTTAGCAGTGGCATCGAGGCAATATCTTATTGATAGAGCACGCTCGCTTTTGCATCTAACATAGTACTTGCTTTAGGTATAGTAGCATCCCCGTGCTCCATCGTCTCCTTCACCTCTCCCCATTCCCGTCCGCCTGTCAATGGCATATGCGCACTGCCAGCATGTCTCCCACCAATAATGCTAGGTCCCCCTCGTCGTCGGCCGCACGCGTCTCCAAGCGAGGACGATATGCTTCCAAGGCCTGGTAACCGCGCACGCATCCCCCCAAGCCCAACGTCGCCTGCTGATGCGAGTGTGCGCAGTGAAAACTGCAGAGTGCGAAAGACCAAATGCAGCGGCACATCGCCGTGTAATCGCTGCATCGAGTCCAAGAGCGACTGCGCCTATACGTGCTCGTCGGTCTCGCACCGCTCGAGCACGGGGTGAGTCTCGCGCCGACCGTGCCACACGTAACAGACGCTATTGCTGACGGCCGCCTCGTTGCCCTTCAGCAGCCGCGTGAACCCTTCGTCTCGTCTGCGGGACCTCGAACAGTTCATAGACGTTGTATCCACCAGCCTCGCTCGGCTAGTGTCCACACGGCCATCTACGAACGATGACGCTGCTTGGGCAAATCTCCCCACACCCTCGCAATCCACCACTGGCGCCAACTTGCGTTCTCCCATCCGCCGCCGTACCGTGACCCATGGCCAGCGATACTGTCCGACCAGTTTCGAGAACATCTTAACATGGGCGCGCACTTCCCTTGTGGATGACCATGGACTGGTGCCCGGGAGCGACGGGGGCCTTGCCCACGCACCCCTTTCTGCCACGGAAGAAGACGCTGACTTCGACTCCGTTGCAGTGCTGTTGGAAGCAGGGCAGTCAATCACAGTCTTGGAAGAAGGCGTAGCCCACGCACTTTTAGATGCTGCTGCCTCGGACTCACTCGCCATGTATCCGTGCCTTGAGGTGCCCTCTGTCCGGGGCCATTTGGACACTCTGCTTGGTCTAGCGAACCACTCACCCCAGCAAGCGACTTCGGCACTTCGCCTGATCGATATCGAGATATTGAAGGTGGTCTTACTGGTGGGTGCGTCATCAAACGCAAGCCCCGCGATATCCGACAACGATGTTGTTGCGCGAATGCTACAGTCAAGCATCGCGTGGACAGTTGAGAGCACCCTACTTCACGATGTCGTCAGTGTCGAGGACGTGATTCTGTCATGTCTCATGGTTCGTCCGCCGACCTATCTTTCCAAGAGCTGTAAGAGCTGTAAGAGCTGTAAGAGTTACTAACCTCGCGGCTTAGTGTTTACATTTATACCAGCGGGACGAGCGTCAGAAGGCTTGGAGGATGGCTGGGTTCGCTGCCCGGACGGCCCTTGAGATGGGTCTTGACTCCACTAACCCTGCTCCTGGTATGGATGGATGTAGATTTACGAACAGATCCTACCACCTTCTTTTCTGCAGTGTTTACGACCTGGATAGCAGAGGCAGTTACATGGTCGGATTACCACGTGTGCTTTCCAGCCAGCTGAAACAAGAACATGTAACCTCACTGGTACGTTGCTCCGTTACAATCTCGGTTATCTCGGAGCTGCTAACACCGAAAGCGAAGGGGGACCACCGTTATCTAAAGGCAATGCTCCGATTAGATCGCATTGCAGATGAGATCATAGCGTCACTCAGCGATAAGAGCACAGATTCTCACACCAGGCAAGAACGTTTGTCTTACTTGGACTTCCGTCTTGCCAATCTACGGCCAGATTTATGCCCCGAAGGAGGAAATATCGAGGGAGCAGCATTCAGCACAACCCAGAAACCAGCCCAGCTCTTCATTATGCTGAGGCTAAACCATCTGCGATTGCTGACGCGCTTCCAATCCTTGAGCTCGGCATCTCTGGCATCGACTGAATCCAAGTCAGCGACAGCGTCTGTTAACGCAGCAGAGGAAAGCGTTCGCATTTGCCGACAAGCCAAGGATCAAGAATTTATTCCCGCGGTCTTAGAAGCCACATTCACCCACTTCCTCATGGCGGCGGTGTCCACCCTCCTTCTTGCTGCAATCCACAACCGGCCTGATTTTATGCCTGTGAACAGACGAATCTTTGATGACGGGTTGCAGCTCCTAGAAGGTGTCCAACCTTCGCCCAGCGGGCGACAATCCTCCAATCAGTACTCGATTACCAATCTCAGGAGACTTGCTGAGAAGATCCAACCAGTCTCTGCTCTGGCCACAACAGGGCCACAGTGCGGTCCTGACGTCCCGATCGCGCTTGAGAGTTCATCTTCTGCTGTGCAACACTCATCCATAGAAATGGGAGAAGCCTTTGCTGACGGTTGGGATACACTGCAAGATGGTACTTTCGAGGCAGGCGATCTGGAGATTTTGGCTGGTCTAGTAGATCAGACCTGGTTCCACACAGCTTTTCCTACGTCGGAATTTGATCTTGCATCCTCTGGAGGCGAAATCGCCCAGTGAAAATGTCTGTCTTATCGGCCCAGTCTCCAACTTCAGTGCTTTCAACAATGTATCGAAAGACAACGAAACCTATTGAGTTTGTCCTCCACTGGGAAACCCATATTACCGTGATCCGTAGCGTAGCGCAGCACATCTGAAATTGCAACAAGAATATTGACTTCTATTACTTGTTGCCCTGTATCACCTTCACGGATACAATCACACATGTCCAGAGTGCGTCAGTAGAGACTGCTTCCCGCTCGTGGGCACACGCATCTAAAAGAATCTTTTCGCACACTGATGGGTATACTATCATACAAAGAATTCTCTTTGTTGTATAAATGCTCATAGATATGCCTTTTTTATGCATATTGTCATGTTATCCATTTTTCTTTACATTTCATTCTGCAAATCATGCTTACGTCGTTGATTTGTGGCTTGGTCGGGATAGCTGTACTTGTTGACTATAGCGTATGTACCCGCACGTGTCCGTGGTATTCATAGATGAATCTCGACCGCTATCGCGCTGCTGCTTACCCAATAGCATAAGTGACCCGTCTGGCAGCTTGCGAATCGCTTCTCAAATAGATGTGAAAAGCACAGTTAACAATGCCGATCAGCCAGATGCAAATGAGAGCTCTAATTCCTTGGCTATCGACTAAGAAGTAGAGTCAGCCATCTTGACGTATTGATGTCACGATTCCATGGTAATTGAGAACTGAATGGCTTCTTGGAAGTGCTTCCGCGAGAGTTCTCATTTCCGCGGAATGCGCTCGGAAAGCTGGAATACTATCTTGTGAAGTGGCTGACAGCTCCAAACTCAAAAATGCGGCGTCACGACCACAGGCTGTCGCAGCCTAGTTCCCAGGCCATCACCCTGGCCACCTCTATAGAGCATCTTCAGAACCCTGGTTTCCCCGCAATCGTGGGGTCAGTGGTGTGGGGAGTGACATAAATTCGCTTGTAATCCGTTTCGAAGAATGTCGAAATGTTGAGGACTTGCGAACGATACGTCACAGAAATCGAATAGATCAAAGCGAAGAGCATCATCATGTCTGGACTACATCACGAGATTTCCCAGTCCTCAACTGGTGACGTCGCGTTCTCGAACCCCAACGACCCTCAACTTCGGCAGACGGTCACGCTGGGTAGCGTGCGTCTCCATGATGCGAACACAGGCAACATGAATTTGATTCCCCAGCCATCTGAGGACCCAGATGATCCCCTACGCTGGTTAGTCTTAATCCAATTGGTGCATAGAAGATCGCGAGTATAAATCTTGTTTACACGAGAATTGACACGCAGGTCTCGACCGTTCAAATTGTACGTCGCCTCCGTCACGTGCCTATCTTTGACTTTGGTCAACTTCTTCGGGGCTGGTCCTGCGGTAGCGCTACTAGAAGTTGTCGGTGATCTATTCGGAGCGACCCCACCAAATCCTACAGACCCGGCGTCTTTGTCTCCAGAATCGATCTCAATCTTCAGATCAAGCATTAAGAAAGCAGCGTTACTCTATTCATCGGCATCTCTTGTCGCCGGAGTCTCCAACCTCTTTTGGGTTCCGCTGGCAGTCAACTATGGTCGTCGTGCCGTGAATATAGGTTCATTCCTCATGTTCAGCTTTTGCTGTATATGGGCAGCGAATGCTACATCATATCCTAATGTCTTCGTGGCAAGAATGTTTGGAGCGTGGTTTTCCGGAAGCATGGAATGTGTGGCACCCATGACAATCGCGGACGTCTTCTTCCTTCATGAGAGGGGCCGCATGATGGCGTGAGTCAATCATTCTCGTCAGAATTTTTGCGATGCGTCTAGCACTAACAACGACTATCTAGTATGTTTTCATCCGCCCTTTCGAATGGCGCTTCTTTAGGATTGGTCGTCGCTGGTCTTTTTTCGATCTCTCAGACATGGGACAAGTTCTATTATCTGACCGCAGCCCTTGCCTTCACATCCACAGGTCTAATGCTCTTTATACCGGAGACTGCTTTCAACAGAAGTACAAACATCACGGTTGCGACTAACTTCGCAAGCAAGTTAGAGGTTACCTCTCAGGTGGAAAATGCTCCGACCAATGTCAGGGCCTCTCGCTTTCGATACTTCGACTTGTTCACCTTCAATCGAAGCGGCCCTCTCACACGAGAGTCAACATGGAAGATCGCTTTTCGTCCTCTATCGCTAATTGTTTTACCGCCGATACTCTGGTCTTCCGTATCGTTTGGTATCGGTATCGGCATTTTCGTCATCATGTCTACCACGGCGTCACAAGCTTTCGCTGAGACATATGGTTTCACCACGTGGCAGATTGGCCTAGTATGGTTATCGAGCGTTCTGGGCAACTTCCTGGGTATTCCGTTCGGTGGTCATTTTTCGGACTGGATAGCGAATCGTAAAACCGTGAAAAACGATGGAATCCGGGAACCAGAGATGCGCCTACCAGCTGTTAGCATAGCCATGATCGCTTATCCAGGATCCCTCCTCCTTTATGGATTGGGAATCCATTTTGAAGCCCACTGGATGGTTCCTGTGGCTGGAATCTTCTTATGTAAGTGCTTTTGATCTGGAAACATCACACATGGCAATCATACAAAGTACTAATTTAGTTCACACAGTTTCTTTGGGTAGTAGTGCTGCCATCGGAATCTCTGTTGTCTACACTGTGGACTGTTACCGTCCGATTGCTGGTGAGGTCACTGTCACCCAAATCACGTTCAAGTGTAAGTTCAGCCCGCTGGACATGTCGAACTAGGAGCTATTGCTAATGCGGTGATAAGCTGCGGTTACATTCTTGATGGCATTCTACGCCAACCCTTGGGTGACTCGCAACGGATATGCGGGTGCTTTCAGCATCATGGCCGGCATATCTTTTGTCATCTTAGCGCTTTGGGTACCGCTATACATCTGGGGAAAAAGAATTCGCCTCGCGTCATTGAAATGGAGAGCGATGAAACTTGTCTTTTGGAGTGAGGATAGAGAGACGGGTGAGTAGCCTGCTCATCTAGCATTGACAGTCAAAAACAAAGAATGTAATTCATGAAGCCATGCTACTACCCCAAATATGATATCAATGTTAGGGCTATAAATTATAACTCGGGAAATCTATTGTCAAATCCGTATTCCTGTGCAGTGCTCGATTTTGGAGTCGCGAGGATCTCCGACTTATCATGCATCGCTATCTTGGATTGGCGTCTAGGCGGTATGGGTTGAACCCGCAAACACTCACTTCAAGAATGACAGATTGTTTCTATGCTCGTCTGGATCTGGGTATCGAAGAAAAAGATACAAAATGGCTACCCTATTGATGAAACCATACAACTGAGTGCATAACATAGCAAGATCATTTGCCGTAGAGCTCGTTCAACTTGACGATCATTTGTTCAGCTTCGGGCTCAGTCTTGAAAAGGCCGAAAATGTGCTGATCAGGTCGCACGAGGATTGAGCGACCCTCACGTAGCCCTGAACCAGATATCCATGTCTCACCAGCGTCACTTTTGAGTACTTGGAAGTCGTTGCCAAGCGAAAAGGCATTGATCCTGAGATTTGGTATCTTGGTGATCAAGTTTTGAGAAGTCTGGCCATTTTGTGGTAACAACAACGTCCAAGCATCGAAACCACAAAGGTCCAGAGTGCTGAACTTTTTGTTCAAGATTTCCTCGGGGTCGATCTCTCTCACATAGGACAAGTCAGAGACCGTCGGCTGTGGTAGCTTTGTGGGCAATGCTCCCGTTAACCAAGCATGAGGTAGTCGTGCTCCAGGCGCAAAAGTTGCTTCAAAATGTGATGCATGCTCTGGGTTGTCTGTGTCGCCGTAGATATATCCGATATGCAACCTCAAGTTGTCAAAGTGTTCTCTTTGGTCTTCCACGCCTTTTTCGATGGCTTCTCTCCGCTCATCATCATTAATGGCAGCCATCATGTTCCGCCTAGCTTGTGTGACATCATGAACACCTGCTGTACCAAGTGCTTTGAGCAGCCCGAAGATCTTCCTGCCGTTCTTGACACTCTGGCGAGAGTTGACGATTGCGACCTGTCGGCGCTCTTTTTTGTATGAGTCTAGCAGAGTATCTCCCGCGACGCCGGTAAGGACATCGGCAACTTTGAAAGCAAGGTTATGCACATCCGCTAGGCCTGAATTGAGACCTAGGCCGCCTGTTGGAGGGAAGCTGTGCGCAGCGTCGCCAGCGAGGAAGACATTGCCTTTCCGGTAGTCTTCAGCAACACTCCTGTCAAGCACCCAGGGCCGATAGCTGAGGATCCTAGGTGATACATTCTTGCCTATCGCTGCTTCAAGAAATTGCAGGCAAAGGTCCTCATTCCAATGCTCAAGAGGATATTTGTTGGAGTCAAAGTTGGTGATAAGTACGGCGTTACCGTCAAGGTCGTATGCAATGATGAAGCCTGACGCGATAGGGTCAAAGAGCCAATGCAGCATTCCAACCCTGTCTCCAACAACACTTCTGAGGTTTGCCTGAAAATGGATGGTCATCATGGTTTCATCTACGTGATGTTAGCTTGGGAGCAAGAAGTCGAATTATGCTTTGACGTACCCGAGTCTTCATGATCGGTCTTGATGCCGACAAATCCGCGCACCTGGCTTCTAGCCCCATCACAAGCAATCACGAATTGGGACTCGACTTTGTAAGTATTGCCTGTACTTCTGTCCTCCAGCAGCGTCGTCAAGGCATCATTTTTTTGTTCCAGCGAAAGGAACGAAACGCCCTTCCAGACCTTGGCTGTACTCTGCTTCTTTAGCTCCTCAGAAATGTATTGCTCAAAGGCGGGTTGAGGAATGTTATGGATCATCTCCGGGGTGACATCTAAAACTTCGGTATCCATTCGTTCGTAAGGCAAACGACCAAGTGGTATACCCGATAGAGTGGTCTGGAAGTTCACCCAGCGCGCGTCATCTCTCTGGGTGCCTAGTCTGCGGATATGACCCATATCCAGCCCGAACTGGCGGCAGATCTCAAGTGATCGTGGAGACAGAGCGTGAGCTTTGGGTGCGTCGGTCCTCTTGAGATGTCGCTCAACCACAAGACTGCACACCCCCAAACGGGAAAGCAGATAGGCTTGCAACAGTCCGGTCGGGCCACCACCAATAATCAACACTGGAACAGTGGTGACGACCCCTCGTGCGGAATCCAAGAAGTCGTGCTGATTGTTCGCAGAAGTGGACAATCTTGCCGTGGCGCATTCGCCAAACAAAGAGTGGCTCATATCAAAGATCTATGGCTCGAAAAATGATTGTCAAGCGGCACTTCGAACATGTCTAGCGTTTGGTTCCCACTTATGATCCTGGCGTGCTGGTACGTGCTTTGACTGGTGTAGCTTCATGGTTTGGCGTGACTGTTCCGCGGAATTTCGAGCTGGATCATCTGCCCGCACTTCATGTGCCGACCGTTCATACACCGATGGTTCTATACGAGACGAGCTATCCCTGATATATATTCATGCGTCCATATCACCGTAGACGACAGCTTGAAGCTTTGAAACGCGGCAGTATTGCTCGTCTCGAGATTTCACTGCTACGTTCCTGGTTCCACAACTCGCATTGAGATAGACAACTCCTTACTATCTGATCAAGCAGTACACATCGAATCTGCCATCATGTATCGACCGCCTTTTCATGGCACAGATCCTGTTCTGCTAACTTGCGCCCCGAGGCTGTGGATTCATGACGATGGATCTACATCCAGTAGCCTTTCTGATACACGAAGTTGGCCAAATTGGCTTGATTGTCATGCTTGCTGGATGGTTGGCGGAGAACGCTTTTTTTAACAGGCAGTGCGCGCATTTGTGGAAACAAGGTTGAATGTGGCCTATCAAAAGTAGGTGCATGCTTTGCGCTCGACAGCCTTTGACAATGTCACTGTAACTATATCAGTGCTAGGTAATTCAAGTGACGGTCACATTCATTCTTGCGTAATGTAATCTACGAACATTGCGGCGATGGTTTCCATTAAATTCAATTGCGATCACATGCACCTGTGCTCAGCAAACTAATCTACCCTGATTATCTGCGAATATTTCGTGCTCGGAATGACATTTCGGATGGGCCTTGTAAGTGGTGGCAGAGGCGTATCTGGATGGGGATTTTGGACCCAATTTCCGTGTACCTGGTTCCGCAGCCGGAACGGCAGTTGAACAATAGCAATTGGTTTGGTGAAGTCGTTCGTGTCTAGTAGCACCAATTCTCCGCAGGGTGCGTTTTCCTTTTCTGAGTAAAAGATGATCCAACCATCTCCTTCTTCGCAGTCTGGCCCGCGGGGAATGTATGCAGGTTCTGCGACACTTGAATCTTCGGAACGCCTGAATACGCTCTTTGCTCCAGTTTCCATGTTGAGCTTTACCACGCCGTTGAAGACAGGTCTGGTGTTGACAGAGTCGATCATCTGGCCGAGGTACGCGATTTTCGTCTTTCGCCCAGTCATCCGCTCATCAAAGATTGGAAAGTCGAAAATACCTTCTGCTAGAATCTCTGCCGGAGCGACAGCAGCCCCATCTGGTTGATGCGTGTCGATCGTCCAGCGGACCCAATTGGCTGTCGGGCGCTCTTTACCGCGCTCGTATTCTTCTGGGTTCCAGAAGTAAAAGACATTATGAGATGTGAAAGGGCTTTCGAGCTTTAGAATGCCGTTGTCCTCCTCCCATGCGTTGCCGGTGTGTATGACCAAACCATGCGGCGCTGTATACTTTCTCATCTCGCCCGATCGCCAGTCCGGACGGTCCATCTTGCTACCCTTGCGTGGAGTGACCAGGAACTCCGAAGGCTGACCTGGAATGAAAGTCCAGTAGTCCCCTCCCGCTTTCAAGACCTCGTCCGAGTTGCTGGTGAATGGCATGTTGGACAAGATTATCCAGTTCTCGGTGATCCAGCCATCATGAGGCCAACCCGGTTTGTCCTGTTTGTACCATTGTTCATTCTGGACTTCTCCTTCCGGGGTAAGCGAATAGATGCAAATATCACGCGTGCCGAGGCCTTTTGCGGCATAGCTCCAGACGACTAGTTCATTCTTGTGAGGGTCGACCTTGGGGTGAGCGGTGAATGTCTTGGCGATGACTTGACCACCGTAGGGATCGGCACCTCTGGTTTCCAGTGTGTCGGGGTCTAGAGCCCATGGTAAACCTCGCTCTGCTAGAGCGAGAAGATTGCCTCCCCAATAGATGATGTTCGTATTGCCTGTGGAGTCATTGGCTAAGCGGACGCATGGATGATTGTCGAAAGGATTTCGGTAAAGGCCAAACAGACGACGTCCAGCTTTCCGCTCCAAAAGCCATCTCTCAGTCTCGACATATCTGATCTTCATGGACACTTTCCCATTCTTGATGCGGAATGCGCTGACATTCCCGTCCCCGTCGACGAATGGAGTGTTGGGCTTGGGACAAAAGTGTGGGTCGATAAGGATGCGGTACCAAGTCCCGCTGATCTCTTTCGGAATTTCGCCGTATACTACCAATTCATCCATTTCGCACTCGAATCCGCCCTGAGTTGCCGTTTCCGCAGGATGATAGTAACACTCCCAGGGAGAAGTGAGGCCGAATCGGGGCCCTGGCTTGATGGTTGCGACCTCGGGGTCGACCACGTGCACCGTTGTCTCTGCCATGACTTCTCTTGTACTACTTGGATGTTGATAGAGGAGATGAGAACTGGATCACTATGGAGCAAGAACAATTGACCAGATAACTTAGCAAACCTCGGGACTTTTGTTTACGAATATATACATGTGAGTGACTTGATGTTGCCAGCATTTCCGAAACGCAAAGGAAATGCATAGAAAAATTCCATGGGTTTGCGGTTTGTGGCATGGTTGACGATGTGCTGAGAGCTTTCGGAAAGTCATGGAGATGGAATTCGTTTCCGAGGAGACAGGAAAGACTCTGAGACAGGAATGACAGAAAGCGGTTTAGGGTTGTTCCGGAAGATGCGGGAAATCGGAACGATGGAAAAGCCGCTGCGTGGAGGCTCGGAATCCATAGGTTCCGTACTCACACAGCTTGCAACCGTCTTCGACGCTCTACGTCACTGTGTATGCCATGAGATATGTATGGCTAGAAATAAATCTCGCAATGAACAATTGCTCTAGGCTTTAGCAGCTTATCTTCTTACATGTCAATATGGTCCTCCTATCGTCAGCTTTCATTGAGCACGCGTCCGCTTTCGCCCACAATTTTTCTTTCGTTGCTGCTATTGGTGTCATTACCATATCACTGTTACTTTATGAAACCTACCGCGTGGTCTCAGATCCACTTCGCAAGGTACCGGGCCCGTTCTGGGCTCGCTACACTCGATTGTGGGAAGTCTACCACGTTCGAAAGGGCAATTTCC
>Ga0265797_10008486_pt1 | contig 13668 bp, 10 predicted proteins | sample P2T30metagenome_FD_192433 | JGI IMG/M metagenome (GOLD analysis project Ga0265797, IMG submission 192433) | Plant litter microbial communities from East Loma Ridge, Irvine, California - P2 T30 | ecosystem: Environmental > Terrestrial > Plant litter > Unclassified | place: USA: California... | reverse complement strand
TTGTGGGGCCGAAGTTGCTGGGCGGGGAGGGGGAGGGAGGAGGGTGTTTTGTTAGTTTGGGGTTGACGGGGGGGGAGGAGGAGTGGTTTGGGAGGGATGAGGTTTGGGGGAGGTTTGTGAGGGAGGTGTGAGCTGTAACCTACATGTAGGTAGATTGTGGTGTGATGTGTGTTGTGATGTGATGTGGCCATGAGATTGAGGTACGGTTATGTAGCCTTGGGCGGACAATTACATGGAGTTTGCTTTCTTTCTTTCCCCCAGCCCTTTGGTAGGGAATGTTTGCTAATCAATGAGTTCTGTTGCCATTCCAGGTTTCTTCTGCGAAATGGTATTTGCGACGTCCGTTTGTTCGAAATACTGTTCGCGAAAAGGTGGATATTTCCAGCCATCAAGCCCTCGCATGACGGCGGCCGTCCATACGGGCATGCAAACGGGTCGGCCTCCGAACGACTGGCGCAGTGGTCAGTTGACAGTCGAAGTGAAGTCGATAGTCAGATGCGCTTATCACCGAAAGCAGGCCGACTTTCGAAGCAGCGCTACTCGAGGCATGCTGTATATGTATGTAACCACCCTACAACACTCCAGTGCTGCGATTGTCAACATGTTGCATTCAGGCACCTCCTCAATGCAAACCCTAGTTTCATCGTACAGACCGCACCTCGTACAGAATAGTGCCTTTGGTAAGGTAACCCCAATCGAACCCCATTTGCTTTGAACAAACTCCTTGCGCCTTGCTTCGGACCAACCAATACATTTTTCTTGCCTTTTCTCGCCCTTTTCCAAGCCCAATCAAATGACCCATCGGTAACTGGCGTACCTGCCCGCCGTCTCTGATTTCCTGATAATCTTGACTACCTGCGCCCTCCTCAATCCCAGGTACTTGGCCATGGGGTCGTCGATCCTTATCCTCGGCAGCTGCGTCTCCTTCAGGCGGTATCTGCTGAGCAGGTACCGCTTCTCTTCCGCGCTGAGCAGCACGTGCTTCGGGACCAGCTCGTGCTTGCTGATGTTGACGAGCAAATCGTCCTCCTTGAAGATCTCGAGGACGGTCGGGAGTAGTGAGGGGATGATCTTGAGCGCCGAGGGTGTGACGTTCGCGCCGGTGACGAAGACGCCTGTGAAGTACTTCTTCTCGTCCAGGAGCTGCGCAAACTGCTTGAGCTGCTTGATGCCGACGTTGGGATCCGGGCTGAATTCGACGTGGATGAGGCCAATCTCGGGCTCGCGCGGCTCCTCGCCAGGTCGCGCGATCGGGGTGTAGCGTTTGAGCATTTGTTCGGAAGGGCGTGCGGTGAAGGCCATCTTGGCGCGAGCGGGGCCGCCGGTGTCGTCGCCGTATTGTGCGCGGAATTCATCGAGGGAGATGTTGATTTCGTCTTCGGTAAGCTCGTAGCCCTGGTGGAGACTGTTAGACTTTGATGCGCGGGCGGGTGGTGGTGGATTGCCAATCGCATACCCTGTCTGCGCACATCTGCTTGGTGTTGCGAAGCACGCGCCACATGCGCGACCTGTATAATGTTGTTAGTGGAAGTCGCGCGAGTGTCTGGCGTCTGGCGTGTGCATACAAATCGCGGTTGGACTCCTCAGACATCTTCCCTCACTGCGCGCGTGGCCGTCGAACTTCGGTGTATTAGGTGTTGATTTCGTAGAGAGTTGGTTTAGGAGTTTGCGCGTGGGTTCGGCAGGGTAAAGGGTGGGTGGAGGTCGGCGGGTGGTGGTGTTGTTGAAATCGATTTTTTGGAAGACAGTAACTTAAGAGCAGTTTCAACGCCTCATGTTTTCAAAACCCTAACCCTCACCTTCCGCTTACGGAACACTTCACTAACGACCACCCTTGGACAAGCTTCGAGCAACTCCATGGCCAGCATACCAAATCTGAACACACTACGCACTGGTAGAGGCGGGCCTCGACTACGTGGTGGTAGACGTGGTGGAAGGGGGTCATCTGCTTGCGCCGACGATGGCTCAACTGAACCCGATAACGCGGCGAAGGATCGTGCCATACAGCAAACCGACTACGATGCCAGTTCTAGCCGGCTGAGCGCGTTGGAGCTAGGATATTTGACGGATCCATACGCCAAAGCATTCTTAAACCCTGGAGAACAGATACCAAGACGCTACCCGATCATCAATCGAGGCACGTACGTGAGAAGCACAGCTATCGACAAGCTCGTACTTCGCTTCCTACAAGCAGAGCCGCAAACCCGAAAACAAATCATCTCTCTCGGAGCCGGCTCAGACACGCGGTTGCTACGACTTGTGGGCGATCACGCGGGTGCACTCGGGGTCGTCTACCACGAACTGGACTTTGAAAGCAATGTCGCTGCAAAACGCGCGGTCCTCGACCGATCCCCTGCACTTGCGAGTCGCCTGCAGAAGATCAAAGACGAAGGATCTTCCTACCACTTGCACGCAGTCGACCTCAGAGACATGCCGCCGTCACTCCCTGGACTAGAGTCAGACATGCCCACGCTCATCCTGAGTGAATGCTGTTTGTGTTACATGCCTCCAGACCAGGCGACGGCCACCATCGACTACTTCACAAGTCGCATCACACGCTCTGTTGGCTTCGTCGTCTACGAGCCCATCAGGCCGTTTGATGCGTTTGGCAAGACGATGGTCTCGAATCTCGCGTCACGAGGCATTCACATGCAGACCTTGAAGAGATACTATTCCCTCGATACTCAACGGCAACGGTTACGCCTTGCGGGCTTCGACAAGCAGGGTGCGAGAGACATCCATCAGATATGGGATAGTCAAGATTGGGTTCCCGAAATCGAAAGGGAACGGGTGGAAAGGCTAGAGTGGCTCGATGAGGTGGAAGAGTGGAAGCTACTTGCCAGCCATTACTGTGTGGCTTGGAGTTGGAAAGGCGAGTGCCTTGACGCTGCTTGGGGCGACATTGAAGGAGGGAGGACGAGCGCTGAGGATCGTGACGATGATATGCTGGGCTAGTCGTGGTTTCACATTCTATAAGCTCAACCATCGTCACTAGATCGCGCAGTCATGCTGGCAGCGCACCTTGATGTATTCATATATCCAAGCAAGACAACACCACGACCCTCACCGAATCTCTGTTCGTCTCAATCCTTCTGCACAAGAGTTCGCCGAGTTAGCTGTCGCGGCTGCTGCATTCTTTCCTAACGATGGTGCGGTCAAGATTTGGCTGCAACCCGGCAGTCCCGTCTCGAGTCCAGATCATTCCACGGTTGCGAGAAACACTTGAGATAACACCAGGAACCAGGTCGAGTCAGATCAAGTCAGATGTCACGGAGATTTTACCGCTTACAAATTGGCCACGTTGCTGATGCTTTGTCAGAGCGCGACCGGCAGATCCACAATCGCGGAAAAGCAACCACGAAGGTCGCCATCTATAAAAGACGCTATCTTGATCAGTCATCTTCTCAAACACAGACACCAAGGGCACCCACAAAGCAATTGCCTCTTCCAGTTCCGAAACCCCAATAAGCTTGACCCTTTAGATCACGTCATCCTCAAAATAATGGCTGTCCTTTACGAAATGAGGTAGGGCAACATCCACAATTCTTCTTCACACAGATAAGCTAATCGGTTCGCAGTGAGCAAAGTTCTTGAATTAATACAAGCATGATCGGTGGTCCCTAACAACAGCAATAGGCGTCCCGCTCCTCATCCGCGGCCTGACCCAGCTCGCCCACAACATCGAGAAGGGCGAGGCCTGGGCCAAGGAGAACAATGTTCCCACCGAGCAGCTGGTCAACGCCAGGCTTATCGATACCATGCAGCCCCTCAAGTTCCAAGTTCAGTTCGCCAGCAACGTTGCCAAAGCAGTGCTCCACCGCATTGCCGGCCACGAATGGGTGACCATCGAGGACAACGAGACCACGATCGACCAGCTGAAGGAGCGCATCCAACGTACCCTGCAGCTCCTCCGCGACGTCGAGGGCAAGCAGGCCGATTTCGAGGGCAAGGAGCAGATCGAGGTCACCGTTCCTATCCCTAGCAGAGATCTCAAGTTCACCGGCGCCGTCTACATTTCGTACTGGGTCATCCCCAACTTCTTCTTCCATATCACGACTGCGTACGACATTCTGAGGAAGGAGGGCGTGCCCCTTGGCAAGCCGGACTTCTTGGGCGCCCCTTAGATGTGGGAATGCTTGAAGGGAGAGAATAGGCTGAGGTGGAGAGTATGGTAGCAGCGTGACAATTTGATGCTTCTTATGACTATGAGCATACATACAAACAACTCAGCTATCACGACTGCCAGTACATATTAACACAATAATACCACGCAGGCCAAACTCGCTGCGCCATCAATTATGGCCGGCCACAAAATGTTATTAACCCCAGCGACGATCCGAATGCCGACCTCGGCTTTTGCTGGGCCTCGGCTTGATCATTTGCAGCCTTGGAGTTGTCATCTCCACCACTCAGAACATCGCCATTACTATTCTCAATCACCAACACTCCCATTCTCGGCAATAGACGAAGCATATACAGACAAAGAGACATAAACAGTCGCCAGCCAAGACAAGTACAGAACCTCGTTCTCCGCATACACCCCCCCGGAACTGCATACATACACACCACAACCGGATCCTGAAAAGCCGACCGCGCTCCACCGTCATCATGTCCAAGGAATTCACCGCCAACGATGTCAAGGAGGCTGGAAGCGTCGACAAGGGCTTGCACATCATCATTGACAATGATGTGTACAAGATGGATGGATTCGTGGAGGAGCACCCTGGTGGAGCCAAGATCTTGAAGCGAGTAGGCGGCAAGGATGCCAGCAAGCAATTCTGGAAGGTGAGTTTGGATCTGTATGGTGCATTGGGATGCAGGGAGGTTCGCTTCACAGGGCGTAGCAAGGTGTTGTGGATGGTCAAGCAGTGGTGCTGGGATCATCACTCTGGAATACCCACAGTCTGCCTTCGAGATACTTGGAACGCACATCGGTAGTACAACTGCTAACATTCCCTCACAGTACCACAACGAGTCTGTCCTCAAGAAGTACCAAGACCGGCTGAAGGTTGGCACTCTGAAGGAGTCGGCGAAGCTGTGAGCGATGATTTTATCATTTGTTTGACTGCGTATATTTCATGATACCGTTTATCTCTTCTTTAACATCATAAGAACAACACCTCCTTTCAGACGAGCTGTGATCTGCAAGTGCATCTATGAGCTTTCTTCATGAGTCTATGCTCTCTAACAGCCATGTGGTAACCTATCTGTCGCTACATGTGGTCACAGACTTCCCGCGTGGAGATCGTCCTCTGCGATTGAAATGCTTCACGGTAAGAATGATTGCATCATGCTCCCCGAAGAGCAAGGTACTTTCTTAGGTCTCTTGATCATCGCACGGTAAGACCTTCGAGTTAAAACTTCAAACGTAGGTTATCAACCTTCGAGAGATGATGCATTACCGAAGACTTACAACCTACCGCCATACACTAGACTGTTTATCACAACGACTGGACTTGCAGCTCTTGTCTTTCCCTATGGTGCCGACGTCAACGACTCTAACGCTGATCGTATCTATGGCAATCTAAGGACTAGGTACTGTTTTCACTGATGTCTGGAGAGAACCAACCGGACTTGCTCTCCCATCTCGTCGAAGACCGCCAGAGTCTTGGAACGACAAGACCCCTGCTCGACCTCCCGTTACGCATTCACTTACCACCCAAACTTACACCAACACCAACCACCAACACCAACCACCACCACCAACCCTATACTACAACCCTATACTACAACCACGACACAGAACAGAACAGCATACCGCACACTTCATCCAATCGATCGCCGATCAGCCAACGAACCCATGCACGGACCACCACCGCCGCCCCGGCCCAACTCGGCCAAACTTCATCGGAAAAACTCGAGAAAAAGTCAGCAGCCCCACCCATGCTACCACTTTTTATGTACCTCGTAACCTCCCACATCATCACCAATACAACCCTTGCCGGGGTAGCTCAATCGGTAGAGCGTGTGGCTCTTATGACAGCAAAGAGATCAACCTCAAGGTCGTGGGTTCGAGCCCCACCTTCGGCTATTCCTATATCTAAGCTCAGTAGAGCCGCTGTTCTTTTTGCTTTTTGTTTTGGGAGGTTTTTGGATCGGTCCTGGGAATGTACACATGTGTATGGTGAGAGTGGAATAATGCTCGCTCGTGGAGAGAAGAGATTGTAAGTACATGTTGGGTAAGTGCTATATCTTGACAGGACTTTGTGCCAGCGAGTCGTTCGCTGATGGCTGGTTTTGTACTGTCGGTACCTAGCAGGAGCAATTCGTTGCTTCTGCTCGAGTGTACATCTACTACTGTATGTATGTCGATAGCCCCTTGAAGCCACTTCTGAATAGCATCAGGTGGAGACGTGCTACTTGATTTCATCTCTTTTGGTCTGTCAGTTAGGTAGGCCGTCGAATTGAACGTAAAGAAAGACCAATTTCAAGCCTCATCAGTACAGTATCATGCATTCGTCGTTGACTCGTTCACATTTCCTAGGCAATATTTTCGATATACCGGATGCAATTTGCATGCACTTTGTTCTTCTGTGGAAGCTGATGATATGCGCTGTTGTGCAGTAATGAATGTTGCACCCGGCGTGCCATACTGCGGGTGAGATCACTTGGTAGAGCACATGTATGCACGGCAATCCCCTAGTCCTTGGTCGCAAAGAGACGAACGTTGTTGATGTGCTGTAACCTGTTCCTCATGAGTCTTGCCGTACGTTGCCAAGCATGCCCCGGCCAAACCGTTCCGGAGCGGCGCGTCGTCGTGGATCAAACGACGAGCCTTGGAGCTGTCCGACAAGCTACCAAAGGCGAAGTGAATGTTACGAACGCAACCAAAAACGTCGTATACCAAACCAATAGCGATCGCTCTATAACCTCGCCCCCCAAAACAGGGCAGATTGATCAAGAGCTTGCGCGTAAGTTCGCCACACGTTAGTTACAGTAGTCAGTGGGTGCTGCGCCATAGCCGACCTCTCGTCGCCGCGCCTTGCCCAGAGTCCGCCCAGGCCTGGGAAACGTCGTTGCAGGCCTGTTGTTATATTGCCGCCTGCCCTACCTACAATCGCCCGTGCCACAAGATTCTCTTGCGTCTTCCCTTCTACTCACTTAACACACACATCCATCCATCCATCCATCCATCTGTGGCGACCTGTTGTTCCTGTCCCTGTCATCACACACACAAAGTACGAGTCCCATCCGTCCTCCAAGCTCCTCCGGCGCATCTGAGGTCCTACCTACCTTGTACCTACCAACCACAACCGCGACACGACCCTGACTCCACGCCTCCAGCAAGCGCCTCGGTAGTACAACAACAACCACCACCACCAATCAACCAACCAAACCAACCTCACAAACCCCCCCCCAAAGAAAACCCCCCCACAATGGCCTACAAAGGCCCCGACATGCCACCCCCCAGCTACGGCGGCCCACCCCAAGACGCCGGCCCCTACTACCCACCCCCCAACGGCGGCGGCTACGGCTCCCCACCACCCCCCATGGGCGGCCCCGGACCCTACGGCCCTCCTCCACCCGGCGGGCAAGACTACTACGGCGGCCAGCAGCAGATGCCGTACCAGCAGCAACCGATGCAATACCAGCAGCAGCCCATGTACCAGCAGCAGGGCGGGTACCAGGATGACCGTGGGAATAATGGGGGGAGTAGCGCGGGGGGGATTTGTGCGGGTATTATGGGTGCGTTGGCTTGTTGTTGTTGTTTGGATTGTTTGTTTTAGAGGGTTGGTTGTGGAGGGAGGGAGGGTGGGTGGGGATGCTGGGATGGAGATGCTGGGAGAGTGTAAGGTGGTGGTATTTGAGGGAGGGGTAATGGAATTCACGCGCGGACGATGGATTCTTGTAGAACCCTCGAAGAAGAAGAAGGATGGGTTCTTGTTCTTGCGATCAGGGGTGGGTGGAGAGTCGTGGTGCGAACGACCGACCGACCGATCGTTGCGGTACTGGGTCACATTTTTCTCCTTTGTTATACTTTGAAGAGCGGCGGTTCTTTTAGGGCGTTGGGTGGGAGACATCATCCCTACGATTATGTCTATCTAGTTGCGTTAACGATGGAGCTTGCTTGCTTTGGCAGATAGAAGAAGAAGCAGCAGCAGCAGCAGCAGATACAGCAATATTAATAATCCTTGCTACTACTTGACGTTATCAGTTGTCTACCTTACCTATCTAGGTTTCCAAAACCTCAAAAGTGCACTTCGACCTGTTTTACAGACTTCCGCTTCGTGAATCGCGTGGTTCAGAATGCTACATGTACTCATCGCATATCTCCTTCTCCCCTTGCCGAAATCTGGACCCTTAGTCAACGGGCGTGGCATCTAGCAAGTACAACGGGTTTCTCCTCCCTAAACATCCAACGATTGCTTCCTCCAGAGCAGCACGCAAGCAGGGCTCCGTTTGGGCATGGTGTTGCGACCTCGTCGCCTGGGAGATATCTTTGGCACACATCTCGATGTCCCCGTGGACTTTAGCGGGCAAAGGGTTCGAGGATCTTGCCCGGAGCCCGCGAGAGAAATCCGGACATGGCGATCCTTCGGAGCGCGATCGTAGCGTAGGTTGTGGTTTCGGCGCCAACGTGTGAGTGGCTCCATCAGAAAGGAAGCAAGACTCTTTTGTCATGGGTTTAACGTGCACGAGAGCTTTGTGACTGTAGATCCACTCTCGACGTCGCATCATCTCTCTCCTCCTCGTTCTCCTCCTCGCCTTTCAGGATCACACGGTGCAATACTCGGTGATGTTGGAGGCGGTGTAGCGGCCTGTGTTCTAGATGACCTGCAGGTCTCGTCGACAACAGGCAAGACATCGGCTCTCGACGACGGCGACGAATTGGCTGTCTCGGCGGCTGGACCTGAAGCTTGTGGATCCTGTGGACGGTCGGCGGATTTTGGACCGAATCTGGAAGACCTTGAAGTCCTCAGCGACGGCACATTGGGGTGCAATCGGGGTGGACGAGGGCGGCTTGCCTGTTGGGAGTTGATTTTCGATGCTGGCGACGGGAGGTTCGTTGGTTGATCAGGAACCGAGGACGGATCAATTTCTTTGGCTGTGCTGTTCTCTTCATGCGATTTGGACGAAGGCGTCGTTGTCGCAAGTACAGCTTTTGTATCCTCTTGCTGCTGGGACTGAGTTGGTACCTTCGCGGACTGTCCGGGCACATAGGCTCCGGAATCCCGGCAGATTTCCAATCCCAGAGGGCACAGAGTGGGCTCCTGCTGGCTTGCGGTTGATTGAATTTCGGAACTGTCGAGGCGGGTTTTCGATTTGAGGGCTTCTGGGTTCGGGTGGGAGGGTGAGATTGTGGGAGTGGCGGCGTTTCCTGTGGGCTGCCTCGAAGACCGGAATGGTGAATTGCCGGCGTGTGACCATTCTGCGGGTAAGGGTGTGGATAGTGGTCTTCTTCCTTGGTCCATCGTCCTCCTACTCCTTCCGCTGACAGGCCTCCTTTCGGTGTTCGTCATCATTTGTGAGATGCAAGACTCAAGGAAAGCAGCGTTCTGGGCTTGGTGGAGAGAAGGTTGCGCAAAGAGACTAGGAGGATTGGCGTCCATGCCTGCGTATTCCACCGGAAGCTGAGTCGCACATTCCTCGTGATATTCTCTCTGAACTTGCCGACCTCGTGCGCTCACCCTCCGATCAATTGGACCGAAGGGCAGCGGTACCAGATCACTTGATCCGCCGGCTTTGTAGAACAAATCGTCTGCATCTGGCAATTCCTCGCCAAAAGAGAGCCGCGGTAGTGTACATCCGAAGTCGATGGGGCGTATTTGTCGGACAGGGCTTGGCAAAATGGCTCTTCTGCCTCCTTTGAATGCAACGAATTTCGAAGGCAACCGAGCTTTGATGATATCAGCGTAGCGGTTTCGTACAGTGCTTCTCTTTGGGGCGTCGTCGGCTGATTGGCTTCGGCGGTGGCATAGACTGCTGAGCCCTTGGGGGAGGGAGGGAATGCATGGTGGTTCTAGGGCCTGGTCTACCATCATGATCACGATGGTTTATGAGAAAGCGACTCGATGTTGCTCCCTGCTGTGTTGAGTTGGAGAAGTGGCATGAGGTGTTGAGAGATTGCAGAGGAGTAGGGTAAAGGAAAAGGGAAGCAGGAAATCACAGGCTCTGTGCGATCTTACCTATGCCTACAGTGTAAGAGGGTTTGGCTCAGAAGGTTCCAGCTCGAGAATCATTGGTATCCCATGTTAGTGGTCATTACCTCTGCTTACGCCTGAGTCCAAAGGATGATTGGTTATTGACTGGACAGCAGGCTCGCGCGCTCCCGGCACAGCGTGGCAACAAACTTCCATGGTACCATGCTTGAATCATGTTGGAGTGTCGAGGGATGTGTGGATAGAGCCAGGCAGTGATGAACAGCTTTTCCGGCTCACGTTGCAGCAAGTTTCCGGTATGAGCCGTAGTGAGACTCTTCGAGTTCTAAGACGAGAGGCATACCATACTCGCCTTCGAAATGGGAGCCACGGACCAGTAGTTGCCTTTGCCTTGACGAGTAGGTGACCATGTGGTTGCATGAGGAGTGGTGAGGTTGACGAATGGCGTCTGATTCCTGGTACTGGTCACTCAACGTCGAACCGCCCGGGTAATTTATGGAGACAACATGATTAGCTGATGAGGTTTGCGTGAGTCAAAGTCGACCGAGAGTTCACGAATGTTGATGGTATACTTTGTAGGTAATTTGGCAAGTGCGTATGTGATGCCTGAAGCTTCAAAGTTGAGTACCTGAGAACAAAGTCCATCGTTCAGGGTCAGGGTTGGGGTTGGATATGTCGACGATTACGACACATATCGATGTACACGACTTTCTACAACCTCCTGATCAACAAAGTGACTGGCTAGAGTCGTTTGTATGAGCTTTCAGTGATCGTACCATGACTCCGGCGGACGACTGATGCCACATCTGGTCCGTTCATTGAAAAATCGATCAACGAATGATGGTTGCAAACGAATGTAGGTCAATACCATTGATGATCGACTCAACAATGACCAAACCTATAGAGCAATTTTAGTCATCTCAATCAACCAATACATAGTGAGACTGAAGTCTGTATAGACGTACAATACATGTAAACACGCGGTAGTCATAATCAAAGGACGAGATGTTGATGACGCCACCATGCATATCGATTTATGCTCAACGATATTGTGTCGATCACTCTTGTTTGACATTAACAACATCCCCGTTCCTCTCCTCGGATATACTTTACAGTGAAATAAACAAGATCAACAATCAATCAACACCCTCATCAAAGCCGGGTTCGTAACATTTGCCCTCTTCCAAGCGAGACCATATCCTTCAACTATCAAGACAACATCCATACTGACAATCGACAGATACCCACCTCAAGAACCACCATGTCACAAGGACCTCCCGAAATGCCAGCCCACCTAGGCAACAGCCTGACCAAAACCATCCACACAGGGCCCAACACCTCAACAGACCCATCTCACGTCACCCTCCCCCCCGGCTACACCGTCCTCATCACCGGCGCCGGAAAAGGCATCGGCCAGCACATCGCCAGATCCTACGCCCAAGCCGGAGCCAGCAACATCATCATAACAGCCCGCACAGCCTCCGACCTAGCCCGCGGCAAAACCGACCTCGAAGCCCTCGCAAAGACAAAGGGCACATCCCCCTTCGTCGTCCGCACCCTCGCCTCCGACGCCTCCAAACTAGAAACCTTCCAAGACCTGCGCAGCATCGTCGAGGAAGAATTCGACGGCCGCCTCGACTGCCTAATCAACAACGCCGGCCGCCTCGGCTCGTGCGAGTGGTTCAATGTCCTCGATCAAAGCGACCCGCGCGAGCACGCCCAGCTGTTCGAGCTCAACTATCTCGGCCCCATGTACGCTATGCAGCAGCTGATCCCGGCCCTGACGGCGCCGCAGAGCAAAGGCCGGCTGATCGTCAACGTCACGTCGATGGCGGCGCACATGACGGGGACGGTGGTGCCGATCGCGTATAGTGCTAGTAAACATGCCTTGAACCGCCTGACGCAGCACGTGGGGGAGAGCTATCGGGAGAAAGGGCTTAATTGTATTGCGCTGCACCCGGGTGGTGTGAAGAGCTATAGTGCGCAGTTTGTGCCTGAGACTATGAAAGCTAGTGAGTGCCGTGCTGTCTGTTGGTGGTGAGGGAGAGAGAGGGACTGTTGGCTGACAACCTTTGTGTAGTGCTCAAGGACGACATCACGCTCTGCGGTGCAGTGTGCGTGTGGTTCTCAAAGGAACCGAGGCCATGGGCGTCTGGACGATTCATCAACTGCAAGTGGGACGTTGATGAGCTTGAAGCGCAGAAGGATAGTATTGTTGGTGAAGACAAGCTGAAGTTCCGCATGGTTGTGTAGGTGCTGTGCTGTTGAACGTGGCGTGTGAATGGAAAGCTTTTGAAGTGAGGTATCTTAGTGTGTGCAAAAGAATATCACACAAGAGAGGATCACGACTATTTCACCGGCTCGGCCACAGCCATTGCATTCCACTCTCACCATACACATATGTATGTAATCCACATCCGCCCAACGACACAGCCAGCAGCACCCATCAACCATCACCACCATTCGCAGCAAGAACCACACCAACAGAACAAAAGAAACCACGTCAACATTCAACCTAATAAAGAAAGAAATAAAGAAACGCAGACACATCAACGAAGCAGGGAGCTAATTCTAAGTTACATGTTGACTTTGATGACAGAGCAAATGGAACCCCCTCAGTCGCGACCGCGACTATCCGAGGTCGATCTCTTCGTCAGCAACATGTGCCTTTCCGCTGATGCGTAAACGGCATATATATACAAGAACTAGAGACGTATTTGCTTCGGGAGATTTAATTACAGAGTTTGCTCCCTCCTACATATCCTGACTTTCTAGACCTCTTAGTTGAGCTCGACTGTAACCTCGAGTCCTCGACAACAAAACCCCAACCCCAAACAGCAGCCATACCTAACCACCAAATCCAGATCTCCAACAAACGACAGAAAGAACCCAATATCCATCCGGCCGGCAATTGAAAAAAGAAAATAAGAGAAAAAATAACCCCTCCACACCAAACCAACGTACCAAAAACCAACCCCCATCAATCAACCAACCCCCATCAATCAACCAACCAACCAACCAACCACCACAAAACAAACAAAGCCATGCCCCCAAACCCAACCAACCACTCCCTCCAACTCGACGCCCTCGACCCCCTCACAAAAGCCTTCAACCGCCCCCCCTCCCAATTCCGCCACAAAATCTCCTCCGCCCCCGGCGCCCGCTTCCCCCCCGCCGCAAACCGCTACGTCCTCTACATCAACCGCGGCTGCCCCTGGGCGCACCGCTGCGCCCTCGTGCGGACACTCAAGAACCTCCAAACCATCATCCAACTGGTAACGATGAGTTTCAACCTCGGCGCTCAGGGTTGGACGTACGATGGTTCTTTCGGGTCTGACGAGCGGTGTCCGATTTACGGGTTTAAGCTGCATAAGGAGTTGTATTTGAGGGCTGAGCCGGGGTATGAGGGGCGGTATACGGTTCCTGTTTTGTGGGATCGGGTTGAGGAGACGATTGTTTCGAATGAGTCGAGTGAGATTTTGAGGATGTTGGAGGGGGAGTTTGATGGGTTGTTGGAGGTTGGGGATCGGGAGGTGAGTAAGAGGGGTGGGGGGTTGTTTCCGGAGGG
>Ga0265797_10008485_pt1 | contig 13669 bp, 10 predicted proteins | sample P2T30metagenome_FD_192433 | JGI IMG/M metagenome (GOLD analysis project Ga0265797, IMG submission 192433) | Plant litter microbial communities from East Loma Ridge, Irvine, California - P2 T30 | ecosystem: Environmental > Terrestrial > Plant litter > Unclassified | place: USA: California... | reverse complement strand
GCCGGTCAGGGCGTCGTGGCTGGCCAGGCGCGTCAATGCGTCCTCGGCCTGCTTGCGGCGCGAAATGTCTTCGATCACCGAAATGAACCGCTGGTTGCCATTGGCGTCGCGCATCATCGAGACGCTGAGGTTGACCCACACCGGGCTGCCGTCGCGCCGCACCAGGCGTTTTTCGCGCTGGAAGTCGGCGATCTCGCCCGCCTTCAGGCGCCCCAGCAACAGCAGTTCATCGGCCAGGTCGTCTTCGAGCGTCAATTGCTGGAAGAAACGCTGCAGCAGCTCGACCTCGGTAAATCCCAGGATCTGCGCCATCTTGCGGTTCACGCGCAGCAGCCGTCCATCCGGGCCCAGCAGCGCAATGCCGACCGCGGCCTGGCTGAACGTCAGACGGAAGAATTCCTCGCTCTCTTGCAGACGCAGGCGCGCCTGGCGCCGGAAGGTGATGTCCTGGCCGATCAGCAGCAGCATGTGGCCGCCGTCCTGGCGCGTGCGGCGAATATTGAATTCGACGTGGCGCACACCGTCTGCGCGGCCGTCGAGCGTGACCAGCACATTGTCTTGCGGCGCACCCGAGCGCAGCGCCTCGTCCACGCGCGCGGCCAGCTCGACGTCTGGCAGCACGCTCTCCAGCGGCAGGCCGGCGCCGATCACGTCGTCGGGCATGCCCAGCAGGTCGGCCATGCTGCGATTCATCGAACGCACCCGGCGCGCGTCGTCGATCACCACCAGGCCGGCCGGCATGCCGTCAATAATTTGCTCGAGGTAATTGCGGTTTTGCAGCATGCTGCGCCCATTCGCATGGGCATACGTATCGAGCGCCAGCCCCATGTCGAAACAGACGATCTTGAGCATCGCGTCGCAGCCAGCCAGGAAGCGCGCCGGTTCATGCTCGAGCTTCTGCCACAGCATGCCGATCAGTTCGGACAGGTACTTGCGATAGGCGCCGATATACCATTTCGGATCGAGCCCGATGCGCTGGTGGGTCGCGCCCACGCGCAGGCGCTCGCGCACATAGGCTTCGCCGTATTCGCCGCCGGTCAGGCTGCTGAAGTAATGCGATTGCGCCAGGCGCAGCCGCGCCGTGGCACTGCTGTCGCCGAGCAGTTCGCGCATGCGCGGGAACGCCTGCAAGTGATCGTAGAAATTGTCCGAGAACCGCTCGCGCCCGATATCGAGCAGGGCATGCACATCGCGCAGCGCAGCAATGTCGCCATCGTCGAATTGAAGAAACGCGCGCCGCGCAGCAAGCTCGTCGCCATCGAGGCCGATTTCGTGCGCGATGGCATCGATCATATCAGCGCTTTCGCGCCCTGCGGCGTCTTTGATCCGGGGTGTCATGGGAGCGCTTTCAGCCATTTGATTCGGCAAGGAACTAATAGCTTTTAAGATATTTTCATTGCATGATAGCAAACGAACATGACAGTCATCGTGCATTTAAAACATTTGTCGCAGCCCTGTTGTTTATTTGCCGACGCGGTATTTGATTAATTTCTCAGCGCAAACTTTGTAACCGCGAGCTTGAGGTAGGGCAAAACATTTCCCTCGTGTGGGGAGAAAGTGGTTGATGGAAACTATCTGCTGGAGACGCCATGAACCCTCGCCTGCCCTTGCCTTTCCCGCGCCCGATCAGCGCCTCGGTCGTGCTGATCACGGCATGCCTGTTCTGCGCCCCTGCCTTTGCGGCGGTGGTGGTGGTACTGGAAACACTGCAGACCGACGTCAAGCGCGGAGACGACGTGCTGGTGCGCGTCACGCTGACCAACACTGCAGCGAGCCCCGAGCTTCTGCTGCGCTGGCGCACGCCGCTCGAGGCCATCGAGGCGCCGCTGTTCGAGGTGCAGCGCGACGGCCAGCCGGTGCGCTATCTGGGCCGCCGCGTCAAGCGCGCTGCCCCGGGCCCGGCCGACTATCTGCGCCTGGAACCAGGCGCTTCGGTTTCACGCACGGTCGAGCTGTCGCGGCTGTACGAAATGGCGATCACCGGCGCCTACACGATCCGCTACCGCAGCCCGGCCGTGCCGGCGCCTGGCGCCATCCGGCAAAGCCCGGCCATGCCGCAGCCGCTGGCGGGCGAGCTGACGTCAAATCAGGTCAGTGTCTGGATCAATGGCCGCCTGCCGCGCGGCAGCAAGGCGGCGCCGGCGCCGCTCCTGACCGCGGCGCCGGGCCTGAGCTTCAGCAAATGCTCGAACGCCCAGCAGGAGCAGCTGGCGACGGCGCTCGACGCCGGCCGCGCGATGACGGCCGACGCCCATGCCTACCTGAGCGCAGGCACCAGCTATGGGCCGCGCTACAGCGGCTGGTTCGGGGCCATCGACGCCGCGCGCGGCGCCCGGGTGACGGGCAATATCGCCGCGATCAAGGATGCGTTCGAGAACAAGCCGGTGAAGGTCGATTGCGATTGCGACGAGCCCTATTTCGCCTACGTGTACCCGGCCCAATCGTACACGGTGTACGTGTGCAAGGCGTTCTGGGCGGCGCCGGTCACGGGAACCGATTCGCGTGGCGGCACCCTGCTGCACGAGCTGAGCCACTTCGACGTGGTGGCCGCGACCGACGACCATGTGTACGGGCATGAGGCGGCCAGCGAGCTGGCGCGCACTGCCCCCGAGCGGGCGATCGAGAATGCCGATTCGTACGAATACTTCGGCGAGAATACGCCAGTGCAAGACTAGCGCCCGCGACGGGCGCTTGCCGCGCGCCTGTGCTTATTTGCCCGGCTGTCCGATATGCGTGAAGCGTACCGGCGCCGACGGCGTGTTCTGGATCGCGGCCACATCGAGCCGGCGCAGATTTTCCACGAACGGGCCGGCATAGCGGATTTCGTAGGCATGCTGGCCCGGCTTGAAAGCGTAGGCGGCGGTGATGTCGATGGTATTGAGTTGGGTGGTATTCGGCTTGACTTCGAGGTAGTCGCCCGGGCCAGGGGCTGCACGCTTGACCATGCGCCCGATGTAGGCCAGAGCGCCTTCGCCGCTGCGCAGATCGAAACGCGGACCACTCAGGAAGTCGGCGGCGGCGATCTCGCGCGGTACCCAGATCGGATGCTGGCCGTGATTTTCGATCATGACCCGCACCAGCACCTTGCCGCCGCCGGTTTCCACGTCGAGCCGATGGCGCACGTTCACATCGGCCTCGACTGCCTTGACCACACCCATGACGCCGGCCAGCGCCAGCAGCGCCGCCAGCGCAATGGCCGGCATCCTTCGTTCGACATGCATTCGCGCTCCCTCGGCCAAGGCCGCCTGTGGATTGAAAGCAAATATTGCAGATTCGATCATGGTACGGCGTTGCGCCCTCCTTACCGAAGAATGTTACCGCCTGTTTCAGGTAGCGCCGCCAGGATCATGACCGCCACGCGCCGGTTGCGCGACTGGCCGACCGGGTCGGTGTTCGGCGCCACCGGGCGCGTGGCGGCGAAGCCGAGCGCCGACAGGCGCGCCTCGGCCACCCCGCTGCCGATGAACAGGCGCACCACGCTGCTGGCGCGCGCGGCCGACAGTTCCCAGTTGGACGGATATTGGGCGCTGGCGATCGGCACGTCGTCGGTATGGCCTTCGACCTCGATCCGGTGCGGATCGCTGGCCAGCAGGCCGCCGACTTCGCGCAGGATTTCCTGCGCTTCCGGCTGCAGCAGCGCCTGCCCCTGGTCGAACAGCACGCTGGCATTGATTTCGACAGCCACGCCGCGCGCGTTCTGGGTCACCCGCACCTGGCCCGATTTGACCAGCGGCAAGAGCGTCGCCGTCAGCTCGCGCGCCAGCAGCGCCATCCGTTCGTGCTCGCGGCGCGCCGCTTCGTTGCGCTTGCGGTTGATGATGTGCGACAGCGGCAGCACCGGCTCGACATTGGTGTTGACCTGGGTCGCCGCGCCGCGCCCGCCGAAGGCGTCGCCAAGCGCGTCCGACAGCACCTGGTACTTGCCTTCGTTGACGACCGAGATCGCGTACATGACGACGAAGAACGCGAACAGCAGCGTCATGAAATCGGCGTACGAGATCAGCCAGCGTTCATGGTTTTCGAGCGGCACATCGTCGTCGTAGCGTTTGCGCACCGTGCCGCCTTCAGTGATGCGTGAGCAGGCTGGCGACGCGCTCGTCGACCACGCGCGAATGGTCGCCGCTGGCGATGTCGTAGAACACTTCGGCCAGGATTTCGTACTGCGCCACCTTGTCGCTGACGATGGCCTTGAGCTTGTTGCCGACCGGGTAGAAGAACAGGTTGGCCAGGCCCACGCCATACACGGTCGAGACGAACGCGACCGCGATGCCGGAACCGAGGCGCGCCGGATCGGACAGGTTTTCCATCACGTGGATCAGGCCCAGCACGGCGCCCAGGATGCCGATCGTCGGCGCATAGCCGGCCGCCGCTTCCCAGATGCGCGCCGCCTGGCGCTGGGCGAATTCGTAACCGTTGATTTCGTGTTCGAGCAGGCTGCGTACTTTTTCAGGCGCAATGCCGTCGATCACCAGCCGCAAGCCCTTCTGGACGAAGGGATCGGCCTTGGCCATATACGGCTCGAGCGACAGCAGGCCGTCGCGGCGCGCCGTCAGACTCCAGAGCGCGATCTCGCGCGAGAGCTTCTGGCGCTCGCCGCGCGGCGGCACGAACACCCAGCGCAGCATGCCCAGACCGCGCGCAAAGCTGTGCCGTTCGCTCTGCAGCAGCACGGCGCCGAAGGTGCCGACCACCACGATCGCGAACGCGGCCGGCTGGAACAGCGACGCGAAACGCCCGCCGTCGAGCGAGTGTCCAACCAGGATGCCGGCCAGCGCCAGCGCCAGCCCGGCTACGCTTGCCCAGTCCACAATTGCTCCCGTAAGGTCGTGCGCAGGCGCGCCACGGCCTGGGTGTGCAGCTGCGACACCCGCGATTCGCTCACACCCATGACGGCGCCGATCTCTTTCAGATTCAGTTCTTCTTCGTAGTACAAGCCCATCAACAATTTCTCACGTGGTGGCAAGTTCTCGATGGCGTCGATCACGGCCTGGCGGAAGTCGGTCTCCATCAGGCTGCGCAGTGGATCGGCATCGTCGTCCACGGCGAAGCGGTCGAGGAAGTTGCCGTCGCCGTCGTCGTCATGAAAATCTTCGTAGTACAGCAGCTGGTGGCCGCCCGAGTCGGCCAGGATGTCCTGGTAATCCTCGAGCGACATCTTCATCGACTTGGCCACTTCGGATTCGCTCGGCGGCCGGCCCAGGCGCTGCTGCAGCGCCTGCATCGCGCTCTCGACCTTGCGCATGTTCTGGCGCGTGCTGCGCGGCATCCAGTCACTGCTGCGCAGTTCGTCGAGCATGGCGCCGCGGATGCGCAGCACGGCATAGGTCTCGAACTGGGCGCCGTGGTCATCCTCGTAGCGGTTGATCGCGTCGAGCAGGCCGATCATGCCGGCCTGGATCAGGTCGTCCACTTCCACCGAAGGCGGCAGCTTGGCCTTCATGTGGTGGGCAAGACGCTTCACCAGCGGCATATGCGCCGTCAGCAAAGAATTCTTGTCCGCTTTTCCCTTGACCGTGTACATGCTCTGTTCAGGTTTCTCGTGGTTTTTATGTTCTTGTTTTATATGCGCTGCGGCACCGTCACGCATGGTAGTGCGAAGCGGTCCCCTGGCGTGCGAACTGCGGCATTGCATGCAGCGCGAACCTGCCGGCCAGCTGGCGGAACGCGACCGAGGCGCCCGCCATCGGGAAGGCATCGACCACCGAACGGCCCAGGCGCGCGGCACGCTGCAGGCATTCGTCGGCCGGCACCGAACCGAGCGAGGTCAGCTTGACGGCGAGGTAGCGTGTTGCTGCTGCTGACATATTATCGTATACCACTTGCGCCTCGGCCTCAGTCGCGCCGGTGACCAGGATGCCGAACGGACGGCGGCCCAGTTGCTGCGACAGGCGCTTGATGAGCGCGTAGGCATTCGTGATCGAGGTCGCGCTCGTCGAGACCTGGACCACGATCTCGCTGCTCGCCATCAGCGCCAGCGGAAAGCTGTCGTCCGGGCCCAGTTCACCATCGACGATCACGATCCCGGCCTGGCTGGCCAGCACCTCGAAGGTCTTGCCGAGGCGGCGCGCATCGTCGGCGCCGTGCGCCTGCCCCATCGGCACCACCGAAAAGCCCTGCGGCGCCGGATGCATCACCTGGTTCAGCGCGCATTCCTGGCGCGCCACCTGCAGCAGCGACGCACTGCGGTTCAGGCCGAGGCGGCGCGCGACACCATATTCATGTTCGCAGGCATCGACGATCAGCACCTCGCTGCCGGCCTGGGCCAGCGAGGCGCCCAGGTTGACCAGCATCGCGCCCTTGTCGTCTTCATGGGTGGCCGACAAGAACGTGACCACGCGCGGACGCGGGCCCTGCAGCATGCGGCGCAGGCCTTCGGCCTGGTCGAAATCAAAACTAGCCACGGGACACCTCGCGCGACTGGGTGGCGCGGGCGGCGGCGCCGGCCATCATCATCGGCAGTTCGGCCTCGCCGAACACGTTCTGGGCGCCGCCACGGCTGCGGAAGGCGCGGTCGACCAGCAGCGCGCGGTCGGCCAGGTGCAGGTCTTCCGGCACCCGCTGGCCGTTCGAGATGTAGTGCAGGTTCAGCTTCTGGCGCACCACCACGTCGAGCACGCCGCCGATCGAGGTCGCTTCGTCCATCTTGGTCATGATCGCGCCGTGCAGGCCACTGCCCTGGTAGGCACGCACCACTTCGTTCAGGGTCTCGCCGGTGGCGGTCGAGTTCAGGCACAGCAGGCGCTTGACGTCGGCGCCCGAGCTCGAGAGCATCGACACCTGCTCGGCCACCATATGGTCGCGCTGCGACATGCCGATGGTGTCGATCAGCACCGTGTGCTTGTTGCGCAGTTCCTTGAGGGCGATGCGCAGGTCGGCTTCGTCCTTCACCGAGTGCACCATCACGCCCAGGATCTTGCCGTAGATGCGCAGTTGTTCATGGCCGCCGATACGATAGGCGTCGGTGGTGATCAGGGCCAGCTTGTCCGGGCCGTGGCGCATCACGCAGCGCGCGGCCAGCTTGGCGGTGGTGGTGGTCTTGCCGACCCCGGTCGGGCCGACCAGGGCGAACACGCCGCCGTTGGACAGCAATGCGTCGTCGTTGCCGATGGTGTTCAGGTTACGCGCCAGCACGGTCTTGACCCAGCGCATCGCTTCCGCAGCATCCTTGGCTGCCGGCATTTTTTCAACCAGATAGCGCGCCAGGGTGGCCGAGAAACCGGCGCCCAGCAGTTCGCGCAGCACCGTTGCCTTGTGCGGCTCGCGCTGGCTGGTGGCGTTCCACGACAGTTCGGCCAGCTGGGTTTCCATCAGGCCGCGCATGGCGCGGATTTCATTCATCATGCCGCTCATGTCGAGCGCGGCCGATTCCTTGGCCTGGGCGATGGCGGCGCTCATCATCGAGCTCATGGCGTTCATGTCGACCGCTGGCTCGGCGGCTGGCGCGCGGCGCTCGGCATAGGTCTGCGCCGGCGCGGCTGGCGCTGGGGCAGCCGCCGGCGCCAGGTCTTGCTGGCGCCGCGCCGGGGTCGGGCCAAAGGCCGGCACGAAGCTGGCGCCAGCGGCAGGCGCATCGATGTGCAGCTGCGGCGCCGGCTGGGCCATGGCCGAATCCGAGACCGGCGCCGACAGCGAGGCCACGTCGTCATTGTCCAGCGCCAGGATTTCGACCACGCCGTCGACTGGACGGTTGGACAGAATCACGGCGTCAGGGCCGAGTGCTTCGCGCACTTTGCGCAATGCATCCCGGGAAGTAGCTGCCGTAAATTTCTTGACCTTCATGATGTTCTCCGCGCTTCAACTGGTTGCCGGGCACAAACGCCCTTCGATAGAGAGCATTATTAACGATGCCGACAGGAAACGATCTGGGGAGAAGGAAGGGGAAAACCGTCTATTTCACGTAAATCGAAAAAATCGATACTGCATTGCGAAACCGGGGAAAAGCGTGGGCACAACGACAAAGGGCGGCGCCAGGGCCGCCCTCTTTAAGCGATTACATCGGCATGCCAACCAGGCTGGTCACGCGAATGGTCTTGGTCTCTGGTACTTCAGCATGCGACAGCACTTTCAGCGTCGGCACCGCGCGCCGCAGGAAACGCGACAGCAGCACGCGCAGCGGCGCCGGCACCAGCAGCACGGCGGTGTGGCCCATCTGCTCTTGCTGGTTGGCGGCGTGCGCGGCCTGCTGGGCGATGGTGTCGGCCAGGCCCGGCTCGATGCCGGTGCCGTCGCCGCCGTTGCCCATCGCCTGCATCAGCAAACGCTCGAGGCGATTGTCGAGCGTCATCACCGGCAGTTCGTTCGAGCCCGGGAACAACTGCTGCACGATGGCGCGGCCCAGGGCGACCCGCACCACGGCGGTCAGTTCGCCCGGGTCTTGCGTCTGGTTGGCGTACTCGGACAGCGCTTCGATGATCGAGCGCATGTCGCGGATGTGCACGCCTTCGACCAGCAGGTTCTGCAGCACTTTTTGCAGCGTCGACAGCGACACCACCTTCGGCACCAGGTCTTCGACCAGCTTCGGGGTTTCCTTGCCCAAATGGTCGAGCAGCGCCTGCACTTCCATGCGGCCCAGCAGTTCCGAGGCGTGCTGGGTGATCAGGTGGTTCAGGTGGGTCGCCACCACGGTGCCGGCGTCGACCACGGTGTAGCCCATGCTCTGCGCTTCGTCGCGCAGCGCCGCTTCGATCCAGATCGCGGGCAGGCCGAAGGCCGGATCGGTGGTGACCAGGCCCGGCAGCGTGCCGCTGGCCATGCCCGGATTGATCGCCAGGAACTGGCCGTTGAGCGCTTCGCCGGCGCCCACTTCGACGCCCTTGAGGGTGATGCGGTAGGCCGACGGCTTGAGTTCGAGGTTGTCGCGGATGTGCACCGGCGGGGCCAGGAAACCGACTTCCTGGGCGAACTTCTTGCGGATGCCCTTGATGCGCTTGAGCAGCTCGCCGCCCTGGTTCTTGTCGACCAGCGGAATCAGGCGATACCCGACTTCCAGGCCCAGGGTATCGACCGGCATCACGTCTTGCCAGGTCGCTTCTTCGTTCTCGGCCGGGGCCTGGGTTGCGGCCTGCTGCGCCGCGTCGACCGCCGCCGCCGCTTCTTCGGCCGGTTTGCCCTTGTTGCGCTTGGAGATGAAATAACCACCCGCCACCAGCGAACCGGCCAGCAGCAGGAACACCAGGTTCGGCATGCCCGGGATCATGCCCAGGCCGCCGATGATGGCGGCAGTGATGTACAGCGCTTCCGGACGCTTGAACAATTGGCTGGTCAGCTGCGAGCTGACGTCTTCTTCGTTGGCCACGCGCGAGACCACCATACCGGCCGCGATCGAAATCACCAGGGATGGAATCTGCGCCACCAGGCCATCACCGATGGCCAGCAGCGTGTACACCTTGGCCGACTCGCCGAAGGCCAGGTCATGCATCACCACACCGACGATCAGGCCGCCGATGATGTTAATGATGGTAATCATGATGCCGGCCACGGCATCGCCTTTCACGTACTTCGAGGCGCCGTCCATCGCGCCGTAGAACTCGGCTTCTTGGGACACTTCCTGGCGCCGCTTGCGGGCGTCGGCCTCACCGATCAGGCCGGCATTCAGGTCGGCGTCGATCGCCATCTGCTTGCCTGGCATCGCGTCCAGGGCGAAGCGCGCGCCGACTTCGGCGATACGGCCGGCGCCCTTGGTGACGACGCTGAAGTTGATGATGGTCAGGATGATGAAGACGACGATACCGACGGTGTAGTTGCCGCCGATCAGGAAGTGGCCGAAGGCCTCGATGACCTTGCCGGCAGCGGCGCCGCCGTTGTGGCCTTCGGTGAGCACGATACGGGTCGAGGCCACGTTCAGCGCCAGGCGCAGCATGGTCGTCACCAGCAGGATCGCCGGGAAAGCCAGGAAGTCGAGCGGCTTGACCGTGTACAGCGCGGTCAGCAGCACGATGATCGAGATTGCAATATTGAAGCTGAAGAACACGTCGAGCACGAACGCCGGCAATGGCAGGATCATCATCGCGAGCAGCATGATGATCAGGATCGGCGCCGCGGCAGCACCGCCGCGACCCGCGAGCCCGTTCATCCAGCCTGGCAGTTTCATGCTATTGATCATTCATCAGCTCCATTATTCGTATCGGCCCGCTTCTGGGAAGCGGGGTTCTGCGGGTCCAGCTCGTCAGGCACACTCAACTTCTTGGGGCGGTCCGGATAATCCGCATCGCCCTTCTTGTAGGCGCGCAGCTGGTAGACATAGGCCAGCACTTCCGCCACCGCCGAGTACAACTGCTCGGGAATTTCCTGGTCGATGTCGACGTGCTTGTACAGTGCACGGGCCAGCGGCGGGGCTTCAAGCAATGCCACCTTGTGCTCGGCGCCCATTTCGCGGATCTTGGCGGCGACCTCGTCGATGCCCTTGGCCACCACCCGTGGCGCGCCGCGTTCACCGTCGGCATACTTCAGGGCGACTGCATAATGGGTTGGATTGGTTACGATCACATCAGCAGTGGGTACATTCTGCATCATCCGGCCGCGCGCCATTTCGCGCTGCATCTGGCGAATCTTCCCTTTAATCTGAGGATTGCCGTCCGATTCCTTCGATTCCTGGATCATTTCCTGGCGCGTCATTTTCAATTTGTTATTCCAGTGCCAGATCTGGTACGGGCCGTCGATCAGGGCGATCACCCCCAGCGCCCCGACGATGAACAGGAACGACCGGGCGATCATGCCCATGGTGTGGGCGCTGCTCTCGTTGAGCGGCTCGAGCGCCAGGCCCAGCATCGCCTCCTTATGGCTGCTGATGACCAGATACGCCACGATGCCGACCACGACCGTCTTGGCCACCGCCTTGACCAGCTCGACCAGGGAGTTCTTGGAGAACATATTGCCGATGCCCTTGATCGGGTTCAGCTTCATGAGATTCGGCATGAAGGCCTTGGTCGAGAACAGCCAACCGCCGATCAGGATCGGCGAGACCAGGGCGATCACCATGATGGCGCCGGCAATCGGCAGGCAGGCCAGCATCACCGTCACGATGTCGTTGAAGACGCGTTCGAGCAGGATGCCCGGGTTGTAGATCTGCTCGCGGTCGAGCGTGAGGCCTGATTTCAGGGCGCTGCCGAGGGTTTGCACCAGCATGCCGCCAAACGCCCACAGGCAGGCGCCGGCCGTCATCAGGACGGTGAAGGTGGCCAGCTCGCGCGAGCGCGGAACGTCGCCGTCTTCGCGCGCCTTTTCGATTCTTCTGGGACTTGCGTCTTCTGTCTTTTCTGCGTCGCTATCTTCCGACATCGCCGTCCCCTCAATCCGCTCGTGTAAGGCTGTTATACCGCATGGAAATTGCGCATGCGCATGACCATTGCTCTACGCGCGAACAGGATTATCGCCGGGATTGCCGTGAAGCCACAAAGAGAACAGAGGGAGGAAGGCCGCGCAGTTCGCAGCAAGGGGCGCTCGCGCCTGGAACCTGTCGGGACAGGCTCTGATTACATGCGGCGGCGCACAAACGCGTTCAGGGGCGCTTCACGTGCGATATCGGACAGAGGATTGACGCCATTCGCCGCGTTGTGCGACGTGTTGCGGATGGCAACGATGGTCGGCGACCCCAGCTTGTGCGGCGCTGCCTGCTTGGCCAGCAGCGGCGTTGCCAGCACCACGCTTGGCGCCATGGGCATGGCCTGGGTGGCCGGGATATGCATGCCCGCCGGCATGCCAGGGCGCAGCGCGTGGCGGCTGCGTGCCTGCCAGGCGGCCGCCACCAGGGCGTAGACGACCAGGTACAGCGCAAAGCTGGCCACGGCGCCCTGCATCAGCACCTCGGGCGTGGAAGGATGGTTCACGGCCAGCGCGGCCGGCACCAGCGCAATGCTCCAGGAGACCGGCGAGACGCAGGCGTTGCGCAGCGTTGGCGGCAGGCTGCGCAGATAGCGCGCCGTGATCGCCGTCTTGACCAGGCTGTGCAGGTGCCAGCTGTCGGGCAGACCCGGATGGCGCCGGCACCACAGGCGGCGCGCGATGGTGAAGACCGTTTCGAACACCGGATAGGCGCAGGCCAGCAGCGGCGCCCAGGCCGACACCGACGGATTGCGGTACACCAGCATCACCGACAGCCAGGCCAGCAGGAAGCCGAGCAGATAAGCGCCGCCGTCGCCCAGGAACAGCTTGCCATATGGGAAATTAACGATGAAAAAGCCCGCGGTAACGGCGCCGATCACAAAGCACAACTGGGCCAGGTGAATGTCGCCCACGCTGTGTGCGATCAGGCCCAGCGCACCGAAGCCGATGATCACGGTACCACTGGCCAGGCCATTGAACCCGTCGATGATGTTCACGGCGTTGGCTACCCCGCCCACGGCGAAGGCGGTAAACAGGATCGAGAACGGCAGCCAGGCCAGCAGCGCGTCGAGCGGGGCCAGGCCGGTATGGTCGAGCGTGACGTCGGTCAGCAACCAGCACACCACGCCGCTGGCCATGGTGGCCAGCAGGCGCGCGCGCACCGAGACGTTGCGGGTCAGGTCTTCGGCCAGGCCGAACACGAAAGCGGGCAAGGATGCGAGCAGCACCGGCAGCAGCAATTGCTGCTGCGGCGGCGAGACGAAGCACAGCGCCAGCCACAGGCCGGCCATGATGGCGGCGCCACCGATGCGGGGCGTCGGGGTGATATGGAACTTTTGCACGCCGCGGGTGGCGTCGAGCGAATAGCGCCCGTGCCAACGCGTAGTCAGCACAAGCAGCAGCGAACAGATCAGCGATGTGGCGAAGCCGATTTCGAGGCCGGCCAAGGGCAGATTATCAATACTCATAGAACCACTTTGTTAAGTCGTCAATTCTATCGCATTTCTTTTGGGACAACGACCAATCGTGCTGCACTGCGATATGGGATGGCGGCTCGAACCTGGGTCTCGCAAGCCATTGATTGAGCAGGAACAATTCGATGATTCTAGTGATATTGCGATCCCCCAATCAATTGTCCAGAAACTTCTCCTACCATTTCTGCACAATTTGTTACATCTTTCCGGCGTGAAAGTTAGAGAGATTTCACGTATTTCGCTACAGCAGGTGCGGATCAAAGGCCAATATGCCGTTCTCGAATCGGTCTCATTACTATTTCCCGAACATCGTTATTTGCATGAGCGCACTGTTTTCGAATACGGCAGTGGGCCAGACCGCGGACTCTGCCGCCCTGCTGGCAGCGCAAACCAGTCTGGCTGAGGCAGAAACCCGGCAAGCACTGGCCCAGGCGGAACGGGCCGAACTGTTGGCGCGGCTGCCGCCAGCGCAGACCAAGGCGCTCGCCGGCGCTGTCGATGCGCGCCAGTTCGGCGCCGCCGGCCTGGCGCGCGCGTTCGACGTGGCACTCGAGCTGGCGGCCGAGCTGTGCGCCGTGCTGCCTCCCGGGCGTCAGGTAACGTTGTACGATCCCGCCGCCGCCCAGGGCGTGGTGGCGGCGCGCACGGTCGACGCCGCACTGGTACGGATGGGCGACGAGCTGGCCACGCGCAACCGCGCGCTGACCCACTACATCGGGCAGCACACGCCGCCGGCGCCAGCCGCTGCGCCGGGGCTGGTCCCGGCGCTGGCCTGGTTGACGGCCCCGGCCATGACGCTGCGCGCGGTCGCCGACCTGAGCAGCCTGTTCAAGCGCGACGCCACGCTGGCCGGCAACGCCTATGGCGATGGCGCA
>Ga0265797_10008484_pt1 | contig 13670 bp, 14 predicted proteins | sample P2T30metagenome_FD_192433 | JGI IMG/M metagenome (GOLD analysis project Ga0265797, IMG submission 192433) | Plant litter microbial communities from East Loma Ridge, Irvine, California - P2 T30 | ecosystem: Environmental > Terrestrial > Plant litter > Unclassified | place: USA: California... | reverse complement strand
GGCCAACCGGTAGCGAATGAAGATGATCGTCAAGATCTGAACGAATGAAAGCAGCAACAAGTTGCGAACGAAAAGAATGAATGTCACTAGGACTGAAAGAGAGACTGGGCAAGCGATGCTGTGATGGGATTCTGGATGGACATGATGCTGTATATAAGATGTCCGTAAAATGAACGGCTGATGGCACAATCCACTGCCCCGCTGCCTGTAAGTGACGTACCGCGTTGTAGTACCGGTACTTCATGCGTAAAACATCCACCATCTGCCAAAAGGCAGGTGCCGCAGCGTGTACGCCGTTGTTGGTCGGTGCATCCTTGCATGTAGGATGATGTTCGAAACATGTTTGGTTTCTTCGCATGAACGTGCCAAGGACGGAGGAGCACGAGGTATGGACTATGAACATAGACGATCAGAGTCCTGGAGCGTATTTTCGAGCTTCAATGGGGGTCTAGTACCGGTGTTCATGCTCTCAGTATAACCGCGCTTGACCGTTGACGTAGTTGTCCTAGCCAAGACGCAGCATAGACAGTTGAGTATCTTGGGGATGCCTTAGCCCCACCGGCTAGTTGAGAATCAGACATCGGCACGAGCGGGCCATCTTCGATCGGTGCAGTATACTGATTGTGGCTGTGGCGTGGGGAAGCTGTGTGATGTTGATTGTGTGAGATGGCAGGGCCGCGGCACAGACCACCACGGCATGGTGCGACGCTCACAGAGAGCAAATTGACGAGCAACCGAAATTCAGGCACCTATCAACTCGGATGTGACGGCCTGGAATGGTCGATGCGATGAAACAATGTCGGCACGCAGCGATTGCTAACCGGCAAAATTGGTGTTATCGCGATTTTGCGGGGGATGTGCTTCATACACTTTCCATAGTGTCGGGAGGCATGGAGTCATCGATATCACGCGCTGTGAGAGTGCGTTTCGTGTCCTCGAGTTGTTTCGCCTGGCTGCTCTTTCTCTTTCTCGAACCTGCACTATCAGATGCAATGTGCAATCTTGCCCACCTTTTGACTCTCTTGAAAACTTCGATTACTGGCACCGGGAGCCCACCCAGTTGGGCAGCTGATACACCGTTGCTTCTCGTCAAGACATCAATAGTCGTTCGAGCCCGTGTGATGGCCGGGTTCAGAGATTGGCCAAAGACGGTGTCACCGAACGATGTCAACGCAATGTTCCTCAGAAGCAGAATGTCGCCAACTTTGATGCTCTCTAGTGTCTGCAGTAGTTGGGTTTGAACGTGGTTTTGTTCGTTGTTTGACTCTCGGGGTGGACGCAGCCAGAACGTGACCTTGAAGTCTGAGCGCGTATCATCCGCAACGATGATCTCCCATAGATTCATCTTGTATCCGCCCTTCCGAACGAAGACTTCTTTTTGTTCCGGAGTCGCTGTCACAACGCATAAGAAGTTTGGTGTTGGAGTTTGCGGGTAGATCGCTCGTAGACGCTGTGCGTTAGGTAACAATCCAAGAGGCGTGATACTCATCTTGGGCGCGACTTTGACGAGTAGTGTATGCTCATCGACTTTGCTTGGGCTGTCAAAGTCCGATAGAGTAGTTCCGAAAGAAGTAGTCAAGAAGGATGAGGAGCTGACGCTCTTATCTGTTATACCGTCTGGCAGGACCTGAGACGACAGTAGCGTGTCGTGGAAGACGAGCGAATGCTCAAGATAGCCAGGTGTGGCGAGTGACGTATCCTCAAAGGCGATAGATGTATCCAAGTGCGTTGTATCTTCTTGTAAGAAAGACGGATACCGACTCACATTGGGCAGCGAAACGTCTGATATGTCTTGACCTCGAACATTTCCTGGGAGAAAAGGTTGTGACCATCCAGTCTGGAGCCGAGGGTTCTTGAGAGGCAGTCCGCGCCACTTCAAAGCCGGTGTGGATTCATTTGCAGGTGTAGAGACACTTGTTGCTGCATCAAAGGGACGGCAATCCTCGACTGCCAAAAGTGTGTCCTCGTTAAACTCTAGATGGTTGCGCAAAGGCGCTCCATTGAGCATCTTGAGCCGCATCTTACGCGACTGACGCGTCTACGCGTACGTGTTGGATCGACGCGTGCGCGACGGAAGTCATGGGAACAGGGTTGGTCTTCGAAGTATACTAGCGTAGGAGGTATGCGAGGGTCATGTGGAGCCGAGTAGAGAGAAGTCGGAGAATGTGAGGATGTCCGGGCCTCGTCCAACAAATCCGAAGCTGAGGGCATAATCGTCGCCTAATCTGATAACGCGAGGTCCGAAAGCCGAAGCAATTCACCGAGACAAGAAAAGCAACATAAGAGGCGGTCAGCTTCCGTGAAAAACAGCCGTAACGACGTGTATTCGGTGTTACTCAAGCATCTTCGTATGTACCAGGCAGCAACGGCCGTGAACGGGCGTGAAAGACATCATCCAGGTACCAACCACTCCGTAAGCGTCGGCGTCACCGCGCGCCCACATTCCGCGGCCTTGGCGATCTAATCGCCGCATCTGATATAAAGATACGCAATGGCACCTTCCAAGACGCCCCACCGGCCGATAAACGCCTACCGAGTCCCTGCCATGTTGCGCAACCTGTCCTACAAGCTGACTTCAGCACTTTCGTCGTCAGAAGTCCCTACGTTGGCCAAGGACAGCGACGAATTCACCAAAGCGAAGAAGACGGAGGAGTTGTTCCCGACCACCGACCCCGCGGTAGATGGCGACGATTGCCTGCACGACTGCGCCAGTTGTAGTGTCAAATACCCGCGCAAGTTCGAGATTGACGAGACGGAAGAGCTGTATGGGCATGTGAAGGGATGGAGTACGCATTTGATTGTCGCGACTGGCAAGACGGATTGGGTGCGCGATGTCGCAGACGAGAAGGGCAGCATCATGGAGGCGGTTGACAGGGGCGATGCAAAGCCTAGCAATGGGGTGAGTCTGGGAATATGCTACCGTTAGGTTCTGTCGAGTGCGAGCTAATTGGGTATAGAAACTCATGTTATCCGCCTCCAATATGCCCGTCCCAGACCACTCGGATCACAGTTCCATGGTACTACTGCTACCGTCATGGCAGTTCATAGACAATGTCACGCCTGCGAACATCCCCGAACTTATCACCGACTACATCAACCCCGGTCCTACGAATAACACCCCAATGCGCCCACGAAAAACCGCCGAGCTACCACCTTCAGAAAAGCCGGAAGAGACTTCTTCCGCCGACGCCGACGCGCCCTCCTCCATACCCCCGTCGATACCCGCACCCCAACTCAAAGCCCGACCATGTCCACACAAATACCTCATCCTCATGTGCAGTCAAAAGACACGAGACGCACGTTGCGGCCAGTCCGCTCCTCTTCTACGAAAAGAGTTCGAGCGACTGCTCCGACCACTGGGGTTATACCGCGATCTACACGACGAGCGACCGGGCGGCGTAGGAATATACTTTATAAGCCACGTTGGAGGCCACAAGTTCTCGGCAAACGTCATGGTCTACCGGCATTCTTCAGTCGTCACACGGCCCGAGAGCACGAATGGCACTGTCAATGGACATGCAAATGGCGCGGAGAAGCGGCTCGCGGACCTGAAACTTGAAGATGATAATGGGCAGGAGGTTCTGCTGGATGCTAATAAGGAGCAGGAGGCAGAGGGTAATGGTGAGGCTGCGCAATGTATATGGTTGGCAAGAGTGAAGCCGGAGGATTGTGAGAATATTATTAAGTACACGGTGCTGCAAGGGAAGGTGGTGAAGCCGGAAAGGCAACTGCGAGGTGGATTTGATCGGTGTAAACAGCTAGCTAGTTGGTAATCGATTCCGAACGACTGCCAAAGGACTTGTTGACCAGATCTGCTATCGCTGACGAAGGTGCCTCACAGTATGCAGCAGTGCATCTCCTTCCCCGAATCGGAAAGTCATGCAACAAGGTGTCCGACGGTGCGAATACGCTGATCTTGCACTTGACGTAACAATCATTACTATTTTCTTTCAAACGGATTACTCCATCTCTTTTCCCATCACGACACGATTGATCTGATCAAGAGTGAACAGTCATCGATATCCAAATGACAGCAGTCCCACCATCAGTCTGCATGGTTTTTCATCTCGCGGAACTAGCTTCTTGTACTGTCCAGCTCAGGCGTTGTCTGTCTGCCAGGTAGCTCATACCGCGTCTCCAACATTCCCTGTTGCGTATCCTCGTTGCATTTGTCATGTGATTCTGCAGGCTTTGTGCTCTTGTTGTCTGGATACCTCCGACGAATCCAGCATACGGCAACGACGATGATACCAACGATTGTTAGACCGCCCATAATGCCGCCAATAATCGCGCCGGTATTGCGGGATGTCGTGTCGGGTTCGTTCACATAATAGGATGAGCCATCGCTGAACGTCGCAGAGTAACTGGAGCTCGATGTTGAACTCGACTGGTAAAGCCATGAAGGTATATCGCTGGAGTCCGTTCGATCGACTGTCACGGTGCTGGTCCTGATCATTGATGGCGTTTCTGATATACCAGGGGTCAACCATGTGGCTAATGGTGCTGGCTCTTGTGTTGTGAGATAGACTGTGGTATCTGATCCGACAGATTCCATTATCACGTCCATTAAGCTTCTGGTCCCCCACACTGCTATGGCAAGCGTGGAGAAGCCTGCTGGAGCTGATTCGATCGGGTCGGGGATGAGTTGCTATGTTATTATTAGATTGTAACCCAGTAGCAAAATTGACAAAGTACATACCGCCGACATCTCAGCTCGTTGCGGTTGGTCTCTCAACGGCAGCCAGCAATCTCTGGAAGTAGGCAGGAGGTACTTAAAACAACTTTTACTAGAGAGAAGCTTGCATAGTCCTGCCTCCTGTACACAGCCCCTTTCAATAAAAACGTCGATGTAACACTGGAATGCAGCATTGCGGTTGTGTTACAACCTGTATCAGCATGGTACAGTGCAGCGCGTAGAAACTGCGCGAAGGACTTAACCAAAGGCTCCGTAGTACAGAATACGTGCATACTAGGGTGTATACAAGGTTAGGCTCGATATGCAATGAATCACGCGCATCCGGGAAGATACATGTTGAACTCGAACATAACATGGGGTATCATTTGTGGTATATCGCTTGGCCATGCATCTATGGTGTCTGTCTGTCGGCTTTATGTGGCCCGTGGTCCTCAAGATGGCAAGCGATTTTCGATCTTTCCAAGTATCGTGACTTCGCAGCGTGCTACCCATCGATGTGTCGGTCATGGTCGACCTTGCTCGACGAAATTAGTCGAGGATTTCGGGCCGCCAACTCGTACTTATCGTCATGGAAGGGCTCCACGCGTGACGATGACAACTTCCTGTAGGGTCTTGATCACCATGAGAAAGCTGTGAGTGACTCTTGCATCGCTTATGATCACACGACTTGTTGTATGTGCACATACACGTCTCTTCTCAGCCTGCGGCTTCCTTAACCTTGCCACCGGGATTGGGCGCTTCGTCGATGAACTGGGGCGGCGCAGTATCGTCTAGCATGAAGTTTGGCACGCCTGACGATTCTCCAATACCCTCAAAGTCGACCTCGTCACCCAATGCCTCCAGCTCAGCATCCAGCTCCGACTCGTCCACATCTTCTGGCACGTCGTAGCTGCGGCTTATAGCGTCTTGTATATCGTTTCCCATATCCATGAGGTCCGCCATCTCGTCTTGCAGCTTATCGATCTTGTCGATGTTGACCTTGCCGTACTGCTTCCGTAGCTCTTTGGTCGTTGTCTTCATGGCGTCGATAGTGGTCATTGTGTTCTTAAGATTGTCCTGCATCATGCCGGCCTGTTCCATGTTCCACGACTGCGCCTGAAGTTGGTCGCGCTGCGCTTCGTATTGCTTCCGCTGCTGGAGGACTTTGAGGGCTTTTTGCTTGATGGCGGTTTTGCCGGGGCCGTCGCGCATCTTGGCGAGCTTCTGCTGGTAGGTGGACAGCTCAGCATTGAGCTTGGCGAGCTTGACGTCGAGACTTTCTATGCGTGTGTCGACCTGAGCGCGTCAGTATCGGAAAGGTGTTGCCTAATGGATGGAGCCTACATTGGAGATGGCGCTGTTGAGCGTGGGCTTGGGCGCGGTGCTCTTTGCACCGAATAAGCGGTTCATGCTGGTGGAGGGATATGTGGGTTGCCGGCCGGAGAGTCGCGATATGCAGCCGAGGGGAGAGGACAGGCGTGGAGTGTGTTGGCAGTGTGGGGTGAATGGCAGGCACCGAACGGTGGTCGTAGCTCCGGCAGTTCCCGCTAACGTCATCGATCGTCACGTGGGCGCTAACGATCGCTGACCCTGAGATGCCCAAGCAGGATTGCCATACATAGAGTGTCCCATGCCATGGCAATTGCCGACGTTGACAAGCTAACAAAAGCAACCATAGTACATGATGAAGCAATTCATCAACAGCTATCCACAAACGAGTCAAATGAACTTTCTTACAGGCGGATGCCGGCATGCGATGCCAGATGCAAGATGCACCAAACCATCACACTGTTGAAGATGCTACATAACCATGAAATCCTCCAGCATGCGCGGCGTTCACGCCATCAGCACTAGCTCGCATGCTTATCTCGAGCAACTACTGAGTTCCAGACTTGTACCCAGATATAGCTGGTAGTCTTCTTCTCGACACGTCCTGGTTGATATCAGGGAGGTGCAAGTGATCTGCGGCCTGGCACGCTATCCGTACTACGCAGCTTCTAGCCTTGCCTGTCACCACCAAACCCAACAATACCCACAACACTCCGACTCGGGAGACACAGACGTTTTCGCAGCCTGTATCTGTAACGACGCCGCGCAACAGTCGGTGCATGGGTTGATCCAGAGCCTCGCGCGCTTTTCGTTTGCCATTGCCTTCCCCGCGGCCTCGTTCGCCTAAGGTACCTGTCCCACCTGTGCAATCCAGCCCAAGCCACGAACACGCGCCCTCTGTCTCACTCGAGTCGCTCTGCTAACCAGCCCGCCGCCGTGTCCAGCTTTGCACGGTGTGTCCTTCTATGACGCATTGGTCGCCGCAGTAAATCTACGCATGTGCCCCACGCTGCTGCACACGCTCTCGAGTGCCTCGCCCGACCCTTCCCCTGCCCCGCCCTTGTAGCCGCAAACCACCGCAACCACCATGTTTTGGCGCTTCGGCGGGTACGCGCAGCTGTCGTCGCTCGACAGCATCCTCGACAAGCCCGACGTCACCGTCGAGGAGCTGCTCGACGAGTCGGACCTCATACAGGAGCTCAAGCAGCAGAACTCGAAGCTGATAGAATACCTTCGCGATGAGAATGTCTTGGAACGCCTGCTGCGCTACGTTATCGCCGCCAGACCCGACCTGCCCCCCGACGACGACACCGGAGGAGAACCTGCGCACGAGGCGAGGAGTCCCAGTCGGACGGGCTTTTTCGGCAAAGTCAGGGCGCGCTCGACATCCACCACCAAGTCCGATGCGGGCGATAGTGAAGAGACCAAGGAGGAGCGACAGCGCATGAAGTACGCCTATGTGTCGTGCGAGATCCTATCGTCCGAAGTGTGGTCCATATCCGAGGCGGTCCTCGAGAACCAGGACACCTTGCGACAGTTCTGGGCCTACATCAAGCAGCCTGCGCCGCTCGACCCCGTCCAGGCTGGCTACTTCACCAAGGTCAACGAGTCGCTGCTCGACCGCAAGATGGAGGAGATGCTCGACTTCTTCAAGTCATTGGACAATGTTGTAACAGACATGTTGCAGCACGTCGACTGCCCTGTCATCATGGACCTGCTGTTGAAGATTATCAGCCTTGAGAAGAGCGAGGGCGGACAGGGCATTGTTGACGTAAGTCGTTCCATACACGCTTGCTAGCATAACTAACAGACTCCAGTGGCTGCAACAACAGAACCTCGTTCCCCGCCTGATATCGTTCCTCGCCCCCGATCAGTCGACTTCCACACAAACGTCAGCTGGCGACTTCCTCAAGGCTATCATCACAATATCCGCAAACGCTACCACGCAAGACCAGTCCGTCATCGGGCCTAACGAGCTTACGCGCCAGCTTGTCTCCGAACAATGTCTGAAACAGCTGATCGATTTTATGCTGCAAGGCGGCAATCCGCTGACAGTCGGTGTGGGTATCATCATCGAGGTTATCAGAAAGAACAACTCCGACTATGATTTGGAGAATCAGATTGGGCCGGTACCCAAGAACTCAGACCCCATCTACCTGGGAACACTGCTTCGCCAATTCGCCAACCACATCCCGCAGTTCATGGAGCTGGTTAATAGCTCAAGCCAGATCGTGACACAGCGCGATGGCAGCACTACAAAGAAAAAGCGAGAGCTCAAGACAGCCTTTGGCGAGAAGATCGAACCGCTTGGATTTGATCGGTTCAAGACTTGTGAGCTGATGGCCGAGTTGCTGCACTGCAGTAACATGGCTCTGCTCAACGAACGGGGCAGCGAGGCTGAAGTCAGGAGGCGAGATGCCGAGCGGGAACGTCTCAAGGCTGACGGCAAATTGACTTCAGCGATTCCCGGCAACCCAGGCGATTTCTCCACCAGCGTTGATAGCCAAGGCTTCCACCACGCGCGCGCCCCATCCATGGACTCTCCCGCAGAGATAAAACCTCTGCATGTACAAAACAGTTCGGAAGACGACTTTGAAAAGGTTGTCGCGCCGGAAGTTGCTGTCGAAGAGGCCAAAGATACATCAACGGAGAAGGAGCAGATTGGAGAGCCATTGGAGCCTTCGCCGAAGCTGCCACCGAGAGATGCGCCACAGGAACCGTCCGCTGCCAAGACGGCAGGCGATGACGGCGAGTTTGTTGACGAGCCTCTGACACCACCCAAAGACGCTGCAGCACCTGCCGAGAAACCTGCATCTCCACCTAAGCCTGCAGATGATGCCGAGTCACCCACATCAGCCGGCCTGAGTGCCAAGGTCGATGAGCTTGAACTGGATACTGACACCGTTATGAACGACCGCCAGGAACCGACAGAGCCTGCGAAGACCGAGAAGTCTGATACCGATGTCAAGACCCCGCCATCTCTTCTCACACAGCAGCTCAACCAGACCTCGGATACCACCACCGCTGAACAATCCGAAAGCCTCTCACCCCATCCAGACGACAAACCAGCGCCACTGTTTGCGGGTAAGAACCGCAAAAGTGAAGCCGAACCAGCCAGCATCGACACCTCGCGCTTCACCGCACCAGTAGCAGGATCAGATCTTTCGGAAATAACTCCTATCGACGAGTCTCAGAGCGTGCGCTCGGTGGTATTCGGCAGTGCAGAGGATGCTGCAGGTTTCGAGATCGACATTGACGGTACGCCTGTTGTTGGCGACTTGCTGAAGATCACATTCGTTGAGAACAAAGTTGTACCAACGATACTGGTAAGCCCCTCGATATCTTCCAGCGAAACGTGCTAATATTTGCAGGACTTCTTCTTCCGCTTCCCATGGAACAACTTTCTACACAATGTAGTATACGACGTCGTTCAGCAAGTTTTCAACGGTCAGATGGACCGTGGATACAACCGTCAGCTAGCGATTGACCTCTTCGACAACGGAGGCATTACCGAGCGCATCATCAAAGGACAGCAGGAGAGCGACAAATCGCACCAAGAAACGTCCATGCGACTAGGATACATGGGTCACCTCACCCTGATCGCAGAAGAGGTGTTGAAGTTTACAGAGCGACACACCGACGAGGTTCTGTCGCAGATGGTCCTAGAGAAGGTCCACGCTCAAGAGTGGGTGTATTATGTGGAACATATCCTGGCCGAGACGCGAGAGCGCGACAACGCCATTCTCGGAGGCGTACGACCCGACATGAGCGTCGGGCCCAGACAAGCTGTGCTCAATGCCGTCAACGCAGCAAACAACAACTTTGGAGGCGACAGTGGCGGGCTCTCCAATGCAAGCCTCGCCAACAACGGCAACATAGGCCTCGACAGCATGGAGCTCACCAATGCTGGTGACACTGAGGGTGGTGGGTACACCTTCAGCGGAGGCTCCTTGCTTAGTGGCTTTACTAACTCGAGTGACGAAGAAGACGAAGACATGGACGATGTCGACACCGAGAGAGAGCGGGAACAACGACAGGGACCTGTCGACGACTCCGAACAAGTGGGTGAAATCTCATTTGACGATGCTGATATGGACTATCGATAAGTCCATGGCCCCGAGCATACACACTATACCACGAATGTTTCCCGCCCTTGGTGCGTTTCCTTTTCTTATACTTGTTTGTATCATGAGCGGGAACGGACAGACGGCTCGCATGCTAGATCTATGGGCCTATCATCATCCTTTCTGTACATACATTCCTTGCGCCATCCGACAGGGTGTATGATACATGTAGTAATACGCATCGTGAGATGTGGTTTCCTCTCATCTCCTTTGTGTGATGTACCACTGGATGATTGGGCTTCATTGATCTGGTATGGTGTCCTCTTTCCTCCTCGTTTCCATCTGCTTGTTTCCCCTTTGTTCACCCTTTCTCTGTTGATTCTGATTTGCTCGCGTTCCATCTCCGCCCTAAATTGTCGCCCTATACTACCATTGAACAGCTCCACTAACACTCTCTTCCAGCCCAGTATCCCACCGCCCCTCCAGATCCCCCCATCGCGCGCCCGCCGTCAATTCGCCCTCCGTCTCGCCCAACGCAAAGCGCAGCTCGAATCAACGCGCGAAGCAGAAGAAGACCCAGACGACCCTTCCGCCCCGAAAACCCAAGAACAAGAAGAACGCGAAGGACACCAGCGCTTTGCACGCATGTTCGAAGGCATCGAAGATTCTTCCGACGACGATAGTCTGCACAGTATTGAGGGTATGGGAGAGGACGAGGAGAGCATACTAGGCCGCATCGAAGTTGAGGGCCAGGAGGTGGGCAGGCGGAGTCCGATTAAAGTGGCTAGTCCCGAGAAGGTGAGTAGCCCGGAACTGGAGCGGGGTCCGAGTGGTGGGGAGGGTAAGGAGGAGGAGAGGAGGGTTGTGGTTTAGTATGTTGTTGATGTGTTTATGAATGTGGTATGTGGGTAAGGCGCGGGCGCCGTCAGCGGTATCGTTGATGTGTTGTTCGATGTCGCTGTTGATGGGTATTGCGAGAATTCATGTAGGTTTACGCGATGGATTGGCATGATGTATGTAGTAATGCATGGTTATGAGATACCCCCTTCGATCTATCTCTTGGGATATTGTACTTTACGTTGAGCTGGAGCACCTAATATAGCCGCAACATGCTTTTTTTCTTAGAGAGGTTCGCACTTTGATCTTGTGTTGTGCCGAAGACGAGGCAGGTACGACATTGGCGAAACGTACCTACCCATTCCGACGCTCGCGTCAGGTGACTTGGCGACACGCTAAGTAGAACCTTAGCGCGTCCGCCATCTACCCTTCCCTACCATCAACACTCATAGACTCCATACACAAATCCTACACCACACAGCATGTCGACGCAACCCGCCCCTCCCCGCCCTTCAAACGACCACCGCCGCACCTCCGGCGCCCCCAAACGCCAATCCATCCTCCCAAAACCCTCCTCCATCTTCCTCGACACCACCGTCCTCATCGCGCAGCACGCGCAAATCACCGGCACACACCCCGTCACAATCGGCCCTAATACCGTTTTACACCCACATAGCAAACTCAGCAGCGCGGTCGCACCTGTTGTCCTCGGCGAGGGCTGTGTGGTTTTTGAACGCGCGAAAGTGGGTGTTGGTATGGGTGCTGAGGGTGATGCGGAGGGGAAGAGGGGGAGTATGGCACCTCCTGCAAGGGGGAGTGGGAGTGTGAGGGAATCTATGCGCAGTGAAGGAACGGTGCTGGGTAGGAATGTGGTTGTTGATTCTGGGGCTGTGGTTGAGGCGGCGGAGGTGGGTGAGGGGAGTGTGGTTGAGGTGGGTGCTGTGCTGGGGAGGGGCAGTATTATTGGGAGAGTACGTATACTATCCATGGTTTGGTCGCATCCCGGGAAGTTCAAGCTAACATGTTTGTAGTACTGCACTATATCGGCTTCTTCGGTTATACCGCCTTATACCCGCTTGCCAGATTATACGGTCGTGTATAGCGGGAACCAACAAAGAGTGGATCGGACGCTGCAATTGCGACCGGAGATTCTGGAACAGAAGATGGCGGTGCATGCGAAGCAGCTGGATATGTTTAAGAAGCTTATTCCCAATAATATTGCGAAGTGGTCTTGAGGGGAAGACGTACTCGGGTCTTCGCGCTATCCTTCGGACTCCAGACAGGACGAGCTTCGACACAACGCCTCGACGACGTTCTTACACAAAGCTCGGCCTACAGCGGTTCCAGGGGTGAAACAGATTTGGGCAGTGAAAGCAAGGGATTTCCACGAGACTCGGCGCTGGTTGCCTTGTGAAAGCTTTGGAAAGCCATAGCAGAAGCAATGGCAGCAGTCTTTCACCGACTAGTGGGCCCTCTGAGACTATACGATCTCCTCTCTGATTGTATATGTACGAAGCACCTCCACCGTTCACGACAAGAACCACCACACCATTTAGCTCTACCGCCATTCGCATTCAACCATATCAGCACCAGGACCAGCATTGCGGCCAACAATGCCTCTCTACGCCTCCAAAGCAGCGTTCGTCGCTTCGGACATGAAGGCATGTCCCATGCCGCCCTCCGACCCCTCCTGTCCTATCTGCCGCGAAGACCTCCAGTCTCAGGCACCAGAAGCCTTATCCGCGAGCCCTTCAAGCGAAGTCGCACAGAACGGTAACCCCATTACGAACGGTTCCGCCCATGACCATGGCACCACCGCCGTCAACAGCGCACCCGCTGAACCAAACGAAGATCACCCCCCCGTCAAGGTCACCTGCTGCAACAACATATTCGGCCGCAATTGTCTGGAATCCTGGCTCACCAGGGGAAACAGCTGTCCATTCTGTCGCGCCGAGTTTTTCCCCTTGCAGACCGCACCAACCCGACTGACATTCGAATGGTTTGCTCGGGCCATGGAGACAGCAGGAGCTCGAACCGACGCGAGGTTGGAGGCAGCGAGAGCTCGATACACAGAGGGCATGGAGGCGGCGCATATTCGATATGCAGAGAGCATAGAGGCTGCGACACGTCGCATTACAGTCACACGTAGAAGGGACCTGCGCACGCTTGAGGCTCTGCATAGGGCGGCGGACCCGGATTCGGAATTGGCGGACCAGGATGACGCTGAGGATGAGTCTGAGTTGTCCTTCGAGACCGAGTCGGAGGATGATTTTGATTTAATGCCCGAGCTAGAGTCGGAGGATGAAAGCGAAGGGTACCACTCGGAGTCTGGGTCTGTTATGAGCGAAGATGAGGATGACGAGTCTGAGTTTGAAGATGAAGATGAAGATAGCGGTGATGAGGACGGTGGGGGCGGTGGACCCCCGGAAGGACCTGGATCTGGAGGCGCGGTTTGTGTTGGGTGCGCTCATACAGGTGCTTCAGTGCGAGCCTAGAGTGGCGTCGCTGGAATAACGAGTGTAAAGGAAGGTTTCGATAGGCCGGAAAAGATGATGTATTCATTCTTCCTGAGTGCGTATCTTATAGTCATCCATGAAAAATCATGTCGAAGTAGCACTTGCTTCAACCATCACAAGCTCAGCATCTATTATACTCATCCCCTGACTTTGCACGTCTACCTCTACCAACATACCTATCCGGCTATGACCAGCTGGGATAGCTTGAAACATCGTGGTATCCAACGATCCAGCAGCTGGTCATAGCCG
>Ga0265797_10008483_pt1 | contig 13673 bp, 12 predicted proteins | sample P2T30metagenome_FD_192433 | JGI IMG/M metagenome (GOLD analysis project Ga0265797, IMG submission 192433) | Plant litter microbial communities from East Loma Ridge, Irvine, California - P2 T30 | ecosystem: Environmental > Terrestrial > Plant litter > Unclassified | place: USA: California... | reverse complement strand
GTATCGCCGCCCCCGCGCTTGCCGGCACCAGCCTCGGTCTCTTCATCCTCGTCTTCTGCATCCTCGCCTCGACCTATGGCGGCGGCTTCGCGACCGTGCCCGCCTATCTGGCGGACATATTCGGGACTAAGTTCGTCGGTGCGATCCACGGCCGGCTGCTGACCGCCTGGTCGACCGCGGGCGTCGTCGGGCCGCTGCTCGTCGCCAACATGCGCGACGGGCGGATCGCCGCGGGGATCCCGCGCGATCAGGTCTATCAGCCGATCTTCCTGATGCTCGCGGCGATGCTCGTGGTCGGCTTCGTCGCGAACCTGTTCGTCAAGCCGGTGGCAAGTCGCTTCCACATGCCGGTTACCGAGGGCGTGGCTTCGACGACTGCCATCGACGCCACGACGGCCACCACCACCGCACAGCATGGCGGTGGATCGCGGTCGACCGTCATCCTCGCCTGGCTGGCGGTCGGCGTGCCGATCCTCTGGGGGATCTACATGACGCTGTCGAAGGCGGTCATTCTGATCAAGTGACAGAGCGCGACACCGCGGTCGCATCGCCGGACAGGCGATCGCGACCCGGTGGTCGGCGTGGAAAAGGATTTGAGTTGGCGCCGACGGTGTCGGCGTGGAGCGGGTGAAGGGAATCGAACCCTCGTCACTTGCTTGGGAAGCAAAAGCTCTACCATTGAGCTACACCCGCATATCGACTGTACGTCCGTGCGGCGGATGAGCGCCGGCGGTCGCGATGCGATGGCGAGCGTCTATCGGCTCGGCGAGAGCGACGCAAGATGCTTCTCGACGCGGAATGGCGCGCTGTGTCGAGGGACGCGGGGCACGACGTAATGAAACTGTCACCGCCGTGTCACCACGCTGCCATTGGTCTGCAATAGGCACCCCGGCAAGCCAGCCCATAGCTGGACCAATCGGGGGACCATCATGATCATCGGCCTGTCACACCGCGCACGCGGTCCTGCTGTCTTGCGCGCGCTTCTCATCGGCAGTGCGATGATCCCGCTCGCGATCGGGATCGCCCGTGCCGAACCGGTCGATGGCCCCGCCGCAGCCGCAGCCCCCGCCCTGCGTGGCAATGCCAGCATCACCGGGACGATCTCGCAGGCGGGCAGCGGCGATTATCTCGACGGCGCGTCGGTTTCGATTCCGGCGCTGGGGCTCGCGACCGCGGCGGATCGCGCGGGCCGGTTCACGCTGGCCGGGATCCCCGCCGGGACGCATGACGTCGTCATCCGCTATGTCGGCTTCCCCGATGCCCGGCGCAGCGTCACGGTCACAGACGCGGCGGTCGTGCTCGATGTCGCGATGACGATCGAGACCAGTGCCGACGGCGACGAGATCGTCGTTTCGGGATCGCGCCCGATCGCCGAGTCCGAAGCGGCGGCGCTGCAGATCCAGCGGACCAGCCCCTCGCTCGTCTCGGTGATCGCGTCGGATTCGATCGGGCGCCTGCCCGACCAGAATGTCGCGCAGGCGGTCAGCCGCCTGCCCGGCGTCGGCGTCCAGCGCGACCAGGGCCAGGCCCGCTACATCACGCTGCGCGGCAGCCCGATCAACTGGACGACGCTGTCGTTCGACGGGATCAACGTGGTCAGCCCGGAGGGGCGCGACGCACGGTTCGATTCGATCCCCTCGGCGATCGCGTCGCAGATCATCGTGCGGAAAGCGGTGACCCCCGACATGACCGGCGAGACGATCGCGGGCAATGTCGACATCATCACCCGCTCGGCGTTCGACTATCCGGGGCTGAAGGTTCAGGCCAAGGGCGGCCTCGGCCATGTCGAGCTTGGCAAGAAGACCGAATATGAAGGCTCGCTCGTCGTGTCCGACCGGTTCGACACGGGGATCGGTGAGTTCGGCATCGTCTCGTCCGCCAGCCTCTATCGCCGCGGGATGGTCACCGACAATTTCGAGACCGACTTCGAAGCGGTCGACCGCGACCTGCGCCCCGGGTACGAGACGCGCAACTGGGCGCGCGAGACCGAGAACAAGCTCTACCGGCTGACGCGCAAGAACTATTCGCTGTCGAGCCGTCTCGACTGGCGCCCCGCCCCCGGCCACAAGCTGTTCGCCGAGACGATCTACTCGGCGTTCGAGGATGACGAGCAGCGCAACAACTACATCTTCGATCTCGACGACCAGCAGTCGCGCACCCCGAACGGCACCGCAGCGTGCGCGGTCAATGCGCGACCCGCCTCGGGCACGACGGGCTATGCCGATGTCTGCACCGGCAACACCCCCCTGCTCGGCACGGTGTACGGGATCGATCTCAATTCGAACTTCACGGTGCGCAAGTACAAGCAGTCGGTGTTCACCAACACGCTGGGCGGCGATCACGAACTCGGCGACTGGAAGGTCGCGTGGCGCGGCAACTACACCCGCTCGATCGACGACCGGTCGCAGCCTGCGCAGCTCAACTATGACAGCCCCTCGTTCGGCACCAATGGCGCGAATGCCGCCAACCGCCTGACCGTCGGCTATGACCTGACCGATCCGCAGCTCGCCAAGGTGCAGCTGTACCGGACGATCCGCAACGCCGATGGCAGCTTTTCGCGCGGCGACCGGGTCACGGCGATCGAGGATTTCCCGCGCACCCTGTCGCGCCTGCGCTCGCTCAAGGCGCAGGACGTGACCGAGGCCTATACCGCCAAGCTCGACATCAGCCGCGAGGCGTCGGTGTTCGGCGCCTCGACGATCCTCGCCGCCGGCGTGCGCTATGACGACCGCACCAAGACGTCGAACGAATATCTCCTCGACCTGTCGACGCCCGCGCAGTTCGCCGCGGCGGGTATCGCGACGAACTATTCGGCGATCGCCAAGCCCGGCGGGTTCCAAGGCGAGATCCCGCTCGGCTACACCTTCCAGTATTTCGACCGCGACAAGGTTCTCGGACTGGTCGATCAGGCCAAGGCGGTCGGCAGCTATGTGCGCAGCGACGCCAATTTCTACGACGTCGGCGAGAAGGTCTATTCGGCCTATGCGATGGCGACCGCGACGACCGGCTGGGGCAGCATCATCGGCGGCGCCCGCGTCGAGCATATCCGCAACGACGCACGCGCCTTCTCGATCGGCACGGTCGGCACCGGCGCCGCGGCGACGACGGTCACCACGCCGATCGACGTGAAGTCGAGCCAGACGCTGGTCTATCCCAGCCTCCACCTCAACTGGGACGTCGATGACCGGATGAAGGCACGGCTGTCGTTCAACACCGGCGCCGCGCGTCCGGATTATGATCAGCTGCGCCCCAATCTCAGCTATAACGATGCGAACGCCACCATCTCCGGCGGCAATCCCGATGCGAAGCCGGAAAAGGCGAAGGGCGTCGATCTCTATGTCGAATATTACACGATGCCGCGCGGTTTCCTGTCGATCGGTGCCTATTACAAGGACGTCACCGACGTCCTGTTCGATTCGACGCAGACGTTTGGGCGGACGACGCTGAACACCGGTGGCGTCGATCGATCGGGCTATCTCTATTCGACGATCGTCAACGGCGGCAGCGGCTATATCATGGGCATCGAGGGTGCGATCCAGCAGCAGCTCGAGCCCTTCACCGCCGATCTCGGGCTGCCCGAATGGATGGGTGGCTTCGGCGTCCAGCTCAACGCGACGATCAACAAGAGCCGCGCCGAGACGCCGGGGACCGCCGCCCTGCCCTCGCGAAAGGTGCCGCTGCCCGGCGCGTCGGACGCGATCTACAATCTGATCGCCTATTACGAGAAATACGGTTTTTCGGCACGGGTGTCCTATCAGAACCGCTCGGCATGGCTCGATGCGATCGGCGGCACCGACACGATCGGCGGCGTCGTACGCGGCATCGACGGCGGCGACTTCTACTGGGCGAAGGACAATGAGCTCGACGCCAGCGTCCGCTATGCGATCAACAACAATGTCGAGATCTACGGCGATTTTGCCAACCTTCTGAACGGCCCGGGCCGCCGCTATGCCGGCTCGTCCGCCTATACGATCGAGCATGAGACGTTCGGGCGGCGCTATACCGGCGGCGTGCGGGTGACCTTCTGATGCGCGGACTGCCGCTCGTCGCGCTGATCCTCGCCGGGTGCGCGACCACAAGCGTGCCCCAGACGGCCACCGCGCCGCTGGTCGCGGCGACCGCGGAAACCGATCCGGTCGACACCGCGGCGGATGCGGCGGACGATCCCGCGATCTGGCGCAACCCCGCGGACCCGGCGAAGAGCCTGGTCATCGGGACGGACAAGAAGGCGGGCATCCACGTCTACAGCCTGGCAGGCAAGCGGCTGAGCTTCACGCCCGCCGACCGGCTAAACAATGTCGACCTGCGCACCGTCGGCACGCGCGTGATCGCGGCGGCGAGCGACCGCGCCGATGTCGACGTCGCACATGTGTCGCTGTTCGCGCTCGACACCGCGGCGGCGAGGCTCGTGCCGCTCGGCCGGTTCCCGGTCGGCCCGGGCGAGGCTTACGGCATGTGCCTGTGGACGCGCGCGCGCGATCACGCGCTGTTCGGCTTCGTCGTGCTGAAGGACGGGCGGATCGATCAGGTCGCGATCGACGTCTCGGGCGGCGTCCCCAAGGTCACGACAGTCCGCTCGATGAAGCTGGCGAGCCAGGCCGAGGGCTGCGTCGTCGACGACCGGACCGGGCTGCTCTACGTCGCGGAAGAAGATGTCGGGCTCTGGCGGTTCGACGCGGATCCGGCAGCACCGGGGACCGCGACGCCGATCGCGCAGGTCGACGGCAAGACGCTCGTCGCCGATGCGGAAGGTCTCGCGCTCGCGCCCTCGGGCCGACGCGGCGGCTATCTGGTCGTCTCGAGCCAGGGCGACAACGCCTATACGCTCTACCGCCTGCCCGGCGTCACCTATGCGGGGCGGTTCCGGATCGGCGGCGGGGCGATCGACGGGACCAGCGATACCGACGGCGTCGACCTGATGCTCGGCGATTTCGGCCCCGCCTATCCGGGCGGCCTGTTCGTCGCGCAGGACGGCGACAACGCCCCCGACACGCAGAACTTCAAGTTCGTCAGCTGGACGGCCGTGCGTCGCGCCCTGCGCCGCTAGCCCGCGACGTCCGCAGGGAACGTCTGGGGCCATCCCGCGCTATAGGAGCTGGCATCGATCGGCGTATCGAGAGGCCGCAGATCCGAGGACGATGATGACCCAGACCCGTACCGCGACGCTGCACCGGATGGTGCTGCCCGATCACACCTGCCCGTTCGGCGTCCGCGCGAAGCAGCTGCTTCAGGCCGAAGGCTATGACGTCGACGACCAGATCCTCCGCGATCGGGATGCGGTCGAGGCGTTCAAGGCCGAGCACGGCATCGCGACAACCCCGCTGATCGTCATCGACGGCGAGACGATTGGTGGCTGCGACGATCTCGAACGCTATCTGGCGGAGCGTTGAGCGATGGCCCATGCTGATCACCATCCGGTCGCGTCGCCCGTTCCGACGCATGCGCCACCGCCACCGCCAGCATTGTCGCGGACCGCTGCCGCGCTGATCGTCGTGTCGGTCCTCGGCGTTAGCGCGGCGATCGGTCGCCGCAATGCGCCCGACCCCTCTCACCCGCGGACCCGCCGCTGGTACAAGCGGCTCGACAAGCCGAGCTATACGCCGCCCGATGCCGTGTTCGGCGCGGTGTGGCCGGTGCTCGAGACCGGGCTCGCCGTCGGCGGATATGGTCTGCTCCGCCAGCCCTCAGGGCCACGTCGCACGAGTGCGGTCGGGTTGTGGCTGCTGAACACCGCGATGGTCGGCGGCTGGACCGAGATCTTCTTTCGCAAGCGGGCGCTGCGATCCGGCGCGGTCGTCGCAGGCACGATGGTCGCAACCGGCGGCGCGTATGTTGCGGCGGCGGCGAAGGTCGATCGTCCCGCGGCGCTGCTGGGCGTGCCGTTCGTGGGCTGGCTCGGCTTTGCGACGTTGCTCGCCACGCGCATCAGCGCACGCAATCCCGAGTCCGACGCGGCGGACGCCCGGTGACCGATCTGGTCGTCTGGCATGACGGCGACTGCCCGCTATGCCGGCCCGAGATCGCGCTCATGCGGCGGCTCGACCGGCGCGGTGCGATCACCTTCGTCGATGCCACCGATCCCGATGCGAGCTGCCCGATCGACCGCCGGGACCTGCTCGCGCGGTTTCATGCGCGTGAAGACGGGACGATGCTGTCGGGCGCGGCGGCGTTCGCCGCGATGTGGCGCGCAATCCCGGTCCTGCGGCCACTCGGCCTGCTCGCGCGTAACGGCACGGCGCTCCGCCTGCTCGAGCATGCCTATCTCGGCTTCCTCGTAGTGCGACCCCGCCTGCAGGCCGCACTGCGCGGCCGACAGGCGGGCGAACGGCGGCGTTAAAGCCCGGCGTTGCGCCGGACGGCGGCGCCCACCGCCGACCAGTCGACGTCTTCACCCTCCTGCGCGATCGCGGCGCGCAGATGATCGCGCACCACGCCGAGCAGCGGCATCGGCGTACGCAGGCGGCCCGCCGCGGTGTCGACGAGGTTCATGTCCTTCAGCCCCAGCGGTGCGGCAAAACCAGCGGGCGTGAACCGCTGTTCGACCAGCATCTCGCCGTACGTCTTGTAGACCGGCGCGTTGAACAGCGTACCCGTCAGCACCTCGAGCAGCAGCGCCGGTTCGACCCCGCCCTTTTCCGCCAGCGTCATCGCCTCCGCCATCGCCTCGACCGCCGCCATGATCATGAAATTGCCGCTCAGCTTCACCAGATTGGCGGCGGACGGCGTCTCGCCGACACGGAACACACGCTGGCTGATGGCATCCAGTGCGGGCCCGCACCGGGCGATCAGATCGTCGCGTCCCGCCGCAACGACGAACAGCATCGCCGCCGCCGCCGCGGGCGGACGACCGAAGACGGGGGCCGCGACATAGCCTCCGGCCCCGTCCTGATCCGCCGTCAGCCGCTCCGCCAGCGCGACGCTGATCGTGCTGTGCGATACATGGACCGCCGGCGCACCGAGGATCCCGTCATCGCCGTAGACCACCGCCTCCAGTGCGGCATCGTCCGCCAGCATCGTCATCACCACGTCGCCCTGCGCCGCTTCGGCGGGCGTCGCGGCCCGAGTCGCGCCGCGTTCGACCAGCGCATCGGCCTTGTCCGGCGAGCGGTTCCACACCGTCACCTCATGACCCGCCTCGACCAGATTGGCAGCCATCGCATGCCCCATCTGGCCCAGACCGATAAACCCGATTCTCATGATCATAATCCCTTGTCCGACCGCAGCAGGATCACCCGCCGGTCCTGCCCCGCCCAACGCGCGGGCGGCGCGGATGTTCGACGCGCGCATGCCGGTCGATCGGTCCCGGAACGTCCGGGATACTGGACGTTTTTCCACTTGTGCCTATATACCGACTGGTATGAATAGCTTGTGCACTCTCACCGCCCCCAAGGGCCGCCCCCGCGAGTTCGATCTCGAGGAGGCGCTTGCGGCCGCGCTGCGCGTTTTCTGGCGAAACGGATATGAGGCGGCGTCGATGGCCGAACTCACGGCCGAGATGAAGATCACCAAGCCGAGCCTTTATGCCGCGTTCGGCAACAAGGAAGCGCTGTTTCACAAGGCGCTCGACCTCTATGAGCGCGAAAAGCTCGCTTATATGACCTCCGCGCTCGATGCGCCGACCGCCAAGGCGGTGGCCGAGCGGCTGCTGCGCGGGGCGCTTCAGATGCAGACGAGCACCTGCGATCCCAAGGGGTGCCTGAGCATCATCAGCAGCGTTGCCTGTGGCGTCGAGGCCGAACCGATCAAGGCCGAGGTCGCCAAACGCCGCGAGTCGTCACAGGCTGCGCTGATCCGCCGGTTCGACGAGGCCAAGGCGGCGGGCGAGTTCCCCGACGGTCTCGAGTCGCCCGCTCTTGCGCGCTATCTGTTCGCGGTCATGCAGGGGCTGGCGATCCAGGGCGGATCGGGCGCCACCTGTGGCGAGCTCAATCAGCTTGTCGACACCTGCATGATGGTCTGGCCGACGCGCTAGCCGCCGGGGCACGCACGCCTCCGTCGAACCCTCCCCTCCTCCCGGCACGGTCGCTGCCGGTCAGGATTACCCTCTGGTCTGTCCGTCTGACGCGATCTGCATCAGGACAGGTTCGTCGTCCGCAGTGTTTGCTGCCGCTGGCCTGCCGATCGCCGTCTTGGTCGCCGCTCTCAGGACGGCTGAACGCAGCGCCTCGACGCCATAGGGCTTCGGCAGCAGGATCGCCTCGGGATCCCACGGCACGAGCGCGACCTCGCTGTCGCCGGTTGCGAACACGACCCCGATGCCCGGCCGACGCATGCGGACCGCTTCGGCAAGCTCAGGGCCGGACAGCCCGGGCAGGTTGACGTCGCTGACCAGCACATCGAACGGGCGGGCCTGCAGCGTCGTGAGCGCCGCTTCGGCGCTGGCCGCCTCGATCACCGCCATGCCCAGATCGCGCAGCATCTCGGCGGCACCCGCACGGATCGCCGCGTCATCCTCGACGAGCAGGACGCGGATCGGGACGTCTCCGTCCGACTGCGGCGCATCCTCGTGACCCTCCGCCGCGCGCCGCCGCGCGCGCTGCCCGGCGAGAACCTGTTCGAACTTCCGCGCGAGCGCCTCGCGCGTATAGGGCTTGGAGAGCAGCTCGACGCCGACGTCGAGCCGGCCGCCATGCACGATCGAATTCTCCGTATAGCCCGACGTGAACAGCACCGCGAGATCGGGGATCCGCTCGCGCGCACGACGGGCGAGTTCGGGGCTCTTCAGCGTCCCCGGCATCACCACGTCGGTGAACAGCATGTCGATCGGCACGCCGCTTTCGATGACGTTCAGCGCACTGCCCGCGTCGACCGCTTTCAGCACGCCATAGCCGAGGTCGCCGAGCATCTCGACGACGGTCGCACGGACTTCGTCGTCGTCCTCGACCACCAGCACGGTTTCGGTCCCGCCGATGATCGGCCCACCGCTGGTCGCGACCTCGACGTCTTCGGGGCCCATCGCGCGCGGCAAATAGAGCTTGATCGTCGTGCCTTCGCCGACCTCGCTGTAGATCTTCACATGGCCGCCCGATTGCTTGACGAAGCCATAGACCATCGACAGGCCGAGCCCGGATCCCTTGCCCTCGCTCTTGGTCGAGAAGAACGGCTCGAACACCTTGTCGATGATGTCGGGCGCCATGCCGCTGCCCGTGTCGGTAACCGCCAGCATGACATATTGCCCCGCCGCGACCTCCAGATGGCCGCGTGCATAGGCGTCGTCGAGGCTGGCATTGCCGAGCTCGATCGTCAGCTTGCCGCGCCCCTCCATCGCGTCGCGCGCGTTGATCGCGAGGTTGAGCAGCGCGTTCTCGATCTGCGTCGGGTCGATGAACGTGTTCCACAGCCCACCGCCGACGACCGTCTCCACCTCGATTGCCTCGCCGATCGCACGCCGCAGCATGTCGTCCATCCCGCGTACGAACCGCGTGACGTTGACCACCTTGGGTTCGAGCGCCTGGCGTCGGCCGAAGGCGAGCAGCTGCGCGGCGAGCTTGGCGCCGCGCTCGATCCCCGCCATCGCGTTGCTGACCCGGCGCTCGGCACGCGCATTCCCGGCAATGTCCTTGCCGAGCAACTGCAGATTGCCCGAGACGACCTGGAGCAAATTGTTGAAATCGTGCGCGACACCGCCGGTCAGCTTGCCGATCGTCTCCATCTTCTGCGCCTGGGCGAGCCCCGCTTCAGCGAGCCGGCGCTCCTCGATTTCGCGGATGACGCGCGCCTCGAGCGTCTCGTTGAGAACGCGAAGCTGGCGTTCGGCGCGTTCACGATGGCTGATCTGTCGTTCGAGCTGCAGCGTGCGATTGACGCGCTCCTCGACGTCGAAGACCAGCACGTAGAAGCCGTTGATCGCCCCATCGGGCTCGACCCGCGGGATGTAACGCAGTTCGGACGCGCGGTCGCCGCCGTCGCGGTGCGGCAGCCGCGCATCGGCGGTCACTGTCTCGCCGGCCAGAGCCCGGTCCATCATCGGTTGGCGTACCGCAAAGGCCGGCTGACCGATGACGTCGCGGACATGCCGCCCGACGATCTGGGCGGGTGTCAGCCCGACCCAGTCCTCGTAAAAGCTGTTGGCGAACCGATAGACATAATCGCGATCGATATAGGAAATCAGCACGGGCAGCGCGTCGGTGACGATCCGCAGCTCCGATTCGCTCCGCGCCAGCTGCCGTTCCGCCGCCACCCGCTCGCTATTGTCGATCACCGTGCCCAGCACGCCGCCGACGCTGCCGTCGAAATCATGCACCGGGGTGTAGAAGAGGTCGAGCGTCACCGCGTGCGCTGCGCCGTCATGGTGGAGCGTCATCGGCTGGTCGCGAAAGAGCATGACCTCGCCGCGCATCACCGCGCCCAGCACGTGGCGGTTGAAGTCCGCCTGCTCGGGCCAGACGTCGACGGCGCGCGCACCGATCGCGGCCGGATGCTTGCCGCCCGCGATCCTGGCATAGCCGTCATTATATAGCATCAGGCCGTCAGCGCCCCACATCAGCACCTTGGCGACGGGCGAGTTGACCACCGTATTGACGGTCGAGCGAAGCTGCGGGGACCAGGTGTCGATCGCGCCGAGCGGCGTCGCGCTCCAGTCATGCGCTCGTATCGCTGCGCCACACGCCCCGCCGGCGATCGGCCAGGCCACCGGGGTGGCGGCGACGGATCGCCCCAGCCGGTCGCGCAGCAGCGTCAGGGTCTCAGCGGCAACCGCATCGGCGCTGGTGCCGGTGCCGGTACTTACCTGGGCATCGATGAAGCGGTCGAGTTCGGACGCGAGCACCGGGTTGCGGGTCTGTCGGGTAACCATGCCACCGGGGTAGCTCTCCGACCGCGCCTGTCAATCACGCTTGGCATCGGCACCGGACTTGGCAGACGGAGCGAGCCGCGCGCACGACCGACGTGCACGCGGCGCAACGCCCCTCAGTCGAGGGGCTTGGTCACCGGCCGCCACATCACGAAGGCGAGCGCCACGAGTGGCAACACCGCCATACAGCCCACGATCATCAGCATCAGATTGCTTGCAGTCATCCAGCCTCTCCTTCGTATTTTTACGAAGGCTGACGGGTATTGCCGTGCTTTGCAAGCGGCTTGGCCCAGCGGGCCGTCCACCAACCTGGAGTACGCCCGCGGCGTCAGATGCCTTCGGGTGTCACCACGCGCCCGGTCGCCTCGAGCGCGCTGACCAGATCGGCGATGCAGCGATCGACCAGCGCGGCATCCGCACTGCGCACGACGAAATTCGCGCCCGTCCGGCCGTCGCGGAAAAACGGGTAGCTGCCGACCGCGACGCCGTCATGCGCCTTCTCGGCATCGCGCAGCAAATCGGCGACTTCGCTCTCCGCCACCCAGCAGCCGATCGTCTTCGACACGACCGGGCGTCCGCCTTCCAGCGTGCCGGTGAGCGCGTCGAGCATGCCGGCGGTGATGTGCGGCACCCCCGCCATGATGAAGATGTTGCCGATCCGGATCCCCGGCGCGCCCGATACCTTGTTGTCGATCAGGTCGGCACCGACTGGCACGCGCGCCATCCGCGCACGCGCTTCGGTCAGCCCGCCGCGGGTCGCATAATAGGCCTCGAGCACCGCCATCGCCCGCGGATGATGCTCGACCGCGACACCCAGCGCCTCGGCGATCGAATCGACGGTGATGTCGTCATGCGTCGGGCCGATCCCGCCCGTGGTGAACAGATAGTCGTTGCGTGCGCGCAGGGTGTTCACCGCCTCGACGATCGCCTCGGTCCGGTCGGCGACGACGCGCACTTCGGCCAGCCGGATGCCCTGCACATTGAGCCAGGCCGCGATCTGCGCGACGTTCTTGTCCTGCGTGCGGCCCGACAGGATCTCGTCGCCGATGATCGTCAGTGCGGCCGTCCAGATGCGTTCCTGTGTCATGGCCCTTCGCATAGCCTCGCAAAAGTTGCGCCGCCACGCTATATCGCTTGCCATGACCGAATATGTAACCGTCACGTCCGACGCGCCGGACGCGCGCACCGGCGCCATCAAGCTCCACGGCCCCGCCGCCTTTGAAGGCATGATGAAGGCCGGGCGGCTCGCCGCCGAAACGCTCGACATGATCGTGCCGCACATGGTGCCGGGCGTGACGACTGCCGAGATCGACCGGCTGATCTACGACTTCGTCACAGCCGCCGGCGCAGTGCCGGCGACGCTCGGCTATCGTGGCTATACGCACAGCGTCTGCATCTCGATCAACCATGTCGTCTGCCACGGCATCCCGAGCGAGAAGACGCTGAAGTCGGGCGATATCGTCAATGTCGACGTCACGCCGCTGCTCGACGGCTGGCACGGCGACACGAGCCGGATGTACCTGATCGGCGACGTGCCGATCAAGGCGCGGCGCCTCGTCGAGGTGACCTATGAATGCCTGATGCTCGGCATCGAGCAGGCGAAGCCCGGCAACCGCATGGGCGACGTCGCCCATGCGATCCAGCGTCATGCCGAGAAGCACCGCTACGGCGTGGTCCGCGATTTCTGCGGGCACGGCGTCGGCCGCCTCTTCCATGACGCCCCCGAAGTCGTCCATGTCGGCAAGCCCGGCACCGGCCCCGAACTGCGCCCCGGCATGATCTTCACGATCGAACCGATGATCAACATTGGCCGCCCCGACGTTAAGCTGCTCGACGACGGCTGGACCGCGGTGACGCGCGACCGTTCGCTGTCGGCGCAGTTCGAGCATTCGATCGGCATCACCGAGACCGGCTGCGACATCTTCACGCTCAGCCCCAAAGGTTACACGCAGCCGCCCTACGGGTGATACGCACGGGAGGGGGGCGCAATCGCCCCCCTCCCGTCATCCTGACGAAAGTCAGGATCCAGAGCCGCAAGGCGCGTACCTCGTTACCCTAGATCCTGACGTCCGTCAGGATGACGACGCAAAGTGGGATGACGACTACAGGTCGCGGCAGAGGATCGCAGCCTTCCGCAACTCCACCTCGGCGTTTTCACCAGCGGCCGCATCGCCCTTTGCTTCGCCACCCTTGGTCTGCACCGTCAGCTCGGCCGGCCCCTCGATCCGGCACAGGATACCCTTGGGCGACTGGCTGCAGGCCTTCGTCGCCTTGTCATAGGCCGCCTGGGTCTGCTCGCCCGACGGCCGGACCATGAACGACACCATCGACGACCCGCCGAACAGATGCGATCCGAGACCCATCGTATTGACGCGCCATTCGGTGGCCCGCGCGGGCTTCGATCCGGCCTGTTTCATGTTGAGTTTGGGAGCAAGCCGCTCGCAGAAACTCGCCGATGCCTGCGCGGGCAGTTGCGTCGCCGTGCTCCCCAGCGCCGCAATCGCCAGTATCAACGCGATTTTCATTAACACCCCCCGAATGACGACCGCCCTGCCACATACCGGGCGGTATCGACGGGAAGTCTGACGCCGTTTCATGACATGGCAATTGCACGTCGCCAGTCGCTCGCGCTTCGAGCAGGATCGACGCTGGCAAGTCGCCCCCCACCCCGCTAAAGCCCGCCCCATGACCGAGATCACACCGCAGATCGTCGCCGACCACGGCCTGTCCCCCGAAGAATATGAGCGCGTGCTCCACGCGATCGGCCGCGAGCCCAATCTCGTCGAGCTTGGCATCTTCTCGGTGATGTGGTCCGAGCATTGCAGCTACAAGTCGAGCAAGATCCACCTGATGAAGCTGCCCACCAAGGGCGAACGCGTCA
>Ga0265797_10008481_pt1 | contig 13678 bp, 10 predicted proteins | sample P2T30metagenome_FD_192433 | JGI IMG/M metagenome (GOLD analysis project Ga0265797, IMG submission 192433) | Plant litter microbial communities from East Loma Ridge, Irvine, California - P2 T30 | ecosystem: Environmental > Terrestrial > Plant litter > Unclassified | place: USA: California... | reverse complement strand
AAGTCGAGGGTCGCGCCGCCGCGGTCGCGGGCGACCAGGATGCAGTCGTGTTCGTTCGTGATGCCGCGTCGGCTGGCATGCCCGCCGCGTCGCCTTGCGGGACGGGTCAGGTGCCGCGATCCTTTCTGCGACTCGAGCCGATATGTTTCGTCCGCTTCGACAATGCCTTGCAGCGGCACGTCGCGTTGACGTTTGGCGTCCGCCAGAAAGCGGTGGCGCCAGCGAAAGCTCGTATTGCGATGGATGCCGGTGGCGGCTGCCGAGGCCCGCACCGTCCTGGAATCGATCATGCACTGCAGGTACGGCAGCCATTTTTCACGCAGCCGCAGGCGGGCCAGCGGCGTGCCCGTCAGCGCGTTGAACGACTTCCGGCATCCCAGGCACAGGTAGCGTTGCAGGCCGGCGGACATGCCGTGTTTATAGATGCGCGCTGCGGCGCAGTGCGGGCACTGGCGCATGCGCGCGCCGCGTTCCTCGATGATGGCCACGCACTGAATCAGTGACCCATTGCGCTCGAGAAGCGTGCGCAGCGTTTCGCTTTGCTGCCCCGACAGATGCGGCAGGTAGCGCATCAGTTCGTCGAACACTCTGCAAAATTGCTGGCTGTCCACGGCTATGCCCCCGGTTGTTATACCTGAGGTAAGACAGCAGTTGTCAGGGGAAGTTCCCACGATGATTAGGGACAGCGCCGATGCCTGCGACACGCGTTATCGGTGGCCGGTCGTGGAGCGCGTGCCGCAAGCGCTGCCGTCAATGCTTGCGACGGCGGCTCATTGCGCCCACCAGCGCCAGCCCGCCCAGCAGCATGCCGTATGTGGCCGGTTCGGGGACGGCGGTCACGGCCAGGCTGGCCGAGTACACGGCCGCTGCCGCCGAGCGGACACTGCCGCTCACCTGGACATAATAAGTGTCGGCAGCCAGACCGCTGGTGGACAGCTGCCACTGCTCGATGCCGTCCGATTCGACGGCCGTGCCTGTGCCGACGAGGGTGCCGCCGGTCGAGTACAGGTCGAATGCCGTGATGTCCACGCCATTGTTCGGGCTGCTGCTGTACGAGAACAGATCGGCCACGATGGACGACCCGTCGGCGGCGCTGAAGGTGTACTGGTCGGCAAAGGTATCGCCGCCCGCGGCGCCGGTGATCAGGCGGCCAAAGAAGCCGCCGCCGTCGACAATGTCGATTGCGGCGGGAGGGTTGGTGATGTCGGCGGCGTAGGCCACCGGACTCATGAGCGCTGCGCATGCCAGCGCGACGGATGCCGCGAAGTTCCTCGAATTACCCATTCGATGCTCCTTTGTTGCGTTGTCGGTTGGGGCCACCGGAGGCTCAAGGTAGCAAGAATGCATCGACAAGAAACCCATCCATTACAAGTATTTACAGGTTGTTTATGCGAATTGGTAAGGGAAATGGATGAGAAACGGCGCCTGCCGAGCGAGCGGAATCAATGGGTTATGGAAGCACGATCTCGCGTTGCCGCCCGCGTAGGATTACACCTACACAGACACAAGCGAGACCGGAAAGCGGAATGCAGCCCGGTCTGAACCGACAGGGGGCATGCCGGCTCTGCCGCACGCCGCATCAGGACGAGGCCGGCTCCGCAGCCGTTCCCGCAGCGCCCAGCATTGGCTGCAACGTACGCCAGACCATTCCCGCATCGATGCCCCGCATGCAGTTGTGGTGCCCCAGCGGGCACTCGCGCTGTCGGCATGGCGAGCAGTCGAGCCGCAGCGACAGCGATTGCGCGATGGTGGAAAACGGCGGCGCGTGATCGGGGTCGGTGGGCCCGTAGATGGCGACGACGGGCCGGTCCAGGCTCGACGCCACGTGCAGCAGCCCGGAGTCGTTGCTGACGATGGCCGCGCAGCGGGCGATCAGCGCGATGGCCTCGGCCAGGCTGGTCTGCCCGGCCAGGTTAAAGACTGCCAACTGCGCCGCGGACTGCGCGCCGGTGAGCGCGGCCACGATCTCGTCGCACACCGGCCGGTCCTTCGGTGAACCGAGCAGTGCGATCTGCGCCCGCGGCTCATGGGCCACGATGGCTTCGGCCAACGCGGCGAAGTGCGCCGGGGGCCAGCGCTTGGCGGAACCGAATTCCGCGCCAGGCGCGAACACGACCAGCGGCCGGTCCGCACCCAGGCCTGCCTTGGCCGCGGCGGCGTCTATCTGTGCCGGCGCGACCTGCAGTCTGGGGCGCGGCACGACGGCGCGCAGCGGCGCTGCCGGCGCATCGGCCAACGCCGCGTAGAACGGCACCATCGGCCGTGGCGGCACGTCGTCATGGTGCATCACGTTGATCAGGCCATGGCGCGACTCGCCCTTGTAGCCCACGCGGCGGCGGATGCCGGCCAGCCACGGTATCAGCGCATATTTCAGCGTGTTGGGCAGCACGTAGGCTTCGGCGTAGCCGCGCGCCTTGAGCATGCGCGCATAGCGCCAGCGCTCGCGCAGTTGCAGCGCGCCATGACGGAACGGCGTCTGCAGCACTTCCGCCACTTCGGCCATCTGGCGCCACGCGGGCGCCACGGCGGGTGGCGCCAGCACGTCGATCGGCGCGTCGGGATGGCGTTCGCGCAGCAGTTGCAGCAGCGGCTGCGCCATGACGGCGTCGCCGATCCAGTTGGGGGAGATGACGAGGATGCGGGACATGTCAGACGCGCTCCCCGGTGACCGCGTCGCGCGCGTTCAGGCAAAGTCCCATCAGCACGAACACCATCAGTGCATAGAACATCGCACTGCGGGTGGACCAGAAGATCACTTCCGTCAGGCCGAAACTGAAGTAGCTGAGCACCAGCAGCAGGCCGGCCAGCGCCGGCGCGATCAGGTGCGGACTGGCCGTTTCGTGGGTGTGCAGGATGCGCAGGAAGAACAGGAACGGCAGCAGCAGCGTGGCGAACCAGCACAGCGCGCCGAACGTGCCGCCGTAGACCAGCGCCTGCAAGGTGTCGTTGTGGAAGTGCTCGGCCTCCAGCACGAACGGCTGCAGCTGGCCCGCGTCGACCAGCTCGCGCAGTTCGCTTTTCACCTGTTCGGTCCCCGCCGGCATCCATGGGTGCCGCGCGATCAGCAGGCCAGCGCCCTTCCACAACTCGAGCCGCACGCCCACATTGGTGTACGCGCTGCCGCCGGAGTAATACGTGCGCACGTCGCTGATGCCCTGCCCCAGGCGCTCGCTGATGCCCGTCTGCGGCACGAGATACGCGCCGATCATGATCAGCGCCACCAGCGCGGCCGCCGCCTTGGCGAATTTGCCGCGCAGGTAGTGGCCGTATTTGACGAACAGCAGCGCGGCAAAGATGATCGCGACCCAGCCGCCGCGCGTGCCCGTGGCCAGTGTGCCGATCAGGCCCGCGACGGCGCCCAGCGCCGGCCAGATGCGCTGGCGTCCCTTGAAATCGAGCACGCCGGCAAGGCACATGAGCCCCATGCACAGGACGATGTCGCCGAACGTGATCGCGTTCATCATGCCGCCCGGACGCAGCACGCCTTCGAACCAGCGCTGGTAATTCGACACCGCGGCACCGGCAATGGCGCCGCCGATCAGGCCCCACCACAACGCCTTGCGCGTCGGCCGGCAGGCCAGCACGGCGACCAGCGCGCTCGCGGCCAGCAGCATGCGGCTGGGCTTTTCCCAGTTGCGCAGCGGGACGCCGTCATGCAGCATGACGACCAGTCCGACGAACGCGAAGACGATGGCGAACGCTGTCAAAACGCCGCGGATATCGCTAAGATGACGGCGGAACGCCGGCACACCTTCGCGCGCGCACCACAGCGCGGCCAGCAGGAAACCGAAGCTGCACAGGCCAACGCCGGTGCGGGTGATCAGGCAGAGGAAGGGCAGCAGAAAAACCAGGCTGGTGACAGTGACAGTTTTTACGTCGACATTCTTGGTTAAAGTATTATTCATTAATATTTTTGTGAGCGGCTCTTGCAAAAATCAACACGGGCAGCATCGACTTCATGCAACAAGCGTCAAAAATCTCTGTCATCGTCACGACGTACAACCGACCGGACGCCCTGACGGCGGTGGTCGAAGCCTGCTTTGCGCAGGACGATACCAATTTCGAAATCATTATCGCTGATGACGGCTCGACGAACAACACGCGGGACTGCGTGGCCGCCCTGCAGGCGCGCGCGCCGGTGCCGCTGCGGCACGTCTGGCAGCCGGACGACGGCTTTCGCGCCGCCCGCGTGCGCAACCTGGGAACGCTGGCCGCCACCGGCGACTACATCGTCTTCCTCGACGGCGACTGCATCCCCGCCCGCAATTTCGTCTCCCAGCACCGCAAGCTGGCCCGGCCCGGCTATCTGGTTTCCGGCAGCCGGGTACTCCTGAGCGAGGAATACACGCGCGAACTGCTGCAGGGGCACCTGGACCTGCACCGGCTGTCCGTCGGCGCGCGGCTGCGCCTGCGGCTGGCCGGCCACCTGAACAAATTCCTGCAGACGGTCCTGGTGCTGCCGGACGTGGGCCGCGAACGCAAGCGCTTCAGTTGGCGGCGCATCAAGAGCTGCAACCTGGCCGTCTGGCGCGCCGACCTGGACAAGGTGAACGGCTTCGACGAAAGCTTCCTCGGCTGGGGTCACGAGGACTCGGACCTTGTCGTGCGCCTCTTCAACGCGGGCGTGCTGCGCAAGGACGGCGCCTTTGCCACCGAGGTGTATCACCTGTGGCACCGGGAAAACCGGCGCGACCAGGAGAGCAGCAACCGCGCCGTCGTGCTGCAGCGCGCGGCCGACCGCACCACGCAGGCCACCGCCGGGCTGCGCGAACTGGCGGCCATGGCTTGACCCCGTCCATCGGAACAGGTGCCGCGACGTTGGCGGAGTAGAATTCCCCGTATCGGCGGCATGTGCGGTACCGAACTGAGCAATTGTTGCGGTACTGCCAAGCTTGCAACTCGATCCAACTCACAAGGAGAACGCGATGCGCCTGGACATTTACCGACGACCTGAACACGATGGCATTTTTTCCTACCTGGCTGTGCCGGAAGGAAAACCGATTCCCCAGGAAGCGATCAACACCGACTGGGAACCGGCACAAAAGGCGCTGGAAGTCGACGACAACGCCGATGGCCTGCCCGACTTCCATATCGAGCAACTGTCCCAGCAGATCGGTACCAAAGGCTACGCGATCACGAGCCTCAAGGATATGTAATTCCCGGCGACTGCCCGGCCACCAGCCGGGCGGCTTCGCCGAACAGCGCGCCCTGCCCGGCCCTGCAGGCGGCCCGCCCCGCGGCGATACGCTGCGCGTTGGCCGTGCGGGTGGCGTCCTCGAGGACCGTGCCAAAGCCGGACACTTCGTCCGCGCCCAGCAGCCGCGCCAGCATTTTCTCGCCCAGCGCGGCCTTGAAATGGCCCGCTTCCCAATACCACTGCGTGACCGCCCTGCTCCCCTTTGCCGGAACGGGCTCGCATTGCCATGGCCCGTAGCCGCTGAAGTCGACAAGGCGGATCGCCGCCTGTGGATGGCGCGCCCGCGCCGCCGCCACCTCCGCGACCAGCACGTCCTTCCACGCTTCGAAACGGGGCCATAACCCGGCCGCCTCGAACGTGGCCAGCAGCTGCGCGTGATACGGATAGATCAGCAGGTCCACCTGCACACCCGGACCGGCGGCGGCATCGAGCAGCGCGCGCAGTTCCGCCTGCACGCCCGGCACATCCAGGCCGCCATGGCGGCGCGACGCCAGCTTGCGCGCGTTCTCTTCCGCGCGCTGGCGGAAGATGGCCGCGTAGCCTTCGACGCGCGCCGTGCTGTCGTACTGCCGCAGCGGATTGAAGCCACGCACCGTGGCGATGGCCGCGTCGCGGTCGTGCTGCAGCGCCACCGTGCGCAGCGCATCTTTCAGCGACGCGGCCGACAGCAGCGCGTCGATGCGCCACCCCTGCCCCGGCAGCGACACCTTGAGCGGCGCTGCTGCTCCGACCTTTGTAACCGGCTGCGTCGTCAGCGCATCGACGAAATCGAGGCCGGCGATGACGCGGCGCGGCCGCACCCCATGCTGCGCCAGGTAGTGCAGCTGGCTGACCGCCGTCGGCGTGCCGGTACCGGCCAGGCCGAGGTTGACGGCATTGCGGCCGCGCAGCGCCGGGCCGTCCGGATCGAGACCCGCCTCCACGCGCGAATTGCCGACGATGACGATGCCGGGCTCCTGCCGCAGCGCGCGCGCCAGCTTGATCTCGTTCTGGTGGAGCGTCAACGGCGGCTTGTCGCGATTCAAGCCGGGCGTGTTGACCAGTCCATACAGGCCGTACGGATCGACCGTCAGCACGAGCAGCGCGATGCCGGCGACGGCCGCCAGCATCGTCGCCAGCAGCCAGCACAGATAACGGCGGTGGCGCGCGTCCATGGTCAGAACTGGAAGTACAGGAAATCGCTGGGCTGGTTCAGCGACAGCACGCTCAGCACCATCAGCACGCCCAGCGCCAGCGCATGGCGCCGCGCCGGCTGCCATTCCAGCCAGCGCGGCCGGGGCGACGCCGGGCAGGCATCCAGCGCGGGCTCCCAGCGGCGCATGATCTGCTGCGTATTCGGCATCCCGAGCGCGATCGCTGCCGCGAGCATCACCCAAGCCCACGTCTCGATCAGCCGCGTGCCGCCACCCAGGTACCACGTCACGCCGACACTCTCCAGCATGCCGCGCAGTGCGCCGAGGCGCATGCCGACGGCATCCGGCAGCGCCACGCCCTCCACGCCAGCCATGCCGCGCAGGATCGCCTGTGCCGTCGCCAGGTCCGGCGCGCGAAAGAACACCCAGGCGACGCAGACGGCGCCAAACGTCAGCGCCCAGGCGATGAAACCGCCGCCGCGCCAGCCCAGGCGTGTGCGCAGCGATGTCCACGCATGGTCGATCACCAGGTAGATGCCATGCAGCGCGCCCCAGATGACGAAGTTCCAGCCGGCGCCGTGCCACAGGCCGCCCAGTACCATCGTCGTCATCAGGTTGATGTGGCGGCGCCATGGCCCCTTGCGGTTGCCGCCCAGCGGCACGTACAGGTAATCGCGCAGGAAGCGCGACAAGGTCATATGCCAGCGCCGCCAGAACGCGGTGATGGACCGGGCCTGGTACGGCGAATCGAAGTTCAATGGCAGGCGCACACCGAACAGGCGCGACAGCCCGATCGCCATGTCGGAATAGCCGGAGAAATCGAAGTAGAGCTGGAACGTGTACGCCAGCACGCCGCCCCACGCGACCAGCAGCGACGCATCCTGCGGAGCGCTGAACAGCATGTTGGCATACGGCGCCAGGCTGTCGGCAACGAGCACTTTCTTGGCCAGCCCGATGGCGAAGATGGAAGCGCCAACGGCAAAGTTGGACGCACGCGGCAGCAGATTCGCGCGATCGGCAAACTGCGGCATCATTTCGCGGTGGTGCAGCACGGGTCCCGCCACCAGGTGCGGGAAGTAGGTGACGAACAGCAGGTAATGCAGGAAGCGGCTTTCGCGCACCAACCCGCGCGCCGTGTCGACCAGGAATGCGATCTGCGTGAACGTGAAGAACGAGATCCCGACGGGCAGCACGATTTTTACCAGCGGCACCTGCCAGCCCGTCAGCGCGGCTGCGGCGCCGGCAAAAAAGCCCGCGTACTTGTACCAGCCCAGCAGCGCAAGATTCGCCGCCACGGCAATGCCCAGCCAGCGGCCGCGCGCCCTGCCCTCGGCGGCACGGATGCGCAGCGAGCAGGCGTAATTGACGGCGATGGAGCCCAGCAGCAGCGGCAGGTAGCGCACGTCCCACCAGCCATAGAAAAACAGCGACGCTGCCGCCAGCACGGCATTGGCCCACTCCCCGCCATGGCGCGCCGCAGCGAAATACGCCAGCAGCACGACGGGCAGGAAGCCGAACAGGAAGGCGTGGGAGTTGAACAGCATGGCCGGCGCGCGCTCCAGACAAAGTGTTGTCGGTCGATTATGCGTCAGCGCGCAGTGGCGGTGGTGGCAACAGGTCAATGCCGAGCCGGGCGGACGAGCCGGTGACGTTCCGCCGCAACAGGGCAGCTGGCGGCGGCTCGGTCGGTGGCTCTTCGGTGGCTCTTCGGCGGCTCCTCAGTCGGCGGCGTTGGCGTGCCGGGGACAGGCACCTGTTGCGGGGCGAACGCCCGGCAACAGGTGCCTGTCCCCGACGTGCTGCATCCGGCGTCCGTCGCGCCCGCGCCAACGCTGTCAACGGCGTGAAGTCGACAAAGGTCGCACGCCGTCGCGACTTCGGGCTAAAGGTCGGGGACATGCCCGTCGGGGACATGCCCGTCGGGACGTGCCCGTCGGGGACATGCCGGTCGGGGACAGGCACCTCGCGGGCCCTTCGGCCCGAGAGGAGCCAGTCCCCGGTGACTCGCAAGCCGACGGCTTCGGACGGAGGGTCCAGGCCGGCGGCCGGAACGGAGTCAGTATTCGACGGCGACCTCGCGCGCGCCCAGCACCTGCTCCAGCGCCACGGTCAGCGCATCGGATGGCGCCACGCGCCAGTCGTCGCCCAGCTGCAGCACGCACTCGATGCCCTGCGGCTGGATGCGCATCTGCACCGGCAGGCCGTAGTCGTCGCGGTGCGGCGCCAGCACGTCACGCAGCTTGGCGGCGGGGACGGCCTCGGGTAGCATCCAGCCCATCTGGCGGCCGAACTGCAGGCGCGCGGCGACGATGTCGTAAACCTTCTCGGCCGAGATGCGCAGGCCGCCGGTGAAGCGGTCTTCCGACACCTTGCCGGTCACCGCGAGGAACTCGTCCTCCTTGAAGCATTTTTTATTGGCTTCGAAGATTTCGCTGTACACCGTCACTTCCACCACGGCGCTCTTGTCGTCCAGCGAGACGATCAGGATCTTGCCCCGCTGCGTCATCTGCGTGCGGATGCCCGTGATGACGCCGCACATCATACGCGGCTCGCGCGACGGTTCCAGCTCGGAGAGCTTGGTGCGGGCAAAGCGGCGCGCTTCGACCGCATAGCTGTCGAACATATGGCCGGACAGGTAGAACCCGAGCGCGATCTTTTCCTCGGCCAGCTTCTGGCGATCCGTCCAGGCCTGCGCCTGCACGTACTCGGGCGGGGCAACGAGGTCGCTGTCGTCGCCGCCGAACAGGCTGACCTGGTTCGCGGCGCGCGCTTCCTGGTCGGCGCATTCCATCGCGAAGCTGACAGAGGCGAACAGCACGGAACGATCGACGCCGAAGCAATCGAACGCGCCGGAACGGATCAGCGCCTCGATGGTGCGGCGGTTGATCTGCTTCTTGTCCACGCGACGGCAGAAGTCGAACAGGCTGACGAACGGACCGTCGGCCTCGCGCGCGGCGATGATCGCTTCGATCGCGTTCTGGCCGGCGCCCTTGACGCCACCCAGGCCATAGCGGATGTTGGTGACCTTCTTGCCGGTGACGGACGGCGCCGGGCCGTCCGGACGGAAGCGGTAAGCCGACAGGTTGATGTCCGGCGGCAGGATCTTCAGGCCGCACACTTCGATCGAGTCCTCGACAAGGATCTTGACCTTTTCCGTGTCGTCCATCGCCAGCGACATATTGGCCGCCATGAACGCGGCCGTGTGGTGCTGCTTCAGGTATGCGGTGTGATACGACAGCAGCGCGTACGCGGCGGCGTGCGATTTGTTGAAACCGTAGCCGGCGAACTTCTCCATCAGGTCGAAGATCTCGTCGGCCTTTTCCGTCGTCAGCCCGCGCTCGCCCGCGCCCTTGCGGAAGATCTCGCGGTGCTCGGCCATTTCCTCGGCCTTCTTCTTGCCCATCGCGCGGCGCAGCATGTCGGCGCCGCCCAGCGAGTAGCCGCCGATGATCTGCGCCATCTGCATGACCTGCTCCTGGTAGACCATGATGCCGTAGGTCTCGGACAGGATGCCTTCCGTGCGCGGATCGGGATAGTCGAACTTCTCGCCGTGCTTGCGCTTGCAGAAGTCGGGAATCAGGTCCATCGGGCCGGGACGATACAGCGCCACCAGCGCGATGATGTCCTCGAAACGGTCGGGCCGCGCGTCCTTCAGCATGCCCTGCATGCCGCGCGACTCCAGCTGGAACACGGCCACCGTCTTTGCCTTGGTCAGCAGGTCGTACGACGGCCGGTCCGTCAGCGGCACCTTGGCGAGATCGAAATCCTTCATCGCCGGGTCGAGCTCGCGGATGTAGTTCACCGCGCGGTCCAGGATCGTCAGCGTCGTCAGGCCCAGGAAGTCGAACTTCACCAGGCCCACGGCCTCCACGTCGTCCTTGTCGTACTGCGACACGACGCCGCCATCGCCGCCCTGCGTGTACAGCGGGCAGAAGTCGGTCAGCTTGCCCGGCGCGATCAGCACGCCGCCGGCGTGCATGCCGATGTTACGGGTGATGCCTTCGACCTGCTGCGCGAGATCGAGCAACTGGCGCACTTCCTCTTCGTTTTCCAGGCGTTCCTTGAGCAGCGGTTCCTCGTCGATCGCATCCGCGATCGTCACCGGCTTGCCCGGCTTGAACGGAATCAGCTTCGAGATGCCGTCGCAGAAGTTGTAGCCGAAATCGAGCACACGGCCCACGTCACGGATCGCGCCCTTGGCCGCCATCGTACCGAACGTGGCGATCTGCGACACGGCGTCCTTGCCGTACAGTTCCTTGACGTGCTGGATGACGCGGTCGCGCCCTTCCTGGCAGAAGTCGATGTCGAAGTCGGGCATCGAAACCCGTTCCGGGTTCAGGAAACGCTCGAACAGCAGGTTGTAGCGCAGCGGGTCCAGGTCGGTAATCAGCAGGCAGTAGGCGACCAGCGAGCCGGCACCGGAACCCCGGCCCGGGCCGACGGGCACGCCGTTGTCCTTGGCCCACTGGATGAACTCCGCCACGATCAGGAAGTAGCCCGGGAACTTCATGTTGATGATCGTGTTGTTCTCGAACTCCAGCCGCTCCTCGTAGCGCGGGCGCTGCTTTTCGCGCTCGACCGGGTCCGGGTACAGGTGCGCCAGGCGCATCTCCAGGCCCTTCTTGGTTTCGGCCACGAGGAACTCGTCGATCGTCATGCCCGGCGTGGGGAAGTTCGGCAGCTGCGGCTTGCCCAGGGTGAGCGTGACGTTGCAGCGTTTGGCGATCTCCACGGAGTTCTCCAATGCCGCCGGCAGGTCCTCGAACAGGATCGCCATCTCCTCCTGCGTCAGGAAGCGCATCTGCTCGTTGAAGCGTTTTACCCGCTTGGCGTTGGCGATCATCTCGCCTTCGGCGATACAGATACGCGCCTCGTGGGCAATGAACTCCTTCTCCGACATGAACTGCACCGGATGCGTCGCCACGACGGGCAGGCGCAGCTTCGCGGCCAGCGCCACGGAATGGCGCACCTGCGCCTCCTGGTTCGGCTGGCCGGCGCGCTGAATCTCGATGTAGAAGTGGCCGGGGAAGATCGCCGACCATTTCTGCGCGTGGCGCTCGGCCAGATCGAGGTTGCCGTTATCGATGGCGCCGCCGATGTCGCCGAACTGCGCGCCCGACAGCGCGATCAGGCCATTGGCACCGCTCTCGCCGGGGAAGATATCGTAGGTCTTGTCCTTCAGCTCCGCCAGCCATTCGGTGCGCAGCTCGGCGCGGCCTTTGTACTGGTTCGTCAGCCAGGCCGTCGACAGCAGCTCGCACAGCTGCAGATAGCCGACGCGGTTCTTCGCCAGCAGCAGCAGGCGCGAAGGCTTGTCGCGGTTGTCGTCATTGGTGATCCAGACGTCGCAGCCGATGACGGGCTTGACGCCCTTGCCGCGCGCCGTCTTGTAGAACTTGACCATGCCGAACAGGTTGGACAGGTCGGTGACGGCCAGCGCCGCCTGCTTGTCCTTGGCGGCGGCCTTGACGAGATCGTCGATGCGCACGAGGCCGTCCACGATCGAGTATTCCGAGTGCACGCGCAGGTGGACAAAGGCGGGTCCGGTGGGAGGCGCGGGTTCGTCCGGCAGCACGACTGCGCCGGTCTGTTCGATGGTGTCGATGCTCATTTGCTAACGCTGACAACTGATGGGAATCCGCTATTTTACCCGTCTCTCCCCGTCGCCGGGCGCATTGGCTGCGGCGGCGTTGCGTCGTGCTTCGCGCTTCGGGTGGTGCTTTGCATCGTGCTTCTACGTCGGGGACAGGCACGCGTCACAGGGCCGAGAGGCCCTGCGACACGAGCCAGTCCCCGGCGGATCGCCCGCTGCGGGCCAGAGGGCCAAGGCAGGCCAACGCCGCCGGCTTGGGAGTCACCGGGGACTGGCTCCTCTCGGGCCGAAGGGCCCGCGAGGTGCCTGTCCCCGACGTGAAGTCACCGAAGACCCGCTGGCGTCGCGACTTCGGACCAACCGCCGGGGGCGAGCCGCAATACAGCAGCAACGCATTGCCTTATAATGTCGCCTGTTCCGGAAATTTCCTCTCTGATCCCATATGCAAGCAAGCACTTTCGACGCCACCGCCGCGTCCGGCGTCGCGCATTCCGCGCATCCTGCGGCCGAGCCGTTCGTCAATATCGCCGCGTACAAGTTCATCACGCTCGACAACCTGGAAGACCTGCGCCCGCGCTATCAGGAAGTCACGCAGCGCCTGGGCCTGAAGGGCACCGTGCTGCTGACGCCGGAGGGGATCAATATGTTCCTGTCCGGTACGCGCGGCAATATCGACGAGTACCTGGCGTGGGTGCGCGCCGATGCCCGCCTGGCGGATCTGGAAGTGAAGGAAAGCCTGTCGGTCGAACAGTCGCACAAGCGCATGCTGGTGAAGATCAAGGCAGAAATCATCACGATGCGCATGCCGCTGATCAAGCCGGAAGAAGGCCGCGCGCCGTTTGTCGATGCGCCCACGCTGAAGCGCTGGCTGGACCAGGGCCATGACGACAACGGCAAGCCCGTCGTCATGGTCGACACCCGCAACGATTTCGAAGTGGACGTGGGCACGTTCGAGAACACGGTGGACTACCGCATCAAGAAGTTCACCGAGTTCCCGCAGGTGATCGCCGATCACAAGGAAGATTTCGCCGGCAAGACCGTCGTCACGTTCTGCACAGGCGGCATCCGCTGCGAGAAGGCGGCGATCCATATGCAGAACATCGGCTACGACAACGTCTACCAGCTCGAAGGCGGCATCCTGAAGTATTTCGAGGAAGTGGGCGGCGCCCATTACACGGGCGACTGCTTCGTGTTCGACTACCGCACGGCGCTCAATCCGCAGCTGCAGCCGACCGAGACGGTACAGTGCTTCGCCTGCCGCGCCGTCGTCACGCCGCGCCAGCAACTGGCGCCGGAGTACGTATATGAGGTGTCCTGCCCGCATTGCTACGGCAAGGCTGCGGAGTGATCGGACGTTGACCCGGCCGGCGAGGCAACGTCTTGTCGGCCGTATTTGAATGAATTGCTTCTGCTACAATGTTGGGCTTCACGATCAAGCCGTTCTGGAATCCCAACACTATGCAAACTATGAAACGCGCCCTGGTAACGGGCATTTCCGGCCAGGATGGCGCCTACCTCGCGCAACTGCTGCTGGAAAAAGGTTATGAAGTCACTGGCACGTTCCGTCGTACGAGCTCCGTCAACTTCTGGCGTATCGAAGAACTGGGCATCCAGAATCACCCGAACCTGAAACTGGTCGAACACGACCTGACGGACCTGTCGTCGTCGATCCGCCTGCTGCAGAACGGCCAGTTCGGCGAGGTCTACAACCTGGCCGCGCAGAGCTTTGTCGGCGTCTCGTTCTAGCAGCCGATC
>Ga0265797_10008480_pt1 | contig 13680 bp, 20 predicted proteins | sample P2T30metagenome_FD_192433 | JGI IMG/M metagenome (GOLD analysis project Ga0265797, IMG submission 192433) | Plant litter microbial communities from East Loma Ridge, Irvine, California - P2 T30 | ecosystem: Environmental > Terrestrial > Plant litter > Unclassified | place: USA: California... | reverse complement strand
GAGAGTACCCTCGTCGACATGCTCAGGCACAGTAGGGTCCCTCAAAGCTTTTGCTCCCCGGCCTTGGAATTGTGTCTCTTTCTTTCCCCAACCAACAGACACATGATCCGACACCTTGACATCCTCGGGAGAAAGCGTAACGTTTGCTGTGCCTTCGAAGTCTCGTGTCATGAAAAGCACAGTCTCCTCGCAGGTGGCAATGGCTAAAAGTTCCTCGTCCGGGCTCCATTGCGCCGCTGCAATTCCCGCATCGACAGATCCGACGATCTCAATCAAGTCCTGGCCAGGTTCAGGTTCCTCACGAACCAGGATAATGTCGCCACCCGCGAGTATCAAAACGATGGTCTTGGTGTCTGCAAAGCAATGCAGATCGAGAATTTTGTCGACGTCCAGGCTAGGGTTGGGCGAGGGCGCATCCCATGACGCTATAGGCACTGCATCCTCCGGGCAGAATGCTCCTTTGGGGAATCGCTTAAGGGAAAGTAATGGGTCGTTTGGACTGGGGCCGAATGCGCATACAAGTGAGTCGTCCGAAGGATCCCACGCTGTCGCGGTGAGCGGCGTGGTATCGCGACCAAACTCGAAGGTCCTGTCTCTGATGTTTCGGAGATTACGCATGTTGTCTGCGCAGCTCTAGATCATGTCAAGCACAGAAGGGTGCGGGTTTTGAAAGTAATCACATATATCTTATTCACAGTTTGATGGATTCTACGAAAGAGACGCTAGCGCCGGGTTGGAGCGAGCATGAGGCTTGGCGAGTCATTGAAAGAACATAGGGAATGGTTTGCTTATTGTATGTAGACAGCGCCTGGCAAATGACTGCTGAGAATTCCGTGTTATACACATTGCAGATACCGGCGTGTGACGACCCTCCTTCCATCCCCAATGACCGCCACAGATTCCGCCACCAAAGCGCGCTTCCCCCACCCAACTTCAATCGACCTTCCTCTAGTTCTTGTAGGTCTGCCAGACTGACCGTGCTGTCAGTACTCTGCGCATAACTCGTCCAATTCATGTAGTACTTACCGGCAATGCCGAAAGGTGCGCCAAAGCCAACAGCTACTCCATATGTCAGTCGCCCGATCCAAAGCCTCTTGTATCCTTGTTTCTCTTTTTTGCGCCCACGTACCCATGAAACCCCAGTACCTCAGGGCGAAGAAACGGGTCATCGGGTTGAAGGGAATGTTGCTACGAGGACCCTCGGGGTAGTGGTAGGGCGAGCCCATCTGGCGAGGGGTGGTGTGGAAACCGCGGCGGGCGGCGGTGGCCGGGAGGCGTGCAACGGAGCGGGCGGCGAACATCTAGAGCAATGTCAGCTCAGTCAATCGGATTCCTGGGTGTAGCGCATACTTTGATGTGAAACTTTCTGGTGCGCTGAAAGGGAATTGACAGTGTTCGGCTGGTTCGAATAGGTGCTCTTGCGATGTCACCAAGCTACGCGGAGATACTAGGCTCGGAGTATGCCGATTGAACTTCGCGCTAAAATGCCTGAGGCATGCATTTACATATGGGCGATTGCCATTGTTGGAGATGACATGAATAACAGACGGTTATGTTGATCAAAGGCATCTGTATATGTGTTGACTGGCGTGAAAAGCAACATCTCACATCATGTGCTGACTTGCGTCAACGCCACACCCATGTTTACACCAAGCAAAAGACCAAAGTACTTTAACATTTGGTGCCATACTTGATAATGCGGAGCCAATCTAATTTAAAGATGCCGCAAAAGCCTGCAACTTCCTGTTGGCTTCCACGCTGTGCTTCTTGTCGTCATTCCTGGCCTCCAAAATGTTGTCACCCACCGACTTGTAGAAGGCGTGGACATCCGCGAGGAACACTGTCCTCTTACACTCATGGAACTTGCACACCACCTTTGTCGCTGCGTCGTACTCCTCGAGCACGCTACTGATGTCCTCACTGACTTCATCCAGCTCTTCCCTCAGCTGAGCGACCTTTACTTCCGTGTCGTCGAGTAGTTTTGACATTCTCTGCATACTATCGCCGAGCTTGACATGTTTGCGAGATGTGCTGCCGTCGGGTTGTTTGATGCTGACAGTCAAAATGTCTTCACTGAGAGAGCGGAACAGAGCAGAATCATCCTCCGCGTCTTGGGCTGCAGGGCCAGTCGTGGTACCGCGGCTGTCGGATGGCTTGCTATCGATTCTGATCTTGTCAATCCGAGCAGTAAGCTCATCGTGTATCGCGTCAAGCTCTTCGACCACGGAGCAGGTATCATCTTGCGCGTAAGCTGTTATTGCTTCTATACTGTACAGTCAGTGGAAAGCCAGTCAATGATTGCGCGAGATTTCATGCCTTTGACATCGAGATAGATCGGGTGGCGTTTCGCTCTGGCGGTCAGCTCGTCTTCGGCGCTGAGGCGTTTGCGCGAGGTATCATCGCTTGGTTGAAGATCGTCCCGTGCGCTACGAGGTTTCTTTGCGAAAAGGCCGGCCACCGAGATGCTCTTCTTGGGTTTCTTCGCAAGGCGCTCGGGTGCTTCGTCGGCAGCCCTTTTCTTTGTCGCTCCAAGGTCGCGTGCGGCTTGCAGTGTCGACATACTGAGTTGCGTTTCGAATATGCGATGTGTATCGTTTGCTGAGTGGTGAGCAGCAGGAATTAGGTAGTCTTCAATGGAATGAGACGACGAGTCGTCGAGTCGCGAGGTGAAGTCCGGGTTCTCAAGCGGGCTGCGAGCACACGAGGAAGGCACGACCTAGCAATTCGCCGCAAATTCAATCGCTCTGTTGTGCTGCTGTCAAATTTCCATGATATACATACTCAGACAGAAATGATTAAGATTATGTACACGAGATCAACATCGAAGAACTTCAACGCTTATCTCTGTTCCACTACTCGCCGTCGGCGGGCACAAGGACATCCTTCTCCTCGAGCAGCTTGCTCAGCGAACCGTCCTGGTGCATCGACATGAGGATATCAGTGCCACCAACGAACTCGTTACCAATGTACAGCTGGGGAATCGTCTGCCAGTCACTGTACTCCTTGATACCTGTTTCTCCGTTATTAGCCACAATGTTCACCAGCGCGCCAATCAGACGATCCTTCGACTATCCCACATACCTGACCTGAGCTCTTCATCCTCAAGCACGTTGAACGCAGTGAACTTTTGCGGGTTGACGCCCTGGAGACCAAGAATCTGGATGGCGGCGCGCGAGAAGCCACATTGCGGTGTCTCCGGGGTTCCCTTCATGAACAGCACCACGGGCGCGGAGGCGACGGCCTTGTCGATTGCTGAGCGGACCTCAGTAGAAAGGAAAGACTTCTGGAGAGCGGCGAAGCGAGGCGAGAGAAGAGGGTTGCGGCGCGGGCGGAGGGTCTGGGACGCGAGCTGTGGGAGTGTTAGTGGCGCAAAAGATTCTAGGACGGTGAATGTGACTGACCGAGAAAGCGGATCTCGAGAACATGTTGGCGGCGTTCATGTTGTGTGATGTGATGGTGGAAGAGTGCTTTGAATGCGGTCGTGAAATGTCGAGACCTCGGAGCTTCCCAAAGTTCGCCGCTTGGAGTGACGCAAAGGGAAATCTGCTGACTGTACAGATAACAACGCCCCCTCGTTCACCGAGCAGAACAAGGGAAGTACACGCTAACACAACGACGTCCCGACGCCACTTTCGCATCTTTGGAAAAATCACATAGTAGCGGTAACTAGGGAAAAAAAGAAACACGAGACGCCCTTAAAGCTATTGACGTGCCTTGAAGCTCATCACCCAACATGTCCACCCAAGCATGCCAAAAGGCACCGTACGAGAATGTGATGTACACGTTTCTCGCCCTCGTGGCAGTCTCAGCACTGCTACACCTCGTAGGGCTTACCAGAATTAAGAATGAATGGAATGCGTTGTTCCGGCTCGACGAACCGCACTTCCAATGGCCGCCAACGAACGTCCAATCGCAGAAAGAGCAAAAACCACAACCAATCCTGAAAGCCTCCGATCACCAGAATGACCACAAGCACCATCTCCTCCTAGCTGCCACGGGCTCAGTCGCCACCATCAAGATCCCCTTGATTATCAAAGCTCTATCGCGCTACCCAGATCTTTCCATCCGCCTTATCCTCTCAGAGTCGGCACGGCAATTCTTGCAAGGCCAGTCGGCCGAACAGCCCTCGATCACCGAGATAGCAAAGATTCGGAACCTGGACGGGATCTACTTCGACGAGGACGAATGGTCCAAGCCCTGGGTCCGCGGCGACAGCATCCTGCACATCGAGCTACGACGATGGGCAGATCTGATGGTTGTTGCGCCGCTAAGCGCGAATGGGTTGGCGAAAGTCAGCCAGGGTGTATCTGACAACTTGGTCTCATCTGTGATTCGGGCCTGGGACATCAGCGGGTTAATTGATGGCGCGAGGCCTCGTGTTGCTCTTCCCTACCGGAATGGCAAATCAAAAGAGGAATTGGAGGGACTGCCGGAGGCTTTTAGGGATGGAGGGAAGAAGGGTATTATTGTGGCGCCTGCGATGAACACGGCTATGTGGAGCCATCCTGCCACAGCCAAGCAATTGGCAATTTTGGAAGAGGAGTGGGGAGTTGAGAAAGATGGATGGTTTGAGGTTTTGAGACCGATGGAAAAGATGCTTGCTTGTGGTGATACTGGGTCTGGGGCGATGCAGAAGTGGGAAGAAGTTGTCATGGTCATTGAGAGGAGGCTATCTTTGGCTGACAAGAAGGATACGAATTTCAAAGATGATGCGTAAAGACGAGATTCGTATTGATTCTTGTTTGGAAGCAGCTGCCACATCGTATGCTTCATCGTAGCGAGGAGAAAAAAAATAGACAGAGGAAAACAGAAAAGGGAGAGCGCTATCTCCATGTGGAGACCGCGTCAACACCGGGACCAGGACCGGGATATCATGCGCATACGAAAGCAGGTGAACACCAAAGAAGACCTCGAACGCGAATCAAAACACCCAAAAGCCTAAGAGTTCGTCTTCCAGCGGAATGCCTCGCTTTCGCCGGTACGACTGGGATGCAAAGCACTGTCCGGTCTTTGCACCAAGTGTGCGAACTGCGGGTTGACACCCATGGGAGATGAGATCTCCATCTCTCTGCCACCACTCACGTTGATCGGAAGCTGCGGTCCGACGCTCTGGCGCCCAGACATTCTGAAGGGCCAAACCTTTTTCTTCGTGCAGTTGGTTGTGCGCGAGTACTTGCTGGTCGGGGAGCCGGGAGTCGGATCGCGATGTGTAGGGTATGGCGGTGAGGCGGCAGAGGTTGGCGAGCTCGTGTGGTAAGAAGGCAAGATTGATTCACGACGGTCGGAGTGCATGATGCGGAAAGGATTGCTGGACTTGGTCGGAGTGACTGGATTGTTGATGTATGACTGGGCCAGCTCAGGTGCAGATGGTGTGCTATGAGCGCTCTGCGGCATAGGTGTCTTGTGGATGGCGACTGCACCGTGGGCGCGGACCTGTCGGGCGGTGATGCCTTTGCTGCTGTCCCGGAAAACGTAACTTGCTATCAGGTTCATCCAGCCCAGGATGAAAATGAGGATGCCAGCGGCGATGACCACACGCCAGAAAGCAAGACCGAGTGACTCTTGACTGGCGACTTCCTTGTTGAGATTGCCAAGCATATTGATTCCAAGCACGATCATTGCAAGAGCCAGAGCAACGAAACCGTGAGCCGGACTAAGCAGAGGCCAATTGCGCGCGAAGAAACTGCGAAAGAGAGAGAATTCTGAAGCGAGCAGGAACACTACAAAGCTTGTTAGCATGATCCTCTGTAATGGCTGAGTCCGCCCAGTACTTACTGCTCGTGATGGTGGTCAAAACATGAGTAACGGCGTCGAAGAAGAAGAATTTGGACGCCACGGAAGTCTTGACGAGCATGACCACGCTGGCTGCGATCACTGCCAGAAAGCCGATGATGTTCATCACGCGAATGCCGTTCAGGATGATGTAGCCAGGCCCGGCTAGAGATTTGGAGGAGAGAGTCATGTTGCGGCGTTTTGGGGTGTCCGTCGCGGCGTTCTTGGATGAGAAGATGCTAATGATCTTTTGCACGCGAGCGGTTTCGATTGGGATGTAGAGTAATCTACTGGAGTTAGTCCGGCGTATCAGTTGGAGAGTACGGTGTGATCTGTACTCACTTCTCTGTCGGATAGAGGCGTATGAACATATGTTCTGTCGAGCGAGTGGCGTGATTACGAGCGAAGAGACTGACCGGCAGTCGTATCGGTTGGTGCGAAACGAAGTAATATGGATACGATTAGACAAGTGAATGCGAAGATGGTCGTTGGAGGAAGAATGGCTGGGAAGTGAACGCGAAAGGAAGAAGGCCAAAGCCGTGAAGGCGACGGAGCTTCCCTTGGGACAATAGCAAACTTTTGACAATACGAAATGAATAGAGGAAGAGAAGAGAAGAACTTTGCCTGGCGGGAGAATGGTAAGGACATCGTCACAAGCGCCGACGCCCAATGCAGTGTTGTTGCTATTGTCGTGCGCGCCTTGTACGTGAATAGACGCGCCTGAGTCCTCCAGGTTGGGCCCATGTCCACGAGACGTGAAGTGAGCTCTGAAACCAAAAGCGACAGAGTTCTAGCCGCTGCGCTAATTGCGACTTCAGGTGAGAATTCCCGTGCTTGACGGTAGAGTCTTGAAGCGTCTTCTATTGGCTGTGACCGATCTAGGGACGCTCAAGGAGTATGGTCTGTCGAGTATCTGGGTGTGTCAGAGTGAATGATTGGACAGGCGCAGTTCGTCTTCGGCATTTGGCGCCGTGTTTCAGGTAGTGCATGTTGCTAACAATACCGGCATCTAGCAAGAGTTGAAGCGCTACCCATCTTGACTAGATAATCATCAGACGATGCTACTACACGGGTCGACTCACCGTTTGGATGATAAGAACGGTGGAAGTCAGGCAAGAAAGAAAGAGTTAGAACCAGGAAGTGAATGGAATCTGCGATCCGATCCAGCACGTGCAGGCCGTGCAGCACGGGCCACTTCTCACCAAGACTAAGGTAGATTCTGGATCTCTCAGCTTCCGCCCTGCTCAGGCAAAAATATCGCAGGCCTGCTTGTCTCCTTTCCTCTCTTAATACCAACAGCTTACAACCAAGTACCTCTCACCACGTCCAAAATTCTTCCGGAACTTTCCTCGTCAAAACCAATTTTTTCGCCCTTCCAAATTATTTCGGAGACCCTTTAAGCCAAGATGGCCCGTGGTAACCAGCGTGAGAACGCCCGTGAAGCTGCTCAGAAGAAGTTGGGCAACGTCGTACGTACAGATTGACAGATGTAATGGGAAAGATAGTAGTGCTAATCTCCATGATAGAAGAACAAGAACACCAAGACTGGTTCCCAGCAGGCCGCCGACAAGGAGAACGTTGCTGCCATCATGCAAGCAAAGCAGGCCGCTGGTAGGTGGCCAATGTCGACGCTGGCCATGAATTCTTGCTAACAGTACCCAGCTGAGGAGAAGAAGAAGGCTGCCGCTGCTGCTGCCGCGAAGAAATAGAGGAGAGGCCATGCAACTATATTCCTACATGTCTCGCCTCTTCTCAGGTCTGGCGGTGTGAGGGGAGTTTTCTTTTTTTTAATAACGGGCTCATGGGTGGAGTTCTAGATGCATTTGTGAAGGGATTTACTCTTGAGTAGCGACAAAGATACCAAAAATGTGATTACGGCCCTGTTTTGGAAAGCTTCTTCGGGTTCCGACTTTTCTGTACTCCGGTCATACGCCTGGTGGTGAACATGATGATAGCGAATCATATATGCCATCAGCATCCGTGGGTGTATATTTGGCTGGCATGCGCAAAGCATATAGCAATAATGCTCAAGCTACCACAGATCGGCTGTACTCGGATTGTATTTTGCCATATTTTGTGTTTCAACCCATTCACTTCACTTCCCTTCGGCGCCCCCCGTGATCTTAAAGTCGGAAAGTCGAAAAGTCTGGACAACGGGCGTGCCTGGCCGCAGCACGACGATTGTGGGGCCGGCAAGGAAGAAGAAGGGTCCAAATAAACTGCGCGATGGGGTTGGAACTTGGGCCAGGTGTGGCGATTCAAAACGTTCCACATGCTTGGAGCCTCGCCGTCATCTCTTCGTCCTGAACATCTTGTCCACAGCAGCTCGCAATTGCTGTTCAACCTCAATTGCCTTTCACTACACATCCACCGACATTGGACACCATGTCTTCCTCTGCGACCGTTACACAGCCTCAGCGCACCGCTGCTGGCTCCAGGACATCTCCCCAAGCAAAAGAGCAGACCTCTTCCGACAAGCACGACGATTTCTTCTGGACGTACACTGAAGAGCCGCACGCAACAAGGCGTCAGGCAATTATCAAGGCCCATCCGGAGGTATACATCACTTGAGACGAGCTGGAGGAGAGCCGTACATCTGCGTGTAGCTATGGACACCCGAAGCTCACACGGCTTCACAGGTCCTGAAACTCTGCGGTCCCGAGCCCTGGACAGTCCCGGTCGTGTTCGCCGTCGTTAGTCTGCAGTTCTTCTGCGCCTACGCACTGCGCAACACGCCGTTCTTGTCATGGCAGACGTTCCTGACTGCCTATGTCATTGGCGCAACGGCGAACCAGAACCTCTTCCTGGCCATTCATGAGATTTCCCACAACCTTGCCTTCAAGTCTCCCTTTGCGAACCGAATGCTCGCAATCTTCGCCAACTTGCCCATTGGCATCCCATACTCTGCTTCATTCAGGGTAAGATACGGCTATGTCTACCTGTGCGCTTGTAGCCTGCTGACACTCATCCTAGCCCTACCACCTGACCCACCACAAGTCCCTCGGCGTCGATGGGCTCGACACCGACCTCCCGACCTCCTTTGAAGCCTGGTTCCTCGACTCAGTCGCCGGCAAGGCTTTCTTCGCGACATTCCAAATCCTCTTCTACGCACTTCGCCCAATGATGGTCTACAACCTGCCCCTCACGCGCATCCATGCCTTCAACGTCTTCGTGCAACTCGCGGTTGATTACCTTCTTGTACAAAATGTCGGCGGCAAGGCGCTCGGCTACTTCATCCTGAGCTCCTTCCTCGCCGGTTCCCTGCACCCGGTCGCAGGCCACTTCATCGCCGAACACTACGTCTTCGCACAACACACGCGCTCCCTGGAGAAATCGGACGAGAAGAGCAAGGAGGCTGAACTGGCGCCGCCACCCGAGACGTTCTCATACTACGGTATCTTGAACGTCCTGACCTACAATGTGGGTCTGCACAACGAGCACCATGACTTCCCAGCTATTCCGTGGACCAGGCTGTGGAAGTTGAACAGGATCGCAAATGAGTTCTACTGCGACTTGCCGTGTCACCACAGCTGGGTGCAGGTCATCTGGCAATTCATTCTCGACAAGGAGGTCGGTCTCTGGTGTCGTGTGAAGAGGAAAGAAGGTGGACGCAAAGTCGGCGCTGCGGCAGAGGTTCCTGCGCATGCGCAGCAGCCGTTGAATGTTGCGAGGTAGATTGTGTTTACGATTAAATATCCATTCATTCGCTACGAAAGTTGCGACAGCCATTGAACATCCATAGTCACTTTCAGGTTGAAGGTTGGCATGTTTTTGTCTGAAGCTGGAAAGAGTCTTTACAAGGACACGCTACATTCGGTTGGCCATCACCGACGATCGTCGCACGCAAATCCATACAAAGATTGCCAGTCCCTTTGCGTGAAAAGGGGGTGCCGCCTTATATATTCACGCTCATCCACTGGTATTCCAAGCCGAACCTCATGCCTGGTGGCTTTGCGTTTCAAAAATCCATCGTTTGTGCGAACGGCGGACCCGCGTTTCTTTTTCAGGGCCTTCCACGCTCTTCGTACCACGGCTCTGGCATGAGCCGTCTTGCCAGCGTGATGTAGATGCTGCACGAATTTGATACTGAGTAGTCTGAGCCGGTTGTACGACATGTCATCCAGGACTTCTTGCTTCTGCTGATCATGAGCTGCGCCATTGAAACAACTGAGTAGAGTGTTCGGACTTGGATGTACGGGATGCATGAGCTCAAGAGAGCCTTTGTCAAGCTCAGCCCTCGCTGTTACATGAATGCTGACGTTTGCCGTAAACTCGTCGTATTTCTCGAGGTCTATGCCAGTCTTGTCGGCAAAGGTCATATTGCCTACCAGCCATTTGTGCGACCCTGAAGTGCAGGGCCACTCTCGATTGCGCTTCGCCGTGAAGAAGGATTCCAGAGGTCCATTGAACGTATTTCCCGTCGACCAGTATGCCTCAGCTTCAATGAGACTTCTGAGTAGCATGTTCCTCCATTCATGTGACATTAGCCAATCGACTGTGTGGCTCGGGGCGGATGTTTTGCCTGAGTATTTAGGGACGTGCTTGAGCATCAGAAGTTCCCACCAGAGCGAGGTTGAGCCTTGGCCAACCATGCAGAAGGCCGTGGCAGCAATGAGTCCCATGACGGCAGACTCTGCGTGCATGTGATAACCTGAACCGATGAACCATGACAGGGCTCTGGTGCCGGCTTGAGTCTCTTTAAGTCGGCTTCGCAGCCCTTCTCGGCCACCAGCTTGTTCTACTGAGCGAACGACATAGCCGTAGGCACAGGTTTGCAGTAGCGACATCAATGCGATCGGATTCTGTTCTGAATGGCGAGAGTGGATCTTCCTGGAGATGCGCTGGTACCTTCGTTTCTAACAAGTCCAAGACTCGATTTGAGAGTAAGTGGTTGCAAGGGCGTGGCACGAAGTGTTTCCACTTTGTTTCTAACCAGCTTGCGTAGATGGCTCTTTCTTCGGCGTCTGAGTCTGTGCAATCACGACTAGTATCAGGGTCCGTCTCAGAGGGTTGTGCTGTGTATGATGTACTCCTCACATCATCATCTATGGCTGAGACTGGACCTGAGTGTAGAGCAGCGCCGTTCAGTACGCGACTTATCATGGGATTTAGAGGCCACATGATAGCCGACCGAGCCAGATTGTGGGCCTTTACGGGCCGGATCATCGTCAGTCGGTGGAGCCTACCCATGAAGGAATGCATCATAAGTGCTGAGGTAAGCGACAGGAAATCAGGTGTGGAAGTGGGAGAATGCGAATGAACATGCGAGCTAATGTGGAACGGGATGGCCATCGCAGAGCGCAGCAACGCTAACGCTTTCGAGACCTGTGTGGCTTGGCTGCAGAGCAGGCGCTTAGGTCTAGCCGCGTAGGCGAAGGCAAGACCTTGCCGTGCTTGCGTGGAACAATAACAATAATCTGAATGATTCTTGCGATGAACTGTATCGGTTCGAGCCTTGTAAGCTTGTTGGAATCCTCCTGGACTACGTGTACTTCACTTCCATTTAAGGTTTCTTAGCGTCTCTTTAGTGCAAAAACGCCGTTCCATAGAAGCTTTGACAAAGCATACGAGCGCGCGGTCATGACATTCGCCCAGCAGGGAACAAACTTGTCAGTCCTCTATTTCCTTGTATGTGACATACTATCGGGACCATCACAATGATAGCCCTCACATCTTCTTGACCATCGTAACCATCCAACCAATACCGTGTCGCCAAAAGTGCACAGCCTCACCGCAAAGCCCGCATCTGCGCCTCTTGAACCGGCATCGGTCTGCCGTTCTCATCATATTGATCATCGGTGGCCATGCCACTCATGAGACCTTGTTGGGCTTCTTCATCGTGTGCGGTCCGACTTCCTTCGGGGGCTGTCGCCGACTCTTCGACGTTCTTTTGCATCGCAACAAAGATGGCCGGGCCAAGAATAAGCGAAGACCCCATAATCGACATCCAGTCTGGCGAATGTCCGAAGAAGAATTTGTCGAAAGTAAGAGCGAACAGCATCTGCGTGTAAGTCATGTTTGTTGCGCGTGAAGACTTTTCGTAAGAAAGACCGGCAGCTAGGAGAAATTGCTGGAAGCTGGGTTAGCATTGAAATCTGTGGAAAAGGGTGTCAGGTATCAACTAACCATGATAAAACCACAGACGCCCAGGAAGATCAGGTAGCCCCATTCTTTGGCATCAGCCGGCAGAAGAAAGCCCACGCCAGGTATAACAAACTGCATCACACAGCTGACGATGGTGCACCAGGCAGCGAAATAGTTCACCGATATGAGCGGATGAGCTCGTTTGCCGATCCAGCGAATAGTCGTGAACGCTACAACTGTGCCGCAAACACCGAGCATGGCCATTCCGACAGCGGCAAGTCGCTGCTCTGGTGTTACATTGTCGTAGTCTGAGGCGTCCGACGGGCGTTTCACCGGCGCTGTGTTGTCTCTCTCGTAAGACATTCCTTCAGGGCCTTCCGCTGGAGGTGAGTCGCTCGGAGAGGAGAATGAGGTCGGGCGAGCTATGAGTATCACGCCGGTGAAGGATATGACTGTAGCGATTTGTTCGATCCGGGTGAAGGGCTCTTTTATCAAGATCGAGCACACCCAGCATACGAGGCCAGGCGCCAGGAAAGTAAGAACTGTGCAGTCTGCGAGCGGGAGGTACTGCAAGGAATAGTACATCCCAAAGACGCCTGTGTTGAGAGGATGTTAGTGGAAGAGCTCGCGTGCACAGTGTCATATGAATGCCACTCACCAAAAAATCCCCCAAAACCTCTCGCTGCTAATAGCCAACGCACTTCCGGCTTGCCTAGAGGGAAGTGGGGCGTCTTCTTGTACCACATCCAGGCCGATGCTAGTATGACAGTGATCGACATTCGCGCAAAAAGGATCTGGAATGGGTGGAGACCTTCGCCTTTATTCCCTTCAATTTCCAGCAACCTTGTAGTGACATTCATAAGCACGCCAAAGACCTGAGCGAGCAGCATATACGCTAAACCTTTGTTACGGATCCATGATGCTGATAATCTGGCCCGCAGTCCTGTTGATGACTCGGTGGGTTGGCTTGTTGAGTCGTCTTCGTGTGCTGGAAAGGTCAGTGAATGAGATGGCCGGAGCTGTTCGTACTCGTCCGAGGAAAGATTTGAGAGTGCGTCGGGAGAGAGTGGCCTAGATGTCCGGGAAAGTGGTGCTTGGAGATATCCATTCGGGTTCTCGCCACCTTTGCCACTGCTACCTGTCGGTCTGCCTCTCGATGAAGCGTCGTCCTGGTGTTCTCCGGAGAACATCTGCTCTTGCGAGTCGTTATGTATAGGCCGTTTGTCTGCTGCGAGACCGGTGTCGGATGGCAGCATACTCATACTGTGCTTTCAAAAAAATGCGTGCGAACCACCAAGTGCGCACAGCGTCTAGTCATAAGTGAATGAGATGTCTATTGAGAATGGAAAAATGCAGGCAGTCTATACTCGAAAGAAACGGTAAGCGATAAGCTGTGGCAAAGAGGATGAAAGCAGAAAGTCTCTACTTGAAGAGAGCAGCGTGACAGCCCGCGCCCTCCACGTGATGGTAAGATGTAGGTACAAACCGTCCTGGGCCGTCTTTAGAGGTTCCCTTGCCATCCTCGGTTTCTGTCTGGTCGAATCCCCACGCTAGGCGAAGAGCTGCAGAGCCTAGCCGCGGGTGATCTCCTCGCAGCACCTCCAGTCGGCCGATGGGTATATTGCGTGTTGTTGAGCGGGAGGACAGTCCGGTCACTGGCATTAGCGTACATGTAGGAAGACTCAGGACTAGTAGCGGACGCATAGGATCTCAACGGCCTTGATGTGTTGGTCGTGGCTGACCGAGAGGACGTCCCTTGGTCGTCGTGCGACCAGAAGAACCCCAACGTTGCCACGCGACTGAACAATCTTAATGACGCGAGAT
>Ga0265797_10008479_pt1 | contig 13681 bp, 14 predicted proteins | sample P2T30metagenome_FD_192433 | JGI IMG/M metagenome (GOLD analysis project Ga0265797, IMG submission 192433) | Plant litter microbial communities from East Loma Ridge, Irvine, California - P2 T30 | ecosystem: Environmental > Terrestrial > Plant litter > Unclassified | place: USA: California... | reverse complement strand
GGTAAGTTCATCTCCACTTTGCAAAGACAAAAGACGCTTTACTAACATTTTTTCCTCCCAGCCACCCAGCCCTCTACCAAAAGCTCACCGTCCCCATGGTGCACGAAAAATCCAAACACCTCCTCGCAGAAGTCTACCGCGGCCGCCTCGACGGCGACATTGGCGACACCGCCGCCTTCTCCGACGTCTACACCATGAAACGCATGTCCAAAGAACATCCTGGCAAAACCGCCTCTGCCAACATATCCAGTGGAGGGGGTGGAACCGGCCCCTTTGAATTCGTGTCGGAATCGAATATGGATTTCGAGAACTACAAGAATAGACCTGAGTTTAGCGATGAACACGGCGGCGAGGGCAGTTTGTATGGCGGTAGTACGGTGGGGAGGCCTGATACACCCGGTTCCCACTGGGGCCGCGATAACTCGACGAACAACAGTGATAGGGGGAGGAGCACAAGTCGCGATTCGGAACGTACTATGCGCGATGATCCGGGCGTTTTGTACCCCGCGGGCTACCATCAGACACCCAGTGCGTTGCGCGAGTACAGTCCTAGTCCCAGTCTTGATTTAAGGGGTGTAGATAGTAGAGAAAGTCCGTATGAGATTGGAGGGGATCAGGGGAGGTTGGTTAGTGGGGCTGCGCCGATGGGTGTTGGGCATGGGCAACAGCAGTATACGCCGTATAGTCCTAGTAGGGATGGGGCGAGGGATTACTTTACTAGGTAGTAAGGCGAGGAGGGGGATGTAGATGACGAATTTTCTATGTATAGACAGTTGCTAGCAGCGGCATCTGAAGGCGTTATCAGAGATTTAGATACCAGAACCTTTTTCAATTTATTAGAGCATCGCAAGAGCTCACTAAACTGTCATTAAGCAACGAGTGACTGTTGTGTCTCTAGACTTAAACTAGCGTATAAACCTGTGAGTTAGAAAGTGCATGGGCATACGGTTGAACTGAGTGCGCTGCTGGGCTGATCTTTGTGAAAATTCATGTCGCAGGCTAGGCTCGGATAGATCTAGAGGAACCATTGTAAGGCTGGTTCATTGGATAGGTAATCATCTGTTGTACTCGGACCAAATAGTCGAAAGGGCCTAGAACTGCGGGGACCATGTGATTGGGTGTGTAGGGATTTTTGGGTGCCGGAAGGACTGTAGAGAAAGTGCTACTTATAACATGCACTTAGACGTGTGTCAAAGAAACTTTTACGGTAGAACAACAATACCTGGTAGGGCAATAAGCGCGGTTCAGTAGCTCGAGTGTATTGTTCGAAATGCCGATTTCTATTCCAAACACCTCGTACACACACTAGATCGTCACAAACCTGTTCCCAACTGAGATATGACTCGGCATCAAATCCTTCAACACCCCCAAATCCCCCACCCTCAGCGGATTAACCCCCCAAACCGCCAAATCCGCCACAAACCCCGGTAAAAGCCGTCCCCTCTCCTCCTCCACTCTTAGCAGTTCCGCCGCCTTAGTCGTATGCAACGCAACCGCTTCCTCCACACTAATCGCATGCTCAACCCCCCTCACCCCAATCACAGTCTCGCGACTCGCCATCCCCCAAACCGACCGCATAGCCGCAAAACTACCAACAGGATAGTCGCTACCGCCCGCAATCAGCGCACCAGCATCCAGCCAGGTACGAGCGGGGAAGGTGCGAGATACGCGGTCGCGGCCCCAGTATACCTCTTGGACCCCCGCCGCGTTATGGAGAAGCGGATGTTGGATGGTTGTAGCGATGCCGAGCTTCACGGCTCTGATCTGTTCGCTTGGTGAGATTAGGCCTCCGTGTTCCATGACTAGTGTTCCAGGTTGTAGGTAGGGAAAGCAGTGCATGAGTTCCTCGTATACATCCAAGACGAGTTCCACAGCACGATCCCCATACGCGTGTGTTCCTATTTTCCATCCACGCCGGACAACAGCGGTCATGGCTTCTACGAGAGCGGGTTTCTCCCACGTGAGCATCCCGTGGTAGGAGGGTAGTCCGCAGCAATTGCAGTCTGCGTCTTTTTCGCGGCCGGGTGGTATCTCGAGGAAAGGTTCGGAGACGGCGCCTGCTTCCATGCCGCCGTCGACCATGAATTTTACGCCCCAGACGGAGAGGTAGGGCGAGGTTTGGAGGTGGCGGTATGATTCCATCTTATCAAGCAAGCCCTCGACCTGCTCTGCGGATGTCATGCCTACGGCGGGTACAAGGGCATGTACGCGCACGTGAAGTTTGCTGGCTGCGTGGGTAGCGACGAGGGCGTCTAGGTCGGCGAGCGGGACGTAGCAGTCGCGGACGCAGGCTGTTCCTGTGGCGGCGTACGCACGGCTTGCGGCTTCTAGTCCTGCGACTCTTTCTGCAAGGGTTGTGGATGGCTTTAGTTTGAGGACGGGGATGGTGGCTGAGTCTTGGAAGAGACCGGATAGACTTCCGTCTGCTTCTTTTCCGATGAGACCGCCGGGTGGGGAGGGGGTGGAGGAGGTTATGTTCAGTAGTTTTGTAATGACTGAGTTGACTACTACGTTGTGACCACCTCGCATAACCATGATGGGGTGCTTAGTGGACACAGCATCGAGTTCCTTGAGCGTAGGCAACCTCTGCTCTTCGATGTTGTACTCCAACCAATCCGTCGCCGTACAAATCCATTCGCCCTCTTTCGTCTCGCTTGCCCGCTTCTTCAAACTCGCGAATAGTTCATCTAGGTTCTTGACGTCGTGCACTGGGACGTCGAAGTAGGTGAGACCAGCGAGAATCAGATGTGTATGCGTATCTGTGAATGCGGGGAGGACGGTGGAGTCTGGTACGTCGATGATCTGGGTCTCGCTGCCGATGAAGTCGTCTAAGCCTGCTGGGTCCTCGGAGACAGCGATGATGCGGCCAGAGAGGAGGGCTATGGAGCGTTGTGATGGCATACCCGGGTGGAGTGTTTCGATTGTGCCGGCGCGGATTAGGGTGTCTGCTTGGGGTTGGGAGGTGGGAGAAGTCATGTCGAATGGAGTGTGCTGTGTGAGTAAAATAGTGATATTACCAGGCTTGAGAAAGTAACAGAGAAGAAGTTCTTTTCTATTTGTGTATTTGTGTAGTCGTACGTGTTCACCAAGTAAGTGCTCGTTCTACTTGTACTCAAGCGTTCGGCCGAAAGAGTAGCAAATGCCTTTGCGTACCTTTCGTACCATCATGCACTACGGTTGATGTGTGCGGACACATGACATAGTTTTCGTACAACGTCGTATATTCAAATCGTGGCTTGACCAGCATTGCGATTAAGTTGTGGCGGTAGAATGTACTGCATGGATCTCCTGGCTCAAGGTCGGTGGTCGCGTGATCAGCAGGCCGAAGACGGAGTTCGGGCCTACAAGACGCCGCACTTCAAATTCCATGATCTGTGATAGAAAGAACATGACAAAATGTAAGGAGGAGAAGGCATGGAGAATCGTGTACGAAGTCAGTGCTCTGCTCAGCCATTCGGTGGAGATGGAGGCGGGTGCCGTGGCGGGGTAACGCGCTAACTTGCTTAGCGCAGAAGCCTCGCCAACTTCCAATGTTGATGTCGCCTCAGGCATCTCTTGTCTCAACCATCGAAAGCTCAGCGGAACTTTGTCGTACATTCAGTGTAACGTTGCGCTGGAGCGTCCGTTATTATTACCGATCGCCGGTCGTTGCATGCTGTCTCCAATTCGCTGTGCAAAGCATTTGCCAAGTACACAGTATCCTCTTTCTACTTTGTAAGACGAGGTACTTTCTTACTTTCATTGTTTTGATGATTGATAGCACACTCGCAGAGAACTATCTCGACGCGCGATTTGCCTCATCATTATCCTTCAAGTCGTGGTGAGCAAAGACGATCTGTGGAGACATCAGCAGTAGAGTGTGTCCCACACTGTCCTGATGCTCAAGAGCTGGGAGTACATGTCGGCGTATTCTATATACTCGTGTCTTGCAAACTGAGCGACCACGTGTTTGTCCGCCCTTTTTGGATCAAAGGTTAGACGAAAGCCTGCAATTGTTGGGATAACCTCGATGCGTACCAGTGTCCTTCATCTCAAGTCTTTAATCGATGGACTGTTCTCGGAAGTCATGCTGAGACTCTCAGAATCAAGGGAAGACATCTCATCAGAATAGCCGTTGAGACTGTATTTGTTTCAGAGTACGACTAGGCCATGCGCGCACAGACTCCACCTTATCAGCTCTCTTCTCGATATTCTGGACTTTCCATCTAATTATTGTTGCCCCCAATATCTCCTCAACTTTCCATAATCGGCGCGCGCTCGAACACCGGTGCCCACGATGGATCTGCCTTCTCTTTTGGTAGACACGTATAAACGGTATGATTCTCTACCGAGACCCGCTGCTTAATCTGGCTAATAGCGACCTTGCATCTCAGCTATAAAAGCGGTACACAGATTGTAGCTACTTGGCTCGCGACATCGGCCGCCCGGATCCAGTCCATCGACCACTTATTGATCAAGGACGGACGTCTCAAAGGACAAGCTCGCGCTGCAGCCCGGCAGAATGGAGTGAGCGAAGTGCCTTTACACGCGTTCAAGACCTTGGTCGATATCCTTGCAAACGCTAAGATCACTTTGCCGACCGATATCGAAGCTATCTTGTGGAGTGTCATCACCGCTCGCAAAGAATGTGCAGGCTTCTACCGAGCGAAACCAGAGCGAGAAGCTGGTGATGACATCGATGATGAAGGCCATCAGTTCTTCATCGACATCCTCGACTACTATTACCACACGCTTAAAGCGCCGACAGCAGGTAAGACCAAGGAAGAGCGCGAGAAAGGATCATCTACGGATAGTCGCACATCTAACCTCTTCCAACACCTGAGTCTGGTTCAAGAGCATGCTGAGCCATCGGGCTACGTGCCTTCAGTGTCGACAGACACGCAGATCCGAAGCTACCGCATCAAGGAGTCCGCCAACCGAAAGAGTGAAAAGGCCTTTGCGCTGTTCTGTTTCCTTAAAGACATGACAGCAATTCGTTTATTCGTCCACAAAACCTGGCGCGGATACAAGGAACGTAGCCTCGCGCTTACCACAGCAGCGACGACCGCCAATGTCGCAGTTGAGATCTTGCGACGGGTGAACGAGGCCTTCCTCAAAGACTTTCCAGAATTCGAAAGCCACCACAAAGTGATCAAGTTCCTTGAGAGCTTCGAAGAACAAGGTAACAGCGGCATCACCCGGAAAGACGAGATGGGCTGGTACGATCTCGATGACTTCAAACTGTCCCCGCAAACCTTCGTCTGCAAAGATACTTATAACGTATATTTCCGAGACCATCTCTTCGATCACGACGGCAAGAAGGAAGTGATGGTAGATTATCACTCTGGCAGGAAAACTGCCAGAACCGAGCAGACTCACATGAGAAGGTGCCTTAGCGTCTTCTTGAGCCTCTCTAGGGCAGCCGATGTGGGCGCATTCACACGAGACCATGATATCCTAGCTCGCGCAATTCACGCCATCGATCAGGAGCAAAAAGCAAGCACTTGGATCATATTCGCACTCCAGATGTTCGTCGACATGCACCGTGAGCTTGGTGCGGAAGTACCTCGTGCGCATAGGGATCTCCTGGATGGTAACGCAAGAATGAGTGGCGCATTGAGACGGTACATCGACTTTGCAGAAAACCACGACGGCGAATGGGGCCGATATTTGTACACACAACTAGCCTCCTCATGGCATCGCCTTCTTGAGACTCTTGAAAGGGTTGACCATGTCAGCGACACGTTCAAGATGCACAATTCGTGGCTCGGGGGAGGAACCTTGGTGGACGGCCCGTTCTACCTCGAGAACCAACCAACCTATGCTGGATGCACACTAGAGCGTCATAAGGAAGGTGTGCACCTGTTCGGTGTTGAGGCTGCAAGACATTCCGAGCAACTCCTGTTCGCCTGCCACATCTACAATGCCGGACTCAAGAACGGGCTGCTGCGACGGTGGCCTGACATGGAATATCTTATCGCCAAGCAAACCGAGACGCACATCTTTCTAGGAACCCGTCCGGTCGGATACGAAGAGTGCGATAAGCGGCTACTTCTGATGCGAGGATTCAGTCCCAGTGTGCTTGCTAAGCATAAGCGCGCCGGCAGACCAATGTATGAACTGTATGAGACGATGGATACAAAGAAGAGCTTCGGCGGTCGCAAACTGGAAATCTTCTCCGCTTTCGTTAGACAGGCTTCCGCTTTTGACGGCCTAAAGCGGGTGATGCTGAAGACGGACGAGAATGGCAAGAATAAGAACGAGCCGATCTGGCTTCTGGAGCGCGTAGTCCGACATCGACTGGAAACTGTGTCGAAGACGTCGAAGCATGGCAAGCGTCGTAAACAGGAGCTCAGTCCTCTCCAGACGCTAGAGACTTACCGAGACGCCATGAAGGAGGATGAATTCCTTCTAAATTTCGACATCATGACGCTGGATCTCATCGCCAACAAAATGATCCACGTCATCAAAGCCTGGTTGCGAGACTTTGGGGACTTGGAAGCTGGCTCGATTCCTGGATCCAAAGTCAGTCTGAAATGTATCCGAGACATCGCAATGGCATCTGCAATCTTGTCCTCGGCAAACAAGAAGCCGGAGATATGGGACGTCCTCGATCACCTCATCAGTCGCGTCGGCAACATGTGTTACCTGCGCGCAGAGGCTCATCGTGGTACCGTAAACCTTCAACCCCGCAACCCGGCATACGAAGGCCAGTTTCTTCCTACGGCTGCTGTCTTTGGTGGTCCGAACTCTCCCGAGGTCCCTGAAGACTGGCAGAACAAGTGGGATATCGTCGCTGGGAAGGGGGCGTATGACTACCATGTCTCCACTACGGCGCTTCTGACATCAGAGCAGAGGGCTAGGGACAAGGAGTGCAACGAGTTCTTGGAGAAGCTCATTCCTATCACCTACCCAGACTACGACCAGGAGACAATTTGTCGGGATCTCGGAATGGAGTACAGGGATGTCACGCGATCGTTTCTTGTGCATTAACGGGAGTCTTTTTGTCTACATGTCGTCTGTCTTTTGGTAGTGCGTAGATTTGACGGATGCAATCGTTTCGTTATCGCAGTCACGACCCATGTGGAAAGTGATAACAACGGGAAGTAAAAGGTGACTGGTGTTAGATGAACGTGTCTTGTACTGCGATGAGCGTAAAGATTGCAGGAGAAGAGGCGTTTTTGTATTGCCCACCCGAAGAGGGATAAGACGGAATGAGATGACGTAATCACCGCCGATCACACGCGCGCGGCTGGACGCGACCCCACGCTTCCAACACGCGTCAAGATGCTTACAGATCGTGATGCCGCCCAAGAGAGGTGCGTATACCATCAAGAGCCTTGAGACGGGCTGTATTGACGTGATCAGCTCCCAAACGCAAGGCTACCGATGATGCAACAGTCAGTCGCAATGCCAACACCGCCAAACGAGTCGCGCAAGAGAATGCGAACTTCGGTACTCCAAGAGAGTGGCCGATTGAAGCCAGGAAAGGAATAAAGAATGCGCTCGAATCTTCTCTTTTACCGAATGCCGGCCAACCGGTCTCCGATGAATCAGATTCCGGCGACTCAGAGCTCGACGATTTCGAGGTTGAGGGTGATGGCTTTGACGCGGCCATCAAGGTGGAAGAAGAGCACGAGAAGCGCGTTGAAAGAGCGCACAAACATCTAGCGATAAGACTTCATCGAGAAGAAGAAGTGGAAGTCGGTGGCATACGAGGCGAATGGGACCTCTACTCTCCCAACTATCTTGACCTCTACGAAGTCGACAGCCGAGCTTTGATATACACTGGACAGTTCAACTTCCATCATTGGAAGACGGGGAAGCTTGTTATCGGAGACCACAGTAACGATACAGCGCTCTCTTCGATGGAAGCCACTGCAAAGCTTTCCCTCACCGGCCTCGAGAACGAATGGCACCTGCCCCTCAACCTCCCCAAAGCCTCGTCTGTGGAGCTACAACCACTCCAAGGCATCCGCCAAAACTATGAAGGCGCTGGAAACCCCGAGGTTCGACTCGGTATATCCTTCCTAGGAAACGGCTACCTGAAGATGCGGATACCAGGCATATACATTGCTGGGAAGAAGGAATGGAGAAGACATCTTACCTTTTACGGCATCAACCGCACGTGTCCGCCACGAGAGGTGGAGAGCCCTGAGCCACTGCCACGACCTGCGACACCACCGCCACCAGAGGGGTTCAAGTACGGCAAGAGAGGCAATCTGGTTCGTATATCGAAGTCGCGATCGAAGCCAGCGCCGCAGCCAGTACCGGTCGAGACTGTAGATGATCCCGATGATCAGCTGGTGGCTTCGGATGAAGAACTGAGGCGAAGGTTGCTTGAAGAACTGGATGATAGCTTGTTCATCAACTGGCCGGAGAACAACTAGGGACTGGAGCATGATCGATATCCCTACCTGTTCGTACGACCGATGTGTGCAATGCAGTATTTGCACATGCCATGGTCCAATCGGATGATTCTGCCAAAACTACTCCTAGGCTTGCCGGGCCGAGTGTGCATCTTGCACAGCGGGACGATGCTTCCGGTTGGTGTTACACACAGCCTCGTTTGTCCCCGCGCATGAGTGGCGTGGTACAGACTTACGTGTTACGCTCTTAGCCAATGAAATCTCCTGCAAGTAGGCGCGCGCTGATACGCCATAGAAGATGCAAGGAGGGCGCGTTCAAGAGTATACCTTGGCCGCCATCCTCTTGAACTCTGGATCGTCCATACACGTACCACGGTCGGGCTACCTACGACTGCCCCACTTTGTATAAGAGCGCACCCTCCTAGTGTCTTCTGGTCACACAAATCTTCACGCATTGCAAACATTTCACACCCGCCGGACCTTCTCCTCCACTCCGTCATCCGTAGCAATGGATGTTTGCAAAGATCTCGATCAGTATGCGCAGTTCATGCAAAAGCACAGGCGTATACTCCAAGACGCTAAGAAGAAGCAAGGCCAGCGTCCCCACGATCGAAAAGACAGAGACACGCTGCTGTTCGAGTTCATGATGGCGTCGATGCACACTGCACGAAGGGTTAATGGTCAGAACGAACGACATTTACACTCGTCGTTCGTTCCTCTAGCATACTTGCCCTGTGCCACCTCTCTCGATGATCTGAAGCCTGTCATGATTGAAGAGCTGAGGCTTGAGACGCACCATCGCGGTCGATATCTCCTGTTGCGAGCGATCACGTCGCCGTATCGCATGACTGGGATTCTGGTACTGGCTGAAGACGGACATGGGGATGCCACTTTGCTGCAGCTATATCAGCAAGAAGATGAGGCTATCCGCCCAGTCACTGATATTGTCGAAGAAGGTTCAATTCTCATCATCAAGGAGCCCTTTTTCAAGGTTGCGGCGTCTGGAGACTACAGTGTGCGGGTGGATCATCTTTCCGATATCGTACATCTCACCTACGAGAATAGTAGGGTGCCCTCGATGTGGCGACCGAGACTGCTAGAGATCGAAAGATCAGCGGAATCTTTGAAGCTCGAGGGGAACACCCTTCTAGGGCAAGGGAAACACTGGCGAGCTATTGAAAAGTAAGTGAGATTATTGAAGAGCGAGTGACCGCGTTGACACATGTGCCAGATATTCGGAAGCCCTGACACAGTCAGCCTTGTGTCATGAGGTCGAAGTGATCAAGCGAAACAGATCACTAGCATGCCTCAAAACCAAGCAATACGACGCCGCGCTCGCCGACACTGGCTTCCCGTCCTTCGGCGATGAACCCTCGGAGAAGGCATTGTTCCGTGCAGCGGAGGCACTCTATCACCTCGCCCGTCATAATGATTGCTGTCAAGTTCTCGAACAGCTCTGCAAGATCTTCCCAGCCAACAAAGAAGCACAGAACACGCTTACTCGTGCACAACGTCGATGCGCTGAAGGTAGCACCGGCCAGTTCGACTTCAAGCTGCTCCAAGCCGAAGCCAAGAAGCATCGTCCTCCTCATCTCGATCATGCTACATTCGTGGGTTCGTTGGAGATTAGGAAAGTGAAGGGAAAAGGGCGCGGCTTGTTCGTGACCAAGCCCGTCAAAGTCGGAGACTTGTTGTTGTGTGAGAAGGCCTTTAGTCATGCTCACGTCGACGAAGAGGGGGGAAGCAACGCAGGCGTCAAACTTTTGATGAACGTTGAGACCAATTCAGGTTTCATGGGCGGTCAGGCTGATCTCCTACGAATGGTCACACAGAAGCTATCCAAGAATCCCTCGATGGCCTCTGCTTTTACCAATCTGTTTCATGGCGACTACACATCAGTTGATGCGCAGCTCGTTGATGGACAGCCGATAGTAGATACGTAAGTGCGCCCTAAACCCGAAATCAGACGACTTGGTAGACTGACGTAACCCTTTTCAAGTTTCCTCGTCGAACGAATCATGTCTCTCAACATCTTCGGCTGCCCCATCACATCACTCAAGAGTCACAAAGATCTCAAAGCCAACAAAGCTTCGGTAGAAAAAGAGTTTCATTCCTGTGGCATCTGGATCAAAGCCTCATACATCAACCATAGCTGCCTCGGCAACGTCCGCCGATCATTTATCGGAGATATGATGATTGTGCGCGCAGCGGAAGATCTGAAGGCTGGCACGGAATTGACGTTCCCATACGCGGCTCCGGATGGAATCTACACCTCGAAGCCTGGTAAGAAGTTCGAGAGCTGGGGCTTTGTCTGCAATTGTGCGCTGTGCGAAGACATGAAAGTTACCAAGTCGGCGCTCGTGACGCAGAGGCGAAGCTTGTTGGACCAGATGAATCGACTATGCAAATCATCGTCGACAGAAACCGCCTTAACGAAGAAATTCGAACGGTCACTCAAGGCACTGAACGAAACTTATGCCCGGCCGGCGGAAGAAGTTCCGCGACTCCTCCTATGGGACCCGCAGCTGTTGTTGGCCCGGATTTACATGCAACAGCTTGATCTTGCCAAGGGATTAGAGTCAGTGGGTAAGATCCTCCAGAGCCTGGGTTTTACCGTTACTGGGCTCGATCGCACGCCTTCAGCTTTCGTAATCACGAGGTGGGGTCATATAGTGGAACATCTAGTCGAAGCCTTCCTACATGCACGATCGGCATTTGAGCAGTCGAAGTTGGGGGACAAGGCGAAACAGGCGGACCAATATGCACGGGTGGTGTACCGGGTGGTAGTTGGTGAAGATACGTCGTTTGATAAGACGTATCCCAGGTCTTCGTAGGTGGTCGAAGAAGCGAAGTGCATGCGTTGTAGACTACGCGCGATTAGTTAGTGATCTCTGCAACATGATCTACCTCCGTTGTATGTGTCACACAAATTGTATGTTCAATGATCCACTACCATGCAACCCAGTCTCTGCTTCCTGTCACTTTCCGCTGCTCAAACCAATTTACCACCTCCAGTTGATACCCTCGCAGCCGCTCCGCCGTTTCCCCACTCACATCCCCAAGCACCGCCCCAGGATATGCTCCAACAGGAAAACACTCCACAACGCCCTCCACAGTCCAATACGGAAGAATTTCCCTCCCTGTCCCCTGCCTCGCATATATATACACCTCCACCAAACAAACATCATGTCGCAGAACCCGACGAAACCGCCAACTCAGCCAACCATCCTCCTCCGCCCTCCACAAGTCAAACCCAACACGAAACCCACAACCCCGCTGCAACAACAGCATATGCGAAGCAGTGATAGAAGTGAATTTGTGATTCCGCGGATCGCGTGGCAGGAGCTGATGGGTAAGCATCTCATCCTGAACAGTAAAGGACTTGCATAGGGCGAGGCGGAAAGTCTGTAATTTCGGCATGCCAAGAAAGGTCCATCGGAGAAGCCTGGTTGTCCTGCTTGGGTCCCAGTGTGGACTTAGGGTAAGATGGCGTATACAGAATGTGGCGTGTTGGACGTGACGGAACGCGGTTTTGATGCGGGCGCGCGTGGTGATTTCGTTCTCCTGCCGAACTTTTACCTAGCTTGTGAAATGCATTTTTGTCACGCGGTTCATCATAGTAATGGACACGAATAGCGCCTTCTTTTGCAGTTGGTCTTGTTCTAGCATCTCGTTGTGGAGACGAGTACATTCTGCTAGGACGCCGGGCTCAGGCGCGTTGTGGAATATCACTTTGATGACGTCGAAGGTAGCGTAACGGGTATCAGTGTACCCCTGGGTGTTCCAGAGCCAGTCGATTTGTAGGTCACGAGGGATCTTGTCGTGGGTGGTGTTTCGGAGTTCGCGTGGAAGGGATAGGAGTTTGGATGGGGTCTTGTTCTTTGCATTGCGAGGTAGGCAGTTGCCCATCTTGACTAATGTAGGGAGGTAATGTTGGTCTAGGGTGAAGTTCCGGATAAACAGTGCTCGACCCAGAAGTGCGAGGGGTAACTTCTATTTAGACTTTGCTGTCGAATGGTTTGTTCAGATGCGCGCCTCCTATGTGCTGTTAGTCAATCCGACGTCACACAATGCTCGCCGAATGTGGAAATGCAACAAAATATCATTCAGGTCCAATCCGGAGGGTAAGACCCCGCCAGTTCAAAAACACCAGTCCAATCCCAACATAGGTATAGTATCAGAAATCCTCGTCCAAACTCTTCATCGCCTTACAACCCCTCCCTGAACACACTCCTCCGACTCTCCGTCGGGCTGTTCTCCACACTATCCACACTACCCGCTTTCTTGTGCCTGCTCACGCTCGGCATGGTCGCCGTAGCACCACCCCGATAACTCGTATCCGCATCGAGCACCGGCCTGGGACTCACACCCCTCAGACTCGCCGCATTATCGTCGCCAAACGGATTCCTCCCACTCTGTGCATCGAGATGTTCGTCGTATGAGTCGCGAGTGCGGCTGCGTCCGCGACTTGGCTCAACATTGTTATACGGCGTAGGATTGGCATACGGATTCGCAGTCTGCCCACCATGGGTAGACGCCGGTTCATGAAGCCCAAGTTCCTGCTCTTCATAGTATGCCTCGTCGCCCACGCGCGAACTCCACGCTTCATCAGGATCAAGACGACTTCCCGCGCCGCGGCCTCCGCCAACGCCGCGCCCGCCGCTGTAGCCGGCGTCTTCGTAGCCGCTACCCGTTGTGTACCGGTTGTTTCTGTTCTTGAACTTGCGCACTTGGGTGTCGAACCAGCCTTTGATGCCGGTGGGTGCGGGGCCAGGGTAGTTTGAGGTTGCGCCAGCGTCAGAGGAGCGGCTGAAGGCTACCATTGGGTTCATGGAGGGCGGAGGGAGGCCATTGCGGGAGGCGTTCCACCGGGCGTAGAAGTACCATCCGAAGTAGGAGAAGGAGAGGAGGAGCAGCAGGATGATGATGAAGACTAGCCAGCCGTTCATGGTGGCGGTGGTCGTGTGGGTTGGTGTGGGGAGGGCTTAGGGTCGCATGTGCGGTTTGCTGGTGGGTGGGCGCGATTGCGCGGATCCGATGGGTTTGCTGTCGCTGATGCGGACGGTCGTGTCTCCGTAGGCAGGAGGTGAAGGACCTGATGGTGTCCCGACAGGAGTGGAATGCGAAGTCGGCTGGCTGCGCCGCAATGTCAATTTGTTGGTGTAGCTGGCAGGCGCGGCTGAGTTCCTCCAGCCCAGGCGGCTGGGTAGTATCGCCAAGTGATGACGTAACCCTTGCTGACGCCGCTGCCCGAATCTAACAACTGTTAAATTGACGGAGAAATCCCTTGCGATCTTAACAATGACGGGAAGTAACGTTAACCCCTATCATTA